>Ga0335081_10005550_pt1 | contig 19967 bp, 15 predicted proteins | sample Lox_Sample_35_FD_206713 | JGI IMG/M metagenome (GOLD analysis project Ga0335081, IMG submission 206713) | Soil microbial communities from Loxahatchee National Wildlife Refuge, Florida, United States - Lox_Sample_3.5 | ecosystem: Environmental > Terrestrial > Soil > Wetlands | place: USA... | reverse complement strand
ACCGCATACATCCCCGCGTGGCGCAGCTGTCGACCCAGAACTCCTCACTGATCGTCGCGCTGTCTATTTGTCTGTTCTTGTCGTGGCTGGCGGCTAAGATCGGCATGGCTGCCATCATCGGAGCGTTCTTCGCCGGCATGGTTTTCGCCGACTATGCGGAAGAGTGGAACCTGCTGCCGCGGGTCGGCGGCATTACAGAATTTCTGGCGCCGTTCTTCTTCTTTGCGATCGGCTCGCGTCTGGACCTCAGACTTTTCAACCGCCAGGTTTTGGTAGTGGCAACCGTGGTTTCGCTGCTGGCGATTGTCTCCAAGGTCATCGGATGCGGTCTGCCCATGCTGTCCCAGGGCTGGAAAGATACATTGCGGGTGGGGATCGGCATGTTGCCCCGCGGCGAAGTGGCGTTGATTGTCGCCTTGGTGGGTTTGCAGTCGGGAATCGTGCTGCCATCGACCTATGCCATCGTCGTGTTCATGACGGCGGTCACAACGCTGATTGCGCCGCCGGTGTTGCGTTATCTGTTCCGCAAGGAAGCCCCGGCAAAGATTGCCGCCCAGCTATAATCTCTTCTTCGATTTCAAGGAGAAAATATGACTCTTTCAGGCCGAGTGGCGCTGGTCACCGGCGCTTCGCAAGGCATTGGCCGCGCTTGCGCCCTGAAGTTGGCGGAAGCTGGAGCCAGTGTGGCCGCCGCCGCCCGCAGTCAGGACAAGCTGAACGCACTCGTAGACGAGATCAAAGGAAAAGGTGGTAACGCTGCCGCCTTTCCTCTGGACGTCGCCTACGAAGACTCCATCAAGACGGCCTTCAAGTCAGTGCTGTCTCAGTTCGGCAAGATCGACATTCTGGTGAACAACGCCGGCATCACTCGCGACCAGCTCGTCATGCGCATGAAGCGCGCCGACTGGGACGCCGTCCTCAATACCAATCTCACCTCCGCATACCTCTGCATCCAGCAGGTGATCAGCTCCATGCTCAAGCAACGTTGGGGACGGATTGTTAACGTCACCTCGGTGTTTGGTCAGATGGGCCAGGCGGGTCAGGCAAATTACGCGTCGTCAAAGGCGGGTTTGATCGGCCTCACGATGGCGATTGCCCGCGAAGTGGGATCGCGCAACATTACTTGTAACGCGGTGGCGCCCGGCTTCATCGAAACCGCTATGACCGAAGTTCTTTCGGATGACCTGAAGCAGGGAGCTCTGAAAGCTATTCCGCTGGGGCGCGTCGGAACGCCCAACGACGTCGCAAACGCGGTTGCTTTCCTGGCTTCGGAAGAAGCATCTTACATTACGGGCCACGTCCTGAATGTGAACGGCGGCATGCTGATGGGATGAACATCTTTAACCGCAGAGTACGCTGAGGGCGGAGAATGGCAGAAAGAAATCAAAGAGAAGTTAGTTCCTCGGCGAACTCGGCGGTGAAAGATCTTCTCATCGTCCAAGTGGAGTCGCCGAAGCAAGTTTCTCAAGCGAAGGAACTCTTTCTAGAGTACGCGCACTCGCTGGGCTTCAGTCTCTGCTTTCAAAATTTCGATAAAGAACTCGCGGAATTGCCCGGCGACTACGCACCTCCCGATGGCCGTCTGCTACTCGCGGAAATTGACGGCGAGCTGGCGGCTTGTGTCGCTTTACATAAGATTGAAGACAAGATCTGCGAAATGAAGCGCCTCTACCTGCGTCCCAAGTATCGCGGAAGAGGGTTAGGACGAGTTCTCGCTGAGACGATCATTACCGAAGCCCGCCACATCGGATATCATCGTATGCGCCTGGATACAGTCGAGCCCGTCATGAAAGATGCGGTTGGCATGTATCTCAAGCTCGGTTTCCGCGAGATCGAGCCTTATCGCGCCAACCCGATGGCAGGCGCGCTGTACATGGAACTGCAGCTCTGATCAAAATCAAGCTCTGGAGGCATCGCTCATGAAGTCACTTTTGTTGACTCTTGTCATTCTGTCCACACTGTCTGCTTTCGCTGCCAAGTCCCAGAACGTGTCTTACAAGAGCGGCGATGAGAGCGTCAGCGGCATCCTCTACACGCCCGAAGGCAAGGGGCCATTTCCGGCGATCATCGTGGTCCACGAGTGGTGGGGCTTGAACGATTGGGTGAAAGAACAAGCATCGCGGCTGTCCGATCAGGGTTACGTTGCACTGGCGATTGACTTATATCGCGGCAAGGTCGCAACCACACCGGACGAAGCCCACGAAATTATGCGGGGAGTTCCTGAAGATCGCGCCAAGCGCGACCTTCACGCGGCCTTCGAGTTCCTGGCGTCGCAAAGCAACGTGAAGAAAGATCGGATCGCGTCCATTGGTTGGTGCATGGGCGGCGGCTACTCCCTCGATGTCGCGCTGCAAGAGCCAACCCTGCGGGCTGCGGTGATCAACTACGGTCACCTGGCCACTGATCCCGCAGCGCTCAAGGGAATCAACGCTTCGATTCTTGGCCTCTTCGGCGGTCAGGATCGCGGGATTCCGGTCGACGACGTAAACAAGTTCGCGCAGACATTGAAAGATGACGGCAAGCAGGTGGAAGTCAAGATCTATCCTGAGGCGGGTCATGCCTTCGAGAATCCCAACAACAAGGGTGGCTACCGGGCGACCGACGCCGCCGACGCCTGGGACCGAACCGTCAAGTTCCTGGCGGCCACGCTCAAGCAGTAAAATGCCCATCTTTGCGAACTAACTAAATTCCACTTGCCAGACCGTATTCCTCTGGTTACTATTCCCCCATCCCGAGAGTCGCGTTGGTTGCCTCCTCTATGAATATCGGCGAAACGATCAGGAACTACCGGCTGCAAAAAGGCATGTCGCAGGGTGATATCGAGAAGCGCACGGGTTTGCTGCGCTGCTATCTCTCGCGGGTGGAAAACGGGCACACCATCCCGTCGCTCGACACCCTTTCCAAGATCGCCGGGGCCATGGATCTGCCCTTGTCGCAGTTCTTCTCTGAGTCCGGTCACACCAACGGCAGCAAAGGCCTGCCGCAACTCTCCGATGACGAAGTCCGCTTTCTGAGCCAGATTCGCCGCTACGCCGTCAGTCTCAATGACAGCGACCGCAAGCTGGTGCTCGCCATGGTTAAGAAAATGGCGGCGAATGCGGGGAAATAAGCCTTCAGCAATCAGCCTTCAGCAATCAGCAATCAGCATTCAGCATTCAGCCAAGACTCGGGGTTTTCTCTCGGCACCCTTTACTAGCCGCTCTTGGCTAAATGCTGATTGCTGAAGGCTGAGTCCCTAGGACCTACGACCTAGAGCCTAGGACCTAAGAAGCTGAGTGCTGACGGCTGATGTAACTTTCGTCCCATCCCTCCTGTGCCCCGTCGTCACCTCCTCGCAACCAGTTTCAAACTCTACACTGTGCGTGGGAGACCTATCGGTGACGATCGACGAAGAACTGGGTGTGCTTGAGCAGCAACTGCGGCGCCTGAAGATCGAATACGAAGTCTATTTCAGCAATCCGACCAAGAAGCCGCCGACCGATATTGAATGGAAGGTGCTGTCGCTGCTGCGCAAGTTCAGCGACGGTGGCCGTATGAGTTTCTCCCAGCGCTATCGCTACAACGAACTGGCGCAACGTTACGCGATCTACGCCGATTTGTGGCGAAAGAAGGGGCGCATCCGTGAAGAAGGCTATCGCCGCCCGCAAGACGCGTTGCTTTCAGTGCAAGGGGTCCGTCCGGCTGAAGGAGTCGAGCCTCAACATCACCAGGCTTATGGCGTGAGCCACGGTGCCGCAGCAGCTGCGGCGCGCAAGGAAGAGACGCTCACCATCCAGTGCTCCGATCCTAAAGCCGAGCGCGAACAGGTCGAGAAGCTCTACCACGCGCTTACCGATGCCAAGAAGAAAGCTGGCGAATCCGTTAGCGGCAACCTGGACAGCTTCACCGCTTTTGTTCAGAAGAAGACCGCGCAGCTCAAGAAGCAGCACGGCTGCCAGGCCGTTGAGTACGCCGTGGAAATGCAGAACGGCCAAGTTAAGCTGACCGCCAAAGCCAAATCGTAGCGCCGGTATCTTTCGTGCACCTTTGTGCCCTTCGTGGTGAATAGGTTCAGAGCGCCGCCGCTCGGGCCGCAGTCCGTCCTCACTTCCCACAATCGCTGATAAAATTTCATTTAAGCCTTTTCTGGAGCCCTCGTGTCGAAAATCCAACGTGCAATCCTTTCTGTCACTGATAAATCTGGGCTGGTCGAGTTCGCCCGCAAACTTTCCAGCATGGGTGTGGAGCTGATTTCCACGGGCGGCACCGCCAAGCTGCTGCGTGACTCCGGCGTTCCAGTGAAAGACATCTCCGAGCTTACTGGCTTCCCTGAGATGCTCGACGGCCGGGTCAAGACGCTGCATCCCAAGGTGCACGGCGGTATTCTGCATCGCCGCGAGAATCCTGCTCACCGCATGGCGGTGAGCGAGCACGGAATTCAGCCGATCGACATGGTCGTAGTCAATCTTTATGCCTTCGAGAAAACTGCGGGCAAGCCAGGAGTCGAGTTTGAGGAACTGATCGAGAACATCGATATCGGCGGCCCGTCGATGATTCGCTCCGCTGCCAAGAACTTTCAGGACGTCGCGGTCGTGACCTCGCCCTCGGATTATGGTGCCATCGCCGAGGAACTCGCAAAGTCCGGCGGCGAACTGTCGACTGCGACCAAGTGGCGTCTGGCGCAGAAGGCGTTTGCCACCACCGCAGGGTACGACTCGGCCATCGCCTCGACTCTCGAGCGCGTTAACGCCAACGGTCATTTTCAGTTACCAGGGCAAGGTGGCTTTCCCAGTACCCTCCGCCTCTCTTTCAATAAAGTCGCAGACCTGCGTTACGGAGAAAACCCGCATCAAAAAGCCGCCATGTACTCCGATGGCTCCGGAGCCGGGGTGGCCAACAGCGCACAGATACAGGGCAAAGAACTGTCTTACAACAACATTGTTGACCTGCAGGCGGCCTGGGATCTGGCCCAGGAATTCGAAGAACCAGTCTGCGCCATCATCAAACACACCAATCCTTGCGGAACTGCGACCGGCAAGACGCTGGCCGAAGCCTATAAGAAGGCACTCGAATGCGATCCGGTTTCAGCTTTCGGTGGTGTGATCGGCGTGAATCGGCTGATTGACGGCGAAGCTGCCGAGGAGATGGCAAAGCTCTTCCTCGAGGTGATTGCCGCCCCGGCTTTCGACGAGGCTGCTAAGTCAAAATTTGCAGCCAAGAAGAACCTGCGTCTGGTAGAGATCAAAGACGCGCCGCAGAAGTGGGTGCTAAAGAATATTTCGGGCGGAATTCTTCTGCAGGACGCTGATACTCGCCAGCTACAGGAGAGCGATCTGAAAGTAGTCACCAAGCGCCCTCCATCGGCCGAAGAGAAGCGCGCTCTGCTCTTTGCCTGGAAAGTCTGCAAGCATGTGAAATCGAACGCTATTCTGTACTCGCGTGACGGCCAGACCGTCGGTGTCGGCGCGGGACAAATGAGCCGCGTCGATTCTTGCCGGGTCGGAGCGATGAAGGCGGTCCTTCCCCTTAAAGGGACAGTCGCTGCCTCCGATGCGTTTTTTCCATTTCCCGATGGAGTCGAAGAAATCGCCAAAGTCGGCGCGACCGCCATTATTCAGCCGGGCGGCTCGGTTCGCGACCAGGAAGTCATCGAAGCCGCCGACCGCCTCGGGCTGGCCATGATCTTCACCGGGGTGCGGCATTTTAGACACTGAGTAGCAGTTCCTAGCTCCGCTGCTAGCTGTCAGTGCTCGCGTGTCCAGTCTCGCTAGTAGCTAGTAGCTAACAGCTGTTAGTCCCTGTACCTCCGACTCTTATTCCGCACCGTGACAGCGGAGTTTTTCCCTGTCTGGGATGACGAAGGTTTACAATACTCGAAGCACCCGCCCTCGGCGGTACGGCATCTAAACCGCCATGGCTCTGGGAACCCGAAGGTCCTTAATGAAAAGCATTTACTGGAATATATCTGTGCTCGCGTTAACTGTGAGCGCAGTGGCACAGCAGGCTCCCGCTCACTCTTCAGCCGCGCCTTCCACCGAGACGGCAGCGCCCGCCACGGCGACGACTCCCGCAGCGACACCCACGCCTCACAAGGCTGACCGGGCGGCGTCTTACTATCACTACGCTCTGGGGCACATGTACGAAGAGCAGGTGGCGATGTATGGGCGGAGCGATCTGCTCAATAAGGCGATTGACGAGTACCGCCAAGCCATCGATGCTGACCCCACTTCGGAATACTTGACCTCCGCGCTGGCCGAGCTCTACACCCGCGCGGGCCGCATTCGCGACGCGGTTATCGAAGCCCAGGACATTCTGAAGAAAGACCCCAACAATCTGGAGGCCCACAAGCTGCTCGGCCGGATTTACCTGAAGTCAATGGGCGACGTGCAGGACAACAACACCAGCTCGGACAACGTCACCAAGCTGGCGATCGAGCAATATGAGGAAATCGTAAAACTCGAGCCCGACAACGTTGACAATTACCTGCTGCTGGGCCGTCTTTACGCCCGTAACAACGAGTTACAGAAGGCCGAAGCCGAGTTCAAGACCGCGGTCAACCTGGATCCGAATTCCGAGGAAGCTGTCACCACTCTCGCCTACCTCTATAACAACGAAGGCGATACCACTCGGGCCGCACAAGTTCTGAGTTCCATTCCTGACGCTCAGCGCTCCGCCAAGCTGTACTCAGTGCTCGGTTACACCTACGAGCAGCAGAAGGACTACAAGAAGGCGATCGATGCCTACCGCAAGGCCACGACGCTTGACCATGACAATCTGGATGCGATCCGCGGCCTGGCCGAGAACCTGATGAATGACGGCCAAACCGAAGCGGCGCTGGAGCAGTTCAAGATCATCGCCGAAGCCAACCCGGAGGACGCGGAAACTTTTGTCCGCATGTCGGAGATTCATCGCCGCCAAGGCAAGTTTGATTCGGCGCTCGATGATCTTTCTAAAGCCGAGTCGATGGTGCAGGATTCAGTGGAAGTTGCCTATAACAAGGCCGCCATCTATCAAGCCCAGGGCCGCTACGATGATGCCGCGCAGATCCTTCAAGGATTACTAAAGAAGACAGAAAAGCAGGATGCCAACAGCTACAGCCAGAGTGAGAAGAGCAATCGCGCCCTGTTCCTGGAACGGCTGGGAACCGTCTATCGCGACAACAACAACGTAAGCTCGGCAGTTGAAACCTTCCGCAAGATGCTGGCGCTCGGCGACGACAATACCGAACGCGCATATCAGCAGATCATCGATACCTATCGCGAAGCCAAGGAATGGTCCAAAGCTACCGAGGCGTCGAAGGAAGCCGTCGATAAGCTTCCCAACGATCGTGGTCTGAAGATGGTCTATGCCGGGCAGCTTGCCGACCAAGGACAGCCCGACCAGGCGCTGGAGCAGGTGAAGTCACTGCTTAAGGGCACGCCCGAGGACCGCGAAGTCTACGTTACCTTGGCACAGATGTATACGCGTCTCAAGCGCTGGCCAGAAGCCGACGCCGCTCTCGATAGCGCTGCCAAGCTTTCAGTCAAGGATGATGACAAGGAATATGTGGAATTTCTGCGCGGTTCCACGCTCGAACGCCAGAAAAAGTACGATGAAGCGGAGCAGATATTCCGCAAAGTGCTGGCTAACGATCCGGACAGCGCTGCAGTCCTGAACTATCTCGGCTACATGCTCGCCGACCGTGGGGTGAAGCTCGATGAAGCTCTCATCATGATTAAGAAAGCCGTCGAATTGGAGCCCGCGAACGGCGCTTATCTTGACTCGCTCGGCTGGACCTACTTCAAGCTGGGTAAGTATGAGCAGGCAGAAGACAACCTTGTGAAGGCCTCGCAACACATGGGTGCGGATCCTACCGTGCAGGCCCATCTCGGCGACCTGTACCAGAAAACCGGACGACTGAAGCTCGCGGTGGTTCACTGGGACCGCGCCATCCAGGAATGGAACAAGACGGTTTCCGCCGAAGTCGATGGCGACGAACTGGCCAAGGTGCAGAAGGACCTGGAGTCCGCCAAGATTCGCCTGGCCAAGGAAGATCCGGGAAAATAGGTTGTTGGCGTGAAGTCCTAGGTCCTCGGTCGTAGGTTCTAGGCCCTTCACTCGATGACCAGCCTACGACCTAAAGCCTAGGACCTAGGACCTGTCAGCCAACGACCACCGACCAACGACCTGAAGCCTATGACCTAGAGCCTACGACCTACGACCTGCTACACTTCCCCCATGCTCGCCGACTACGCGGTGCGAGTCGAAACTTCCCGCGGACGCCGCCATCCCGAGCCGCCGCATCCTTACCGCAACGACTTCCAGCGTGACCGCGATCGCGTCATTCACTCACGGGCCTTTCGCCGACTAGAAGCAAAGACACAAGTCTTTACCCGCCGCTACTCTGATCACTTCCGCAATCGCCTCACGCACACTCTCGAAGTCGCCCAGATCGCGCGTACCATTGCCGCCCAGCTGCAATTGAATGTCGACCTCGTCGAAGCACTTGCCTTGGTCCATGACGTCGGCCACCCGCCCTTCGGGCACGCTGGCGAAAAGACTCTCGACGCGGTCATGCGCGAGCATGGATTTTTCTTTGATCACAATCTGCACGCGCTGCGCATCGTCGAAGACTTCGAGCTTCGCTACGCCGCTTTTCGCGGCCTCAATCTGACGTTCGAAGTCCGCGAAGGCATCATCAAGCATTCGCATGATTACGACTCGGGAAAGTATCCAGAATTGTCCGAGTATCTGCTGGATCAGCGCCCTCCGCTGGAAGCGCAGCTGATCGATTTGGCCGACGAAATTGCCTACACCGCCGCCGATCTGGACGATGGGTACGAAGCCCATCTGCTGACACTCTCCGAGATACGTGCCAAGATCCCTTTGTTCGTCAAGTTCTACGTTGAGGCCGAGAAGGTGTGGCCCGCTGTCGAAGAAAAACTCCGTTTCAACGAAGCCTTGCGGCGTATGCTGGACCACTTTGTCGGCGACCTGATTCGCAACACGCAAAGCCGCCTTCAGTCAGAGAATGTGCGGAGCCTCGAAGACGTGCGTCGCAGTGGCGAGCGCCTGGTGGGCTTTAGTCCTGCGGTCGAGGAACAGCGGCTCCAAGCCAAAGCATTTCTCTATGACACGCTTTATTACAGCTCGGCGCTGGATTCAGAGAAAGAAGAAGGCGAGCGCATCATTCGCCAACTCTTTGAACATTGGATGAGCAAGCCGGACGCGCTGCCACGAAGCTACCGCGAGAAAGATGACCCGCTGCCCCGCGTCATCTGCGATTACATCGCCGGCATGACGGACAACTACATCTACGAACAGTACAAGAAACACTGCGGAAGCTTAGCGGCCGACTAGTTACTCTTCCCGGCCACGCTCGCCACCACGTCATACATCACCTGGAAGCCCCGCCGCACCTCTGACACGCGGATTCGTTCGTTGTCCCCGTGCTGGGTGTCGTTCTCTTGCTGCGTGGCGGTGTACGGGTTGAAGCCATAGCTATGAATCCCGAGCGGCCGGTATCGTTGACTCTCGTCATAGCCGCTGGTTAGTTGCGGCGTAACCGGTGCTCCGGGGAAGTAATGAGCGGATACCCGCACGAATGCGTTGAAAAGAGCAGTGTCCGTCGGCGAGGAATTGGACACGCGGAAATCGCTGTCCTGAGGCTCGACCGTGACCTGCGGGTCGTTGACCACCTGCCGTATAGTCCCAAGAAATTGCTTTGGATCTTCGCCGGGCAACAGCCGGACATCGAGATTCGCCCACGCCTCGCCAGGAATCACGTTTGTCTGCTCCGATCCACCAAGCATGGTCAGCGAAGTCGTATTGTGAAATAGGAAATTGAGCGTCTCGTCGCGTTCGATCTCGGTTTGAAATTCCTTGTCGCGAATGGCCTCGCGAATATTGCGAAACTGCTCGGCTCGCTTTCCGGTCTGATACGGCGCCATATCGCGCAGGGCCTCTTCGACTATAGGCGTGACCTTTGGTGGCGAGTGGTAAGCGATGATGCGGCTGAGGGCAGCGATCAGCCGGTTCGGTGCGGAGTCGGCCAGAGGCACCGATCCATGTCCGGGCTGCCCGTGAGCTACAACGTGCAGCCAGAGCGGGCTCTTCTGTGCCACAGCAACGCCCATGTACTTCAATTTGCCGTGCTGGTCGAGGATGTTCTCTCCGCCTTCATTAATCAGGAACTCGGCGTTTTCCAGCAGCTCGCGATGGTGCGCAATGAACCAATCCGTCCCCGTGCTCGCCACTTCCTCATCGGCCACGGCCAGAAAAATTACGTCGCGATCGAGCGCAATCTTTTCGCGCTTTAGCATCACCAGCGCGAGCAGTTGGGCGATCCCTTCGTCTTTCATGTCTTGCGCGCCGCGCCCGTAAATCGCACCATCGAGAATCTGCCCGCTGAAAGGCGGAACTTTCCAGTGAGCCGGTTCGCTGGTGACCACGTCCATGTGGTTCAGCAGAATAATGGGCCGTTGCGCTGGCTCGGTGCTATGCGGCACTCTCGCCCAAAGATCGGCACGCCCCGGCGCATATTCGAAGACCTGATTTTCGATTCCTTCCGCATCCAGAATTTTCTTGAAAAATTCCGTTGCGCGGATTTCGTTGCCCGGCGGATTCGTGGTATCGATCCGGAAGTAGGCTTGCGACCATTGCACCGCGAGATCAGCGTACTGCTGCAGTCGCTCGGCAATTTTCTGCGAAGGGAACTCGTTACCAGTGCTTTCCTGAGCCACGGCCGAGCCCGTGAAGATGGCTGCCAACAACACAGCCAGCTGGCATAAAACTGGTGCTTTACCAGCGTTCTTTAGCCTGGTTTTACGCGAAGTTTTTATACCGACAATCGCCAATTTTACCCCCATTTGACCTCGAATAAGAATAGAATGTCCTTATCTATTAAGCACTTATCGCGATAAAAGTTTGGCATTTCACCTGTTCTACAGGGGTTGGGAGGCGAGCGCAGTTTCCCGCGCGGATAGCCACGGGCAACCGAAAATAAGCTCGCGCCAACCAATCGCTGTACTCGTTATACAAGACGAGAGAAGAAACACGCGACACGCCCGTTAGGCGTGCTGGAATGGAGCTTGCAGGAATGCTCCTTCCAACCCGGAGGAAGTGGAAATGAAAAATTTCGTCGTTTTAGGGCTGCTCGTAGCACTCGTAATAGCTGTTCCCGCGTTTGCGCAAACGAGCACGAACTCTCAGGACCAGGCTGCCAGCACTTCGACCCAGACGCAGTCCAGTTCGACCACCGCCACAACTCAAACCGACAGCGCCACTGGCAAGCCGCTGCAACCGCCCGCCCGCGAAGGCTTCTGGGGCCGCGTTAATCCCTTCGCCCGCAAGAAGTATGTGCAGCGCCAAACGGAACCGATTCGCGATCGTCTGAACGAGCTCGATGAACTCACGTCAGCCAACAGCAAGATGATCAAAGACGTCGACACTCGCGCTCAACAGGGAATTCAGCTGGCTTCCACCAAGGCGAATGAAGCCGATCAGCACGCGATCGACGCCGGCAACAAAGCGCAGGCTGCCCAGCAGACCGCAACTCAGGCTAATGCTCGCTTGACCACGGTCGAGCAGGTAGTCGGCAACATCGATCAGTACAAAGCCACCAATCAGACCGAGATCCGCTTCCGCGCCGGGCAGTCGGCGCTCAGCAAAAATGCAAAATCTGCACTCGATGACCTGGCCACCCCGCTGAAGGGTCAGCGAGGCTATATTATTGAAGTACAAGGGTTTTCCTCGGGTCGTGGACAGGCTGCAATTGCCGCATCCCAGAAGATGGCTGATTCGGTCGTAAGATATTTAGTGCTAAACCACGAGATTCCGGTGTATCGTATCTACGTGGTGGGGATGGGGAACGCCCCAGCTGCGAATCAGGAGACAGCGAAACGCAGCAGCGGTGGCCGCGTAGAGATCAGCTTACTGAAGAACGACCTTGAACAGTTAAGCGCGAATTCAACAACGCCCGCAGCTCCGCAACAATGAGTTCTGGAAACGGCGACGGGTCAAGCCCGGCGCCCTCCCCCAGAAAAAGCCTCTCGCGCAAGCGAGAGGCTTTTTGATTGTGTGTGACACGTCAGCACCCCAGCCAGACAAAATCTCTTTGTCGTCACCTGCCGAGAGAGGCGACGCGGTTTTCCTCGTTTTTTGTGAGGACTGGGCATTTACTGCGCGATCTCTATCTCGAACACGACTCCAGCACCGTAGGTTCCGCCTTGGGCTGTCGTGCCGTACAAATTGCCATCAGGGCCGAACGTAAGGTTCGCATCAGGGAAGTCGCCGTCTGGACCAATAAATGTGTGCAACACGGTGTACTTCCACCCGCCGTCCTTTGGCGACAACTCGTAAACCACCCCACACCCACACTGACGCGAACCGCCATAGCCCGTCGTGCCGTAAAGATTCCCCGCCCCATCGATGATTACGTTGCCCCCAGGGCCATTGCCGCTTGACCCGTTTACAAAGTTGTACAGAATCGTTTGAATCCACACGGTACCGGTACTGGCGGCGACCGGCGTCAGCTTGAAAATAGTGCCGCAGCCCACATCGACGCAGAGGTTGGCACCGCCCTGAGAGGTGACTCCGTACAGATTTCCCTGGCTATCGATCGTCAGCGGTCCCAAGCCCGGCACTGTTCCGTCGGAGGGAAAACTGCCGAAGCGATGAATGACGTGCTCCTTCCAGTTCGGGAAGCCTGGCTGAAGCTGATATACGGTACCGCAACCTTTGTTCGCAGGACATGTGGGCTCACCGCCGCCGTACCAAGTCGAGCCGTACAGATTTCCCTGCGCGTCCCAAATGGGCGCCCCTTTCGCTGCCCACCCATCGCCATTCTGCCCATCGAAGCTGTGCAATATGGTCTCATCCCAGCCGTTTCCACTCGGCGACAATTCGAATGCTGCGTAGGAACCTCCGTAAAGATTGCCGCTTTCGTCGATGGTCAAACCCGTCCAGTTGCCCTCGGCAACGTCACCTGGGCCGCCAAAGCTATGAATAATCGTCTCGTTCCACCCATCCGGCCCGGGCGTAGCCTCGTAGACTGTGCCCCAGTGAAATCCATAGATGCCGCCGTCGCTGGTTGTGCCATACACATTTCCGATGCCGTCCACCACCGGACCGCCGTAGGGGGCCACACCATCTCCCGCTGACGAGGGAAAACTGTGCAGTGTAGTCAAAGTCCACTGACCATTCTGTGGACTGAGTTCAAAGAGCGTGCCGCCCCCGTTGGGCCCGCCTCCGAATGTCACACCATAAACGTTGCCCTGCGGGTCGAAAACCACGCTTCCCCAAAGCCCACCGCCGTCGCTACCCGAACCGAAAGCGTAGAGAACCTTGAATGCGGGCTGGGCAAAAGCATTCAACGAAAGAAGCGCAACGATGAAGAAGAGCAACGATAAGCGCATGTGTTCTGGCTTTGAACTGTCTTTAGGGGGCGCAGACTGGGTATCCAACGGGTGACGATCATACCACGGATTTGTAGGGCGAAGCGTGCAGGCGCTTGCGTCCGAGCCGGGGTCACTTTTCGTTCCAGTCATCATGAGACGGTTGTTTACAGCACGGATAAGAATGATCACTAGTTCGCGCACGCACAAGGACGCGGGACACACCAGAGTGTGACGCCCTGTGCGTATTGTGGAGTCTTGTTCCGTTGGCGGGCAGTAGCACGGGAGTGGGAATAAAAGAGAAGGGGAAGATCAGCTGAACTGCTTTGTGGCGGAATGTAGCGGACCAACCTAGTTATAACCATTAGGTATTGCAATCCGGGCGATTACACTCAAAACCCGCAACAATCGCGGACTTATGTGCGTGAAGGATCGCCACGATTAAGGCCGCCCCGGCACTACTGAACCACCGCGGTCGTCTCCTGCTTCAGCTTCTCCGCCTGGTAGTGAGTCACCAGGCCTTCGACCAGCGGCTGCAGCTTGCCGTCCATCACTTGTTCGAGTTGATGAATGGTCAAGCCAATGCGGTGGTCGGTCACGCGGTTCTGAGGAAAGTTATACGTGCGGATCTTTTCGCTGCGGTCGCCCGATCCCACCATCTGCTTGCGCTCTTTGGCCAGCGCCTCCTGCTGCTTCTGCATCTCCATTTCATAGAGGCGTGATCGCAACACGCGCATACCTTTTTCGCGGTTCTTGATCTGCGACTTCTCGTCCTGGCAGCTGACGACGGTATTCGTCGGAATGTGCGTGATGCGCACTGCGGAATATGTCGTATTCACCGACTGTCCGCCCGGGCCCGACGAGCAGAAGGTATCGATGCGCAGGTCTTTGGCTTCAATCTTGACGTCGACTTCTTCCGCTTCCGGCAGCACCGCTACGGTCACTGCCGAAGTGTGTACGCGACCTTGCTGCTCGGTAGCGGGCACGCGCTGTACGCGATGAACGCCACTCTCATACTTCAGCCGCGAGTAAACCCGCTGCCCCTGAATCATGGCGATGACTTCCTTCAAACCACCTACGCCCGACTCGGAGGTCGAAAGCACCTCGACCTTCCATCCCTGCGTTTCGGCGTAACGCGTGTACATGCGGAACAATTCAGCAGCAAAAAGCGTGGCCTCGTCTCCGCCCGTGCCCGCGCGGATTTCCAGGATGACGTCTTTCTCGTCGTTCGGATCTTTGGGCAGCAGCAGGACCTTCAACTCTTCTTCCACTGACGCAACTCGAGCCTGCAGCTTGTCGAGTTCTTCCTGCGCATACGCGCGCATCTCGGGATCTTTCTCATCGGCCAGCATCGCCTTGCTTTCCGAAATTCCCCGCGTCAGGTCTTTGTACTCGCGGTACTTCTCGACAACCGGCGTGATTTCGCTGTGCGCTTTGGCGGTCTTCTGGTATTTCGCCGAGTCGTGGATGACCTCCGGCGAGGCGAGGGCCTGGGTCAGCTCTTCGTAGCGTGCTTCGATTTGGTCGAGTCGTTCAAACATGGTGAAGCGTCTTCGTCGTAGGTCCTAGGTCGTCGGCTCTAGGCCTATGGGTCCTCAAGCTGTCATTTCACGCAGAGAGTTAACCAGGCCTGTGAGCGATCTGCCTACTCTTTCTGCCATCTCTTCCAAAGACTTTCCTTGTTCTCCGGATAAGTATTGTAATTCTTTTGCTATCGCAATCTGGATTTGCACTTCCTGCAATGATCCGCGAGCGTGAAACAAGAAATGCAAAAATTCTCGATCCGAGTAATGCCCTGCCTTCGGCAATGTTACTGGGCACGGAAACGGCTGCACGGCGCATCCGCTGGCTCAAGCCGTAAAGCTCGTGTTTCGGAAAGCTGACATGGCGCGATAGACCTCCGCTGTCAACTTCATTGCTTCTTGCCAAACCCTCAGGTCACGGAATGATGATGGCATGAACAACCTCCATCAGTCCCTGTAATAACTCCTTACTGGTGTTGTATGTGATGAATGAACAACCAGAAGGGTCGCGGTGACCACCGAGGGCCTAGGACCTACGACCTAGAGCCTAGGACGTTCGCCCACCTACGCTATCACCAACTCTCCGCCGCGCTCTTTCTCCAGCGCCATCGCGTGATCGAGCGCCGTAATTGCGCATTGCGCCTGGAGATCTGACGGAGGCTGCGTGGTGATGCGCTGCAGCCAAAGTCCCGGAGCGGTCATCAGTGCGAACAGCGAGCCGCGATGCTTGGCGGCGAAGCGGATGACTTCATACGACAATCCTGTGATCACCGGCAGCATTGCGATGCGCACCGCGAACCGCGCCCAGAACGTGGTCACAGGAAACAGCATGTAGACAGCGATCGAAATGATCATCACGGTCATCAGAAAACTGGTGCCGCAGCGCGGATGATAGGTGGAATATTTCTGCACGTCGGCGACTTCAAGCGGATCGCCGTTCTCGAACGCGAAAACTGTTTTGTGCTCCGCGCCGTGATACTGATAGACGCGGCGAATGTCCGGCAACAGCGACGTTCCCCAGATGAACAGCAGGAACAGCAGCAGGCGGACCACGCCGTCCACCAGGTTGAACATAATCTGTCCACCCAGCGCGGGATCGACCTTCTTCAACTCCGTCGCTGCCAGCAGCGGCAGGTACTTGTACATGAAGATGAAGAACCCGACCGACACAATGATGTTGGCCGTTGCAATCCAGCCGCCGATTTCCAGCTTCTTTTTCTCCGGTGCGGTTTCTTTCTTCTCGGGCTCCAACTCTTCCAGCGCGACGTTGGCCGAAAACTTCAAGGCGCGAAAGCCGAGTGTCATTGCGTGACCCAGCGTAATCACGCCGCGTACCACCGGCCATCCCATCCATTTATGCTTCTCGGATAGCCGTTCCAGCGGCTCGCTGTAGGTTTCGACAGCGCCCGACTGTCTGCGGCATGCGATAGCCCAGGCGTGCGGACTGCGCATCATTACGCCTTCCAGGACGGCTTGCCCGCCGACGAGGGTTTCCTCTCCGCCCTCCAGGGCAGGCAAGAGCTGGATGGCAGTCAAGAAACGCCAGAGTGTACGCAAGAACCGCATGTTTATTGGATGTCCTTCAGGTCGTATGGAACCAAATGTAGAGTAACACAGAGCCATTGGAAGTAGGATAGGCATAAGTTTCATGATTTGCTTGACTTAGACCGTATGCAGAGGCTGGCTGAGACTTGCGAACGGATCGCCGCGACCACCAAGAAGCTGGAAAAAGTAGCGTGGGTCGCTGACTACTTTCGTTCAACCACGCCGCAGGAAGCGGCCGTCTCCGCGATCTTTCTCTCCGGCAGGCCCTTTCCAGTGTGGGAAGAAGCCACGTTGCAAGTGGGAGGCACGCTGCTCTGGCGGCTGGTTCAGGAATTATCCGAAAAGAACGAGGCGGAAATCACCGCCGCCTACCGAAGGCTTGGTGATCTCGGCTCTGTCGCGGCGGAGGTGCTCAACCATAAGGGAGCGAGCGCCCTCGCCCGTTCAGGCCGGACGCAGTCCGGCGAGCTTGCCGTCCTGGAAGTCCAAGCTGCATTCCGCCACATCGCCCTAGCTCGCGGCCCTGCAGCCAAGGGTGCCCTGGTTCGCGAGCTCCTCTCGCGGGCGACTCCGCTTGAAGCCAAGTACATCATCAAGATCGTGACCGGCGATCTCCGCATCGGACTGAAAGAGAGCCTGGTCGAAGAAGCCATCGCCAAAGCTTATGAGGGGACCTTGCCGGCCGTGCAACGCGCCAACATGCTGCTGGGAGATATCGGCGAAACTTTGCGCCTGGCATCCGACCACCACCTGGCCGAAGCCAAGATGCGCCTCTTCCACCCGCTGGGTTTCATGTTGGCCAGCTCTGCCGAATCCGCGAAAGATGCTCTCAGTTATTTCAGCCATGCGCTCGTCGAGGACAAGTACGATGGCGTCCGCGCCCAGGCGCATGTTTCCGGCGATGAGGTGCGAATTTTCTCCCGCACCCGCGACGACATTACCGGAGCCTTCCCCGAACTGCCGGATGCTCTCGCTGCCCTGCCCCACGACGCCATTCTCGATGGCGAAATCGTGGCGTGGAGCTATTTGGTAGGCGAAGCTGGCGAGATGGGCCGCGCTTTGCCCTTTAGTGCGCTGCAGCAGCGGCTCGGCCGCAAGAAAGTCAGCAAGAAACTGATGGCAGAGGTGCCCGTCGCTTACCTCGTCTTCGATGTTCTTTATGCCGACGGTGAATTGCTGATCGATCAATCGCTGCGAGAGCGTGCCCGAGTTCTGGATGCTTTACTGTCCGGCCGATCAGCCGAGCGACGGGCGAGGGTGCCCGTCCTACAGCAGCATCAGTTGGCCTTCGGTTTGGAAGAAGCAACACAAACCGCAAAACTGATTCGCTCGCCGCTTTTTCATGCAACGTCGCCTGAGGAATTGGATCAACTCTTCGACGCGGCCCAAGCCCGAGGTAACGAGGGCCTGATGATCAAGGATCCAGAGTCTGCGTATATGCCTGGACGGCGCGGCAAATCGTGGCTCAAGCTGAAGCGTGAATTGGCCACACTGGACGTCGTGGTTACGGCCGCCGAGTACGGTCATGGCAAGCGCATCGGCGTGTTAAGCGACTACACCTTTGCGGTCTGGGATGGCGAGCGGCTGGTGAATATCGGCAAAGCCTACTCTGGCCTTACCGATGCCGAGATCACCGAGATGACCAAATGGTTCCTGGAGCACACGCTCGAAGATCAGGGCTTCCGTCGCATGGTCGAGCCAAAGATCGTCCTTGAAGTCGCCTTCAACAACATGATGCGTTCCGACCGCCACGACAGCGGCTACGCCCTGCGCTTTCCGCGAATCGTGAGACTACGGCCCGACAAGTTGCCCGAAGACGCCGATACGATCGAGAGAGTGAAGGAAATTTTTCAGAAGCAGAAGGCAGGTGGCAGTTAGCATTCAGCATTTAGCCCTTGGCAATTAGTATTTGGCCATTCCGGGTCGTTGCAGGCAGAGGCAAAGACCACGATTGACCAATTGCTAAGTGCCAATTGCTAAGTGCTGAGATCGGCTGACTGCCTCAGTGCCCATGGTGCTCGTGGTCTTCTCCGACCGGAATCACGCATCCATGTGCAACCTCGCACTCGGCGTGCTCAAACTGGATGGTGGTGTGGTCAATGTGAAAGTCTTCGTGCAGCCGCTCTTTCACATCGCGCAATATGCGCTCACTGGCGGACGGGGGAATGTCGGCAATCGAAATATGGCAGGAAAGCGCCCGCGTCTCCGACCCGATGCTCCACACGTGCAGATCGTGAACGTCGTTGACGCCGTCGATCTTCCTGATCGACGCTTCCACTCGCTCCAGGCGAATTCCCCGCGGCGTGCCTTCGAGAAGAATATTCAGCGTCTCGCGAATGATCCCCAGTCCCGACCACAGGATCAGCGCGCCAATGCCGAACGCCAGCGCAGGATCGATCCAGCTCTGGCCCGTAATCATGATCGCCCAGCCGCCGAGAATTACCGCCGCCGTGGAGAGGGTGTCTCCAATCTCGTGTACCAGGGCACTACGAATATTCACATCCTTGCTCGAGCGATACAGGAGCAACGCGATCACGCCGTTCATGAGAACCCCGGCGGCGGCCACCCACATCATCAGCCCCGGCCGTACTTGCGTGGGATGCTGCAGTCTGCGGAACGCTTCGTAGAAGATCAGAAACGAAACCACTACGAGCGACGCCGAGTTTCCCAGCGCTGCCAACACGCCCGCCCGGCGCCAGCCGTAGGTTTTGGTGGAACTCGGCGGACGGCTCTCCAGATACACGGCGATCAATGAAACCAGAAGAGCCAGCAGGTCGGAAAGATTGTGACCGGCTTCGGAGAGCAGCGCTAAGGAATGGGCGCGGATTCCCGCGACAACCAGTAGAACAATGTAAGCCAGCGTGACCGCGAGCGAAATGCGCAGTACTTTGGAAGCCTGCTCACCCCCGCCATGGCTTACGTGCGTGTGCATCTTTACCTAGTTTAAGAGGATGGGATGAACGCTTCAAGGCAGCTAACTCTTTGCAAGAGAACACGGGTTCGTACTGCGCGTTCGAATCAGAACGAGCCGTTCCCGTTTCCATTCCTGACCTTGAACCAGGAATACTGCAGATGATACTTGGCGGCGATGGCGGCGCGGATTTTCATGAACGACTGCTGAATCCGCCCAATGACCATCGCATTGTCATGCATGGTGACCTGGTCGTCATGGGCGCCGTGCATTTCCGCTCGGCGGCGGCCGGCGCACTCCTCATAGCTGGTGGATGTTTCGCAGCTCAAATAGCCGTTATAGGATGAATCGGAGCGGCGCTCATTGGTCTTGAGATTCTCCTTGATCGCGGACGCCAGCAGGGCATCGTACTCGTCATACCAGTCGCGTACGGCCTTCTCAGTTTCTGACGCGGTGTGCTTCGCCTGGTAATCGCCGATTGCGCCCACCACCTCGTCCCAATTGTCATCCCCTTGCACATTCAAGCTCGGCAAAGGCCCGTGTTTGAGGGCAATATCGTCCTCGGTGATCGCCTTCTTGCCGCTCGCGGTTTTGTGCTGTTTTGCTTCGCGCGCAACGTCGGCCAAGGATTTCTCG
>Ga0335081_10005549_pt1 | contig 19969 bp, 20 predicted proteins | sample Lox_Sample_35_FD_206713 | JGI IMG/M metagenome (GOLD analysis project Ga0335081, IMG submission 206713) | Soil microbial communities from Loxahatchee National Wildlife Refuge, Florida, United States - Lox_Sample_3.5 | ecosystem: Environmental > Terrestrial > Soil > Wetlands | place: USA... | reverse complement strand
GCGCGGTTCCCGCTTCGTCGGCGCAATCGAGCACGGCGCTGAGGTTGACGGCGGGATGCTCGGCATGCGCGAGGTCGATCAGCGCCTTGAACCAGAGCGGCCCGACATAGCCGCCGGCGCCGACGGCGCTCTGCAACGTCAGAGGCAGGCCCAGCTCCGCTGCCGCCGCCACAGCGGCCCGCGCGTGATCGAGCGAATGGATGATGATGCGCTTTCCCATTCTCCGCGTGAAGATCGAACGCCGATGCGGCTGAGCCACCCCCTCACCCTCCCCTCTCCCCCACTTCGTGGGGGCGAGGGGAGGGAATCTTGAGAGTCACCCCAGCTTGCCGACGAGCACGGCCGCCTCGACCATGCGGTTGGAAAAGCCCCACTCGTTGTCGTACCAGGAGAGGACGCGGCAGAAACGTTTGCCGAGGACGACCGTCTGCGTCAGGTCGAAGGTCGAGCTGTGCGGGTCGTGGTTGAAGTCGACCGAGACGACTTGGTCGTGGTTGACGCCGAGAATGCCTTTGAGCCGGGTCGACGAAGCGGCTTTGGTCATGAGCGCGTTGATCTCGTCCTTGCTGGTGTCGCGGGACGCGGTGAACTTGAAGTCGATCATCGAGACATTGGCGGTGGGGACGCGGATCGCCGTGCCGTCGAGCTTGCCCTTGAGCGCCGGCAGCACGAGGCCGAGCGCCCGCGCCGCGCCCGTCGAGGTCGGGATCATCGAGAGCCCGGCCGCCCGCGCGCGGCGCAGATCCTTGTGCAGCGTGTCGACGGTCTGCTGATCGCCGGTATAGGCGTGGATCGTGGTCATGAAACCGTGCTCGATGCCGACGCCTTCGCTCAGCACATAGGCGACGGGCGCCAGGCAATTGGTGGTGCAAGAGCCGTTGGAGACGATCGTGTGCTCGGGCTTCACCTGATCGTGGTTGACGCCCATCACCAGGGTGAAATCGGCGTTCTCGCCGGGCGCCGAGATGAGGACGCGTCTGGCGCCGGCCTCCAGGTGCTTTGCTGCGGCCTCGCGCTTGGTGAAGAGCCCGGTGCATTCCAGCGCCACCTCGACCTTGAGGTCGCGCCAGGGGAGCTTCGCCGGATCGCGCTCGGCCAGCACGCGCACCTTGCCGCGCCCGGCGTCGAGCCAGTTGTCGCCCGCGGTGATCTCGCCCTTGAAGCGGCCATGCACGCTGTCGAACTTCAAGAGATGCGCATTGGCCTCGACCGAGCCCAGATCGTTGATGGCGACGACCTCGAGGTCGCCGACGCCGCGCTCCAAGAGCGCGCGATAGACCAACCGACCGATGCGGCCGAACCCGTTGATCGCCACTCTGATCGCCATGCTCGCCTCCAACTAAAAAGAAGAAGCACCACAGAGGCACAGAGACACGGAGAAGAGGTTAAGCGTTCCGCCGGCCACCCTTCCTCCTCCGTGCCTCCGGGCCTCTGGGGTCAATCTTTTTCTCATTTGAGCCGCTCCAGCGCCACGTCCGCCACGTGCTCGGCCGTGATCTTGAAATGGCGGAAGAGATCCGCCGCCGGCGCCGAGGCGCCGAAGCCGGTCATGCCGACGATCGCGCCGCCTTTGCCGACATAGCGCTCCCAGCCGAAAGGCGACGCCGCCTCGACGGCGACGCGGGGCGCGGTGCCGAGCACACCCGCGCGGTAGGCGAACGGCTGGCCGTCGAAAAGCTCCCAGCACGGCATCGACACCACGGCGGCGGGAATGCCCTGCGCCTCGAGCAGCGCGCGCGCCGCCAGCGCCACGTGCACCTCCGACCCGGTCGCGAGCAGCGTCACGCGCCGCTCGCCCGCGGCCTCGGCCAGCACATAAGCGCCGCGCGACGAGAGATTGCCGGCCACCGCTTCGCGGCGGAGCGTCGGCACGCTTTGCCGCGTCAGCGCCAGCACCGAGGGAAGGCGCCGCGCCCGCAGTGCCAGATCCCAGCATTCCGCCGTCTCCACCGCGTCGGCGGGGCGAAAGACCTGGAGATTGGGCATGGCGCGGAGGCTCGCCAGCTGCTCGATCGGCTGATGCGTCGGGCCGTCCTCGCCGAGGCCGATCGAATCATGCGTCATCACATAGACGACGCGGATCCCCATCAGCGCCGCGAGCCGGATCGCCGGCCGGCAATAATCGGAGAAGGTCAGGAAAGTGCCGCCATAGGGAATGACGCCGCCATGAAGGGCGAGCCCGTTCATCGCCGCCGCCATGCCATGCTCGCGCACGCCGTAATGAAGATAGCTGGCGGAGAAGTCCTTGCGCGTCACGACCTTCTGGCTCTTGGCCTTGGTGTTGTTGGATCCCGTGAGATCGGCCGAGCCGCCAATGAGCTCCGGCATCACCGGTGCGATCGCGTCGAGCACCATGCCGGACGCCTGCCGCGTCGCCGTCTTCGGCCCCTCGGCCAGGAACTTGTCGCGGATGCCGGCAATCGCCGCGTCGAGGCCCGCGGGCAACGCGCCGCCGATCATGCGCAGGAATTCGCGCCGCCGATCCTCCGGCATCGCATCGAGGCGCTGCTCCCAATCGCGGCGCGCCGCTCGGCCTTGTGCGCCCACGGCGCGCCACCACTCCGCGACATCGGCGGGGATGACGAAAGGCGGCTCCGACCAGCCGAGCCGCTCGCGTGCGCCGGCGATCTCGGCGGCGCCCAGCGCCGCGCCATGCGCCGCGGCGCTTCCGGCCTTGGTGGGCGCGCCGAAGGCGATCGTCGTGCGGCAGGCGATGAGCGACGGCCGCTCCGCGCGCTGGGCTTCAGTCAGCGCCGCCGCCACCGCTTCGGGATCGTGGCCGTCGACGCGCGCCGCGTCCCAGCCGGCGGCGCTGAAGCGCTCGAGCTGGTCCTCGGACGTCGCCAGCTCCGTGCCGCCGTCGATCGAGATGGCGTTGTCGTCCCAGAGCACGACGAGTTTCTGCAGGCGAAGATGGCCGGCGAGCGAGATCGCCTCCTGGCTGATCCCTTCCATGAGGCAGCCATCGCCGGCGACGACATATGTCCGGTGATCGACGAGCTCGTCGCCGAAGCGCGCATTGAGCAAGCGCTCGGCGAGCGCCATGCCGACGGCATTGCCGAGGCCCTGGCCCAAGGGACCGGTCGTGGTCTCGATCCCCGGCGCATGATCATATTCGGGATGCCCCGCGGTGCGGCTGCCGAGCTGGCGGAAGCGCCTGAGCTCGTCGATGCCCATCCCCGGATATCCCGTGAGGTGGAGGAGCGCATAGAGCAGCATCGAGCCGTGGCCGGCCGAGAGCACGAAGCGGTCGCGGTCCGGCCATTGTGGCCGCGCCGGGTCGAATTTGAGGAAGCGGCTCCACAGCACCGTGGCGACGTCGGCCATGCCCATGGGCATGCCGGGATGGCCGCTATTGGCTTGTTCCACCGCATCCATGGCGAGCGCGCGGATGGCGTCGGCCACATGGCGGAGCCGGGGATCGCGCGGCGTCGGCAGCGGCGGCGGCGGGGACGGGGCGGTCGTGGGGGCGCTCATGAGCCGGGGGCACCTTGCCGGGCAAGGTGCGCGGCGTCAACCGCGGCGGCGCGACTCGGGAAAGGGTGCGATTGGTTGCGAGCCCCGGGCTTTGCCGGTAACCTCGCGCCGCCTTTCACCGGTGGGGCGTAGCCAAGTGGTAAGGCAGCGGATTTTGATTCCGCCATTCCCAGGTTCGAATCCTGGCGCCCCAGCCAGAACCATGACGCGAGCGCGCGTCCTATCGATGTCACGTTTCCCCAAGGAGCCCTCAGGCATAGCCTTGGCGGGGGAGGGGCGGAGAAGTAAAAAGGATCAACTCGCCGTCGTCCGTGAAGCGCCCCGGTTTCTGCCGCGGGCGCTTTTTGCTGTCTGCCGGCCGCCGCGAGCGCTCCCTCCCTCTCATCCTCCGAGGTTCACCGTGGCCAAAGCGAAAACACCGCGCGAGACCTTTGCCCCGAGCGAGGCGCAGCGCGCCTTCGTCGCCGCCGCCTCCGGTGTCGGCGTGCCGCCCCGGCTCATTCGCCGGCTCTTGCCGGGCACGCGCCGCGGCGATGTGGTGGAGATCTCGGGCAAGGTCCTGCAACGCTCCTTCGGGACCGAACTCCGGCGGGGCATCAATCTGGCGCTGAGCCTCGCGGCGGCGCGGCTCTTCCAGATCGCGCTCTCGGGCCAACAGCGCGAGTCAATGGCCGCGCTGCGCTTGGTGCTGAAAGCGCCGGAGGCGTGGCGGGCGCTGGCCACGTCGTCCGGCAAAACCGCGCCGAGGATGCTCCTCGAACGGTTGAGCCGCCAGGAGGGTCAGGCGCTGCGCAAGCTGATCGAGAAGGCAACGGCAACGGCACGACCCGAGGCGGCAGGTTGAGGGCCGCGACGGCGCCGATGCCGAGCTCGCCTGGGAGGCGCGCTTTCCGCTGATGCTGAAGCTGATAAAGACCTGCCGCAAGCCGCAAGCGGCGTATCGACCGGCTGCCGATCGAGTCGCGCACCAACGGAATCAGCGTGGCAGAGGAGATCTCGCCATCGGCTCCGGCTTGGCCGTCCTCGTGTGCATCGGCCTGCGCATTGCGCTGCAAATCGCCACAGCCGGGCGACGCTGGCAACGTCTTCGGCATCGCGGCCTCCGGCTGCTGATGGCTCGCGACGGCGCGATCAGACGATCAGAGATCAGAGCGGCGAAGTTGCGGCCGGTAAGGGTCGCTCGGCTGAAGCCCGATCCGTCAGGTCGGCCGCGGACGCCTCACCTCCGCCGCCGGCTTATCGTCGCGCAGGCCCTCATAGGCGACCTGGCGCAGCAGGCCGTCGGATGTCCAGCTCAGGAACCGCACCTCGCACACCAGCTCCGGCTTCACCCAATGGACGCGGGAGAGCTCGAGCGGCGAGCCGAAGCGCGAAGTTCGCGGCGGCGGCGCGTCGAGCGGCATCGCCCTGACGGCGAGCGGTTGCAGCAGCGCATGCAGCCGCCGGAGTTCGGCCGCGGACATGCCCGTCCCTGCGCGCCCGGCATAGACGAGGCGGCGGCCGGTGTCGTCGTAGTAGGCGAGGAGCAGCGCGCCGATGTGCTGCCGCGAGCCTTCGGGCTCGGTATATCCCACGATGACGAACTCCTCGCGGTTGAGGCATTTGGACTTCTGCCAGAGGCCGCGATTGCCCGGCGCGTAGGCCGCGTCGATGCGCTTCGAGACGATGCCCTCGGCCTTGGTGGCGCAGGCCGCCTGAAGGAAACGCTGCCCGTCGCCGATGTGGTGGTCGCTGTAGCGGAGCGAGGGCGAGGCGCTGTCGAGAAGCGCGTTCAGCCGCTCCTTCCGTTCGAGGAGCGGCCGCTCCGACAACGGCTCGCCGTCAAGGAAGAGGAGATCGAAGGCGAAATAGACGAGCTGGCGGGTGCGCTTCGCATCGGTCGCGGCCTGCATCTCGGGAAAGGAGGTGGTGCCGTCCGGACGGACCGCGCAAAGCTCGCCGTCGAGATAGGCACTCCGGGCGCCCAACGCCGCGAGGGCGCGCGCGGTCGCCGCGTAGCGATCGGTCCAGTCGAGCCCGGTGCGGGTCAGAATGCGGGCCTCGCCGCGCGCGAGCCGGGCGTGGATGCGGTAGCCGTCATACTTGAGCTCGTGCGCCCAGCCCGGGCCCGAAGGCGGCGTCTTCACCAGCTGCGAGAGCTGCGGCGCGATGAAGGTCGGCAGCGGGTCGTGGCGTGCGGGCATCGGCCGAAGCATGGGCGCGGCGTCGCATTCTGGCAAACTGCGCTGGGATCGCTGTCAGCGGGAAAAATGTGCCAGCACATCGTCCAATGCGAACAACGCGACCGCGAGCGCCAAGAACAAGGCGACCAGGGCCACTACACCGAAAATGAACCTTGGAAAAACCTTTCGGTCAAGGACCAGGTTTAGCATCTCGAGTGACGTATTCACGTGCGCCCTGTCGACAGGAACTCCCGCGCTTCCTTCGCTTGCTGCGCGGTGGCTTTCCTTCCCGCGATCCTCCTCAGAGATGGATCACGCTCAAGCAGGATGAGCGCGAGTTCAATCGGGCGTTCAAGTCGCCGATCTGGTCTCTCCCAGGTGCTGATGGTCTGGCGCGATTTCACTTCGAGTTCCTGCATCAACTGCTGTTGGCTGTAGCCGTTGCGTCGTCGCCACTCTGCCAAGTCTTTGCCGGTCATATGTCTGTCCAAAATTTGATGTCCAAGAACTAGACATGACGTTGATTCTAGGCGAGTGATCGTCAACAAATGGTTAACGAGGCGCCACTTTTTGCAAAGCGCCGACGGTATGCTCGCCGTCGAGATAGGCACCCCGGGTGCCCAACGCCGCGAGGGCGCGCGCGGTCGTCGCGTAGCGATCGGTCCGGTCAAGCCCGGTGCGGGTCAGAAGGCGGGCCTCGCCGCGCGCAACCCGGGCGTGGATGCGGTAGCCGTCATACTTGAGCTCGTGCGCCCAGCCCGGGCCCGAAGGCGGCGTCTTCACCAGCGCCGAGAGCTGCGGCTCGATGAAGGTCGGCAGCGGGTCGTGGCGTGCGGGCATCGGCCGAAGCATGGGCGCGGCGTCGCATTTGCCGCAAGCCGCGAGGACGGGTCAAGCGGTCCCTGGGTTCGCGAGTGCCGCTCCTCAGTCACCAATCTCGCGCCTCACCCGAGCGCGCTCCAAGGCCAGCTCCCCGACCTTCCATCCGCAATCCGCGCACTCGTACACGAGCTGCTGATTGCCGCGCTTCGTGCCCTTTTGCGGGCCGTGTTCGACGGGGCGCAGGTTCTTGCTGTTGCAGTTTGGATTGACGCACTGGAAGCCGGCACGCGCCCGATGAGTGCCCATCGCTACCGTCCCTCTGCAGAGCGAGCGATCGTCTCGGCGGGAGACAAAAAGTCAATTCCGACCTCGAATATCCAACCCGCGATTTTCTTCGCATAGACCAAAGCGGGCATCCCGGGCAACCGCTCGTCGCTTGCTCTGGTTCCCCGCTTTCGCGGGGAAGGCTCCATCCTCTGTTCCGTATGTTCTATGGTCTTAGACCGAAGGCAAGCTCACCTCGGCGAAGCGGTCGAGATGATGGTCGGCGTCGCCGAAAGTCTGGTCGATCATGGTGAGGCGCTTGAAGTAGTGGCCGGCGCTGTACTCGTCGGTCATGCCGATGCCGCCATGGAGCTGGATCGCCTGCTGGCCGACGAAGCGGCCGGATTTGCCGATCTGCACCTTGGCGGCGGAGATGACGCGGCGGCGCTCCTGGGCGTCGGCAAGATCGGCGCAGAGCGCGGCCAGCGTCGCCATCGAGCGCGCCTGCTCGTACTCGACGACCATGTCGGCCATGCGATGCTGCAGCGCCTGGAACGAGCCGATCGGCACACCGAACTGCTTCCGTGTCTTGAGATAATCGAGCGTCGTGGCGTTGAGCGTCTCCATGATGCCGACCGCCTCGGCCGCGAGCGCGGCGATGGCGCGGTCGATCGCGTGCTCGATCACGGGATAAGCCTCGCCCAGCGATCCGAGGAGCGCGTCGCCTTCGACGCGAACTTGGTCCAGCGTAACCTCGGCGGCGCGGAGCCCGTCCACCGTCGGATAGCCGCGGCGGCTCACGCCCTTGGCCGTGGCGTCGACGATGAAGAGGCTCAAGCCCTTCCGCTCGCGGCTCGCGCCGCTGCTGCGGGCGGAGACGATGAGCCGGTCGGCGCTGTCGCCATGGAGGACCACGCCCTTCTTGCCGTTCAGCACATAGCCGCCGCCGTCTTTTTTCGCCGAGGTCTCGACGTCGTTCAGGGTATAGCGCGACTGGCGCTCGCCATGGGCGAAGGCGAGCAGCAGCTTGCCGCCAGCGAGCGCCGGCAGGATCGCCCGCTTCTGCGCGGCGCTGCCGGCGAGCGTGACGAAGCCTCCGCCCAGCACGACGCTCGCAAGATAGGGCTCGACGACAAGGCCGCGGCCGCAGCTCTCCATGACGATCATGGTCTCGACGGCGGAGCCGCCGAACCCGCCCTCCGCTTCGGCAAAGGGCAGTCCCAGGAGCCCCAGCTCGGCATAACGCTGCCAAAGCTTCCGGCTGAAGCCCTCGGGCTCGGCGATATAGGCCTTGCGCTTGGCGATGTCGTATTCGTCCTTGACGAGGCGGCGCACCGTCTCGTCGAGGAGACGCTGCTCCTCGGTGAAGTCGAAATCCATCGCTAGAGCCCGAGCATCATCTTCGAGATCACGTTGCGCTGGATCTCATTCGACCCGCCGTAGATCGAGACCTTGCGGTAATTGAAATAGTGGGGCGCGGTCTGCGCGGCGTAGTCCGGGCCGATCGGCTCCTCGTTCCAGCCGTGCTCCATCGCCTCGCGCTGGAACGGCATGGCGTAGGGCCCGACCGCTTCCATGGCGAGTTCGGTCAGCCGCTGCTGGATGTCGGAGCCCTTGAGCTTCAGGATCGAGCTTTCCGGACCGGGGCCCTTGCCGTCGCGCATCCCGGCGATCATGCGCAGATTGGTGATCTCGAGCGCCATCAGGTCGATCTCGAGCTGCGCCAGCTTGTCGCGGAAACGCGGATTGGCAATGAGTGGCGCGCCATCCGTTTGCTCGCCGGCAGCGATCTCCTTGAGCTTCTTCAACTCGCGCTTCGAGGCGCCGACCCGCGCGATGCCGGTGCGCTCGTTGCCGAGCAGGAACTTGGCGTAGGTCCAGCCCTTGTTCTCCTCGCCGATGAGATTCTCGACCGGTACCTTGACGTTGTCGAAGAACACCTCGTTCACCTCGGCGCTGCCGTCCATGGTGACGATGGGGCGCACGGTGATCCCCGGCGTCTTCATGTCGATGAGCAGGAAGGAGATGCCTTCCTGCTTCTTGGCGGCGGGATCGGTGCGCACGAGGTTGAAGATCCAGTCGGCGAAATGCGCCGAGGTCGTCCAGATCTTCTGGCCGTTGACAATGTAGTGGTCGCCGTCGCGCACCGCCTTCGTCCGCAGCGAAGCGAGGTCGGAGCCCGATCCCGGTTCGGAGAAGCCCTGGCACCAGACATGCTCGCCCGAGAGAATCTTCGGCAGGAAGAATTTCTTCTGACGGTCGTTGCCGAAACGGATGATGACGGGACCGCACATGGTGACGCCAAACGGGATGACCGGCGGCGCGCCGGCCTCGGCGCACTCGTCCTCGAAGATGTGGCGCTCGACCGTGCTCCAGCCGGTGCCGCCATGCTCGACGGGCCAATTGGGCGCCACCCACCCCCGCTTGTTGAGTGTGCGGTGCCAGCGTAGGAAATCCTCGCGGCCCATCTTCTTGCCGTTCAGCATCTTGTCCTGGATGTCCGCCGGCAGGTTGTCATGGACGAAGCGGCGGACGTCCTCGCGGAACGCCTGCTCTTTCTGGGTGTAAGCGAGTTCCACCGTAAATCTCCTTCCTAGCGCGGCTGGGCAAAGTCGCTGAAGCGCTTGCCGTCGCGCGCGAGCTTCTCAAGGAGCGGCGCCGGCCGCCAGAAGAAGCCCTCCATCTCATGAAAGCGTTTCACGTCGGCATAGACCTTGTCGAGCCCGACGGTGTCGGCGTAGAACATCGGGCCGCCGCGCCAGGCGGGAAACCCGTAGCCGGCGAGGTAGATCACGTCGATGTCGCCGGATCGGTGCGCGATCCCCTCCTCAAGGAGCTTGGCCCCCTCATTGATCAGCGCATAGACCGTGCGCTTGACGATCTCCTCGTCGCCGATCGGTTTCCGGGCGATGCCGAGCCGCTTCGATTCCGCCAGGATCAGCTGCTCGATCTCCGGATCGGGGAGCGGCGTGCGGCTCCCCTTCTCGTAGCGGTACCAGCCGGCGTTGGTCTTCTGGCCATAGCGGCCCTTCTCGCAGACCTGGTCGGAAAGATGCGAGTAGCGGCGGTCGTTGGGGCGGGTTGCGGCCTGCTGCTTCCTGATGCGCCAAGCGACGTCGTTGCCGGCCATGTCGCTCATGGCGAAGGGGCCCATGGCGAAGCCCCAGTCGGTGAGCGCCTTGTCGACCTGCCAGGGCAGCGCGCCGTCCTCGAGCAGGAACTCCGCCTCGCGCGAATACTGGAAGATCATGCGATTGCCGACGAAGCCGTCGCAGACGCCAACCAGCACCGGGATTTTGGCAAGGGTGCGCGCGAGCTTCATCGTCGTCGCTACGACATCCTTCGCCGTCCGGCCGCCGCGGACCACCTCGAGGAGGCGCATGACATTGGCAGGGCTGAAGAAATGCGTGCCGATCACATCCTGGGGCCGCTTCGTCTCGGCGGCGATGACATTGATGTCGAGGGTCGAGGTGTTGCTGGCGAGAACCGCACCGGGCTTCGCCAGCTTGTCGAGCTTGGCGAAGAGCTCCTTCTTGACCGCCATTTCCTCGAACACGGCCTCGATGACAACGTCGGCGTCCTTGACCGCGGCAAGATCGAGCGTGCCTTTGATGAGGCCCATGCGCGTCTCCATCGCGGACTGGTCGAGCCGGCCCTTGGAGACGGTGGCGGCATAGTTGCCGCGGATGATGTCGAGCCCGCGCTCGAGCGCGTCGGCCGCGGTCTCGACCACGGTGACGGGAATGCCGGCATTGGCGAAATTCATGGCGATGCCGCCGCCCATGGTGCCGGCGCCGATGACGGCGGCGCTCTTCACCGAACGCGTCGGCGTGCTCGGGGGAATATCGGGAATGCTCATCGCCTCGCGCTCGGCGAAGAACGCGTGCACCAGGGCGCGCGATTGCGTCGACGTCACCAGCTCCTGGAAAATCTCCCGCTCACGCTTCAAGCCTTGCTCGAAGGGGAGGTTGACGGCGGCTTCCACCGCGTCGACGCAGCGGAGCGGCGATTCCTGGCCGCGCGCGCGTCGCTTGACGGCGTTGCGATACTCGGCGAAGAGCGCGGCATTGCCGCGCGCCTCGGCGATCTTCTCCTCGCGGTCGCGGATGCGCCGCCCCAGTGTGGGGCGCGAGGCGACGCTCTGGGCAAAGCGCAGCGCGCCCTCGAGCAGGTCGCCCGCGACGACGTCATCGATGATGCCGAGCGCCTGAGCCCGCCCCGCGCGCACGAAGTCGCCGGTCGTGATCATGTCGAGCGCGGCCTTGGCGCCGACGAGGCGCGGCAGGCGCTGCGTCCCGCCCGCGCCCGGCAAGAGGCCGAGCTTCACCTCGGGCAAGCCCACTTGCGCCGTCGCCAGCGCGATCCGGTAGTGGCAGCCCAGCGCGACCTCGAGGCCGCCGCCCAGCGCCGTGCCGTGGATGGCGGCGATGGTGGGCTTTCCTGCCGTCTCGAGGCCGGAAATGACGAGATTGAGGTCGGGCGGCTCGAGCGGCTTGCCGAATTCCTTGATGTCGGCGCCGGCAATGAAGGTGCGGCCGGCGCCGATGACGACGATGGCCTTCGCCTCGCTGTCGCCCAATCCTTGCATCAGGGCGTCAACCAGGCCCTGGCGCACCGCCTTCGAGAGCGCGTTTACGGGCGGGTTGTCGACGGTAATGATGCCGACGCCGTCCCGCCGCTCGTAGCGGACCACCTGCGCCATCCCTTCTCCCCGCTCTTCCTTGTCCGGCCTTCCGGGACAATAGCGGGAGAGCGCGGCGAGGCAAGGGTGAACCCCCTAGACGCATGGACGGAAGCCGCTTTTCGGCAATGAGTGGCATGATATAAGGGTGCCATCGCGTTTGGGGAAGGAGGGCGAGAATGAAGCGCGTCATCGTCATTGTCGCCGCAGGGCTTGCGCTCGGGCTGCCTGCAGCGACGCGGGCGTCCGACAATCCGGAAAACGATACCTTCATGGCCTACACCCCCGCCCAGCGCTTGACGTTTCTTGGCCTTGCTGTCGGCTGCAAGGCGAACGAGACCTTCTTTCGCGGTCTCAGCAAGAAGCCCGGCCCCACCATGAACCATGCCTATTGGGCGATAAGATGCACGGACGGGCGCACCTTCCAGCTCGATCTTGCGCCTGACAAGCAGGGTTTTGCGCAACAGTGCAATGCGCTGCCGGCCGGCGACGACTGCTTCAAGCCGATCAAGGAGTAGGCTGCGGCGCTTCGGGTGCTCAATCCGCGCGGTATTGGTTCCGTTGAGCGCCAGCGATCAAACCGAAGACCAGAAGGAAGAGGCCGATCCCCGTGGCGAACGCCGCCACCTCCCCCACGGCCTTGAGGTAGGGGTGGAGCTCGAGATCGAAAATGACCGGTTTCTCGGCAAGCCGCAGGCCATTCCGGACAAAGGCATTGACCACCCCCCGGGGAGGCGGTTGCGAACCGTCACCGCGCCGAGCGTCATCAGCGCCGGCCGGGCGTCCGGGGAGCATGGCGGCGCCGTCGTCGAAGCGATCGGCAACTCGGTTGCTTTTCGGTTACCTTGAGAACATAGGCGACGGGTTGATCGCGGCGCCACTCCGCCGCGGTGACCGGGATGTAGGTCTCGACGATCGTCTCCAGGAATCGTTTGGTCTTGCGCTCGATGGCGAGATCGGTGTGGGCGAAGCCGGTAACGCGGACATAGTCGGCGCTCGGCGCTTGCTGCTTGCCGAGATCGACGTCCTGTGAGGCCGGCTCCTGCCGGGATGTCGCCGTCGCGACGTAACCGGTGGCGATGCCGCCGACGCTCACTGCCAAGCCGAGCGCCGCCGCTGCAAGCGGCGCGGCGGAGGGCGACGGCGCCCGGAGAGGTGCCGGGGATATAAGACCTCGAGGCGCGCCGCGCGAGTGCCCTCTTCCGCTCCTTGGGGACGAGGAAGCGCGCCAGCCAGCCGATCGATGCGAGGCCCAGCGCTTCGAACGCGGCGACCAAGATCAGGTCCGTGAAGGGGCCGCTATGGAAGCCCTAGATCTCGCGTTGCCACGCCGTCAGGAGGCGGTATGGCCCGCTACTCCAATAGGCAGCGTCGGCCATGTAGCCAGTGACCGCGGCAAAATAGACCAAGATCAACGTGAGATGGCGATCTTCTTGATCTTGCGCATCGCGACACCGGGCCTCCGCGGCCCGTGTTCGCTGCCACGACAGCGCATAGGCACCGGACGCCGCCTCGGCTAACATCACCGGAGCATTGGGCGCACGCCAATCACAATCGAGGGAGGATGCCATGGCCGCCGTTCACAAATCCGCCGTCGTTACCGGTGCGGGAAGCGGCATCGGCCGCGCCGTGGCCTTGGCGCTGATGAAGGACGGATACGCCGTGGCGCTCGCCGGCCGGCGCAAGGATGCGCTGGAGAAGACGGCGGAGATGGGGAAGGGGACCGGCGCCAAGGCGCTTCCCGTCGTCACCGATGTCGGCAATCCCGCGCAGGTGAAAGCGCTCTTCGCCGCCGCCAAGGAAGCCTTCGGCCGGCTCGATTTTCTCTTCAACAATGCCGGCACCGGCGCTCCGCCCGTGCCGCTCGAGGATCTGCCCTTCGAGGAATGGAAAAAAGTGGTCGACGCCAACCTCACCGGCTCCTTCCTCTGCGCCCAGGAAGCGATCAAGATCATGAAAGCGCAGACGCCGCGCGGCGGGCGCATCGTCAACAACGGCTCGATCTCGGCGCATGCGCCCCGGCCCTATTCAGTGGCCTATACCGCGACCAAGCACGCCATCACCGGCCTCACCAAGTCGATCTCGCTCGACTGCCGCCGATACGACATCGCCTGCGGCCAGATCGACATCGGCAACGCCGCCACGGAGATGACGGAGCGCATGACCAAGGGCATATTGCAGCCCAATGGCGAGACCATGGTCGAGCCGCGCATGGACGTGCAGCACGTCGCCAGCGCCGTCGCCTACATGGCCGGCCTGCCGCTCGACGCCAACGTGCAGTTCATGACCATCATGGCGACGAAGATGCCGTTCGTCGGCCGGGGTTAGCTGCGGCGCTCCACCTTACCGGTGGAAGCCCTCTCCGACTTACGCGAGCAAGAGTGCGCATCAACAGTGCGCATATCTGACGCGGAGATGCCGTGGCCAAAAAACGTAAGACCGTACTCGCGGCGGTCGCTCGATCGCCGGCGAAGCGCTCCGCCAACCTCAGCATTGACGCTGCGTTGTTGCGCGAAGCCAGGGCGCTCGACATCAACCTCTCGCAGGCGCTCGAGCAGCGGCTCGTCGAGCTCGTCCGCGATGAGAAGCGCCGGCGCTGGCGGGCGGAGAATGAGGCGGCGATCGCCGACTATAACGAGCGAGTCGGGCGCGACGGCATCTTCAGCTGGCGCCGCTTCTGATGGCGCAGTTCGATGCGTTTCGCAACCGGCGCGCCGGCGGATCGGTCCCTTTCTCCTCGACGTTCAGCACCGGCTGTTGGCGAGGCTGAGGACGCGCATCGTCGTACCGCTGGTTGCGGCCGGCCGGATCAAGCCGGTGACGCGGCTCAATCCGGTGTTGGAGATCGACGGCAAAAAGGTCGTGATGTCGACGACCGAGCACGCAGGCGTTGCCGAGAAGGACCTCGGCGAGAAGGTCGGCTCCTTGGCGCACGAGCGCCTTCAGATCATCGCCGCCCTCGGCTTTGTCTTCACCGGGTCTGAAAGGCAAAAGCGCGCGGGTTCACCTGCGCCGCGAATCATGCTAAGCCCGGAGGGTCGAGCGGCCTGGAGGCGGAATGGCGGGGGTGGCGGGAGCGACGGCAAGTGCGGCCCCTTCGCCCATTGACCGCGCCCTCGAGATTCTGCGTCAAGTCTTCGGCTATGCCGAGTTCCGCGGGCTCCAGCGCGACATCATCGATCATGTGATCGCCGGCGGCGACGCGCTGGTACTGATGCCGACCGGCGGCGGCAAGTCGCTCTGCTACCAGATCCCGGCCCTGGTCCGGCCCGGCCTCGGTGTCGTCGTCTCGCCGCTCATCGCGCTCATGAAGGACCAGGTCGATGCGCTGCGCCAGGCGGGGGTGTGCGCCGCCTATCTCAACTCGACGCTCTCGCCGGCCGAGGCGCTCGACGTCGAGCGCGCCATGCGCCAGGGCGCGCTCGATCTCGTCTATGTCGCGCCCGAGCGCGTGGTGACGCCGCGCTGTCTCGAGATGCTCCAACGCTGCCGCCTCGCCCTCTTCGCCATCGACGAGGCGCATTGCGTCTCGCAATGGGGTCACGACTTCCGCCCGGAATACCGCCAGCTCTCGATCCTGCATGAGCGCTTTCCCGAGGTGCCGCGGCTTGCGCTCACCGCCACGGCCGACGGCCCGACGCGAAGCGACATCGCCGAGCGCTTGCGGCTCGGCGAGGCCCGCGTCTTCGCCTCGGGCTTCGACCGGCCCAACATCCGCTACCGCGTCGTCCCCAAGCTCGACTCGAAGAAGCAGCTGCTCGACTTCCTCAGCCTCGAGCATCAGAGCGACGCCGGCATCGTCTATTGCCTCTCGCGGCGCAAGGTCGACGAGGTCGCGACCTGGCTCTGCGAGCGCGGCCGCATCGCACTTCCCTATCACGCCGGCCTCGACGCCCAGACGCGCGAGCGCAACCAGGAGCGGTTCCTGCGCGAGGAAGGCATCATCATCGTCGCCACCGTCGCCTTCGGCATGGGCATCGACAAGCCCAATGTGCGCTTCGTCGTTCATCTCGATGCGCCCAAGAGCCTCGAGGCCTATTACCAGGAGACCGGCCGCGCCGGCCGCGACGGGCTCCCCGCCAATGCCTGGATGACCTACGGCATGGCCGATGTCACGGCGCTGCTGGGGCTGCTCGAGGGCGCCAATCTCGACGAGCGCCGTCGCCGCATCGAGCGCCACAAGCTCAACGCGCTCTTGGGTTATTGCGAGACTGCGACCTGCCGCCGCCAGGTGCTGCTGGGCTATTTCGGCGAGCGCGATCACCCGCCCTGCGGCAATTGCGACAACTGCCTGAAGCCGGCGCGCGTCTGGGACGGGCTGGTGACGGCGCAGAAGGCGCTCTCCGCCGTCTTCCGCACCGGACAGCGCTTCGGTGTCGGCCATCTCGTCGACGTGCTGCGCGGCGAGCTCACCGACCGTGTGCAGCGCTTCGGCCACGACAAGCTCAAGACCTTCGGCGTCGGCAGCGACCTCGACAAGCGCGGCTGGCAATCCGTCTTCCGCCAGCTGGTGGCGCAGGGCTATCTCGACGTCGATGTCGAGGGCCATGGCGGGCTTCATCTCGGCGAGAGCGCGCCCGCCGTGCTGCGCGGCGAGACCAAGGTCGTCTTCCGCGGCGACCCCGCCGAGGAGAAGCTCGCCCGCCGGGCGTTGCGCCAGCGCCAGCGCTCGAGCCTCCCCGCGTCCGACGAAACGGCGAAGCCCGGCGACGAGGCGCTCTGGCGGGCGCTGCGCACGCTCCGCCTCGAGCTCGCGCGCGAGCAGCGCGTGCCGCCCTACGTCATCTTCCACGATGCGACGCTGCTGGAGATGGTGCGGAGGCGCCCCCGCGACCTCGGCGCCATGAGCATCATCCCCGGCGTCGGGCGCAGCAAGCTCGAGCGCTATGGTGAGACCTTTCTTGCGGCGATCGCGGCGGCGCCCGCCGATGGACAAGCGCCGCCCGGCCGATAAGCTCGATGACGCAACGGAGGAGGTGCGACCATGGCGACCATCAGCCTGCAAGATCGCGTCCGGAATTACGGCGTCGACGAGGCGTGGCTGGCGCAGACGCGGGAAGAGCCGCTCGAGCCGGAGCTGCCGATCGTCGATCCGCACCATCATCTCTGGGACTTCCCGACCAGCCGCTATCTCTTGCCGGAGCTGCTCGCCGACACCGGCAGCGGCCATAAGATCGAGAGCACCGTCTTCGTCGAATGCACGGCCTTTTATCGTGCCGAGACGCCGCCCGAGCTCGCCGTCATCGGCGAGACCGAGTTCGTCAACGGCGCCGCCGCCATGGCGGCGAGCGGGCGCTACGGGGCGACGCGGGCTTGCGCCGGGATCGTCGGGTATGCGGACTTGACGCGCGGCGCCGCGGTCGAGGTGGTGCTGGCGGCGCATGTCGCGGCCGGCAATGGTCGCTTTCGCGGCATCCGCCATGCCGCGGGCTGGGACACCTCCGATGCCGTTCACAACAGCCATACGCATCCGCCGCGCGAGCTCTTTCGCGCCAAGGAGTTCCGCGAAGGCTTCGCCCGGCTTGCCCGCTTCGGCCTCTCCTTCGATGCGTGGCTCTATCAGCCGCAGCTCGACGATCTCCTCGATCTCGCGCGGGCGTTTCCCGATCAGCCCATCGTCCTCGACCATATCGGCGGCGCGCTCGGCATCGGTCCTTATGCCGGGCGGCGCGACGAGATCTTCCGCGCGTGGGCGGGGCAAATCCGCGCGCTTGCCCAGTGTCCCAATGTCCATGTGAAGCTCGGTGGCATGGGCATGAAGATCTGCGGCTTCGACTTCCATAAGCGACCGGCGCCCCCTTCCTCGGAAGAGCTGGCGGCGCTGTGGCGGCCTTACGTCGAGACCTGCGTCACCGCCTTCGGCGTCGAGCGCTGCATGTTCGAGAGCAACTTTCCCGTCGACAAGGTTTCTTGCAGCTATGGCGTGCTGTGGAACGCCTTCAAGCGCCTGGCGAAGGGCGCCTCGGCGACTGAGAAGGCGGCGCTTTTCCGCGACACGGCGCGGCGCTTCTACCGGCTGTGAGCGGCACGGTCTCTTCCACCAACGACGTCGAGGCGGTGCTGCCGCAGCATCGCTTCGACGAGGCCGGGCTCCAGCGCTTCATGGCGGCGCATATCGAGGGCTTCCGGCCGCCGCTCCGGGTCGCGCAGTTTCGCGGCGGCATGTCCAACCCGACCTTCATGCTCGAGGACGGCGGCGGCCGGCGCTACGTCCTGCGCAAGAAGCCGCCGGGGAAGCTCTTGCCCTCGGCGCATGCGGTGGAGCGCGAATACAAGGTGATCGCCGCGCTTGCCGCGAGCGACGTGCCGGTGGCGCGCGTCTACGCGCTCTGTGAGGACCCGGCGGTCATCGGCCAGGCGTTCTACGTCATGGCGCATGTCGAGGGCCGCGTCTTCCGCCACTACGCACTGCCGGAATCAGCGCCGGCCGAGCGCGCCGCCGTCTATGACGCGATGAACGACGTGCTGGCGCGCCTCCACCGCGTCGACTACGCCCGGGTCGGTCTTGCCGATTACGGCAAGGCGGGCGGCTATGCCGAGCGCCAGATCAGCCGCTGGTCGCGGCAATATGAGGCGGCCAAGACCGAGGATCTCCCGGCGATGGATGCGCTCATGCGCTGGCTGCCGGCGCATCTTCCCGCCGCCGACGAGACGACGATCGTCCATGGCGATTTCCGCCTCGAGAACATGATCTGGCATCCGCGCGAGCCGCGCGTCCTCGCCGTGGTCGATTGGGAGCTCGGCACGCTCGGCCATCCGCTCGCCGATCTCGCCTATAACTGTCTCCCCTGGCACGTCCTTGACGAGAGCCGCGGCTCGCTCATGGGGCTCGATGCCGGCACCGGCATTCCCGCCGAGACCGATTATGTCGCCGCTTACTGCCGCCGCACCGGCCGGGAGGGGATCGAGGATTGGCGCTTCTATCTCGTGCTCTCGCTCTTTCGCTTGGCGTCGATCTCGCAAGGCGTCTACAAGCGCGGCCTCGACGGCAACGCCAGCTCGCCGCTTGCGATCGAGCGCGGTACCAAGGCGCGGATGTTGGCCGAGGCGGGCTGGGCAATGGCCGCGCAATAGTCAGCGCCGCTCCAGGATCGGACGGAGCGGCTTCGCCATGGCGCCGATCATCGCGCCCGCGGCGGCGGCAATGGCGGCGATCAGCAGAAAGAAGCTCGGCTTCGAGAGGCTGCTCCACAAGCTGCCGAGCCAGCCCGCGAGAAAATTGCCGATGAAGCTGGTGGCGAGAAAGACGCCCATCATGGTCGACAGCAGCCGCTTGGGCGCCAGCTTCGTCACCAGCGACAGCCCGACCGGCGAGAGATAGAGCTCGCCTAAGGTCAGGATGACGAAATAGGCCGCGAGCCAGAGCCAGCTCGCCTTGCCGCCGCCGGCGATGCGCCAAGCCGCCAGCGCCAGTATCAGATAGGCGATGGCGAGGCCGTGGCAGCCCAGCGCCATCTTGGTTGGCGTGGAAGGCTCGCGGCCCCGTCGCGCCTGGCGCGCCCAAAGAGCGACGACGAGCGGCGTGAAGGCGAAGATCATGAAGGGATTGAACGCCTGGAACCAGGTGACGGGAATATTGACGCGCCAGAAGCCGATATCGATCGCGCGATCGGTGAAGCCGTCGGCCCAGAGCGCGATCGTGTTGCCTTGCTGCTCATAGGCCGCCCAGAAAAGCGTCGTCGGCAGGAACAGGAGCAGCAGCGCCGCGATGCCGTGCCAGCCCCTACGATCCGGTTCCGCTGCCGTCTCGAAGCGGCGGCGTGGTTCGTCTGCGGGGAGCGTGCTCCCTGCGGAAAGATAGATCGCCAGGCCGATCACCATGCCGACCCCCGCTGCGGCAAAGCCGTAATGCCAGCCGACCTCCTCGCCCGCCGTGCCGCACACCAAGGGCGCCAGGAGCGCGCCCAGATTGATGCCGACATAGAAGATCGAGAAGGCGCGGTCGCGCCGGGGATCGCCCGGCGGATAGAGGCCGCCCACTTGCGTCGAGATGTTGGGCTTGAAGGCGCCGTTGCCGAGGATCAGCACGAAAAGCGCCAGCAGGAAGAGCGATGGCACCGCCATCAGGAAATGGCCCACCGCCATCAGGCTCGCGCCGATGATGACGGTGCGGCGTTGGCCCAGCACGCGATCGGCGAGCAATCCGCCGATGATCGGCGTGAAATAGACGAGGCTGGTGTAGAGCCCGTAGATGAGCGAGGAGAGCGGCTGGATAGCGAGCGGCCCCGCCGCCGCTTCGAGCACGCGCCGCAGCGTGGCCAAGCCGAGCACGCCCTCGGCCGTCCCCGGCCGCAGCAGGTGATGCACCATGTAGAGGACGAGAAGCGCGCGCATCCCGTAATAGGAAAAGCGCTCCCACATCTCCGTCGCGAAGAGGAAGCCGAGACCCTTGGGGTGGCTGAGGAGGTCGCGCGACGACATTGCCGGCGATTATGCCGCGGTCGGTGGTGAAGACGGCAAAAGGGATAATTTCACAATGGAATCGGCACTATCTTACCGGCGCCCTGCCCGCGAAAGCGGGGACCCAGAGTTGCAGCGTCCCATCGCTTGCTCTGGGTGCCCG
>Ga0335081_10005548_pt1 | contig 19971 bp, 13 predicted proteins | sample Lox_Sample_35_FD_206713 | JGI IMG/M metagenome (GOLD analysis project Ga0335081, IMG submission 206713) | Soil microbial communities from Loxahatchee National Wildlife Refuge, Florida, United States - Lox_Sample_3.5 | ecosystem: Environmental > Terrestrial > Soil > Wetlands | place: USA... | reverse complement strand
GCCATGCTTGAAGCCCGCCTCCACCCGCAGATCGACCGGTGCCGTCGGCAGATCCTGCAGCCGCTCATAGATCGTCGCCGCACTCTCCCAGTGTGAAGGATCGCTCGCGGCCTGCGCATAGTGGCAGTCGGCCAGCGCCAGCTGCGCCAGCAGCACGTCCTGATGCTGGGCGGGATCGTTGACCAGCAGCTCGTACACCTGCTGCGCCTGGCCGAAGCGGTTCAATTTGCGCAGCAGGTCGCCCTCCTTCAGCCGCGCATAGAACACCAGATCGCTCTTCGGGTAGGTTGTGACCAGGCGTTCAATGAGCCGGTCGGCCTCCTCGTAATAGTTGTCCTGGCCACGCCGCTCCACGGTGAGGGCCGCTTCAAAGAGGGCAAAGGGCGCGTAGGGGCTGTCCGGGTGCTGGTCGGCGAGGCTGGTGAACAGGGTCTGCGCGGCGACGATCTCGTTGCGCGCGGCGTAATAGTCCGCTTCGGCGATGAAGGAATACACCGCCGCATCGGCGTCGGGGTGGTCGGCGCGCAGTTTCTTCAGCAGGTCGAGCCCCTCCTGGGCCGCGGCCGGCCGGGTCTTGCTCAAGGCCAGCAGCGCCTGCGCCTTCAGCAGGATGCTCGTGCTCGTCACATCGTTCCGCAACGGGATCGGCAGCGCCCCTGTCGCCGGCGCCGCCAGCAGCACGTCCACGAGGCGGATCGCTTCCGCGGGCGACCCCGACTCGAACGCCAGCCGCGCCTGCAGCCAGGCCATGCGCACGAACAAATCGGCTTTCAGGGCCGTCGCCCCGGGCTCGCCGACCAGCCGCGTCACCCGCTTGAGCGCCTGCGCCGTCTGGCCATCCACCTGCAGCGCCTGCGCGAGATTCCACTCGGCCTGCCAGCGGCTCACGGCATCAATGCCCGCTGAGCCCGCCGGCTCGTCGAGCAGCGTCTGCGCCGCGTCGAGCCGGCCGGCATTGATCTCGGCCAGGACGCGCTGGAAGAGCAGCTGGCCGGGGGCCACCGCCTCGGGCGGTTCGCGCTGGGCCGAGCCGTAGGCGTCGGCCGCATTCTTGAAATCGCCGGCGCGAAAATAGGCGTCGGCCACGAGCACGCCGAGCTGCGCCCGCGCGTCGCCGGCCGGCAGCTCCTGCCGCAGTTGCGCGGCATAGTCCGCCGCCGTGCGAAAGCGCCGCAGTTCCCACGCCACCCCCGTGAGCACACTCAGCGCCTGCGCCTTGAGCTGCGAGCCCGGAAACCGCTCCAGCAGGGTCTTCGCGTCCTCCTCCGCGCGTCCGTAGTTTTGTTCCGCCAGCGCCACCTGGGCCCGAAACACCAGCAAGTCCTCCAAGATCGGGTGCGGCGTCGGCGCCGCGATCAACTGGTCAAGCTTGGCGCGGAACTCCGTCCGGGCGGTGCCGTTGTTGCTGGCCCGGGCCAGGAGTTGCAGGGCCATGCGCTGTGGCTCGCTGGTCACCGCCCGGTCCAACAGGCCGAAGAGCGCGTTGCGGCCGACCCCGCTCTCCGCGCCGGCGATGAGCCCGAGCAGCAGACGCATGTCGTCGAGTTCCTGCCGGAATTCCGGCGGCAGCGACTGGAGCTGGCGTTGCAGCACCGTCACGGCCTCCGCCTGGCGGCCCAGCGCGTTCAGGGCCACCGCATAATACCGGGCGGCGGCATAGCCGGGTTTCTGGCCCTGCAGTCGCTCCATGTTCTGCTTCAGGTTGGCGGCCTCCTGCTCGGTCGCGGGGCCCGACAGCAGCCTCACGCGCAGCTGCTCCAGTTGAAAGCGTGCCCGCTGCAGTTCGGAAACCGCGCTCTTCGTCGCCTCCTCATAGGCCGCGTTGCTGCGCTTCGGGTCGCCCATCAGCTCCGCCATCATGCCCTGGAGAAAATGCGCCCAGCCCCGCTCGGCCGGCGGCAGCTCCTCCACCCGCACCTGGGCCGCCTCTCCGCGCGCGGCGTCGAGCTGGCGGCGGTAGGCCGCGATCAGGCCCGCGCGCAGGTGATAGGCCGCAGGCCGCGGGCCGGGAAAGCCGGCGAGCGCCTGCTCGGCGTCGGCCAGCCGCCCCTGATCGAGCAACGCCCCCGCCAGTTCGAGCCGGAGATGGCCCTTCTCCCCGGCCGGTGTTTCGGGCGATTCCAGCAGTTCCTGCAGCAGGGCCTCGGCCGCGGGCGAGAAGCCGAGTTGGCGCGCGCGCTCGGCGGCCGCCTCCCGTATGACCCAGCCCCCGGCCGCCGGCTTGACCTCGCCCGCCCGCACCAGCGGCGCTCCCGGCGCGCTGCCGGCCGGCGCCGTCACGCCCGCCGGCGCCGCGTTCGGCGGCGTCATGTTCGGCAGCGTAATGGTTTGCCCGCGCCCCGCCAACGCGGCCAGGACCCACGCGGCCATGAAGCCGGCCAGCGGATACAACATCGGACGGTGCATGCCTGTCGGGGAGGTTGCGATGCGCGTTGCGGCGTGGCAAGCCCGCCCGAGCCTATAAACACGGCGGGGGCCTGTAACGGGTTCAGGCTCGCGTCAACCGCCGCCTTCGACCTTAATCGCCCGCGAAAGTTCAGCCCAACCCACCCCCTGCCATGAGCCTTGCCCTCCTTGTTCTCCTGCTCTTCCTCGCCGTCATCGTGGTGCTGATCCTGTCCGTGGTCGGCATCTACAACCGGCTGGTCGCCCTCCGCAACCGCTTCAAGAACGCCTTCGCGCAAATCGACGTGCAGCTCAAGCGCCGGTACGACCTGATCCCCAATCTGGTCGAGGTCGCCAAGGGTTATCTGGCGCACGAGCGGGAAACCCTCGAGAACGTCATCAAGGCCCGGAACATCGCGCTGGCCGCCTCGCAGGCCGCCGCCGCCAATCCGGCGGATGCCGCGGCCATCAAGAGCCTCGGTGCGGCCGAGACCGGGCTGGCGGGCGCACTCTCACGCCTCATGGTCGTGGCCGAGCAATATCCCAACCTCAAGGCCAACGAAAACATGATGCAACTGAGCGAGGAGATCACCTCGACGGAGAACAAGATTTCCTTCGCCCGCCAGGCCTACAACGACTCCGTCATGACCTACAACACCACCCGCGAGACCTTCCCCAACGTGATCTTCGCCGGCATGTTCGGCTTCACCGCGGCGGAGCTCTTCCAAATCGAGAACGCCGCCGAGCGCGCCGCGCCCCAGGTCAAGTTCACGTGAGGCGAACGCCGGGGTCGACCGCCGCGGGCTGAGACCGCCGCCCGTTGCCCTCCGCTTCCGGCGAACCGTCATGGACTTCTTCGAGGCCCAGGCCCACGCCCGCAAACGCACGACGCGGCTGGTCGTGCTCTTCGGACTCGCGGTCATCGGGACCATCCTCGCCAGCTACGCGGCGGCGATCGTGATCTTTCAACAGCTTTCGCCGCGCGTCCGGCACTTCGAGCACGGCTATTGGCAATATCAGCGCACCGCGGCCTGGCCCGACGACACCGCCGGCTACCCGTGGTGGAATACCCAGGTTTTCACCGGTGTCGCTCTCGGCACGCTGGCCGTCGTCGGGCTGGCTTCACTCTACAAGTGGTCCCAGTTCCGCGGCGGCGGCGCCGTCGTGGCCGAGGGCGTCGGCGGGCGGCGGATCGATCCGCACACCACCGATCTCCACGAACGCCGCCTGCTCAACGTCGTGGAGGAGATGGCCATTGCCTCGGGTGTACCGATCCCGGCCGTCTACATCCTCGACGATGAGGTGGGCCTCAACGCCTTCGCCGCCGGCCTCACCACCAGCGACGCCGTGGTGGCCGTGACGCGCGGCACGGCCGAGAAACTCAGCCGCGATGAACTGCAGGGCGTGATCGCCCACGAATTCAGCCACATCCTCAACGGCGACATGCGGCTGAACGTGAAGCTCGCCGCGATTGTTTTCGGCATTCTCGTCATCGGCCTGGTAGGCCGGGGAGTCCTGCGCGGTCTGGGCGGGGGCCGGGTGCGGGTGCGCGGCAAGGGCGGCGGCGGCGCCATCGTCGCCATTCTGGCCATCGGGCTCGCGCTCCTGATCATCGGCTACATCGGCTACTTTTTTGGCCATCTCATCCAGGCCGCGGTGTCGCGGCAACGCGAGTTCCTCGCCGACGCCTCGGCGGTGCAATTCACCCGCAATCCCGGCGGCATCATGGGCGCGCTGCGCAAGATCGGCGGGTACGCGCTCGGCTCGCATCTCGAAACCCACAAGGCGGCGGAGATCGGTCATTTCTTCTTCGCCGAGGGCTTCCCGCCGTTGTTTCTGGGCGGCCTGTGGGCGACCCATCCGCCCCTCGAGGCGCGCATCCGGGCGATCGACCCCCAGTGGGACGGCACCTTCTTCCAGCCTGCGGAAAAGGTGGATGTAGCCCACGAATCGTTCGTGCAGGCCGGCCTCGTTCCCCCCAAGCTCGGCGCCGGCCCGAGCGCCGCCCAAGTCGTCACCCTGACGCCGGCCGCCGTGATGGCCGCGGTCGGCACCGTCACTCCCGCCCACGTCGACTACGCCAAGGCGCTCATCGATCGTATGCCGGCGCCGCTGCTCGCCGCCGCTCGGAATGGTCACGAAGCCACCGCCGTCATCTACGGCCTGTTGATGGAGCGCGCCGGTGCCATCGAGGAGCCGCAGGCCGCGATCCTCGCCGCGCGCGCCGGAGAGGGATCCGTCCGCCTGGTTCGCGAACTGTCGCCGCATTTCGCCCAGCTTGGCGTTGACGCCCGGCTTCCTCTCGCGCAACTCGCCCTGCCCGCCCTGCGCCAGTTGCCCGCCGCCGAGTTGTCCGCTTTCGCCGCCACCTGCCAGGCGCTCATCACCGCCGACCAGCAGCTCTCCTACTTCGAATTCGCCCTGCAGAAGGTGCTGCTCCGCCATCTCGCCGTCGGGGGCGCGCCGTCGATCGCGGTCGCACAGATCTACTCCTTCAACGCCGTGGTGGCCGAGATCGCCCTGCTGCTCTCGGCGCTGGCCTGGGCCGGCGCCATCCAGGGACCCGAACAGGCCGACGGCACCGTCGAGGCCGACCGGACGGCTGCCGCAGCGGCCTTCCGCGACGGCGCCGCCCAGCTCCCGCTCATCAGCGCGAAGCTCGCCCTGCTCGATCCCGCGGGCTGCGCCTTCGCGCAAATTGATGCCGCCCTCGACAAACTCGCGGGCGCCTCGTTTCCCATCAAGCAGCGCCTGCTCCTCGCCGGCGCCCACACCGTGAGTCACGACAACCAGATCCGCGCCGAGGAGGGCGAATTGCTCCGCGCGTTCGCTGATTCGCTCGGCTGCCCCATGCCGCCGCTGCTGGGCGACCTTTGAACGGCCGGCGTGCCCCCGCCGCCGAGGCTATGACTCCGTCCCGGACGGCGCCGCCTCCCAGCGCGCCGGTGCGCGATCGAGCCGAGAGTCTGGAGGACCTCAGTCTACCTTGCGGTACTTTTCCGGCGGGATCTTGAAGCGGTGGCCGGAGTCGAGGTCGGTGAAGATGTGCCAGTGCCGGTCGTCGGTCTTGTGGACGGCGACTTCCAGCATCTGGCCCCGATCGTAGTGGTATTCCTCCGCCTCGATCAGGTGGTCCGCGTGCGGAACGGCCTCACCAATTTCCCCGCTGTGGTGCTCCAGAATCTCGATTTTCCAGTGCATGGGAGTTAAGGGGTTCAGACAACGCTGCGGCCTACGCCGCTGGCGCGTCGCCCATGGTGCGACGGACGCCCCGCGGGTCAAGTCTGGGCGCGTTTCCCGACGATTCGGCGGTGCCATAACAGTTTGGACAGGGGCGATCAGCGGCATTATCGCTGATGTCAAAACCGCATTCGCCATGCTCGTCGTCCATGTCCATGTCCACGTAAGGCCCGAATCCATCGCGGCCTTCAAAACCGCCAGCCTCGAGAACGCCCGCGCCAGCGTGACCGAACCCGGCGTCGCCCGCTTTGACGTCGTGCAGCAGACCGATGATCCGAGTCGTTTTGTCCTCGTCGAGGTCTACCGCACGCCCGCTGCTCCCGCCGCCCACAAGGAAACGCCGCACTATCTCGCCTGGCGCGACGCCGTCGCCCCGTTGATGGCCGAACCGCGCACCAGCGTGAAATTCGTCAACGTGTTCCCCGACGACTCGGGCTGGTAGTCGGCCCATGCACTTCGCATTCTCCACCGCGGCCCGCATCATTTTTGGTCCCGGCGCGCTGCGCGAGGCTGGTCTCGCCGCCCGGCAATTCGGCCGCCGCGCCTTCGTGGTGACGGGCGATGCGCCGCGCCGGGCGGAGCGGCTGCTCGATCTGCTGGCGGCTGAAGGGGTGAACGCCACCGTCTTCGCCTTTGCAGGGGAGCCGACCACCGACGTGGTCGTCGCCGCCGTTGCGCGCGCCCGGGCCGCGGGCTGCGATCTGGTCGTCGGCTACGGCGGCGGCAGCCGCCTCGACGCGGCCAAGGCCGTGGCGGCGCTGCTCACCAACCCCGGTGACGTTCATGACTACCTCGAGATCGTCGGCCGTGCAGCGCCGCTGACACAGCCGGCCGCACCGTGCGTGGCCATTCCGACCACCGCTGGCACCGGCGCCGAGGTCACGCGCAACGCGGTCCTCGCGGCGCCGGCCCATCAGATCAAGGTCAGCCTACGCAGTCCCTTCCTGCTGCCGCGCCTTGCCCTGATCGACCCCGAATTGACCCACGACCTGCCGCCCGCGCTCACCGCCAGCACCGGTTTCGATGCGCTTGCCCAGCTCATCGAGCCCCGGGTCTCCTGCCGGGCGAATCCATTCACCGACGCTCTCTGCGCCGAGGGATTGCGCCGGATCGCGCGTGCGCTGGGCCCCGCGTTTCACGACGGCCACAACGCCGCGGCGCGGGAGGACATGGCGCTGGCGAGCCTTTTCAGCGGTCTCGCCCTCGCCAACGCCGGCCTCGGCGCGGTTCATGGTTTCGCTTCACCCATCGGCGGCCGATTCCCCGCGCCCCATGGCGCCACCTGCGCCGCGTTGCTGCCCCACGTCATGGCGGCGAATCTCCAGGCCGCCCGTCTCCGCCAGCCCGGCGGCGAAACGCCGCGCCATTACGCCGCAGTGGCCGGCTTCCTGACCGACGATGCCACCGCCACCGCCGAGGACGGGGTCCGCTGGGTGCGCGCCCTCGCCGCCGAACTCCAGATTCCCGGACTGCGGGCCTATGGCGTCGGCCCGGAACACGTGACGTCCCTGGTGGACGCGGCCGCCCGCACCAGCAGCATGAAAGGCAACCCCCTTCCGCTTACGCCGGACGAACTCGCCGGCATTCTGCTCGCGGCGTTGTGAGGACGCCGCCCCGCGGGCGGCGCGTGAAGAGGGGAGCGTCAGGCGCACATCAAAAAGTCGCGGCCTTCCGCGTAACCGCGCTCGGTCAACGCGGCGCGCTCCCACTCACGGGCGCCGCGGCTCGCCACGTAAGCCAGCACGAAGATTTCACCCGGCGGGGGCAGCTCCGCGGGCGCGATTACGGGCAGGCCGCCAACCAACCGCCCAATCTTCTTCCGATCGATGTCAAGGTAACCTGCGACCCGCACGCCCTGTGCGCCCAAATGCTCCGCGCGCCGCCGGGTGACCCGCCCAGCGCCCCAGACGAAGATCGGCTGGGTGACCGGGCGGATCCGCCCGGCGCGCGGATCCGCATCACCAGCCCCGTGGAGCCACCGCGCGATCCATTCCGCTTTCAGTCGGAAGAAGGATTCCGGACGGTAGCGCGCCGCGTTGCGCGACAGGCGTGCGGGCAGGTCGTGCCACGTGAAAAGTGCGCGCGGAACCTTCGCCATGCGCACGCCGGCGTCGAGCCACCGCAGCCACAGCTCGTAGTCCTCCGGGAATCCGCCCTCACGGTAGGATCCGTGGCGCTCCGCGAGCTCGCGACGAAACATCACCGAGGGATGTGCGAACGGTGATTCAATGAAGCGGTTGAGCGCGATCTGCTCCGGCGTGATGAGCGAGTTGATCCAGTCCACATGCAACGCGTAGCCGGCATGGGCCGCGCGATCCCCGCCGTAATCCACCCGGCAGCCCACCACGCCCACCGCGGGTTCGCGCTTCAGAAAAGCCACCTGCGCCTGCAGGCGCTCCGCGTGGGATACGTCGTCGGCGTCCATCCGGGCGATAAATTCACCGCGCGCCACCGTCAGGCCGGCGTTAAGTGCGGCGACGATGCCTCGGTGCGGCTGCCCCAGCACGCGCACCCGGCCATCGGCGCGGGCGGTGGCTTCAAGCCGCTCGCGCGAACCGTCCGTCGAGCCGTCATCCACCGCCACCAACTCCCAGCCGGCGAAGGTCTGCCCGCGGACGCTCGCCACCGCTCGCTCCAGCGTGGCGGCGGCGTTCCACACCGGCATCACGACCGACACCAAGGGCGGCTGGTTGCGGCAACGCGCGGGCACGCGACACACTTATCGCCCGCCGGTGGCCGCCGACAAGCTCACTTGGAGATGACTCCCTCTTTCTGGAGCTTCGCGATCTTGGGCCGGATGACCAGCGCGCAGTATCCTTGGTTGGGGTGTTTGGCGAAATAGTGCTGATGATAGTCCTCGGCCGGCCAAAACTTCTGCAAAGGCACGATCTCTGTCACGATGGGTCGGGAGAGTTCCGTCTGCGCGGCCGCCTTGGATTTTTCAGCGGCGGCCTTTTGCGCCTCGTTCGCATACAGAATGATCGACCGGTATTGCGGGCCTTCGTCGGCGCCCTGCCGATTGAGGCTCGTCGGATCGTGCGCTTGCCAGAAGACGTCGAGCAGGTGCTCGTAGCTCACTTGTGCCGGGTCAAACTCGATTTGCACCACCTCGGCGTGGCCGGTGGTGTGCGAACAGACCTCTTCGTAGGTCGGGCTGGCCGCCTGTCCGCCCGCGTATCCGTTTACCACGGCTTTGACCCCCGGCACCCGCTCATACACGCCCTCCATGCACCAGAAGCAGCCGCCGCCGAGCACTGCGAATTCAGTTTTCGTTTCCATGGGTTTCTTTTCCTCGGCCGCCACCACCGTCGCCCCGGCCAATCCGAGCGCGGCTATCAGCACAACAATGGGTTTCATGGCATATGGGAGACGGAAACCACGATTGGCATTCCCGCAACCGCGCACCCCGCCTCATGCGCCCGCCGGCGCGCCGCCGCCCAGGAGTTCAGCCAGCGCCCGCCGGTATTCATCGAGGTCACCCGCCGAATAGCAGACGAACGTGACGAGGCGCGGTCGCGGGTGGGCGGCGAGAAAATCCCGCGTGGTATCGAGGGCGATGTGGCAGGCCCGCGCGACCGGATAGCCGTAGATCCCCGTGCTGATGGACGGGAACGCGATCGTGGCGAATTCGCGGTCGGCGGCAAGCTGCAGCGCGGAGCGGTAGCACGACGCCAGCAGTGCCGCTTCGCCCGCCGTGCCGCCGCGCCATCGGGGACCAACCGTGTGTATGACGTGCTTCGCAGGCAACCGGTGGCCGCCCGTCAGCTTCGCCTGGCCGGTCGGACAGCCGCCGAGCGTGCGGCACTCGGCGAGGAGTTCGGGACCCGCCGCGCGATGGATGGCCCCATCCACCCCGCCACCGCCCAGCAATGATTCGTTGGCTGCATTGACGATGGCATCCACCGCCAGCGTCGTGATATCGCCCTGGACCACCACGATCCGATCGTGCATGGGCTTTTCCCTAGACCAACGCACGGCGTGAGGCAACGGCAGGAAGCGCCGCCGGCGGGCTGCGCGCCGCGCGCGTTTCGTGGTCGCCGGCGCGGGCGGCGCATCGGCGCGCGCTTCCCACTCGACTCAGCCGCGCGATTGCCCACAAGGTCACCCATCCCCCTGACCCCATGAAAAAGTACTTCGTTGAATTCATTGGCACGTTCTTCCTTGTCGGCACCGTCGGCGCCTCCGTGCGGGCCGGCGCGCCGCTCGCACCTCTCGCGATCGGCTCCGCCCTCATGGTGATGGTCTATGCCGGCGGCCACATCTCCGGCGGACATTACAATCCCGCCGTCACGTTGGGCGTGTGGTTGCGCGGCAAATGCGCCGCCAAGGACGTGGTCCCGTATTGGCTCGCCCAACTGGCGGCCGCCGCGCTCGCGGCGCTCATCGTCATCTATCTCGCTGGCAAACCGGCGGGCGGTCCGACTCTTCGCGGGACCGCGCCCTCGCTGATCGTTGAATTCCTCGTCACCTTCGCGCTCGTCTGGGTTGTGCTCAACGTGGCCACCGCAAAAGCCACCGCCGGAAACTCCTTCTACGGACTCGCCATCGGTTTCACCGTGTTCATGGGCGCAGTCAGTGTTGGCGGAATTTCCGGCGGCGCCTTCAATCCGGCGGTCGGCCTCGGCGTGCTCCTCGTGGGACTCGAGAATCTCCACCAGTTTGGCGTCTATCTCGTGGCCGATCTGCTCGGCGGCGCCGCGGCGGCGCTCGCCTTCAAGGCGACGCACGACCCCGGCGATTGACGGCCGCCGCCTCCGGGCCGACCCGGCGAGACCGGACTCCGCTTGCGTCGCCCCCCGAACCGCCACCGCACGTCTGTAACGTAATACGTGACAAACCTGCCGAGACCATCGTCGCCGACACCGCCGCGCTGCGACCGGGCTGCGACGCGAGGGCATTGTTGTCCTCTGACGACGTGGCCGTTTCAAGAATCGCAAGATAGCTGATCGCTTCCTCGCGAGATTCTCCGCACATCACCGGCTTCGGTCGAAGACTCACACACACCGCGGGTCGCTCGGGCCGGCCAAACAGCGCGCAGCGAAGATCGGGCAGCAATTGCACGCACGGAATTCCCGCGGGCTTGCCGTGCGCCATGCCCGGAATCGGCGAACTGATCGAGGGCGCGATGCAGCAGGCGCCACATTGCGGACGGCACTCCATCCCCGCAGGAAGAACCGGATGACTCGGCTTTTCAAGCGGAGGCTCGCCGGCCCCGCATCCCCATGAACCATCTTTCGGATTGCCTTGGCCGATTCGCCCTTTTCATGCTCCCCCAACTGATGCTCACCGTCGTCCAGCGGCGGGCCATGGCGCCGGCCATGCCAGTGGTCTCATCCCTCGAGATCGGAAGCACATGTGCATCGAAATCATCGGATCCTCCGACTTCGCAGCACGGCTGACGCTTCTAGGACCAATGGTGGACGGGCTCCCAATTGACCGCCCATCCGAATACCATAACCCTCACCAGACACTGCCTCCTTATGACATCCAAATCCCTCACCAGAATGGCCGGAATCGTCTTTGCGAGCCTGTGCGCGCTCGCCTGGTCGGTGCAGGCCGACACCGTCACGCTGAAGGACGGATCCATCATCCACGGCAAGATCACCGGCATCTCGGGAGGCACCATTACGGTCTCCACCGGGTTTGCGGGCGATCTGTCCATCAAGCAGGACCAAGTCGCCGCCCTCGAGACGGACGAACCGGTGTTCGTCAAGACTGCGGACAATTCGACCGTCCTTGGAAAGGTCGAGCCCAAGGAGTCCACGCTGGTCGTGTCGAGTCCCAGCGGCGCCTACACGACGACGATCGGGGGCGTGAAGTCTTCCTGGCGCCAGGGCGCCGAGGATCCCGAAGTGGTGGCGCAGCGCCGCCATTGGGTCGCCGAGATTACGATGGACGTTGCCGGCAAGAGCGGCAATTCGACCGGCTTTGCCGGGGCGCTCGGCGCCGTGGCGACGCTCAAGTCGCCGACGGATTCGCTCAAGTTCTACGCCGCGGCCGACCACACCGTGGCCAACGGCCAGACCTCGGCCGATACCTACAAGGGCGGCGTCGAGTACAACGCCTTCTTCTCCCCCGACCTTTCATGGTACGTCTCCACCGAGTTGATGCAGGACAACGTCAAGGATATCGCCCTGCGCGTGAGCACCCTCGGCGGTTTGGGCTGGAACGCGGTCCGCAGCCCCAAGGAAGATCTGCAGTTCCGCGCCGGTCTCTCCTACCGATATGAAACCTACAACACGGTGCCGGCCACCCCCAACTTCGCCTCCGCCGGCGTCAACTTCGCCTTGGTGCACCGCCTCGACCTGAAGCCGTGGGCGGTGATGCACAACTCGCTCAGCTACGTCCCCTCGTTCAAGGACACCAGCAACTACGTCATCGATCACGACTCCAACCTGACGATGCCGTTCGGCGGCTCCAAAGTCTGGTCGCTGCGCCTCGGCGTGACCAACGAATACACCTCAAAGCCGGTCGACGACGCCAAGCGGCTCGATACTATCTACTATCTGCGGCTGGTGCTGGACGTGCTCTGAGCCATCGCGCCTCCGGTCATTGCAGCTCGAAGAACACCCGCGGGCCCTGGTTTTGTTTGATCGCGGCCGCGGCTGTTGACTGGGCCAGGAACAGCCGGTCCGCGGCAATCTTGCCTGTCGAAATCAGGTAGTCGCGGACGTGCATCGCACGCGCCATGGCCAACGCGCGGAGGTCGTTGTCGTTGACCTCCATGGTGTCGGCGAGGCGCGCGGTCATCACCTCGAGCGGCAACCCGGCGGCCATGGCTGCGGCCGTGGCCTGCTTCAAATCCGCGGCGGCCTTGGCCTCCTCCTTTTCCGCGGCCCGCCGGCTGCGAACACTTTGGAGGGTGAGGACATTCACGACCCGCTTCACCAACCCGGGCGGAGGCGCCGACGGCGGTGGAGCCACGGCGGGCGGCGTCGGCAGCGGCGTGCCGAATTCCGTGCCCGGTGGAAACTTTTCATCGAACAGCTTCTTCACCATCGCCAGATGCTCCTCCGGCGTAATGGTCAGTTGTTCGGGGGGCGGAAGGTTGGGATCGGCCACGCGGCGCGTCTCCCAGACTTGCCGGCGGACCAGGTCGGCGAACCTCTGTTGCTTCAACGCATAGGTGTCCGCGGCGGCATCGTAGTTGCCTGCAATGGAGAGACTGAGGCCCGGCCGGTTGGTCAGCGCCTTCACGAGCGTCTCGAGCTTTCCGGCCTCGGTCGGCAGCGGCCCAGTTGCGCCAGGGGCAAACTCCTGATAGGAGAGTTCTTCACCCCCACCGCCGAACATCGAGCCGAGCAGGGCAAAGGGTGAGACGGCCGCCTTGGTCAGCAGGTTGCCGATCACGCGCCAGACGACCTTGCCGATGCGGAAACTGGGGTCGTCGAGACTGCCTTCGACCGGCACGTCGATCACGATCTTGCCGTCGAGGTCCTTCAGAAGGGCCACGCCGAGACGCACCGGCAGGTGCGTCTCGTCCGGGCTGTTGGTTGCAGCGCCAAAGGTGAATTGATTGAGGGTGATCACGTTCGTCATGTCGATCCGGCGGTCGGCCACCTTGGCTTTGATGTCGAGGACCAGCTTGCCGCGGGCAATTTCGTAGCCGGCGTACCTGCCGCTGTAGGGGCTCAGCGGCAACAGGTCGACGGATTTGGCGGCGATCGTGAGGTCCACGAATTTCTTTTCGCTGAGCGGATCCAGCTTGCCGGTGATGGCCACCGGCCCAACGCCATCGACCGCGGCTTTCAGATCGACGTCCGCCTGGCCGAGCTGGCCCGAGGAGAGACCGGCGATCGTGCCGCCAAACTGGTTCACGTCCATCTTTACGTTGGGCTCGAGCGAGCGATCGGTGAAGCTGAAGTCGCCATCGGTGATCGTCACCTTGCCGATCTCGACCCGCGGCAGCGCCGCGGTTGGGCCGGTCGTCACCGCGACCGCCGCGGGGCCGGGCGTCGCCGCCACCGCCGCGAGGTTGAGCGATTGGTCCTGGTTCCTCACGACCCGCGCATACGGTGCCGCCACGGCCACCTCGGCCAGCGTAACGCCGGGTTGCGGAGCAGTCGTGACCTTGAGCCCGTTGAGCGCGAGCGCGGCGAATCCCGCCAGATCCTCCGAGTGCGCGCCATCCACCAGCCCAAACCTCTCCACCTGGGCATTGCCTTCCAGCGTCGCAACCGGCTGATGGTCGGCAAGGGTGAACTCCACCCGGCTGGAGGTCGATGCCAGGCCCTGCGTGATGCGGGCATTCATGAATTGCTCGAGGTAGGGGCTGAGCGGAAGAATCGCCAGGTCGCGGGCCTCGATCTTCAGCGAGGCCCGGGGCGCGGGCCTGATCGAGACGCTGCCGTCGATCTGCAGCGTGCCCTGCGGGGCCCAAGCCAGCGAGAGCTGCAGCGGCATCACCGCTCCGTCCGCGAGGGTGATGTTCTTCAGCGAGCACTGCAGATCACCGAGGCCAAGTTGCACCGGCCGCGGCGCCGCCAAATCGCTGATATCGATCCTGAAATCCTTCAGCGTTACCTCGCCCACCGTCAGATCGGGCAGCCGCGCCGGCGTGGCGTTGGGCGCCGTCACGCCCGGCGCTGTCGCTTCCGACGGCAGGAGGGTGAGCAGGTTGATCGACCCGTCCTTGTCGCGGCGGACGGCGAGATGGCCGCCGCTCAGGACAACGCTGCTTATGCCCGCCTTCAGCGCGACGCCGTCGGCGTTGATCCCCGCGATCTCCAGCGCCGCCAGTTCAACCGCCGGCTGCTCATGGCCCCGCTCATCGATCCGAAGATTGTGCAGACTCAGTGCGCCGTCGGCCAGTCGCAGCACGTGGCTGTGGGGATCGAGCCCGATCTCGTAGCGTCCGCGGACGCTGAGCCGGCCCGACTTGATGATGGCCGGAAACGCAGCCGCCTCGTAGGGGGCGTATTTCGGCAGGTCGAGATTCTCGACGCCGAATTCTCCCGCCGAATGAACCGGGTCAGCGCTCAGGGTGCCGTTCCAGATGAACTTCTCCCCCGCCTCGGTCACCGCCTCAAAATGATAGGGTGCACCGCGTTGCCCGACCGTGCGGAATTGGCTGAGGGCAAAGTCGAGGGGTCCGATCGTCGTCTGAAACGGCTGCCCCCGGCTGTGGTCGGCAAAATCAACGCGCGCCCGGCTGACGGCGAGACGGCCGATCCGCACGGGCCGCGGCGGCGCGGCGGGTTTCGCGGCGGACGGCGGGGGTGGACCGCCAAACTTGGCCAGCAAATCCGAGCAATTCAGCGTGCTCTCCGCGTTGACCGTGACCTGCGCGTGGAAGCCATCGAGCGCAATCTCGCTGAGCACCCAGTCCCCGAACAACGAATCCAGCGCGTCAAAGTTGACGTAAAGACGCTGCCAGCCGACGAACGAACCGCCGCCACCCTTCTCGCGCACGTCCAGGTTTTCCAGCGTGACCGAAAGCGCGTAGGGATTGAGGCGCACCTTGCCGAGCGTGACGGGGCGGCCCAGTTCGGCGGAGATTCGCTTCACCAGCTGCGTTCTCACAATCGGTGGCAGGACGAAAAATCCAACCACCGTGTATAGGGCCAGCAGGATCGCACATACCCAAAGGATCCGGCGGAGGCGGGGCGTTAGCTGGGGCGCTTTCATGCCCGATAAGAAGCGCGAAACCAACGGGAGGCAATTCCATCCGTGGCCGCGCCGGCGCCGGCCGCCCATAAGATTTATCCGCGGCGCTGATGAGCAAAATTGCAGATTAATCGGCGGATACCCTTCCCTCCTTGACGTTCTACAGGAGCAGGCCCATCCCTTTATCTCCTGTAGAACGTCTAGGAGACTCCCATGGCCAAAGAAGACCCCCCCGATCTGCTGCAAGGCACCCTCGACATGCTTATTCTGAAATCGCTTCAGCTCGAACCGATGCACGGCTTCGGGATCTCCGTCCGCATCCGGCAGATGTCGGACGAGGTGCTGCAAGTGGAGCAGGGCTCGCTCTACCCGGCGCTCTATCGGCTCGAGGACCAGGGCTGGATCAAGTCCGAGTGGGGTGTTTCCGACAACAACCGCAAGGCGAAGTACTATTCGCTCACGGCGAGTGGTCGCCGTCAGCTTGAATCCGAGACGGCCAACTGGGCGAAGCTCGCGGCTGCGATCAACCTGGTGTTGCAGCGCGCCTGACCGCACCGCGGAGGTTTAGGTTCACGGATCAGGTTGAGGTCATGACCACCGAACCCGCCTCTCGCCGCACCTAATCCTAAACCTTCGACCTCAACCGAACCCATGCCCCGGCTACCCCACATCAGGAATCGCCTGCGGGCGCTCTTCGCGAGGCGGCGCTTCGAGGCCGACATGGCGGAGGAGCTGCGAGCGCACCTTGAGCTGCAGGCGGCCGCCAACCGCGCCGCGGGCATGCCGCCGGACGAGGCGCACTTCGCCGCGCGGCGGCAGTTCGGCGGCGTCGACCAGATCAAGGAGCAGGCCCGCGCTCAGCGCGGCTGGGTGTGGCTCGAGCAGCTCGGGAAGGATTTCTTGCTGGCCGGCCGCACCCTGCGGAAGCATCGCGGCTTCTCAGTCGTGGCGGTCACCACCCTGGCGATCGGCATCGCCGCCACCGCGTCGCTCTTCAGTCTCGTCAACGGGCTGGTCCGCGACCCGCTGCCCTACCCGGATCCGGGACGGCTGGCCCCGATCTGGAGGAAAAACCTCGAGGCGGTGCTCGACTACCTTCCACTGACCAGCTCCGATGTCCTCGATCTCCAGGAGCAGGCCAAGAGCTTCGCCGACGTCGGCGCGTTCAGCGTCCGGCGATTCAACCTGGGCGGCGACCATGCCGAGGCGGTCGAAGGCGCCTTGTGCACCGCCGGCCTGTTCCGGGCGCTGGGCGTGCCGCCGTTGCACGGCCGGTGGTTCACGCCGGCAGACGAGGCGGGCGACGCCACGGCAGCCGTGATCCTGAGCCACGCGCTCTGGCAGCAGCGCTTCAACTCCGATCCGGCGGTCATTGGCCGCAGCCTCCGCCTCGACGGCCGCGACCACCTCATCGTCGGCGTGATGCCCGAGGGTTTTGCGTTGCTGTCGAACTGGACCCGCACCCGCCCGCTCGGATTGTGGAGCCTCCTGTCGCTGCGTCGCGAGCCAGGCAGCGGGGGCGCCTACTGGCTCGGTTCGATTGCCCGGCTGAAACCCGGCGTCACGAGCGCCCAGGCGTCGGCGGAGTTGACGGCACTCGCGCGTCAGATCGTCGAGGCGGACCCCCAGCGGGATCCGCACAAGACGTTTTGGTCCGTCCCGCTGGCGGTCGAACTCGGCGGTCTTCCGGCCCTGCGCGTTTCCGTGCTTTTGGCGGCCGGCTGGACGCTGCTCGTGCTGGCGGCCCATAACGTCGCCGGAATGATGCTGGCCCGGGGTTTGAGTCGGCAATCGGAGATGGCGGTGCGCCTGGCGCTGGGCGCCCGGCGCGGGCATATCCTGCGGCTCGTGCTGATGGAAAGCCTGCTGCTCAGCCTGCTCGCTGCCGCCGGCGGCTTCCTGTTGACGCTCTGGGGACAATCCGTCCTCGCCGCCCTCCTGCCGGTGGAGGTGTTGCCGCGCGCGGGACTCCATGTCGACGCGGCGCTGTTGGGCTGCATCGTGATCTTGACCCTGATCAGCACGCAGATGACCGGCCTGACGCCGGCCCTGCTCGCCGCAAAGACCGACTTCGTCGGCAGCATCAAGGAAGGAGGCGCGAGTTCCGGCCCAGCCCGCAAGACGCAGCGCAAACTGCGCAATCTCCTCGTCGGCCAGATCGCCGTCGCCCTGCTCCTGCTCGCCACCGCGCTGCAGCTCTCCAGCACGTACCGCGGAATGGTCGCGAGTTCGCAGGCACTGGTCTCCGACAGCATCCTGACGGCGGCCGTCGCCGTGAAAGGTCCCTCGTACCAGCGCGAGGATGCCCGCGCGGCATTCTGGCAACGCCTGCTCGCCAATTGCGCCTCCCTGCCGGGCGTGCGCGAGACGGCGGTGGCGTCGAAGCTGCCGCTGGAGGGCGGGGTTTCCTCGACAGTGCTGGTCGACGACGAGGCCTTCAATATCGCCCAGGCGTATCCCTGGGTCGAGGAATCGTTTGTTTCCCCGCAGTTCTTTGCGGCCATCGGCGCGCACCTCCTGCAGGGGCGGCCGTTCGCGCCCGCGGACGACACGCGTCGGCGGCAAGCCGTGATCATCAACCGCACGATGGCCCGGCGCTATTGGCCCGGCCAGGATCCCATCGGGCGGCATATTCGTCCGGCCCAGCCGGATCGGACGTGGTCGGCTGAAGTGGTCGGCGTGATCGAGGATGTGCGCCAGGTAGCCGAGCGCCCCGCGCGGCCCGAAATGTACTTCCCGTTTGCCGACGCGCCGGCGGCGGAGGCATTTCTCGTCGTGCGGATGGCGGCGGGCACGCCCGCGCCGGTCGACGCGCTCCGGCAGGAACTGGCGCGGATCGACGGCGACCTCGCGCTGGCCGGCGTGCGCACGCTGGGCGCGCTTTTTCAGAGTCAGGGGCGGGTGCTGACCGTGATCACCTCGGTGGTGGACGTGCTCACGGTGGCGATCGTCGGGCTGGCGGCCCTCGGGCTCTACGGGACGCTGTCGTTCCATTTCGCCCGGCGCCGGCGCGACCTCGGCGTCCGCCTGGCACTGGGAGCCGCGCCGCGTGACATCGCGCAATTGGTGCTGCAGCAAGCGGCGGCGTGGGTGGTCGTCGGCTTGGGCGTCGGCGCGGTTGGCGCCTGGCTGCTCTCCTCCGTGCTGCGCCGCGTGCTGGAAGATGCGAGTCCGTTCAACGCGGCCGGCGTCGCGCTGGGGGCGGCGGTCGTGTTCGGCGTGGCGCTGCTGGCCGCCTGGCTGCCGGCACGGCGCGCGGCGACGGTCGACCCGGTGATCGCGCTGCGGGCGGAGTGACCAAGAAGCAGCGAGGAGCGAGTATCTGGGAACGAGCATGAAGATACCGAGCGGATTCATCCGAAAAACCATTCTCCGCCTGCGGACGCTCTTTCGGCGCAACCGGTTTGAGGCCGACATGGCCGAGGAGATGCGGGCCCATCTCGAACGCCAAGCCGAGGCAAACCGCGCCGCGGGAATGCCGCCCGATGAGGCGCGGTACGCCGCGCGGCGGCAGTTCGGCGGCATCGACCAAATTAAGGAGACCGCCCGCGCCCAGCGCGGTTGGGTCTGGCTGGAACAAACGCTGCGCGATGTTCGTTATGCCGGACGGATGCTCTGCAGGAACCGCGGGTTCACGACCGCCGCGGCGATATCCCTCGCGCTCTGCATCGGGGCCAACACGACCATCTTCTCGATGCTCTATGCTCTCGTGATCCGGCCGCTGCCGTTTCAAATCCCAGAGCAGCTCGTCGAGATCTACAATTCCTTCCCCAAGGTCGGGATGCCCAGGCTCGCGAGCAACCTCGGCCAGTATTTGGACTTCAAGGAAAATGCGCCGGCGTTCGCCCAGCTCGCGCTGTGGCGACTCGATGACTACACTTTGGGCGACGACCGCGGTCCGTCCCGCCTCTCGGGTGCCATCGCCACGGCGGAGATTTTCGATCTGCTCGGGGTGCGACCCCTGCTTGGCCGGTTCTTTACGCCGCAAAATCACCTGCCCGGCGCCGACAAGGTGGTCGTACTCACACAATCATTCTGGGAATCGCATTTCCAAAGCGACCCAGGCGTCATTGGGCGCGCGCTGCGGCTGGATGGCGAGCCGTATGAGATCATCGGCATCGCGCCCCGCGTTTTCGAGGCGTTCGACGCCCGCGTAAGGTTGATCCACCCGTTGTCGTGGCCTCCTGGTCAGCAGTTTGGACACACAGGTTATTCGCCCCAACTTTTCGGTCGCCTCAAGCCGACGGCAAGCAGGCGAGATGCCCAATCGCAGGTTGCGGCCCTAGAAAAGAAGTACTGCGACGGCGCACCGACGGACACTCGCGATTTCTATGATCGCACCGGCCATCTGATGCGCGTGGATACCGTGCAGGCGCAGCGGGCCGAGCCGGTCAGAACCTCTCTCTTTCTGCTGCAGGGTGGCGTGCTTTTTGTGCTGCTGATCGGCTGCGTCAACGTTGCCAATCTCCTCTTGGCCCGCTCCAACGCGCGGAGCGGAGAGTTTGCCATGCGCCTCGCGCTCGGCGCGAGCCGAGGCACCATCGCACGACAATTGCTCGTCGAAAGCACGCTGCTTGCGGCGTTGGGTGCAGCGGGTGGCCTGCTGCTGGCCCGGAGTGCGCTTGGCGCCGCCAACCACTTTACCGCCCAGCTGCTGCCCGACGCCCTGCCGTTCACGCTGGACCGCCATGTTCTGGGATGCACCGCCCTCATCGCCGTGGTTCTCGCGTTGTTCGTCGG
>Ga0335081_10005546_pt1 | contig 19975 bp, 21 predicted proteins | sample Lox_Sample_35_FD_206713 | JGI IMG/M metagenome (GOLD analysis project Ga0335081, IMG submission 206713) | Soil microbial communities from Loxahatchee National Wildlife Refuge, Florida, United States - Lox_Sample_3.5 | ecosystem: Environmental > Terrestrial > Soil > Wetlands | place: USA... | reverse complement strand
GGGGCCTTGCGGGCCGGCGCCTTCTTTTCCTTTGGCTTTGCCTTCTTCTTGTCCTTGGCGCTCATGTCTACCTCTTCCTGACCTTGCTTCCTCGAATCGCGAGAATCACGCCGAGCGCCGCGAGCACGACCCCGCCTCCGATCACTTCGACGCTCTTGAAGACCAAGTATCCCGGCACGGCCACCGCGTCAAGGCCGAGCACGACGAGCGCGATCCCGAAGACCAGCTGGCCTCCGCTGCTGAGCCACTCTGGGCTGAACGTCCTCCCCGCTCCGGAAGTCTCCCCAACGGGCGGCCCCTGCCTGCGACCGGGCAGCCCCCCCTTGAGTACGCCGATGGGGATGAACATCACACCGAATATCAGGAGGATCCCAGCAGTCCCTTGCATAGCCCCGTTTTCCGGGCTGGGGATGATGCAGTAGCACGAGTCGCCCGCGGGCGTCTTCGCGCCGTTGAAGAGGACTACTCCTGAGAGACCGATCAGCGTGAGAACGAAGGCGAGGATGATGTACTGTGAGTCCAATCTTTGCCCGAGCACACTTTCGCGATACGTTTCTTAAGCGTTTCGAAGCGTGGGCCAGACAAACGCTACGGGCCAGCGACAAGGCCCCACGTCTCGAAGAGGTTATATCCCCCACGCGGGGTTTCCGCGCTCGGTCCCGCGGTAGCTCAGCCTGGCAGATCCCGAAAGGGAGCCATAAGCTTCCGGCTGTAGTGGTCGGCCTTGGCCGACTCGTCCAGCCTGTTCAGGCCACAGAAACCGGAGTGTCGTCGGCTCAAAAGCGCCCAAAGCGCGGATAGTCCGACCCGCGGGACCTCCACCCTCGCGTCCCCAGCGGGCGCTAGGTCGGGGGCGCCTTCGCCGCCTTGGGCATGGACTTAATACCGGGCGCCCACGAAGAAGCACCTCGTGGGGGCCTCCCGACGATGGACAGAATGATCCCGGTAATCCTGATCATGGTGGTCGCCGAGACGGCCTGGGCGCTCTTCAGCGCGGAGACCGGCGTGAACCTATTCGTCTTCTACGCGGTGCTGGTGGCGGTCTCGGCCGTCTTCTGGATCCCTGACCCGGCCGAGAAGCGGCACGCCACCCAAAAGGCCGCGGGCGGAGACCTCGAGACCAACAGATAAAGCCAAGAAGTCTCGCGCCGGGTAGAATCGCACATGCGCAGGCCCTCCTTCACGGGAACGGCCGCTCTGGGCTCGATGGTCGCTGGGACCTCAGTCGCGGTCTTCAACATGTTCTACTGGGCCCAGTACCAACACTACTTCGACCGCGCGGGCGCTGGCGGCTCCCCGTCGTCAGTACTCTCCTTCTACCTCGCGCAGGCAATCTCGATTTTTCTCCTCTTGGTCGGGTTCCGCTTCGCCTACCAATATCTCAAGATGAGGTCATCGGAATCTCCGTTCTCCTCCTCGCTCGCGGTCATCGGCAGCGCCCTCTCCGACAAGACGCTGGCCAGAGCGGCGGTGGTCGGCGCGGCCCTCTACGGAGTGCTCTACGCGTTCACCTCGAGCATCATAGTCTTTCAGCCCGGCGTGGACTTCGCCACGACGTACGGCACGGCGGGTCTCGCGTCCTGGGGCTCCCTCCCGTGCTGCGGTGACGTAGGCACGCTGCCCTGGGCGGCCTTGTACCTCTCCCCCCTCCACCTCGCCGTCCAGCTAGTCCCCCTCAGCGTGCTCCTGGTCTTCATCGTGCCTCCGCTGGTGGGCCTGAACCTGGCCATAGCGCTCTTCTCTGTGAGGAGGACCGTCGCGAAGGTGACCGGAAGGTGGATGGTCGCCTGTGGAGCTGCGGTGGGGCTGTTCACCGCGTGCCCCACCTGCGCCGGCTTCTTTCTCGCCGAGTCCGTAGGCGGGATCGGCGCGACCACCCTTGCGGTGGCGCTCGCCCCGTACCAGGCCGCCTTCATCGCGGTCAGCATACCGCTCCTCGTCCTGATGCCGTTCTTCTTCGCGATGCGCGTGAGGAAGACCGTGCCCCCGATCCCAGGGGCGGCGATACCCCGCGGAGTGGAAACCGGAAACGACGCTCCGCTCTCAGCCGGAAACCGTTAAATGGAGAGGGAAACGCGCGCCGAAAGGAGGCATTTTCTTTGAGCATGAGAGACTACGTGGCCCTCACCAAGCCCAAGATTCTTTGGCTCCTCCTGCTCGTGGCGCTCGCCTCCGCGGTCATAGCGGCGCGCACCCTCCCGCCGATAGTCACCCTCGTCGGGCTCTTCCTCGCGGGGACTCTCTCCTCGATGGGGTCACTCGCCCTGAACAGCTATCTGGAGATGGACGTCGACGCCAAGATGAAGCGCACGAAGAACCGGCCGCTGCCGTCGGAGAGGATCGTCCAGCCCAAAAGGGCTCTCGCATTCGGGCTCTCGCTGGTCGCGATTGGTCTCCTGGTCTCCTGGTTCACGCTCACCCCGCTCGCGACCTTGTTCATCGGCCTGGGCGCCCTGGTCTACGTCCAGGTCTACACGGTCTGGCTCAAGCCCAGGACGAGCTGGAACATCGTCCTCGGAGGATTCGCCGGGAGCTGCTGCGCCCTCGCCGGCTGGTACGCCGTCACCACCGCTGACCCGTTGATAGCCTGGGTGCTCGCCGCCCTCGTCTTCGTCTGGACCCCGAGCCACTTTTGGAGCCTGGCCGTCATCACCGAGGAGGACTACTCCGCCGCAGGCATCCCGATGCTCCCTTCGGTCGTGGGAGAGAAGGAGGCCGCGAAGTTCATCGTCGCGAACACGCTTCTTCTGATACCGATCAGCCTGCTCTTCTTCCTTTACCTGGCGGGCACCGGGGAGGTGGTCTACCTAGTGGGGGCGCTCTTCTTCGACGTCCTCCTGCTCGCCACCAACATCAAGCTGCTCATCACGCCCAACAAGAGCAACGCCCTCCTCGCCTTCAAGGCCTCAAGCCCTTTCCTCGCCGTGGTCTTCATACTGGCCTGCATCAGCGTCCTGCTCTGAGTCCCCCAGAAAGTCTTAACTAAGTTACCCCGCGCGGCCCATCTGATTGAGCGCGGGTAAGTACCTGGTCTACGCGACCATAGTTTCGACGTTCGTCCTGATAGTCTGGGGCGCCTATCTCACCGCGGGGAACTGGGGTGGAGACTGCGGAGGCGGGGCTAGCACGGCGGTGAGCGCGGACTGGCCATACTGCAACGGCTCCCTCGCCATCCCGAACCCATACTCTCCCGGTAGCTACGGCGCCTTCGTGGAGTACGTCCACAGGACCCTGAGCGTCCTGGTCGGCGTCATCCTCATAGCGACCGTGGTCGTGGTCTCGAGAATGAAGCCGAGGCCGTCGGGGGCGTACAGGGCTCTCCTCGTGTCCGGGGTCCTCCTCATCGTTCAGATCGCCCTGGGGAACATCGTCGTCAACTCGGACTTGAACGCCGTTGTGACCGCGCTGCACCTGGCGAACGCAACCGCTTTGTGGGGTGTGATGGTTGTTGCAGGCGTCCTCATCAGGGCCGAAGAGCGGCGCAACGGGTACTAGCGCCGCGAAGAGGAAGAGCGCCAAGAAGGGCGTGCCGGCCCCGCGCCCTGAGTTCTCCGCGAAACGGCCTCCTCGGTTCGTCGCGGACGCGATGCTGGGGAGCCTCGCGAGGAAGCTCAGGATCTTCGGATTCGACACGGCCTACTTCTCCGAGGGCGGCGACGCCGAGCTCGAGGCGCTCGGGAGAAGGGAGGGCAGGGTGATCCTCACCTCCGACAGGCGGCTGTTCGCGCACTCGGGCGGAAGTGGGACGCGGGCCGTGCTGGTCGAGGGGAAGACGGACGGGGCCAGGCTGCGCTCCGTCGCGAGACAGGCCGGGCGGGGGGTGAGGCTCCGACTCGGCGGGGGGCGACCCAGCAGGTGCGCGGTCTGCAACGGGGAGCTCGAGCTCATCGGGAAGAGGGAAGCGGCCGCGAGCAAGATACCCCCGAAGGTCGTCGCGAGGCACCGCCTCTTCTTCGTCTGCAAGTCGTGCTCGAGGCGCTATTGGCGGGGAAGGCACTGGGATAGGCTGAGGCGGCTGTCATACTCGCTCGACACGAAGGATTTAACCTGAACACCGCGCCGCGACTCCCAGATCGCAGGAGCGACGCTTGAAAGTCTACCTCGCCGCGTTCGGTTCCGGGATGGGCCACGCCTCAAGGATGGCCGCGCTGGCGGAGGAGCTCCTGGCGGCCGGAGACGAGGTGGCGTTCTCCAGCTCGGGAGAGGTGACGGACTGGCTCAGGGGAAAGGGTTTCCAGTGCAACGACGTGCCCCTCGTGGACGTCGTGTTCAACGACGCCGGCGCTTTCTCGGCGACGCAGACCCTGAAGTACTCGCCTGTCCTCATGGGGCGACTTTGCAGGCAGGTGCAGCGCGAGGTCCGAAACATCTTGAGGTTCGCCCCGAAGGTGGTGCTGAGCGACTCGATGGTCTCGACGGTGGTCGCCTCGAGGCTCCTCGGCGTGAGGTCGGTGGCAATCCTGAACCAGCTCCGGCTGATCTCCTCGCCCAGGACGCCAAGGACCGCAGGCCGGCTCTTGACCGGGGGGAGCATCACGCTCATGAACGCGATATGGGAGTCTTGCGACGAGATCCTGATCCCCGACCTCCCTCCTCCCTACACCATAAGCGAACGAAACCTTTGGAACGCCGGGAGCGCATCCTCGAGGGCGCGATACATCGGCTTCCTGACTCCCAAGCGGGACTCGGGCCCCGGAGCGGATGCGCCGTTGGACGCGTGGCGAGCGGAAAAAAGGAGGCTCAAGGTCTTCTGGCAGATCTCCGGCCCGCCGCCCACCCGCGGCCCGTTCTTGGCGAAGGCCCTCGAGGCGGCGAAGGCCCTGCACGAAGAGTACCTCTTCGTCATCACCGCCGGCGACCCAGGAGGGAAGAGAGCGGCGACCGAGGTGCCCGGCGGTTACCTCTACGGGTGGTGCGACGCGTCGCGGGCCTTCGTGGATTCTTGCGACGCCATAGTCTCAAGGGCGGGCCACGTCAGCATCTCCGACTACATCCTCCATGCGAAGCCCTGCCTGCTCGTACCCATCCAGTCCCAAACCGAGCAGATCGGGAACGCGTCCAAGGCGGAGAGGCTTGGCTTCGCTTTGGTGGTCGAGGAGGACGGGCTCGACCCAGCGAGGGTGGGGGATGCGCTGAGGGAGCTCTCGGAGGGGCGCCGAGGAAGGCGCGCCATGGAGATGAAGGCGCTGGCCGAGGGCTACGACGCCGTCGGTTCCATCCTCGACGTGGTCGGAAAGGGCTAGGCGCCACTCTTCAGCGCGTCGATGACCTCGTTGGAGTCCGCCTGCACTCTGCCGAACTTCCGAACGGTGTACGGGCTGACGACCTCGAGCGCTCTCAGAGTCAACCCGCCGTCCGCCGCCCCTGCCACGGCGCGCCCGAGCCCGAGCGAACGGTAGGTCGCTTCGACCGCGTCGTCCTGAACGAGGGTGAGCGGCAGCCCGAGGTTCGGGAAGCGCTCGGCCATCCCTGTCAGGGCGTCCGGGCGTCCGGGCCGGAGGCCAGCGAACGCCGCGCCCCTGTGGTCGCGAAGCCAACCTCCGATCCGCCCATAGGCATCCTTGCCGCCGCCTAGGACGACCAGCTCCAGGCAGCGCGGGTCCATCCGGAAAGAGAGCTCCGAATAGAGTCTCGCCACCTTCCTCAACGACGCCTCGTCCGTCCTCGAGTGGACTAGCCTTAGGGAGAATCCCGCGAGGGCGGCCATCCAGGCCAAAGCGGAGCTTCGCGCTCCCCCAGACACCAAGCAAGAGACCCACTCTCTGGTCGTCGGAAGTCCGCCTGGACCGGACCGGATCTCGGTGCCGCATGCGCCCTTCGCACCCTGGATGCAAACGCGGAACCTCACGTGGGGCTTCCTCTCGTCCACGCGAGTCCCCGGGACTGAGGAGAGCAGCTCGGAGTTCCCCGCGAGCACCGCGTCCCCTGCCGTCCGCTTCGAGGCCGCGACCTGGGCAGATATCTTGAACGTCCTCCCCTTGGGGAGGTACCGCCTTGCGAGGGTCGTCAGGTTCCTTAGGTAGGCCCCGGTCCCGCTGAAACGGTATCCGACCGCGATCCATGCTACGCCCGGGAGAAGGGCCAGCCGCCTCGCCACTTCCACCGGGTCCTCTGCCGCGACGAGCAGGGCGTCGCCTATGCGGTCCGTCTCCCCCTCGCCCGCCGAGAGCTTGCGCGCGACCGTCCTCTCCAGGTCCTCGAAGGCGCCCGCTCCGCTCCAGCCGACCATCGCAACGGCCTTCAACAGCCGACGAGCGCTCTGCGTGGTTTTTAAGCGGAACAGAGACCCGACGCTCGGGCCGCTAGGCGCGGCCAAGTCTTAAAGAGAAGGACCGCCCGGCGTCACAAATCGCGACAATGACCGAGGAACGCGCCGAGGAGGAGGGTCCCGACCAGCGCGCACCTTCGCTTTCCGTCAAGGAGGTCTTCTCCCAGAGGTCGGTCCCGAAGGCGCGGGTGCGCGGATGGGTGGCGGGCAAGGCGGGCGTGGGCGGGATCGTCTTCGTCATCCTCAGGGACGGCACGGGGTACCTCCAGGTGTCGGCGAGGAAGGGGACCGCCGACCCAAGCGTGGTGGAGGGGATGCGGCTAGTCCCAAGGGAATCGGTGGTCTCCTTCGTCGGACAGGCGAGGGAGGACAGGCGCGCCCCTGGCGGGGTGGAGATGGTCGCCAAGGAGTTCGAAGTCATCTCAAAGGCGGAGCCCTGGCCGATAACGAAGACCGCCGTGACCTCAGCGACTTTCCTCTACGACATGCGCCACCTGAGCATCAGAGGCAAGAAGTCGATCGCGACGATGAAGATCAGGTCGGAGGTCATGGGGGCTTGTTCCGACTACTTCCGAGAGAGGGGTTTCACCCTCATAAGCGGGCCCACGTTCGTGCAGGCCGCGGTCGAGGGCGGTTCCACGCTCTTCGAGGTGGCCTACTTCGGGAAGAAGGCCTACCTGAGCCAGAGCGCCCAATTCTACGAGGAGGCGGCTCTCGCAGGCTTGGAGAAGGTGTGGATATGTCAGCCGGCTTTCAGGGCGGAGAAGTCGAGGACCGCGAAGCATCTCACCGAGTTCTGGATGATAGAGGCGGAGCGCGCCTTCGCCGACCAGGCCGCGAACATGCGCCTGCAAGAGGAGCTTGTGGCTTTCATTGCCGACCGGGTCCTGGAGCGGAGGCAGGACGAGCTGGCGACGCTGGAGAGGAAGCTCGTGAGGCCCGAGACGCCCCTCGAGCGCATCTCCTACGACGAGCTCAGGGAGCTCGCCGAGGCCAAGGGAGTGGCGTTCGAGTGGGGGGAAGACATCCCGACGGAGGCGGAGAGGCTCATTTCGCTCTCGAGGAGCGCCCCCTTCTTCGTGACGGACTTCCCCTTGGCGGCGCGCTCCTTCTACCACATGACCTACGAGGACAGGCCCGAGGTCACGAAGTCGGCCGACCTCATCGCGCCGGAGGGATACGGCGAACTCGCGACCGGAGGGCAGCGGATAGCGGAGTACTACCCGCTTCTGCAGAGGATCAAGAGCCAAGACCTCCCCCCGGAGGCCTTCTCATGGTACCTGGACCTGCGCAAGTTCGGGATGCCCTATCACTCGGGGTTCGGGATGGGCGTCGAGAGGGTCACTCGCTGGATCGCGGGACTGAAGAACATCAGGTCGGCGAGCCTCTTCCCGCGGACGATGACCAGGGTCTCCCCGTGACCCGGACCGGAGTGATCACGACTGGAGCTTAGGCCTGGTGCTTTGATGGCCAGGGTCAAGCCGCTGTTGAAGAACGACCTCGTGTACGACGTGGTCATGACGAAGTCGGTGGACTTCTTGATGGCACAGCGAACGCTCAAGCTCACGCGGATTCAGCTCAACGAGATAAGGCGGCGGTTCGGCACGGGGGTGACGAGGTACTACCTCCCCCAGGGGCTGCAGATGGAGTTCGACCTGGCGAACGACTTGGACGCCTTCATGTACGACTACCTCGTGAGATACGGCCACTACGAAAAGGAGGTCGAGTCGGTCCTGTCCGAGCTGATAACGAAGGACACCACCTTCGTCGACGCAGGCGCCAACGTCGGTTACTTTACGGTCCTATCCTCCAGACTGGCGAGGGAGGTCTACGCCTTCGAGCCGGCGCCGGCCGTTTTCGAGAGGCTCTCGAGGAACGTCGCCCTGAACGGCCTTCAGAACGTCAGGGCGCTACAGCTCGCGCTCTCGAGGGAGAGGTGCAAGCTTAGGCTCTTCGAATCCAAGATATCCCCAGGCCACGACTCGACGGTCAAGAGGTTCGAGCACAACAAGTCGATATCGGTCGACGCTGTGCGTCTGGACGAGGTCGTCGACCCCTCGGCGAGAGAGGTCGTCATGAAGGTGGACGTCGAAGGCTCGGAGATGGACGCGCTGCTGGGGGCGCGGGGCCTGCTAAGGTCGGGAAAGGTCTCCTCGATCGTCTTGGAGTGGGCTAGAGGGTTGTACCCTAGCGTCGCCAATCTCAGGGAGAGGTTCGCCCTGTACTCTGCGCTGGGGAGCGTGGAGGTCCTAGACGAATCTCTTGGTCGCCGCAGGGTCCGGGAAAGGCAGGAGCTTCCCGACATGTGCAACCTGCTGATAACGCTCCGAAGATGAGCATGGATGGACGATGCGCGAGCGGGGCGCTCTGCGCCTTCGTGTACGCGCCGAGAATCGACCGAGCGACTCCTACTCTTATAAGTGCCCTCGAGCTTTCATTGTTGGATTGAGGCGCTACCGCACGCTAAGGCAGAATCCGGACATCGGGAGACTCAAGTTCGTCTCATATGCCTCCCTCATCGTGGGCATAGCGAGCATGGTCTTCGTAGCCGTGCTTGCGGCCCAGATACACTCTCTCGTGACCCCGGTGGGCGACCAGACAACCACCACGACGACGAGCTACCAGGCCATAACCGCCTCTGGGGGCCTGATCACCCCGCAGCTCTCCCTCCCCGACGCGCCTCAGATAACAGCGGAGCAAGCCTTCGGGTCTAGGCTGACGGACTTGAACGAGCCGCTGAACTCCACCGAGCTCGCGGTCTTCAACAACGCCTCGCAGTCCTACTTCGTGACCGCCGCCCAGATGTACCTGAACAAGTCGCTCGGCATCCCAATAGGGGCCACCATTTCCGGGGCGCCGCTAGAGGTCGTGAACGGCAAGCCCTCGGTGATATACCTGGGAGCCATCTCCTGCGTTTACTGCGGCGAGAACCGGTGGGCGATGGCGCTCGCACTGGGCCAGTTCGGCAGCTTCCAGCAGCTATTCAAGGGGTACAGCTCGCTCGGGGACTCGGACGTCCCGACGGTCTACTGGGCACCGGCGGAGTACAACGCGAGCCAGGGCGTCGACTTTGGGAACTTCTACACGAGCAACTACATCAACTTCCTCTCGATGGACTACGCATCGCCGATAACGGCGGGGTTCATGGTGGGGCCACTCACCTACTTCCAGCAGCAGGCAACTTCGACGATGAACCCCGCGTACGAGGACGCGACGAGCACAATCATCAAGCTGAACAACTACGATGGCACCCCGTACACGATATGGGGCAGGTACAGCGTGCCGGGGGCGGACGCGAGCAACTTCGGGGATGCCTCGTCCAACTCCACGACCACCCTCCCCATGGCGTCGCTCACGCACGACCAGGTCCTGGGCCTGCTGGCCAACCCGCACACGCCTTTCGGCTGGAACGAGTACGCGGCGGCCGACTTTTACATCTCCCTGATCTGCGCGAGCATGTCCTCGCCTGCCCCGGTCTGCTCTCTGCCCTCGATCTCCACGATGGTCGCGGACGCCTAGGTCGCCCCCCGGCTTCGGTGCAGAAGCAATTTTAAGGGGAAGACGATAAGGAGACTTGAAGCTTCTTGGGGCAGCCCCTCCTGAGGAACCCCCTCTTCCTCCTGATGTTCGCGATGTCGTCCCTGTTCGTGGGTGCAGCCTTCGTCTATATGGCGACCAAGTCTCCGTTCTTCTGGGGAGGGCTCTATCTTCCGGGAGTCGTCCTGCTCCTTCTCTTCGCGCTGGCCGCCGCACTCTCGATCTTCGGCCTCCTGCGGAGCCCCGTCCGGGCGGCCGCCTAGGGTCGCCAACCAAGCCGTCGGAGGGCGCCCTCAGGCCGCGGACGACGAAGACGACAAAGACGAAGAAGACGAGGAACTAGTGTTGGAGATGTACTTGCAAATTGTCTCCACCCCGGCCTGAAGCCCGGCCGCGTTGGTGGTGCTCGTCGAGTTAGCGTAGGTGTGCCCGACCCTGCCTGTGACGCTCGTGTGCGTCGTGTACGAGACCGCGGTGGTCGCGGTCTCGGTGATGTTGCTCGTCGAGCCGTGTTCGATGGTCTGCGCTCCGAACTCGAGGTACTGGAAGACCCCGCAGTAGACCGTGTTCGAGGTGACCACGTGCTGGGTGTAGTATGCCAGCGTCACCACTATTATCACGACCAGCACGATTGACCCAAGTATTCGACCGACATGGCGTTTCTTGGGCCTCTGCTTCTTCTCAGCGTACTCCTTGAAGGCCATGGGCGGAAAGCGTTGCGGAGGCCGCGGATTGGTTATTAAACGTAAAGACGAAAAGAGAAGAAGCTTGAATTGCTTGAGGGTGTCGCCGTGAGCCGGTTGTCTGACACCGCCGAGAGAAGAAGGGTGGCGGCCATCTCAAGGCTGAAGCTTCTCGTCCCCGCGCTCTTTGTTCTTGGGTTCCTGTTCTACTCGGCCATCACAGTCTTTCCGCTCGCGGGGATGCCCGGTCCGCCCCTGAACCCGGGCGGTGGGACTCGACCCCTCCTCCTCTGGCTTGCAGCCGCGGGCGCATGTGGGGGCTTGTTCGCGCTCTTCGCGGGGCTGGTCGTGGCCATCTCGGCAAGCTCCGACGACGACTTGGACCGGTAGTTCACGGCGGCCCGGCGCTCTATCGCGTCTGGGCGTTCGGGTCCTAGCGGTCCGCGAGGCCGGTGGTCGCTTCGGGACCGGAAGGCCAGGACAGAGAGCATCTCGCCGCGCGCCGTCGGCCGGCCTCCTAGTCGCGGAACCGACTAGGCGGCGTCTTGGTGCCTGAAGACAAAGAACCCTATCGCGAACGTGACCACGATCCAGACCATCACGGACAAGAAGGTGTACGGGTACGTGTTGGCATTCCCCCAAACGTGGAGGGCTACCAGGTTGCCGACGCTGTACTGGCCCTGGCCGAGACCTGCCCCGTACACCGTGAGCTCGCGGGCGGTCTCGATGGGGTCAAGGAGCACGATGGTGAGCGCAGCGACGGGGCCTGCCCTCAGGTTGACCGAGATGACCAACTGGTCGAGGCTCGAGACCACTGCAAAAAGGAACCAGACCATGATTCCGATCCCCATCGCGGTGGCCTTCCTCTTTGAGAACTCCGAGATTATCAGCGCGATGCCCAGCATCACCGCATTGAGCATGGCCGCAAAGGCCATGATCATCACCACCGAAAAGTAGTTCGAGATGCCGGTCGTGAAGACCACAACCGAGGCCGCCCCGAACCCTATGATGATCACCGTGGTCGTCGCCAACAGAAGGCCTACGGCTCTTCCGAGGAAGAACTCGCCCTTCGTCACGGGATTGGAGAGGAGGTACTGGAGGGTGCCTGATTCGCGTTCGTCGACTATCGACACTGCTCCCATCGGCAGAGCGAGCAGGGGAATCAACGGGAAGGTCACGGACAGGAGGTCAGAGAGGTTCCCCGCAAGATACTCCGGCGGGAGGTTGCCGGCGGCGGACAGGTACAAGTCCGGTATGTCCACGGCCAAGAGGAAGAAGATGATGCCGAAGGTCAGAACCCACTTGGTCCTGATTGCCTCCTTGTACGTGAATGTCAGGATCCCCCAGACACCAAGCGCGTTCATCTGGCTCCTATTGCCGCGGGTCGCCAGGACCAAGGTGGTCGCGCCGAAGATGACCGCTACCCCGATTAGCGCGTAGAGCAGAGTGGGAGTGGTCAAGTCAGTTACCTGGGTCCCGGGATCCGACGGAGCCCGCCTGTAGCAGCTTGACGTACTCGGACTCTATCTCGCTTCTTTCAATGAGGATGTCCGACAGGGTGTATGGGCCGTTCATCAGACCCTTTACAACTCCTAGCTTGATCTTGCTCGGGACGGTCGCCCTCAGCCATTCTCCGTCGGCCTCGAAGTCGAACGCGCCTAGTTCGGTCGCTAGCTTCGTCACGCCCGGGACGTCCGGCTCGCGGACGCGCATGAAAAGCGTGTCGTTCACGCTGAGCCGCGACATCAGCTCCTCGGGGGATCCCCTGACGACGATCCTTCCACGGTCGAGCACCATGACCTCCGTGGCGAGCTCGCCTAGGCCTGTGAGGTGGCTGGTGGTGACCATCGTCTTTCCCTGCTTGAGCAGCGCCCTGAGCAGCCTCTGGAACTCGAGCTGGCCTCGCAGGTCGACGTTGCTTGTGGGCTCGTCGAGGAGAAGGAGCTTTGGGTTCCCAATCAGGGCCAGGGCGATTCCTAGCCTCTGCTTCATGCCGTCGGAGCAGGCCCTCACCCTCCTCGTCCTGGCATCCCAGAGGTTGACCAGGCGGAGCTTCTCCTCGATCTGGGCGGTTCCGAGGTTCTTCAGCCGGGTGGTGAGCACCGCGTGGTCGTAGATCGTAAGCGATTCGTAAAAGGCGTAGTTCTGGGGGACGTACCCGATTACCTTCTTAGCGCCTCTCGGGTCCTTGTTCACATCGATTCCGTCGATCTTGATCGTCCCTTTGAAGTTCAGTATCCCCATTATTGCCTTGATCAGGGTGGTCTTGCCCGCACCGTTCGGCCCGAGGATCAGGAGGTGCTCTCCTGTCTTTATCTCGAGGTTCATCTTGTACAGTGCGGTGAACTTTCCATATCTCTTCTCTACGTTTTCGATGCTCACTATCGGAGTCTCATGTTGTAGTGGGGAGAGTTGTTGCATGTGTTCTTGTTCTCGGCCCAAGGCCCGTGTGGTATTTATCGGTTGAGGCAGAAGCGCAATTCCTCGATAATCGCGTTTTTTCGGCTACCGTCGAGGTCTTGGGGACTAGAAAATGGAACGAATTGGCTTGCCACACGGAAGGAAGCTGCCGGCGCCGCCCTAGGCGGCCCGCCGATTTGGCTGCGTGGTCGAGGCAATGTCGGTGGTCCTCGCGGCGACTCTGTGCGGAGCCGAGGTCACTTCTGGTTCGGCGGTGGCGACCGAGGGCCACGCGGCAGGACGATCGCTCCGGCAATCAGGACTGCCCCTGAGGCGAGAAGGGCGTAAGGCAGGAGGGTCTGGCTGCCGCTGTTGCTGGTCGTTGAGCCGATTGAGGTGCTGGAGGTGGTCGAGGTGACCGCATTTTCAATCAAAATGGTTCCTCCCTGACCCTGCATCGGGTTTTCGGTCTCGATGTGGAGGTAAGGGGCGCCGACGTATATGCTGTCGAGGAGCGTGACGCTGAACGTGGCGTTCGTCGACTGCCCCAGCGCAAGTCCGGTGTTGTTCTCGGTCAGCGGGAAGGTGGCGTTGACCGGTCCCCAAATCCCGCCAGGATAGAGAAAGGACGAAGCGTTGAACCCCCCAGGGCCGGCGAGCGTGACCTGCTGTTCCTGTGCGCCGACGTATAGTTGCACTTGCATTTCGTAGCCGACTATGAACTCGATGACGCCCGAGAACGACCCGACGTGCAGGGAGAGCGAGATGGTGAGGTTCGACCCGACCGGAGCCGTCGATGGGTACGTGTAGTAGATGACGTAGGAGGTGGTGCCCTGATTCGTGACGTTCCCCAGCTGCTGTGTCGTGCCCGATTCAATCTGCGCGGCAGCCATCGCGCTCTGGAAGGGGGCCAGCAGGATCAGGGTGGCTACCAGCGGCAGGTACAACAAGAGGGCGCGCCGGGCTCCTCTCCCGAGTCCGCGGCCTTCGTTCTCGCTATGGTGCATTCGGTCGATCTTACCCCGTGGTGAAGGTCAGCGCCCCTATGTTCTCCACTCTTGTCTGCGCGTCCGCGAGCGCGGCGGCGGGACTCAACGACCCGTTGAAGGCTGAGCTCAGGTCTCCCTCTATTATGACCGCAGCTTGGAGCCACTTGGGGAAGCCGAGCAAGGTCGTCAGGGTGCCCGCGTTCCAGATCTTGTTGACGAGGTCCGCTATCCCCAGTTTGCCAGCCTGGAGCTCGCTCGCAATTTCCGGCACCTGAGTCACGGATGTCCTCGTGGGGAAGTTGTTGTACTTGCCCAAGATTTTGGCCTCCATGGCCCCCTTTGACGTGGCCCACTGTGTCCAGAGCCACGCCATCTCGGGGTTCTTCGAGTACTTCGACACGCCCACGCCGGAACCGGCGTACGGGTGGAAGCTCCCCTGTGGGCCTGCCGGCATCGACGCGTAACTCATGAGGCCGGCCACGTTACCCCTTTGAGGGTCCTCGAGCCACTGCGCGAATCCGTCGAACAACAGCCCGCACGCCGCCGACTCGTAGGCGAGCGAGGTGAACACGTTGTCCCAGGTGTACGTGAGGGAAGCGGGGTCCGAGAGGGGCGCGAATCGGACGTAGTCCTGGAGGGCCTCAACGCCTTCGGGGGTATTGATCGTCGGGGTGATGGTGTTCCCGTCCACCGCCCACAGGCTCCCGCCGAAGCTGGCGAGGTGCGCCTGATACTCGTAGATTACAGAGACAGAAACGCTCGCCATGCTCACAGACCCGAACGGGGTCAGGCCAGATTTTTGGATTGCTTGGCAGTTCGCGAAGTGGTCGTCCCACGTAGCGGGGGGTGTCAGCCCCAGCTTGTTGAAGACGTCCTGCCTGTAGAAGAGCACGAGCGTGGGCGTGTCGAAAGGAATCACGGTGACCGTGGCGGCGGAGTCCCCGCCGTTTCCTCCCGAGAGGTCAGGCGGGTACGTCGCGATGCGGTCCCAAGAGAACCTGTGGAAGTCGTCGAAGTTGAGCTCAGGGTAGGTCAGATCAGGGTACTGCTGCGCGAGAGTGTACGGTGAGATGGGCAGATTGGGGAAGACTCCGAGGTTCTCCACATCCAGGCTGTAGCAATCGTAGGCGCTGCTCTGGGTGCTGGCCATGAGGGAGACCGCGTCGAGTTGAAGCGCGTACGGCCTGATGTCGTATTGGTCCCTAATGCCGCTCGCGTTGAAGAAATCGCTGTCTATGAGCTGAGTCGCGTAAGGACCAAACTCGGCCTCGAGGCTGATGTCCAGAGTCTTCCCCGAGTAGGGGCCGGAGACGCCCTGAAGCCAGCTCAGGAACGCTTGATAGTCCGGGAGCGACGAAATCTCGCTGATCGACGAGGATGAGCTTGTGGTCGTGGTCGACGGGAGGGAGGTGGAACTCGTTGAAGAGGTGCTGGGCTGTCGCTCCCCGAACAGACTCGGCGAAGCAAGATCGGCGAGTCCGAGGGACAACAGCCCCGCGCCGGCCAGGCCCATACCGTAGCGCAAAAACTCTCTTCTATCCAAGGTACCTTGACTACGCTGGCCACCGCGAGGCCAGATGATAAACGAGACCCGCGCGTATATAAGCAGTTTTACAAATTGGGCGCGTGACTCATTCGGAGCCCTCGCACCCTCAACCGCGAATTGACCCGAACCCTGAAGCTGCTCGACGAGCGACGCCGGCGCGGTTCCCGATAGTCCTTATATGGATGGGGGCCCGCAAACGTAGCGAAGTGTCGGGGCTCGTCAGGTCCGAGAATTCCGGGGACTTTGGACGGCGACAATTCTTACGTAGCATTTCTTCGTCGGAGCGGGGTCGGTAGGTCTGCCTTCTGGAAGCCTTGACCCAACCGTCTTCTACATCTTATCGGCAGTAGCCGCGATTTTCGGCGTTTCGACGCTAGTTCTGGCGACGCGGCTCGGGACGAGGAGGACGAACGTCCTGGGGGCGTTGGGGGTGATGACCTTCACGTTCAAGGAAGCGATCAGGGCGAAATGGATGATTGTGCTCGGGGGGGCGTTCTTCATCATCGCGACAAACCTTGTCGGAATGCTTGCCTCATACATCCACGTGCTCCCTCCAAAGTACGGCGTGCTGAATCTCAACGAGCAGGTGCTGGTTACCTTCCCCTTCGTCCCGCTAGTGGCTCTCCTGGTTGGCGCGACGTCCATCGTCGACGACAGAGAGTCCGGCACGATGCAGTATCTGCTCTCGAACCCGATTACAAAGTCTGACTTTTTCCTCGGACGGATTGCGGGCCTGCTATTGGCCACCACCTTGGTGATCTTCCTCGGCTTCGGAGGAGCCGCGGTATTGACATTCGCCCTTGGCAGCGTCCAGTTCTCCCAGGTGGCGGTCTTGGCGTTGACCGCCACGCTCCTGAACGCCGTGATGCTCGCGCTCGCCCTGATAATTTCGGAGGTCTCGAAGAGAAAGACGACCGCCATCGGCATCGCGATCTTCTTCTGGTTCCTCCTTACCACGGTCTCCGGCCTGGACACTCTCACCATTGCGGTCTACTGGAGAGAGAGCGCCACCGCCGCGGTGTCCCTCGTGCTCCTCGATCCAGTCGAGACGAGTCGCATCGTGGGCGTCGAGGCGGCCCACCTCAACGAAACCGTTACGTTCGGGCAGAGTGACTATCTGGCGAAACACTTCCTAGGTCCAGAACTTCTCTCCGTCACCGTTCTCTCCGTCCTCTTGTGGCTGGCCTTCCTGACGATTGTGGGTTACGTGGTGTTCCGAAGCCAAGACGCGACCTGAATGGACGCCTGAACGCACCCCACTTGGCGCGGGACTGGATCCTGAACCTTCAGCCTCGGCTGATTCGAGTCGCCAAGATCTAGCAACATGGCACAAGGAATGCCAACACGGCTCCCCCTTTCAAGTCGGGCTCGGACTGGGTTCCGGCCTTTCGCATCCTTCGCCGCGTAGCCCTGGTCTCCGCGACGCAGGCTACATTCGCACCGCTTCACCGGGATGATTGCGTCTGCCGAGCCATCGGTGATTCCGCAATCTTCGTCTTGCGATCCCCTGCCGCCACGAGGATAGCGCCGCAGATTGCTATCGCGATTCCGATTGCCAGATAGTCAGTCCAGACCGGGGTGACGTTATGTTGGATGTAAGCGTTGGTTTGGGCAAGAAGCGTGGTCAAGAAGGTGCCGTTGGGCGCGACCCCCAAGATTCCGGCATATCTGATTATCCAACCGTCGGCGATGCCGGCGGTCGAATGCAACGATTCGGCGTATCCCGCTAGGGATGCCCCGACCACGCAGAGCGCGAAGCCCAGCATTCGCGTGACAAGAGACAAACTTGAGCTAACGGGTTCGTGTGCTTATTTAAGCGTGAAAAAATCCAAGACTTCGGCCCATCTCGTCCGCAGAAGTCTGCGAGGCCGTGGAATTCAGAACTTAGGCAGAAAGCGAAATTTGCGGAATCATCTTAGCCAGCAAGACCTAAATAGTGAAGTTTGAAGAATAATAGGCGCATGACGAAGGTATTAACGAAGGATATAACGAAGGAATTTAAGAAAAGTATGAAGAAAACATTTAGCAACACATCAATTCGAGCAATCGCAATCAGTCTCCTTTTCATCTTCTCAGGGATAGGGGCGTCGGTCCTCATAAATCCGGCAAGCGCCACGCCCAATTCGGCAGCGCCCTCCGCGGCGACTCCGGTCGCAGCCGCGCCGCTGACGCAGGCAGAGGCCAACTGGGAGTTCCCGAACGGCAACGCGTTCGACCAGGACTACAACCCCCAGACCCAGATCAACAGCTCCAATGTCCAATACCTTGGACTGGCATGGATCTTCCCTGTACCTACCGCACCGACCCAGCTTAGCTCACTAGTCAACGGCTTCTCCGGCGTGGGCATAGGCATGTCGATACTCATCGTCAACGGCACGGCCTTCGCGACCACGGCTTTCGACACGACGATAGCGTTCAACGTAGCGAACGGCAACGTCCTGTGGACCTTCCTGTCGCCACTCCAGGTCAACCAGACCAAGGGAGAAGCAACAGGTCCATTGCCGCTCCACTCCCACGACGGTAACGAGTGGTTCAGCACGGCCACGTTCGGCAGCGGAGTCTCCGGGCCGACGCTGTGGTTCCAGGGCATGAACAACCTCGTCTACGCCATCAACGCCATCAACGGCAAGCAGGAGCTCAACTTCTCCGACTTCACCGGCCTCAACATGGTGGCAGGCAACAACCCGCAGAGCATCTACAACGGAATCGGCGCCTCGAACATCGTCATCAACCCGCAGCTGGGCATACTAGTTTCGGGCCATGACGCCGAGATCGACGCCGACAACGGCAGAGGCTTCTTCGCGGGATGGAACCTCAACACCAACCCACCCAGCATGAAGTGGATTACCTACGACACACCCCCGCAACCAGGGAGCCCAACGGCAGCGCTGAACCCGTACTTTGACCAGCAGCTGATCGCCAACATCTCCCAGAACGCAGGGACGTTCTACCCAGGATTGAACGGCTCTACCAATGACTACACGACTCCAACCGAGGTCCAAGGCGGAACCTTGTACAACACCAACGACAACATCGTCGTCAACTGGAAGACGATGCCCGCAGCGCAGCTCAACGCCACACTCTACAACGACTGGGGTCAGTCTGACCAGAGCGCGCAGTGCCTCGCCATCGACGGCGGCGGCTCCACCGGCTCAACGGGCTCCGCATGGGGCGGCGCCTGGGTGGTCGGCTCCGGCCAGAGCGCTGGCATGGTCTTCCTAGGCACCAACAACAAGGACCCGTTCGTAGGGCCGTGCAACCCAGGGCCAGACCTCTGGTCTGCCTCTGTGATCGCACTGAACATCACGACGGGCGCTTGGATATGGGCCTTCCAGACCACCACACACGACATCTGGGACTACGACTGCTCATGGTGGCAAGGCCTAGCCAATGCGACCATCGCAGGCGTGCAGACAGAGGTGCTGTTGAAGACGTGCAAGGACGGCTACCTCTTCGAGTTCAACGCACAGACAGGCAACCTGATCTGGGCGTTCGACCCACCGTCGGGCACTCAAACCCCCGGGTCTAGCAGGTGTCCGATCTGCTTCCCATTCAACCCGCTCAACAAGAGCATGGTTGATGCAGACTTCCCAACAGCACTCACCAACTGCGCACCCACATGGACAATCGCCTGTGAGACAGGTCCACAACCCGCATTCCTCCAATGGCCACCGCAACTCGCTGGCTTCGAATCGGAGCAGGCAATCGACCAGGCCACGGGCATGATCTATGCCACTGGCCACATCGTGCCTGACTACGAAGGCTACTTTGGCCTGAACGCGTCAACCTACTTCTCGTCAACGGGCGAGAGTGGAGTGCCGTGTCCGAACTGCGGCCAGCTCTACAGCAACGCCACCACATGGGCAATCAACTTCAACACCGGCCAACTAGTGTGGCACTACGTGCAAACAACCTCTCAGGGATACCGTGGCGAGACCGAAGTCAGCGGCAATGTGGTCTACACGGAATACTCGTCTGGCGACATCCACATGGTAGACGCCACGACGGGCCAACTACTGAGAGACTACTACATCGGCGCGCCAATGGCGAACGGCATGTCAATCGGAGCGGCGGTCAACGGGCAAGAGTACCTGATCACACCGGTCGGGTCGTGCAGCCCTGAGGCCGTAGCGACGTGTCCAGGGACAACCCCAGGAGATGTCGTGGCTCTGACGCTGCAGAACGTGCCAACATCGACCACGACAGCGACGGCAACGGTCACCACGACCAGCACAACGACGACAACCTCGCTCACGACCACCACGCTGCCCGGACAGGTCACCACCACGACGGTGACAGGACCTGGCGGGCAAATAATCACGACAACAATCACAGGATCGGCAACCACAGTCACAATGTCGGCAGGAGCGACAACAGTCACCACAACAACGTCTTCAGGAAGCAACAACACAGCGCTGTATGGAGTCGCGGTAGTCGCCGTGATCTTCATCATCGCAACGGGCTATCTTGCCATGAGAGGCAGGAAGCCCGCCTCCTAGGGAGGACAACGAACCAGTCGGTGCCCCTACGGGGGCACCTTCCATCTTTCTTC
>Ga0335081_10005545_pt1 | contig 19975 bp, 14 predicted proteins | sample Lox_Sample_35_FD_206713 | JGI IMG/M metagenome (GOLD analysis project Ga0335081, IMG submission 206713) | Soil microbial communities from Loxahatchee National Wildlife Refuge, Florida, United States - Lox_Sample_3.5 | ecosystem: Environmental > Terrestrial > Soil > Wetlands | place: USA... | reverse complement strand
GCTGGAGGAGCGCCGTCGCGGAGCGATGCTTGCCGTCCAGCGCATCGAGGCAATGTTGTCCGAGGTCTCGGATCACCTTGCCAAGCTGAAATCGCAGGTCGATTCCGCCATCGCCGAAAAACAGCAGCGCGAAGCGGAGAACGTTCGCCTGGCCGAACAGGTGGTTGAATGGACCGCCGAGCGCGATCTGGCGCAGCAGCGGGATCGCGAGTTGCAGGACGAACTGCAGGCGGTTCGGGTGCGCGTTGTCGAACTGGAAGAAGCCTTGAAGACGGCGCGCGAGACCCTCGATGCGGCGCGCGATCGTCGCGGAGAACTCGCCGCCGCGCAGGCGCGCGTCCAGTCGGACGCGCAGCATATGGCCGAAACCTGTGTCCAGGAGTTAGGTCAGCAGCGGGACGAACTCATGACCGAGGAATCGCTGCCGCGGCTTGCCGGAGACGAGTTGGCGACCGAGGATAGCGCGTATCGCGAGATGCGCACCCGCCTGGAAAACATGGGTCCGGTGAACATGATGGCGCTGGAGGAATTCAAGGAAACCGCTCAGCGGCACGAATTCCTGGAAACCCAGCGAAAGGATCTGCTGGAGTCCATCGAGAACACGCTGCGCACCATCAAGGAGATTGACATCATCTCGCGGCAGAAGTTCGAAGAGGCCTTCAACATCATCAACGAAAACTTCGGCCGCACCTTCAGCAAGCTCTTCGGCGGCGGGCAGGGCTTCATGCGCCTGACCGACCTGGAGAACTCAATGGAGAGCGGGATCGACGTGGTGGCTTCGCCTCCCGGCAAGAAGCTGCAGAATGTGCTTCTGCTCTCCGGCGGCGAGAAGGCACTCACGGCGCTGGCGCTGCTGGTCGGCATCTTCCAATATCAGCCAAGCCCATTCTGTATTCTGGACGAAGTCGACGCTCCACTGGATGAGGCCAATATCGGCCGCTTCACCGAACTGGTCGCCGAGATGAGCGCGCAGACGCAGTTCATCATCATCACCCATAGCAAGAAGACGATGGGCATGGCGCCGGTGCTTTACGGTGTGACCATGCAGGAGCCGGGCGTGTCCAAGCTGGTGTCGGTGCGCTTCCACGACGAGTCGGCAAAGCTGGCCGCCTCAGCATAGGGAAATTCACCTTCGACAGTTTTGCCTCGTCTATCCAACCGGAGCCAAAGCTGCGCGACAGAAAGCTCGACCATCTGTTCTTGTCATCCCGAGCCGGAGTGAGGCAGCGTCGAAGGGGAAGAGGAAACACCACCGGAACAGGAAACGCCTTCACCAGATTTCCATCTGGATCCTGCGGTAGCGAGCGATCAACTCAAAATCAGCACGGTTGGAAGTAATTAACCTGGCCCCATTAGAACGGGATAGGATAGTTGTATATACGCGTCAAGGTAGAGAAGATGGCGCTTGCTCGGCGTTCGCCCGGGACGGGGTTCGATCCTGGCTGGTGGCTATAGATACCTGCTCGCGCAGCGCCGATTGTGGTCGCCGCGTCCAATGGCGTCTCCAGTATGCCAGGAACAGCACTCCGGAGAATGCCAGCAAAACCAGATAGGGCCATGGCGGCGAGATACTCGTGTCAGGCTTGATTACGTGCAGCGGCAAGGTGAGGTTAGCGCGATCTTCGCCGCGTCGCACGGCGGCGTGCAGCGTCCAGTCGCCTTCGACAGGTAAGTTCACCGACCCCGACTGCAACAGCTTGTTCTCCGAATCTTCCGTTGTTGCGCGCACCGCTATCTTCTCACTCGCTTGCCCCTGCTGTTCCGCACGGAGATCGACGATCGCGTCCCGCAAGACTTGCTGTGTCTCGGGATTCTGAACCAGGATGCTGAACTCGGCGGCGCCGCTTTCCACCTCGCCCTTTGGCCCGAACACGGTCACGGCAAACGGTCCGGACTTCTGCGAGACAAGCTGCACCTGGTCGTCATCATCCGAAGATGAATTCGAGGCCAGCGCAGCAAGCCCCAATCCGGCCAGCGTAAACACGACGAGAAAAGTCACGACTTCGATGCTGCGACTGCTCCATCGCTGGCTCACGAAGCCACCGGCGAAGGCAAGCCGCCGGCTGGCAGTGACAAGCTTCTTCAGTAGCGCAGTCTCGCGTGCATCGACAGCGGCCACCGGCATCTGAAACCGCCGGCTCGACAGGCATTGCAGGGCAATGACGACTGCCGGTACCACGAAGGCCAGCGATCCGATCACCCACATAATCGCGCCCGTGGCCGCCTGGTCATGCAACGCCGAGAAGCCGAACAGCCGCGGAGCGCTCGCGTAGGAGGGATAGATCACGCGATCGGAAAAAACCAGGATCGCGGACAGGATCGTGTTTTGAAGATCACCTATCATCAGGTATGGCACCACAGCCCAGCGCGGCCACTGGGCGCGGCTGGGCCAGGGCTGCACCACCGGCCACCAGAAGATCAGCGCCGCAACCAGGAAGAAGGCATGCTCCACTTCGTGCCAGCCGCCGGACGCCAGCGCCAGTTCGTAGAGACGCGGCGTGTGCCAGGCGTACATCACGATGGCCATCAGCAGCAGGGCCGGGACAGGACGGGTGAGAGCATGTCCGGCACGAATGGCAGGGCGCCAGTTCAGGAATGGACCGGCGAACTCGCGGGCGGCGAAGATCGGCAGACCGCGCACCAGAGGAATCAGCGGAGCGCCCAGCAGAAGCAGCGGCGGCGCCACCATCATCAGCATCATGTGCTGCAGCATGTGCGCCGTCAGCACGAAGCCTGAGAAGGTGTCGAACGGGGAAGCGAGCGCGATCCACAACGACAGAGTTCCGAGCAGAAAGCTCGCTGCTCGCCACGGGGGAACGAAAGGGACGCCAGCGCGCCGCAGCAGAATCCAGCCTCGCAGATAGACGAGCGTGGTCAGTGCCAGCGCGAGGCTGGCGGCCGGCGGCACCGACCACGACAGCAGCACGGCTTGGCGGACAGGCTGCATGATTCAGCCCTGGCAGATCTCAGGCATCGCCGGCCGGTTTGGCTGGTGCGGGCGTGGTAGCCGGCGCGTCATCGGTCCAGTTGATGTCCTCCTGGCTAAAGCGATCGAGCACCTGGTCGCCTTTGACCTCACTGAAGTAGTCCCAAGCCCAGTCCACAACCGCCTCGATCTTGGCCTGCGTGGTCGACAGCAGAGCAACATGCACGCCCAGCCATGCGACGAACGCCATGGGACCTTCCAGTTCATAGCGATGTGGCCCCATCTCGGCCACGGCGGCGCCACGACCGATCATGGCCATGATGCCCTTGTCGAAATAATCGAAGGGCTTGCGCGGTTCTTCCGCAATGTCGGCGAGGATGTTCTTGGCGCACCACTTGCCCGCCTGCTCGGCGACCGAGGCCAGCTGCGGCAAGTGCTCGCCGTTCTTGCCGGTGATGTTGGCGAAGTCGCCCAACGCGTAGACGCCGCTCTGGCCCGCGACCGTCAGGTCCGGTTCCACATCGATTCGCCCACCGTGGCCAGGCCGGATTCCCATATTTCCGGAAAGGTCGGAGGCACGCAGTCCTCCCGCCCAAACCACCGTGTGGGTTGGGATTACGGTTCCATCGGAGAGCGTTACATGGCCTTCAGCCACTTCTTTTACCGCCGTATGCAGGTGGATTTTCACGCCGCGCTGCTCCAGCATCTTGTTGGCATAGGTCTGCGCCTTATCGGAGAAGGCGCTCAGCACGGCATGTCCCATGTCCACCACGTAAATTCCGGCTTCGCTGAGCGGCAGGTTGGGATACTCCTCCTTGAGCGCATGGTGAATCATGTCGCCCAGGGTCCCGGCCATTTCGGTTCCCGTGGGACCAGCTCCTACGAGAACGAAATTTAGCGCGCCCTTGGCAATCAGCGACTGGTCACGATTGGCCGCCTCTAGTACGGCCAGAATTCTGGAGCGCAGGAGTTCGGCATCGTGCAGCGAATACAGAGGGTAGCTGTACTTGTCAGCTCCGGGTGTGCCAAAGAAATTGGCTTGCGATCCGGCCGCCAGAACCAGAAAGTCGCCGTGCAAGGTCTTGTTGTTGACGGTGGTAACGCTGCGCGTGCTCAGGTCGGCGGTGGCCACCTCGTCCATCTGGACTTCGATGTTGGCATGGCGCACCAGCATGTTGCGCAGGCTGAAGGCAACGTTGCTGGGGGCCAGAAATCCGGCCGCCACCTGGTACAGCAGGGGCTGGAATTGCTGGTAATTCTTCTTGTCGATCAGCGTGATCCTGATCTCCGGGTGCGCTGCTAGCTTACGGGCGCAGTTCAGTCCGGCGAAACCACCGCCTACGATGACTACATGCTTCATTGCTTGGGCTCACTTTTCGGTTTTGACCGCGATTGCAGGAGAGTAATACGGGTCTTAGAACTGTACAAGTGCCCCCGACTGTAAGCAACTGAGAAAAATACTAGTAGCAATCCCCGGCGGATTCAGCTAGAAAGGCTGCTAACCCCGCATCGGGATGTAGCTACGTCATCATTATTGGGCAAAACAAGAGCAGGAGTGTCTCAATGTCTATCGCACTCAAGCTGGTTGATCTGGACGGCTCGTCGGCCAAACCGGAAGGAGGCCGTGGGCCATTGCTTCGCGCGGCGGCGTTTGTGCGCGTGCTCGGGATTCCATGCCTGTGTGCCCTGTTGCTGGCGGGTTGCGAGAGCAAGAAAGAGGCTCCGAAGCCTGGTCCGCCGGAAGTCGGAGTGGTCGAGCCGTTACAGGAGACGGTACCCATTTATGACGAGTACGTCGCCCAGCTGAACGGCCCGGTAAACGCGGAGATCACGCCCAAAGTGCAAGGTTACCTGCTGCGCCAGGTCTATCAGAACGGGTACTTCGTCAAGAAGGGCGAGCTGCTCTTCGAACTCGATCCACGGCAATACCAGGCCGCCGTTGACCAGGCCAAAGCCGACGTGGCGCAGGCGGAAGCGAACCTCAGTCGAGTACAGGCTGACGTGGCTCGCGACACGCCGCTGGCGGCGCAGAGCGCCATCCCGCAAAAGCAACTGGATAACGACGTTGCCATGCAGGCGTCGTGGGAAGCGGAGTTGAAGGCCAAGAAAGCCGCGCTGGACAATGCGGAGCTCAATCTTGGCTGGACGAAAGTGTATTCGCCAATCGACGGCATCGCCGGTGTGTCCAACTCGCAGATCGGCGATCTGGTCGGAACCGCAACCAAGATGGCCACCGTCTCGCAGGTGAACCCCATCTGGGCCTACTTTAACGTCAGCGAAAGCCACTTTTTGGAAGTCGCACCCATGATCAGCAACGTAATCATGGGGAAGATCAGCATCAAGCAAGCGGCGAACGACCGGCCCATCGAGTACATTCAGGCGAACGACGTGCCCTATCCCGCCAAGGGCAGATTCATTTACGTGAACCGCCAAATCGGTACCCAGACGGGCACCATCCAGATGGCAGGCGAGTTTCCCAACCCTGATGCCGTGCTTCGTCCGGGCGGCTTCGGAAAGGTCCGCTTTCAGACGGGCACGCGCCCGAATGCCCTGTTGGTTCCGCAGGCGGCTGTCATCGAGGTGCAAACGGACTATCAACTCATCGTGCTGACACCGGAAAACCGCGCCACATTTCGCCCGGTGAAGGTCGGCGAACGTGAAGGAACCAACTGGATCATCACGGATGGCTTGAAACCCGGAGAGAAAGTCGTGGTCGACGGCATCTTGAAAGTTCAGCAATTCGCAGCCGCTGCGCCTCAGTTGGTCAAGGAAGGCATTCCCGTCGTTCCGAAGCCCTATGTTCCTCCGACACCTGCATCGGGGATGACGGCGGCGGCTGGGGGCGACTGACCATGTCGAAATTCTTTATCAATCGACCGATCGTTGCCATCGTCATTTCGATTCTGATGGTCCTTGTCGGCGTGGTGTCCCTGCTGAGTTTGCCGACGCAGCAGTTTCCCAACATCGCCGATCCGATGATCCAGGTGAAGGCCACATATCCCGGCGCCGATGCCCAGACGATTGCCGAGTCGGTGGCAACCCCGATCGAGCAGCAGATGTCGGGCGTCAGCGGCATGAACTACATGTATTCGCTGAGCGCCAGCTCGGGCGGAAACATGTCGCTGTATGTGGACTTCCAGCTGGGCACCGACGTCAACACCGACCAGATTCTGGCGCAGATGCGTACCGGGCAAGCCAACGCGCAGCTGCCCAGTCAGGTAACTCAGCAGGGCGTAATCGTGCAGCCAGGCACGACCGCGCCGTTCATGCTGATTGATCTGTATTCCTCTACGGGCGCCTACGACAATATTTTCCTGGCCAACTATGCCACCATCAATCTGCAGTACGCCCTGACCCGCGTGTACGGCGTTTCCCAGGTCCAGATCTTCGGAGCAGGTCCGTATGCCATGCGGATTTGGGTGAATCCCGACAAGCTGGCAAGCCTGGGCGTGACCGTTACCGACATCGTCAATGCCGTCCAGAACCAGAACAAGGTCAACCCGGCCGGCCAGATTGGCGGCGAGCCTGTGCCCAGCGGTCAGCAGTTCACTTACAACGTGCGGGCTCCGGGACGTCTGCCGACGGCCGCAGAATTCAATGAGATCGTGGTCCGTGCCCAGCCCGACGGAGCCATTCTTCGCCTGAAGGACGTCGCCCGGGTGGAAATGGGCTCGCAATATTATTCCTATAGCGCACGGCTGGGAACCGCGGGAAGTGGAAAGGAGGCCCAGCCCGCCGCCCTGATCGCCATCTACCAGACTCCCGGCACCAACGCTCTGCAGACTCGCGCGGCCATCCTCAAGACCATGGAGGACGCCAAGAGGAGATTCCCCCAGGGACTGGATTACATCACTGCGCTGGATACCACGCTCGCCGTTAGTGCCGGCATTCATGAAATCTATAAGACGCTGTTCGAAGCTCTCGCTCTGGTAATCCTTGTCGTATTCATCTTCCTGCAGGGCTGGCGCGCCACCTTGATTCCCTTGCTGGCCGTCCCTGTTTCGCTGGTCGGAACCTTCGTCGTCTTTCCCTTGCTTGGTTTTTCTGTCAACACACTTTCGTTGTTCGGTCTGGTGCTGGCAATCGGCCTGGTCGTGGACGATGCGATCGTGGTGGTCGAGGCCGTCGAGCACCACATCGAGGAAGGCCTCTCGCCGCATGACGCGACGATCAAGGCAATGGAGGAGGTGTCCGCGCCGGTCATTGCCATTGCCTTGATTCTGGCCGCTGTCTTCATACCGACGGCGTTCGTTCCCGGTATTACGGGACAGCTCTATCAGCAGTTCGCCGTTACTATCGCCATCTCCGTCATCTTCTCGGCGTTCAACGCGCTCACCCTCAGCCCGGCCCTCTCCGCCATGCTGCTTCGTCCCAAGAAGGAAAGCCGCGGCCCGCTGGGAATCTTCTTCCGCTGGTTCAACCGAGTCTTTGGCCGGGCCACCGATGGCTACGTCACCACCTGCAAGCACTTGATCCACAAAGCGGGATTCGCCTTCCTTCTGCTCGCCCTACTCACCGTCGCAGCCGGCTTCTTCGGCAAGAGGATCCCCAACAGCTTCCTGCCCGATGAAGATCAGGGGTACGTTTACGCCGGCCTGCAGTTGCCGGATGCCGCTTCGCTGCAACGCTCCTCGGAGGCCGCCCGTCAGGTGGAGAAGATCATCATGGATACCCCTGGCGTGGAATATGTCAGCTCAGTCATGGGCTACAGTATGTTGAGCGGCGTCAACACCACGTACAGTTCGTTCTTCTTCATCTCATTCAAGCCGTGGGACGTGCGCAAGACGCCGGAGACCAGTTACGCGGGCATCAAGGCACATTTGCAACGAGCCCTATCGCAAGTTTCGTCCGGCCTTGCATTCTCATTTCCGCCACCCGCCATCCCTGGCGTAGGAACATCGGGCGGCGCGACCTTCATTCTGGAAGACCGCTCCGGGAGCGGGATTGACTTCCTCGCCAGGAACACACAGATCTTCATGCAGGAGGCGCGCAAACGTCCGGAACTCACGGGCGTTATGACAACTGCGTTGTTCGGTGTTCCGCAAGTGGGAGTGAAGGTCGACAACGCCAAAGCGATGACGCAGCAGATTCCGCTGAGCGATCTTTACCAGACGTTGCAGACCTTCATGGGCGGCTCGCTGATCAACTATTTCAACCGCTTCGGCCTGCAGTGGCAGGTGTATGTCCAGGCGGATGGCGACTTCCGCACCAAGGCCAGCAACCTGGGCAAGTTCTACGTCAGAAATGTAACCGGCGAGATGGTGCCTTTGAGCACGCTGACCAGTACTTATCCGCGGAGTGGCGCTGAGTTCATCATGCGCTACAACCTGTTTAACTGCGTCCAGATCAACGCTTCAGCCGCGCCGGGCTATAGCTCCGGCGAGGCAATGGCTGCGCTGGAAGACGTCTTCCACAAAACCATGCCCAACCAGATGGGCTTCGATTACATGGGCATGTCGTATCAGGAGCAGAAGGCCGCACAGGGTGTGAGCCCGGCCACCATCTTTGGGTTGGCGTTCTTCGTCGTTTTCCTCATCATGGCGGCGCAGTACGAAAGCTGGACCTTGCCGTTCAGCGTGCTGCTGGGCGTGCCGATTGCGGTCTTCGGCGCCTTCATCACGTTGTATTTCCGGCGGCTGGACAACGACGTGTATGCGCAGATCGGCCTGGTCATGCTGATCGGCCTGTCGGCCAAAAACGCAATTCTGATCGTCGAGTTCGCCAAGATGGAATACGACAAGGGCGCAACTCTGATTGACGCGTCATTGAAAGGCGCACGATTGCGCTTACGGCCCATCCTGATGACCGCCTTTGCCTTCATTCTGGGTTGTACACCGTTGTGGGTGGCAACTGGAGCCGGCGGCATCTCGCGGCAAGTGCTGGGGACCGTCGTGATCGGTGGAATGATGGCTGCCTCCCTCTTGGCCATCTTCTTCATCCCAGTTTCCTTTGATGTGGTCGAGCGTTTTGGCATCTGGATTGGCGGCAAGAAGGAGGAGCCCAAGCCGGGGCAGAGTGCGGCAGCGCCGGAAGGAGGGGCACATGACTAAAGTGAGACTATCCACCGTGGTTGTGTGCCTGCTGGCGATGTGCGGCTGCAAGCTGGGGCCGAACTATCAACGTCCGCCGCTGACCGTTCCCGACCAGTACCGCGGACTGGCCCCTGACACGACGGCTCCGCCGCCCGGCGGGCAAGACTTCGCGCTGATGAAGTGGGACACGATCTTTCAGGATTCCACGCTACAGGCGCTGATCAAGGAAGCGCTGGCCGACAATTACGACATGCGCATTGCGGCCACGCGCATTCTGCAAGCCAGCGCCAACCTCGGCATCACCCGAGCGAACCAGTTTCCGACAGTAGGCGGAAACTTCTCAATCGTGAATCAACAGTCGACGCCGCTGTTCACGGGCTCCCCTTGGATCGACACCGCCGGGCTGCAGCTCAACTACATCGTCGACTTTTGGGGACAGTATCGCCGAGCTACCGAGGCGGCTCGCGCCATACTGGTGTCGACGATCTACGGCAAAGATGTCGTGCAGACCACGCTGATTTCGCTCGTGGCCACGAATTACTTCCTGCTGCGGCAGTACGATGCCCAACTCCAGTACTCACTGGAAACCGTCGACGCCGACAAGCAGATCCTGGGCCTGAACCAAATCAAATATAAAGGTGGCGACGCCGCCATCACCGATGTCTATCAGGCGCAGGTGCTGGTGCAACAGGCCGAGGCCCAGGCCATAACTCTGCAGCAGTCGATTGAGCAGACGGAAAATAACATCAGCATTCTGCTGGGCAAGAACCCGGAGGCGATTGCGCGCGGCCTTTCTTTGACCGAGCAGCCGCACATGCCCGAGGTTCCTGCTGGCTTGCCTTCGGTGTTGTTGCAGCGGCGGCCCGACGTGCGTCGCGACGAGGAGTCGCTGGTGGCCGCCAATGCTAACATTGGCGTCGCCAAGGCCGCGTTCTTTCCGCAGATTTCACTGACCGGGCAGTTCGGCGCCGCGAGTACCGCGATCTCCAGCTTCCTGAACGGGCCGGCAACCTTCTGGGCAGTTGGCGGCCAGATCGCACAGCCGATTTTCGAAGGTGGCCGGATCCGGGCCGGCTATCGCCTGGCCTGGGCACAGCGCGATCAGGCGGAGCTGGTCTACAAGCAGACGGTGCTGAATGCCTTCGGGGATGTGTCTAACAGCCTGGTAGGTTACAACGATTCCCGCAAGTATCGCGCGAAGATCGAGGAGCAGACCGCGACCTACAAGGAAACCGCCCGCCTGGCCACCGTCCGCTACCAGGGCGGGGTGACCAGCTTTCTGGAGGTGCTGGTCACGGAGCAGGATTATTTCGCCTCCGAGCTGCAACTGGCGCAGGCCTGGTACTTCGAGTTGCAGAACTACGTTCAGCTCTACCAGGCCCTGGGCGGGGGTTGGGACCAGCAGTAAGGCCAGGGAATTGTCAGAGGCTGGCAATTCCGATAGTTGCTGTCATGGTGTGCTGCTGGCCAGGCTGCAACTCCACGGCAAACTCGCCGACGTTGCTGGTTTCGAGGCAGAGCATCTGCTTCCATTGATCTTCGCCCAGGTCGGTCAAGGCGCGGGCCTTTTCGATCCACGGATTCCAAACCACCGTCGTCAGTGAGTTCTGCTTGGTGACCGTGATCCTGCGCCGCAGGACAGGGTCGCTCAACTCCAGCGCATGGGATGTGTTCAGGTAAACGCGGTCGGTCTCGGCTTCGATCATGACATCGCCACGCTGGGTCTTCTCGCGGAAAGAATCCGTCTTGTCCTGATACGTGACTCCATCCAGCCCTGAAACTCGGGCTTGGGTTACATCTCCGATATGGAAGTAGGCGTGAAATGCTTCCTCAAAGCGCAAAGGTTGCGCCCCTGTGTTAGTCATGATCAGCTCGAGGATCAGTTCCGCTCCGAAGGTCGCCCGATACAGCAGCCGGAAATCGGCTGGCCACCACTTTTTCGTACCGGCATCGCTTCCGCTGACCATGCTGACGCTAACTGCATCGCCGTGCGGTTTGATCGCCTCGAGTTGCCAGGCTTTGGTACGGACAAATCCGTGGGCCGGCGCATGGGGATCGTCCGCCTTGTCACCAAACCAGGGAAAGCAAATGGGCACGCCGCCGCGGATCGCCTTGCCGTCCTGCCACAGCGAATGCGGGCTGAGGACCAGAACTTCCTCCGCGCCCCCTGGCCTCCATGAGGTGACATGCGCGCCGTGGAGATACATTTCGCCGGAAGCGGCAGCCGTGCCGACCACGATTTTTGCCAGGCCGCCCCTGCCCGGGACTACGTGGGAGACTCCCGCTACTCCGAATTGCCGGTCGAGTTCAGCAGCATTCGTGGCTGGCATGCATCGACTCCCTTCTTGCGGTATGGTGGATGGACGGGTTGTGGTTCCGCTCCCGACTCTAGCGGATGCTACTTGGCTTGTCGAGACGCGCGCCGGCCGGTGGAGTAGTTTGCGGCGTGTTAATCGTCGATGAATTTCGCGGAGGCGTTGTATAGTGTCGCGTGCGTATTTCGCGCCGTTTGCGCGTCCTAAGTGCATAGCCAATTTTTGCCGGTTGAACCCGTCCGCCCACGCTGGTAGTGTCAAGGCATTGATGTGAGGTGAACAATGAAGGCGACGCAAGCACTCCATAATTTGGGCCAGAGTCTCTGGCTCGACAACATCACGCGCGATCTGCTCGACACGGGCACACTGAAGAGCTATATCGATGAGCTTTCCGTGACCGGGCTCACTTCGAATCCTACGATCTTCGATCAGGCCATCAAGAAGAGCCCGACCTACGATCCGGCAATTCACCAGAAATTGACTGCGGGAAAGTCCGGCGAAGCCTTGTTCTTCGAGCTGGCACTGGAGGACCTGACGCGCGCCGCTGACTTGTTCCGCGCCGCTCACAACCAGACCAAAGGTGTCGACGGCTGGGTATCGCTGGAAGTGTCCCCGCTGTTGGCCTACGACACAGCGAGCACTCTGCTGGCCGCCAAGGACTTGCACGCCCGCGCGGCGCGTCCCAACCTGTTCATTAAGATTCCCGGCACCCCGCAAGGTCTGCCCGCAATCGAAGAAGCGATCTTTGCCGGCGTTTCCATCAACGTGACGCTGCTGTTTTCGCGCGAGCACTACCTCGCCGCGGCCAACGCCTATCTGCGCGGCATCGAGCGCCGCATCAAGGCCGGACTCGACACCAACGTCGGTTCGGTGGCGTCCATCTTCATCAGCCGCTGGGATGTCGCGGTGAAGGACAAGGTGCCGGACGAGCTGCGCGACAAGCTGGGCATCGCAATCGCCGGCCGCACCTACAAGGCCTATTGCGACCTGATGGCGACGCCGCGCTGGAAGGCCATTGTCGATGCAGGATACAATCCTCAGCGCCTGCTGTGGGCCAGCACGGGAACCAAAGATCCGCGGGCTTCCGACATTCTCTACATCAGGGCCTTGGCGGCGCCGAACACCGTCAATACCATGCCGGAGGCAACGCTGAAAGCGCTGGCGGATCATGGCGAAGTCGGTGCGGTGATGGCGACCGATGGCGGCGATTGCGAAGAGGTGCTGGCACAGTTCGCCAAAGCCGGCGTCGATGTAATTGCTCTTGCCGCGAAACTGCAGGAAGAAGGCGCGAAGGCGTTCTCCGATTCGTGGAACGAGCTGATGAAGGTAATCGAATCGAAGAGCATGGTGCTGGCGCGGTAAAAGCAGGGTTAGGGGCTAGGGAACAAGGTTAGCGACGGGGGATTAACAGAAGCGGTAGCATTTGACAATGAGCCGAGCCAGGCAAGAAAACGCCAGCAAGAAATTGCTTGCCGCCTAATCCCTGATCCCTTTTCAATCGGCAGTTCTAACAACAGGAGCGAGCGATGCAACTCGGAATGGTGGGTCTGGGACGTATGGGCGCGAACATGGTGCGCCGCGTGATGAAAGCGGGACACGAATGCGTGGTCTTCGACATGTTCCCCAAAGCCGTGGAAGAGCTGGCGAAGGAGAAGGCCATCGGCGCCTCCTCACTGCAGGACTTCGCCAAGAAGCTGAGCAAGCCGCGCGCGGTGTGGCTAATGGTTCCGGCAGCGGCGGTCGACGAGACCATTGCCGGCATCGTGCCCTATCTGGAGTCCGGTGACATCCTGATCGACGGCGGCAATTCCTATTACATCGACGACATTCGCCGCGCCAAAGATCTCGCGCCTAAGGGCATTCATTACGTTGACGTCGGTACCAGCGGCGGCGTGTGGGGATTGGAGCGCGGCTACTGCATGATGATCGGCGGGCCGGAAGTTGCGGTGCAGCATCTGGACCCGGTCTTCAAGGCGCTCGCCCCGGGACGCGGCAACATCGATCGCACGCCCGGCCGCGAGAAGGTTGGCGGCACGGCCGAGGAAGGCTATCTGCACTGTGGCTCCAACGGCGGCGGCCACTTCGTCAAGATGGTGCACAACGGCATCGAGTACGGCATCATGGCTGCCTTTGCCGAGGGGTTGAACGTGATCAAGTCGGCGAACGTCGGCAAGAAGAAGGGTGAGGTGGATGCGGAGACCACGCCGCTGCGCGATCCCGAGCATTACCTCTACGACTTCAACCTGACCGACGTGACCGAAGTGTGGCGTCGCGGCAGCGTCATCGCTTCCTGGCTGCTCGATCTGACGGCGGCTGCGCTGCTGGAAGATCCACAGCTGGCGAAATTTGCCGGACGCGTCTCGGATTCCGGCGAAGGCCGCTGGACGATCAAAGCCGGCATCGATGAGGGAGTGCCCACGCCGGTGCTGACCACCGCGCTGTACGAGCGCTTCAGCTCGCGCGGCCTGGCCGATTTTGCCGATAAGCTGCTTTCGGCCATGCGCTACGAATTCGGCGGACACCTGGAGAAGGCAGCAGGGAAGTAGGTGCAGTTCTTTCGAAAGAAGGGGCGCGGCTGCGGGCTGCGCCTTTTCAGTTGGAGGCGCGATGAAGGTTGAAATTCTTCCCGATGAAGCCAGTTTGGCGAAGCGGGCTGCCGCAGTGATCGCGGAAGATGCTCGGGCGGCGGTGGCGGCTCGTGGCCGCTTTGTGATGGCCGTCAGCGGCGGAAAGAGCCCCTGGGTGATGCTGGCTGACCTGGCCAACGAAGATGTGCCCTGGCCGAATGTTCACGTCTTTCAGATCGACGAGCGCATCGCTCCCGAGGGCGATCCCGACCGCAACTACACTCACCTGCGCGCCAGCCTGCTGGAGCACGCGCCGATTCCCGAGCGTCAGATCTACGCCATGCCGGTGACCATGCCGGACTCCGAGGCCGCGGCGCGCCAATACGCGCAGACACTGGAGAGCATCGCGGGCAAACCGCCGGTGCTGGACCTGGCGCATCTTGGGCTCGGACCCGACGGGCATACCGCGTCGCTTATCCCGGGCGATCCGGTGCTGAATGTGACGGACCGGGACATCGCGATCACCGGCGTGTATCAGGGACATAATCGCATGACGATGACCTATCCGGTGATCAATCGCGCGCGCAAGATCATGTGGCTGGTGAGCGGCAAAGACAAAGTGAACGCGTTTCCTAAACTGCGGGCGGGCGATCCTTCGGTTCCCGCCGGTCGCATCAGCCAGACGCAGGCGCTGCTGCTCGCGGATCGTGAAGCGGCGGGAGGATAACAGAAGCTTCGACTAGACTATTCACTACCACAACGTTCGTACCACCCGCCAATAGATCGACAAGCTCTCACCTAACGGCGCTTGCCGTGCGCCGAACAACGCCGCCATCGAGCGCAGCAACATCCCTTTGATGATTGCCAGCCGCAAGATAAAGATCTGGCCCCTCGAAAAGTGCTTGCGTGCGTAGCGCAGCATGTTGCTGTACCAGAAAAACTGCCGGTCGCCGAAGGAAAGCTGTCCTACACTGTGGGCGCCACTGTGGCGGAAGCGGGCTGCGGGGCAGTAGAAGATGCGGACGCCTTGATCCAGCAGCCGCTTGCAGAGATCGACGTCCTCGAACCAGACGGGATAGAACTGCTCGTCGAAGCCGCCGACCTTCTCCCATGCTGTGCGGGTTAGTGCCAGACAGGCTCCGGCGGGCTGCTCGACTTCCTGCTGCTGGGAATAGTCCGCATCGAGATAACGGTAACGCCGATTGACGGGATTGTGCGGCCATAGCTGGTTTACCAGGAGCACCTCGCACAGTAATGGCGCTAGTGTTGGAATGCGCCGAAAAGCAAAACCGCGCGCCGGCTGACCGTCGTCTTCGAGCAGCGCGCCGCCCACAGCGGCAGTTTGCGTGGTGGCCAGGCATCGCAGCAACTGGGCTACCGCTCCGGGCTCCGCGATGGCGTCGGGGTTCAGGATGAGTAGAACCTCGCCTTCGGCCTCCCGCGCTCCCTGATTTACGGCGGCGCCGAAGCCAAGATTCTGCTCATTCGCGATCAGCCGGACAGGATTCCAGGCGACAAATTCCTCCACCCGGCGCACGGTATCATCCAGCGAAGCGTTATCCACGACGATGATCTCGCACTCTTCTCGCGCCAGCGCTTCCAGGCAGGCAGCGATGGTCGCCCCGGAATTGTGCGTGACGACAATGGCCGAGCAGCGCATAGTTTTAGGGGAAGCACGCATTATAATCGTCGCGGTGAACGGAACGGCTGGTGACTCAGCGACCACAAACCAAAGTTCAGCGGGAAGACCGAATCGCATGCCCACAATTACAGATACGGCTGTAGCAGGGAACAAGAACTTGCAGGTCACGGCAACCGCACTTCCCGGAGTATTGCTCATCCAGCCGCGTGTGTTTGGAGACCCGCGGGGATTCTTCATGGAGACTTACCGGCAGAACGTGCTGGCGGAGGCTGCAATTCACGAGACATTCGTGCAGGATAATCATTCGCATTCTTCACGCGACGTCTTGCGCGGGCTGCATTACCAGCTGCGCAATCCGCAGGCAAAACTCTGCCGCGTGGCGCAGGGCGAGGTGCTGGACGTCGCGGTCGATATCCGCCTCGGCTCGCCGTACTTCGGCAGGGCTGTGAGTGTAGTGCTGTCGGCTGAGAACCATGCACAGCTGTATATTCCGAAGGGATTCGCGCACGGTTTCGTGGTTCGGTCGGAGACTGCCGACTTCCTCTACAAATGCAGCGACTACTTCGATGCTGACGACGACCGTGGTGTTCTCTGGAACGACCCGGCACTGGGCATCGACTGGCAAACCGCGTCGCCCATCCTCTCGGAGAAGGACAAGTGCTATCTGCCGCTGGCTGCGATCGACCATAACAACCTGCCGCGATATCAGCCATGAGCCTCCGCGTGCTCCTCACAGGCGCGAATGGCCAGGTGGGCTGGCACCTGCGGCGCACGCTAGGACCGCTCGCCGAGGTCACGTCGCTCACCCGCGAAGAGTTGGACTTAGCCGAACTCGACAGGGTGACGGAAGCGGTTCGCGACTTTGCTCCCGACATCCTGGTGAACGCCGCCGCCTATACCGCAGTCGATAAAGCCGAGAGCGAGCCGGAGCTCGCGCGCATGATTAATGCCACGGCTCCCGCGCGCATGGCGCGGGAGTTGGCGCACCGCCGCTGCCTGCTGGTGCACTACTCTACGGATTACGTCTTCGACGGCAGCAAGCCGGTGGACAAGCCGTACGAAGAGGTTGATCCGGCGGCTCCGCGCAACGTCTACGGGCAGACCAAGCTGGAGGGCGAGCGGCTTATCGTGGAGAGCGGTTGTCCCTACATCATCCTGCGCACAAGTTGGGTATACGACATTCGCGGCAAGAACTTTCTGCGCACGGTGCTGCGGCTGGCGGCCGAGAGGGAAGAGCTGCGCATGGTCACCGACCAGTTCGGAGCGCCGACGTGGGCACGCAGCATCGCGGAAGCCACGGCCATCATTCTGGCGCGTTGCCTGGCACATAGCAGCCGGACGGCCAAGTGGCCTACCGGGCTGTTCCATCTGACCGCGACAGGGCAGACAACATGGGCGGGGTTTGCAAACGCAATCCTCGAGGAATATGAGAGCTTGCGCGTGTCGATGGCGACTCCGGAAGAGCTGCCGCCGCTGAAGGCGAAGAAGGTGGTTCCGATTACGACGGCGGAGTTTCCCACGCCGGCGCGGCGCCCGCGCAGTTCCATGCTCTCGCATGGCCAGGTGGCGCACGCGTTTGGAGTGCTGATGCCCGACTGGCGTGAGCAGCTGCATCTTGCCATTGAAGACATGGTTTGCAGATAATTTCGACTTTACTGGGCGCCCGCGGTCCGGTGCCCGGGCAGCGCTTCGCCAGCCCCCAAGGGAGCGCGGTACAATTCAGTTCGCACTGTTCACTGCCAACGAAACGGAGATCGAATGAAGGGCATAGTCCTGGCTGGCGGTATTGGCTCCCGCCTGTATCCGCTGACCCGCGTCACCAACAAGCACCTGCTGCCGGTGTACGACAAGCCGATGATCTTTTACCCGCTGCAAATCCTGGTGGACGCGGGCATTCGCGACATCCTGATCGTCACCGGCGGCCACAATGCCGGCGACTTTCTCCGCCTGCTGCAGAACGGCAAAGAGTTCGGGCTGGGGCAACTCAGCTTTGCCTACCAGGAGGGCGAGGGCGGCATTGCCGACGCGTTGCGGCTAGCCGAACCCTGGGCCCGCGGCGACAAGATCTGCGTGGTTCTGGGTGACAACATCATCGAGGGCGATATACGCGGCGCGGCGACTGCGTTTGAGCAGCTCGACAAGGGCGCCATGGTGATGCTGAAGGAAGTCAGCGATCCGGAGCGCTTCGGCGTACCGGTCTTTGAGGAGAGCCGCATCGTGCGTATCGAGGAAAAACCCAAGAAGCCGCTCTCGTCGTATGCGGTGATTGGCGTCTACTTTTACGATGTGACAGTGTTCGACCGCATCCGGCGGCTGAAGCCGTCCGGCCGCGGCGAGTACGAGATTACGGACGTGAACAACAGCTATATCGAGGAAGGCACGCTGCATCACAGCTTGCTGGAAGGCTGGTGGACAGACGCGGGTACGTTTGAATCGCTGTGGCATGCCAGCAACATGGTGCGGGAAAAAGTGCTGCGCAACGCTGAAGAGACGGCCGAGGTGCGCGGCGCATGAAGCTACTGATCACGGGCGGCGCGGGATTCATCGGCTCAAATTTCGTGCATCACACGCTGGCGAAGCACCCTGAGTGGAAGCTGGTGGTGCTCGACAAGCTGACCTACGCCGGTAACCTGAAGAACCTGGAGCCGGCGCTAGGCGAAGGCCGCTGCGAGTTCGTACAGATGGACATCTGCGACCGTGGTGTGCTGGAGCAGGTGCGCGGCTGCGATGCGGTAATCCACTTTGCCGCCGAGAGCCACGTAGACCGGAGTATCGAGGACGCCTCCGCGTTCGTGCGCACCAACGTCGACGGGACGCACAACATGCTGCAGGCGTGCCGCGAGGCCGGCGTGCCCCGGTTTGTTCACGTCAGCACTGACGAAGTTTACGGCAGCCTGGGCGATGAAGGGCAGTTCACGGAGGAGACGCCGCTCCAGCCCAATAGCCCGTATTCGGCCACCAAGGCTGGTTCCGACCTGCTGGTGCTGGCGTATGTACACACGCACAAGTTTCCTGGGATCGTGACGCGCTGCTCGAATAATTATGGGCCGTACCAGTTTCCGGAGAAGTTCATCCCGCTGATGATCGCGCAGGCGATGGCGGGAGAGAAGCTGCCGGTCTACGGCAAGGGCGCGAACGTTCGTGACTGGATCCACGTCAGCGATCATTGCAGTGCGCTGGACGCGGTGCTGCAAAGCGGGCGCGAAGGGCAGGTCTACAACATCGGCGGCAGCTGCGAGATGAAAAACATCGATGTGGCCAAGCTGATCCTGAAGGCGCTGGGACGCTCGGAAGATTTGATCAAGTTCGTCACCGACCGGCCGGGCCACGATCTGCGCTATGCGATCAACTGCCAGAAGCTGCAGCGGGAGCTGGGATGGAAGCCGGAAATCGGGTTCGACAAAGGATTGGCGGCCACCATCCAGTGGTATCGCGACAATCAGCAATGGCTGGATGAGGTGCGCAGCGGCCAGTATCGCGACTACTTCCAAAAGCACTACGTGCACCGAGAGAAGACGTTCGCACGGTAGTTTTCTTAACTGCAGAGACACACAGGCACAGAGCGCCGCACCGTTAATAGGGCGGAGCATTCACGCCTGAAGGCGTGCACCATCTAGCCTCACGTACAATACATCTCCAGCATGGAACGGGAAGAGCGCACCATCGCTTCGGCGGCCTCGACGCTTGACGCGGAGCAGCCTGTAACGCTGAAAGGTTCCGTCATCGCGCTGCTGCTGCACGATGTGTGCGAGGAGATTCGGCTGGACGAGTTGCGCGAGATTCTGTGCGCGCAGCGCGTCGAGCCCAGCTTCAAGCACGCCACGCCGGAATACGTGCGCTTTGAGAACCCGCCAGTCGTCGAGCGTCTCGATCCCATCGTCCTGAACGCCGGCGAAAGGCTGCTGCCGCAGCTCAAGTACTACGATTACGGCGTCATCAGCGTGCTGCTGGAGTTCGAGTTCGAAAGCAGCTGGGACGGGCTGGTGCAGCTGGCGTCGCGCTGGGTGCCGAGTCCGGAACTGGAGGGGCAGGCGCAGCAGATTGTGCGGTCGCGGCTGGAGAAGATCTCGCCGGCGATCGTGCGCCTGTACAAAGACTGGCTCAGCGAGGACTATTACGTCTTCGTGCTGCGTGAGGTAGCAGGCAATCCGCGGGGACTGGACCTGCTGACACAACACGGGCCGCAGATCGCTCAAATCCTGCGCGGGGAGCAGACCTCGCTGGCGCGCTGCGAAAACGACGATGTGATGCAGGCCAGCCTCTCCTATTATCCCAACGATCTGGTTTGCGTCGGGTGGAACGCAGCACTGGTGTACGATACGCCGGCAGGCGTGCAGACAGAGGTGCAGATTCTGGAGTACGCCAACTCGCAGCTGCTGGAGTTCCGCCACTATGACGAGTGGCTGACGCGGGAGTTGGCGGGCGTCTATCGCAACTTGAAGCGGCGTGCCGGACTGTTGCGGCGATGGAAGATGCGCGGCGAGGCCCTGCGG
>Ga0335081_10005544_pt1 | contig 19975 bp, 20 predicted proteins | sample Lox_Sample_35_FD_206713 | JGI IMG/M metagenome (GOLD analysis project Ga0335081, IMG submission 206713) | Soil microbial communities from Loxahatchee National Wildlife Refuge, Florida, United States - Lox_Sample_3.5 | ecosystem: Environmental > Terrestrial > Soil > Wetlands | place: USA... | reverse complement strand
TAGAAGACTTGCAACAGCACCCCTCGCAGCAACCGCTCCGGAGGGACCGACGGACGGCCGGTCTTGGCATACAGCCCATCGAAATCTTTGGCCATACCGTGCAGTATCTGGTCCACCATCTCCCGAATCCGTCTCAACGGGTGATCCTGTGGGACCCGCTCCTCCAACGAAACGTAACTGAACATTCCGGACTGCTGCTGATCGTCTCCACGCATGGAACAATTCTCGCCCGAACTGTTCTCTGGGGGAAGACCTTTATGTCGAGGCGCCGGTCAGTTTTTCAACAAGTTCCTAGACTGCTAGACTGGCGGAATGCCGAAGAAAAAGGCAGGCGGTCGCAAAGTCCCGTCGAAAATGGAACCAAGCACACCGCAGACGGAGCGAACCCAGCAGCGCGAACGCCATCGCAAATCGGAGCTATGGTACCAGACGAATCTGTTCTGGGGTTGCGCAACTACCGCCAGCGCGGTCGTTCTCTCGGTTATCGCTGCCATGCTAAAGGATTTCCGCTGGCTCCTCGTAGTGGCATGGCCTTTTGCTGCGACTGCCGTATGGACCGTCACCAGCATAATCGCTTCAAAACGAATACGTGTCTTGACGAACTGCTTCGGATCAATTGTGATCGCCGGGGCGCTTTGGTGGCTGTACTTATATCTGAAGCCAAAGCCAACGGATCTTAGCGAAGAACAGAAAACGGAGTTCACTAAGATCCTTAAGACGGCTAGGTTTGTACCAGACTACACAATCATTGCTTGCCCCGACGCTGACGAGTCAGCCTGCATCTATGCAGCTAACTATATCAAGCTGTTTCAGCGAGCTGGGTGGAAAGTACAAGGTCCATTTCTTGAACGGGTCCGACTCGCTATTCCGGACGGTTCGATTTCGATAGTTGATTATGGTCCTCCTCTTGTCCATCCGGACAAACCAGACGAAGGTGTCTCGACAAAAATGACTCCATAGCATCAGATACTGATGACCGCCTTCCAAGTTATTGGCATCACACCAACAGAGAAGAATGACCCTGTGCTTTCAGTTAATAGAGTCAGAGTCTATTTCGGAGCGGTTCCGAAGAGTTAATATCCTTACGTCTCGGTAGAGATGCTAAGCAACTTCTCGAACTTTTAAAATCCTGGTGTCTTCTTCGGCCTTGGCTTTTCTTCTTCCACTCCAATCCGATTGCCATCACGCTTCCAGAAACGTCCCCGCCAGCGCCGCGTCCCAATCCGCTTCCGGCATCGCGTCCATCATTCCCGCCACCAGGACTCCGCCATCGGCTAGTGCCGGACCGGTTTTCGGCGCCGTGAGCTCCAATTGCAACCGCTCGATTTCCCGAGCCAGCCAGGGCGCCACCTCGGGTCCACGTAGCAAGTGACGAAGATCCACCGCGCCGTGCGGCCGCAGCCGCAGATACCAGCCCTTCTGCGGTCCGCCAGTCTCAACCACTGCGCCGTCGAGAGGCGCCCGAACACGGATCGTATGGCCGTTCTTCTTCATCTGCCAGGCCGTTCCGTCGCTCTGAATTTCCGTGCCTTCCGGTGGTACCTCGATGACATCGGGATCTCCGACCAGGTGCCCAGCCAGATCGTCAAGCCCCACCATCAACGTGCCATCGTCTTGTGGAGTTACCCATGTGTGCCCGCGATGGTAGAAGCGGTTATCCGGGTAGTGGAGACCCAACGTATTCGTTTCGTTTCGTGCCGGGAGCGCGGCGTAATTCCCGTACTCCCTGCAGTGGCGGCAATCGAACGCATTGGGGCAGAGACGGCTTGCCACTCTTCCGGCCAGTTCGTGACGGCAGCGGCGTTCCGTCTCGGGGAGTTTTGCGAATTCCTCCTTCCAGGCAATCCCGGCTGCGCGGCCCCCGCGCAGATCGCTTGCCGTACGGAGAGCCGCCGAAGCGAGTGTCCCCAGAATGGTCAACACCACGGTAAAGAACGCCGACAAGAAAATGATGTGAGCAAAGCTCCAGCGGAATCCATCAACGCCCGGAAACATCAGTTGCCTCCCGTTTCTCCTGCCCGAATAGAGGCAGGTACCGATACGACAGGGAAAACACGATCACCCCGTAGGCGATCAAGCCGCCAAAGGTCGCAACTTCCTGCCAGCTCGGTATGTAACTCAGGAACTCATCGAAAGCCAGCGTCGGTAACGCCAGTGTCTGAACCGTCATCACGAAACGGTTCAGCAGAATGCCGCAGCACGCGAGCGCCGCGCCCGTCAAAAGCCACCGGCGGTTTCGGGCCGTCCTCGGATAAATCAACAGGCCTGCCGGCACCAGCCCGAAAAGTACGATTTCGATGAACAGCAGCGCCGAGCCGAAGGGAGGATATGCGTAATGCTCCCAGGGCGCGAAGCCGACCGAGGGCGAGGTGACATTCAACCAAATCAGCGTGTCGATGGATTTCGCGGCTACATAGACCGCCAGCAGTATGCCCGAGATGAATCCCAACCGGCGCAGCAGTTCGCGCGGAACCTGCCGCCGGCCCGTCAGCTTTTCGACTGCGGCGGTCACCAGCATAAGGAAGCTCGGACCCACGGCGATAGCCGACAGGACGAACAGAAAAAAAGTGGAAGGCCACACCGAAAAGCCTTCCCGAAAGGCGAACGGGCGCCCGCGCAGCACACCGTAGAGACCGCCCAAAGATCCCTGGTGGAAGAAGGAGAGGAACGCACCCAAACCCGCCAGAACGGGCACCAGATGGTGCAATCGATATTCGAACACCGCAGCGGGCTGCCCCTTCCCCAACTGGCGGTTGCGCAGCAGCACCGGTATATATTCCAAGGTGAGCACCAGCAGATAACAGGAAATGCAGAACGTGACTTCCGTGAGCATCGAATGGGTATTGGGGTGCCAGAAGGTGAACCAGCCGCGCAAAGGCTGGCCAACATCCACCATCAGCACGGCCACCGCGCCGCTATAACAAATGAAGCCGAGTACCACCGCGGCGTTGAGAATCGGTTTGAGATCGGCGCGGCCGAGGATATAGACCAGAAATCCGGTGAAGAATGCGCCCGCGCCGAGCGCGATGACCGAGAGATCCAGGAAGATCCACAAGCCGAAGGCGAAGCGGTTGTCCATGTTGGTCTGATTCAACCCGTAATACAGGCATAGGCCGGCGGCATAGATTCCCAACACCAGCAGGGCCGCCCAAGGAGCTAACCAGAGCGCGAATCGAGCACTGGAGGTTCGCTCCGCGCCGCGTGCGATCCAGCGCCGGTCCGTAAGCACTGCGCTAGCCATGCTGCACCTCCTTGCGGCTTTGCGCGGTGTGAGGCTCAGCCAGCGCTCGCACCCAAGGCCGCTTGGACTTGTAGTAAATCTTGGGTTCGGTGCCCAGTCTCGCCAACAGTCGGAACGCTTCCGGCGAGCGTGCCGCCCGGGAGACCGAATCGTTCTCGTCCGCCAGGTTGCCGAACGTGATCGCGCCGGTGGGGCAGGCTTCGACGCAGGCGGGCGCATAATCATGCTGGTCGATGGTCCTCTTACCCGCGGCCGCAGCTTTTTCCTGCGCCGCGTGCAGGCGAGCGTGGCAGAGGTTGCACTTCTCCACCACGCCGCGCATACGCACGGCCACACCGGGGTTGAGACTCTTCTCCATGCCTTGCGGCCACACCGGATCCCACCAGTTGAAGTAGCGCGCATGATACGGGCAGGCGGTCATGCAATAGCGGCAGCCCAAACAACGCTGCGGCATCTGCATCACGATGCCGGTGGCCGGATCCAATTGGACCGCTTGCTGTGGGCACACCGTGACGCAGGGCGTCTCGTGCTCGCACTGCATGCACGTGACGGGGAGAAAGGCCTCGCGCCGGTCTTCACCCTCTGCGCCGTCGGAAACTTTGTGGACCAGCATCGGTGTGATCCCGGTCCGCGCGGTCGCCCGCTGCGCGGCGGGCGGTACGTTGTTCTCAGCCGCGCACGCTACCATGCATGCGCCGCACCCCGTGCAGCGGTCCACATCGATTACCATGCCGTAGCGGGCTTTCATATCGCGCTCCTTGGGGGCGTTTCGCGCAGGACTGATTCCTGATAGAGCTTTGTGGCCAGCGGCGGCAGAACTGGGGGCACCCAGGCGGTGGTCCACGTAGCGGCGCATGGCGCCGCCCCACTCGGCTGCGGCCATTCGCGCAACCGACAGCGTATGCCGCCGGCGCGCGGCGGATCGTCAACCCACACGGCTCCGTGGCAGAGCTCCTTTTTGAGCATTTCCGGCGAGTCCAAGGCCGATACCGCGGTGGATTGTTCGCGCTTCAGGCGGCCTGTGCGCGCGTGGAACAGTTGCCCGCAGCGCGCGTGGATCACTTGTTCCACAAGGGGCGCCGACGGATCGACCTGCGCCAGGAACTGAGCGGCGCTCCGCATTTCCGGGGGTGGCGGCGCGAGTGCCACGGCAATCGTATAGGTCTCGATCGAGGAAGCCGGAGCGGTGGGAATATCGGTCAGCTCCTCCAGAAACCCCGGCGCCGGCAACAGCCAGTCTGCGCGGCCCGGGCCGCCTTCCCACCCGGCAAACCGGAACACCTCGGCATCGATGTTTGGGTTGAAGTCGGCGGGCACACTCGAATCGATCAGCACCGCGCTAAATGAGCCCGTGAGGGAGTCGGCCGCGGCATAGCTTTCGGCACGTTTCCGCCTGCAGACGATCCCGCCGCGCGCTCCCACAGCACCGAGCACAACATTCAATGCGGCGACTGCGGAATTCGACTCGGCGCTGATCGCTAGAACGGGGCCGCGCGCCACCATGGTGCGCGCCAATTCCCGGATCGCTTCTATGCTGATGCAGCACCGAGCTGCAGATTCAGCCAGCGTGGCAGGTGGCATCGGCGTATCCTCCGGCGCCAGATGTTCCTCTCGCAATGCCCGCGCCAGGGCGGCCGCCAGCGCTGCCTCGCTCCCGGGCGCGATCCGCACCCAGCGCCACGCGCACGCCGCCGTTCGGGATTGCGCAGGCTCCACTTGAATCAGCCGCAGTTGGGGGTCGGCCATGCCCGCCGCCCGTTCGCTCCACAGCCGTGTGAACCGGCCGGGCGCGGACCAGCCGTCGAGCAGCGGCGCGCCGAAGCTCACGATAGTCCCCGTGTTTTCCAGGTCGTAGCCCAGCGTGGTTACCGGGACGCCGCTCCAGGTTTCATACGGCCCCAACGCCCGCTCTTCTGTGCAAAGCACCACTCCATAGCTGCCGTGCTGCTTGCAGAAACTCTGGAAGAGCGAGGAAGCCGCGCGTCCCGGATAGCCATCAATGATGGCGACTGAGCCGGCCGCGCAAGCCTTCTGAAAGGCCACCAGCGCTTCGGTCCAGGAGGAGGCCCGGCCGTGATACCGAACCTGCCGCAGGCGGCGCGGGTGCCAGTTAAGTTGGTGTGCGCCGAAACCTAGCGGACACAAAGCGCCTTGATTGACCGGATGATGGGGCATGCCGCTGATTCCTACGGGCCAGCCCACGGCCATCCGCACACGCATGCCGCAGCCATTCGGACATAGCGAGCAAAACGAGTTCTTTACTTCCACCGGCCCGTGAGCCGGTTGCGGAATCCACGGCCAATTCTGAGTCCAGATGGAAGTGTCGTCCAACAGTTTCCAGGGGACCGGCGTTAGCAGGAGACCCGCCGCGGCGCCGCCGCCCCATGTGAACAGATCTCGTCTCGTGAGTTTCATGGTGTCCCCTACTGATGACAACCGAGGCAACCGACCTCGATGGACCGTTTCCGATGGCAGTCTTCGCAATCGCTCATCTTCATGCCGTTAGGCGCGGCGGACCGCAACCGCAAGATCGACTGCCCTTCAATATCGCGACTGTAGCCGCTGATGCGGTTCACTTCATAGGTCCGAACTTCATCGGACTCGCCGTACGCGCCGTGGCACTCCGCGCACTTCAGCCCGGCGCGGCGCGTATGAATCGCATGCGAAAACCAGACGTTGGCGGGTTGTCGCGAGTACACCAGCCAGGCCGGCTCCTGCCCCTTCTTGATGTAGCTGTCTACGAGTCTGGCTTCCGGCCTACTGGTTCCGATCCGGTCGGCATGGCACGCGGTGCAAGTTTCGGTCTTGGGGATGCCGGCAAACTCGCCATCCTCGAGGAACGCATGGCAGTCTTTGCATTCGGTGACGCCGGATTTGTCCGCGTGGGTCTTGTGACGAAACTCCAAGGGCTGCGCCCGCTGCACATAAAGGACGTACGGAAACGCAAACCAGCCCACCGCCAGCGCGGTCAGGAATCCAAATCCGAAAGTCATCGAGCTGCGCGACATAATCACTCCTCCAGGGCCCAGTTGGTTTTGGAAAAGAACCGCTGGAACAGGCCCACCACATCCCGCCGCGGCAGCATCCGCGCTACGCCTCGCCGCGCGTAGCCGCCGTCGCAGGCCAGAGCCTGGGTTTCCTGGATCTCATGTGCCAGGCGCTCCCGTTCTTCAGCCTGCCAGGCCGCCGCTTGTCCGCCTCCCACAAGGTGCGCGCGCGTTCTTCCCGGAAGTTCCCATCCTTCGAACAACCAGCCCGTGCCATAGGGATCGGTGGTGAGCCTGGCCGGGTCGCCGCGCAGGTGGCTGTTGACTCTCTCGATCATCAGCGGATTGGGGAAGATTAGCGGCCACTCCACACCGTTGACGGTCAGTGCCACCGCGGGACGGTGCGTGCCGTGTGTAGTCACAAACGTTACTTGATCGACACTTCCCACCGTGTCGGCAAGAAAACCGTCGATGCCGATGTGACAGCGGCCCACTTCTTCGACCTCCAGCCACATGTGATTCGGCGCGTACAGCAGATCCTCCGGCGGCGGGGTCGACTGGTTCGGTCGAGCCAGCAGCAGATATGAATCGCAATAGCGGTAGCCGGTGCTGGTGCAAGGAGACCCCTGCATTTCGCTGAACGGTACCAACTTAACTACCGGCGAAGCACCGCAATATTGGAGGTGCACTTCCTCCAGATGCGGGCAGCGTTCTCTGTCGAGTTCATCTTTCGCAACCAGTTCGCACAGCCGGTAATCCTGTGTCGTGCAGCGCCCCCCGCCAGTGGCTCCCGGCCCATCCAGGATCAACTTGCGGACAGGGGCAGCGAGGCAATAGCGCCCGCGGCCTTCTTTGAGAAACGGGCACGACATAGTGCTACGTCCGTTTCTGGTTGTCTTGCGGAGCGGCAGCAGGCAGAGGTTTCACGGCCTCGCCGCCATCGGCCATGGTCAGCCCCAATCCTGGTACCGGCAGGCTGTACGGCGAATCCGCATGAATCATGGTGTGCAGCTCCGCGTCGATGCCGCTCAATTCGCGCGCTCGCCGCCGCCGCAGGATAAACTCCCAACCCACCGCGCCACCCACGAAAAGAAGCGCCAGCAACGTAACCACTCCTAGCGCCAGGTTCGTCATGTTGAGCCACAGGGTTTGGGGATTGTTCCAATCGATCCCGAACATCACTTAAATCCTCCTGAGCCGCTGGAGATACAACGGCCGATGTCGTAAGTTGCAGCTTGACAGCCGTAACCTTGATTCAATGAGTTACGCGTACGGGGAGCGCCACGGCGTCGGGATTTCGGATTGTGCCGCCGGATTTACCGACGCGCGGGACCATGATTTCACCGACCCTGCCCACATTAACGGCGTAGAACCGTGTGAGGCCAGGCAGAAGTCCGAGGGGTCGGCATCGACATAGGGATGGCGCTGACGATTTGTCCCCTGGGCAAACGATGCCGAAGGCCGAAACAGCTCCGCGACAACATTAGTCCCGCTGTGTCCGATCGACGGAAGTGACGGATAGCGGCTCAAACAATCGGTAGCGCTCTTTGCGCGATAACCGCCGCTGTTTACACCATCTCACGGACTTTGTCCGCCACGATCGTCTCGACGATCTTCCGCCGATCGGGTGTGCCCTTGGCGAGCGATTCGATGAAGTGGGCGGCCTGTTTGGCAGTTACTTTGGGCGGCATGGGCGGTTCATTGGGGTCGACCCATGCTTCGAGCAGCACCGGGCCGGGTGTCTCGAGTGCGCGATCAAAGATCGCGCCGTATTCACCCGGTTCTTCGATGGAAAAACCGACTGCGCCGCACGCCTGCGCGAAACTGCTAAAGTTGATCGGCGTCAGATCGCACGCATACTCCGGGTTGCCGAGAAATACCATCTGCTCCCGACGGATCTGGCCGAGACTGTTGTTCTTCATGATCAGAATCTTGATGGGCAGTTTATATCGCACAGCGGTCACAAACTCGGCCATGAGCATGCTGAAGCCGCCATCTCCGACGATGCCCACGCACAGCCGATCGGGGTACGCGACCTGCGACGCAATGGTGTAAGGAAGGCCGCACGCCATCGTGGCGAGATTGCCCGAGAGGGTGTGCATCTGGCCGCGTTTCACAGGCACGTGCCGCGCCCACCACGTGGCGATGGTTCCCGAATCGCAGTTGACAATCGCGTTCGCGGGCAGACGCTTGCCCAACTCCGCGGCCACTACCTGCGGCTTCATCGGCTTGGTGGCGGCGCTTTCCTGCTGCTCCATGAGCTTCTTCCAATCGCGCATTTCCGACTGCATCAGCGAAAGAAACGTCCGGTACTGGTTGCCATGCAAGAGTGGCAGCAGGGCTTCGAGCGTGGCGCGGCAATCCGCCACCAGGCCCGCCTCGACGGGATAGCGCAACCCGATACGAACCGGGTTGGAATCGATCTGGACGCCGCGCGCCTGTTCAGGCTTGGGCATGAATTCGATGTAGGGGAAGGAACTGCCGGCAATCAGGATGGTGTCGCATTGTTCCATCGCGTCCTGGGACGGCTTGGTGCCGAGCAAGCCGATGGACCCGGTCGTATAAGGGCTGTCGTCCGGCAACGCCGCTTTGCCCAGTAGCGCCTTGATCACGGGAGCGTCCAGTTTCTCGGCTACCTGCTCCAGTGCTTCGCCCGCGTTGAGCGCGCCGCGGCCCGCGAGAATCGCGATTCGCTTGCCGGCATTGAGGATGTCCGCCGCTTTGCGCAGATCGCCGTCGCACGGAATGCGGGCGCTGTGCGGGGAGACCTCCGACACGTGTTCCGATACGTTCCGCGGAGTGCGGCCATTCCCGTTATTGGTGACTTCTGACTCCTGAAAATCTACCGGAATGCATATGTGAGCCACACCACGATACGCCAGGGCGGTCCGGCACGCTAATGCCCGTGATGGCCAGCACCGGCTGCCCATCCAATTTCGCATCATAGAGCCCGTTCAAGAAATGAATGCCGCCCGCGCCGGACGTTGCCAGGCAGCAGCCTAATCGCCCCGTGTGTTTGGCATATGCGCACGCCATAAATGCCGCGGCCTCTTCGTGGCGCACCTGGATGAATCGGACGGCATTCTGCTGCTTTCGCAACGCCTCCATGATTCCGTTGATGCCGTCACCGGGCGGTCCGAACACCACGTCCACGCCCCAGGCGCGAAGGGTGTCAACCAGAACATCAGACGCAGTTCGTTTCATACGAGCCTATCTGTGCAATCAGACATACAAAGGGAATACCGCTCACCCGCCTTTCGTCTTCCGGTACAGCCTTTCACGAACGGCGATCAGGTCTTTCACGAAAGCCTTGTAATCCGGTTGGCGCTGAGCCGGGTCGGGTGAGGCAGGATGGCCGAAGGATGGACTGTGGCGGTGACCGCCTCTGCCGAAGGGTAGGCAAAGAATCGGCCACGGTCCTCAAGAAGGCGGTGGTGAGGCCCGACTCTCTTGAGCGCGAAAGCAAGCACCATGAAAAGTGCAAAGGGCTTGCTTACTTTCTCGTCTGGGAGCAGTCGGCTGTAAACTCACGCGTCGCGCGTTAGGAGGTCTGAAGACGATGGCAACAAAATCATCTCATTCTCACTCGAGCTCGCCGAGCGGCTCCAAGGGCAAGCGCAAGGTCCACAGAGTCATGAAGGAGCACAAACAGGGGAAGCTCAGGTCGAGCAGCGGCAAGAAGGTCAAGAGCCGCAAGCAGGCCGTCGCCATTGCCTTGAGCGAGGCGCGCCGCTCGGGCGCCAAGATTCCAAAAAAGAAGGCATCATAATAATGCCTCGAATCACCACGCGCCTCAAGCGCAAGGCGGCAACGCTCAGCAATCGCTGATCGAGGATTTCCCTCGCTGCCGCAACATGCTCGGGCGCTACTGTCCCGGCGTTCGTGTATGGTCTCCCCCTCCTGGCTGCAATATGTGGACGATTGACCATAAGGATATATGTCCGACCTGACCACACTCCCGCATCGGTTCGATGCTAAGAAAGACACGTGCCGCGCCATCATTGAAACACCAAAAGGCTGTCGCAACAAGTTCGATTACGATCCCGAGTCGAACCTGTTTATGCTGGGTGGCCTTCTGCCGGAAGGCATGATGTTTCCGTTTGATTTTGGCTTCATCCGATCGACGCTGGGCGACGATGGAGATTCGCTCGATATTCTCGTGCTTATGGATGCGCCCGCGCACATCGGTTGTCTCATCGAGGTCAGGCTCGTCGGCGTGATCGAGGCAGAGCAAATCGAGGACGGGAACAAAGAGACGAATGACCGGTTGCTCGGCGTTGCTATTCATTCCTACGATCACGAAGACATCACACCATCGACGATGTCAGCAAGACGCTGCTCTCACAGCTCGAAGAGTTCCTTGTCTCTTACAACAAACAACGCGGGAAGTGTTCAGAGCCTCGGGCACGGGCGGCCCGAAAAAAGCCATCAGGTTTTTGAAGGATGGCATTAAGCAGAAGGAGGCGAAGAAGAAATAGCGTCACCGGCACTCTGCGAGTCAGCGACGGTTGAACACCTGGCGCTTGCGGTTACGCCGGCAGGGTCCATCGAAACGTCGATCCTAGGCCTGGTTCGGATTCTACCCAGATCCGGCCGCGATAACGCTCCACGATACGCTGGCAGATGGCGAGGCCTATTCCCGACCCGGAATACTGATCACTGCCATGCAGCCGCTTGAAAATGACAAATACGGTTTCCTTGTATTCCGGCGCGATGCCGATGCCGTTGTCGCTCACGGCGAAGACCCACTGTCCGTTCTCGCGCTCGGCCCTGACAGTAATGCTCGGCACCCGCTCGGGGCGGCGGTACTTGATAGCGTTGCCGATCAGGTTCTGGAAAAGCTGTTGCAGATGCGTACCGTGCACTCTCACTGAGGGTAATGGCCCGGAGTCGATCGTCCCGCCGCTTTGCGCAATCGCGCCGGCTAGATTAGCGAGGGCGGCCTGGAGCGCTTCGTTCGCATCGGCTGTCTCCGTGGGCATGTCGAGTTTCATGAGCTGCGTGTAGGTGAGCAGGTCGCGTAAAAGTGTCTCCATACGACTGGCGCCGCTTTGCAAATACTGCACACACTGGCGCGCATCCTCATCGAAGCCATCGCCGTAGCGTTGCGCTAGCAGCTCGCTGTAGACCTTCACGGTGCGCAACGGTTCCTGCAGATCGTGGCTGGCCGAAAAGGCGAATTGCTCGAGATCCTGATTGACGCGGAGCAGATCTTCCTCCATCTGCTTGCGGTCGTCAATATCGGTGCAGGTGCCGAACCATTTCACGATACGGTCCGCCCCGTCGCGAATGGCGACGGCACGGCCCATGAACCAACGCCAGCGATGCCACCGGCCGTCCCAGAGGCGGTATTCGATGCTGTGTGGAGCACCGGATTCAACGCCTTCGGCCCAAGTCTCGCGCGATCTGCTGACATCGTCGGGATGCAAAATAGATTCCCAGGTTGGCAGGGTCTGCGAGTCCCGGCTGTGGCCGGTGAATTCGTACCAGCGGTCGTTGAAATGGTCGATCTGTCCCTCTGCGTCTGCGGTCCAAACAATATGCGGCATGGAGTCGGCCAGTTGTCTGAACCGCGCCTCACTCGCCATCAGCATCGCTTCGGCCCGCTTACGGCCGGAAATGTCCCGCGCAATCTTGGAAGCGCCGACGATCGCACCACGCTCGTCGCGCACCGGGGAAATGGTGAGAGAGATGTCGAGCAGCGTGCCGTCTTTCCGCCGGCGTACCGTCTCGAAATGGTCTACCCGCTCGCCACGGCGGAGCCGGGAAAGAATGTCGGGTTCCTCCTCCAAACGGTCGCTCGGTATGAGCATCGTCACCGGCATACCTACCGCTTCGGCGGCCGTATAGCCGAAAAGCCGCTCGGCGCTCTTGTTCCAGCTCGTAATGATGCCGTTCAAGTCCTTGCTGATAATCGCATCGTCGCAGGAATCGACGATGGCGCTCAGCAGCAGCCCAGCGCGTTCCACCCGCTTTCGCTCGGAAACATCGTGAGTGATGGCGAGCTGCACGGTACTGCCGTTCACATGCTGCAACGGCGCAGCATGGGACTCCATGTTGAGACGAACACCCTGCAGGCTTACGATATCGAATTCCAACGACCCCTTCTCTCCGCGGCAGATGCGCTCGTTGAACTCCCGGAACCGCTCGCGGTCCTCCGGAGCGATCAGGTCGTATATCTTCGTGCCGGCAATCGCTTCGGCCGACGCTGCGCCCACCATTCCTAACCCCCGAGGGTTCATGAAGAGAAGGGTGCCATCTCGCGCGACAATCTTCACGCATTCGGTCGTGGTTTCAATAATTGTGCGGAAGTGCTCCTTGGCTTCTATTTCCGCGCTCTTCCGATCGGTGATGTCCACGAGTACGTTAACACCGCCGACAATGACCCCCTTGCTGTCGCGGAGCACGGCCGGATATGGCGTGAACCAAGAGCGCGTGCCGTCTGGGCGCTCAGCGACACACTCGATTCCATTTGGGACCGGTATGCCTTTAAGGGCCAATGCCATCGGGCACTGGTCGTGAGGCAAAGGCGTTCCGTCGGGCAGGAAAATCTTCCACGTCACGCACCACTTATCCGTGCCCAGTTCCGGCGTCCGGCGGAAAGTTTTCTAGCTGCATCGTTGGAATAGGTCAGCCGGCCTTGGGCGTCTGTCGCGTAGATGGCCAGAGGAAGGGCCTCAACCATATCTCGAAAAGCCTTATTCTGTCTGGCATCGCTCGCGGCGAGAAACGCCGTGAGCGCTTGGGCGCCGCCCGCACTCATTTGAACCTCCGTCGAATTCTACGCGGCCTTTGGCGAAAACTTCTGCACCCATTTTCACGCACCAGTGATCTTGGTTCAACGTTGTGTGGTTTGGCACACGTCCTGCCCGAGGTCCATTTTAGTTCGATTCAGCGCGTCTCCGGGTTTATCTAATTCCCGCCGCCGTGCCAGGGGTGATTCGCTCACCCGGAGACTCCATCGGAGCGAACGCGAGCGACGCTGGGCTGGAAACCCTGTCAGGCGAAGAACCGCGAGAGAAACAACCAGAACAATAAATACCACCATCTTGGACCTCCCCGGCGCCGGCCGCTGAACCACTGGTTGCGACGAGCGGCTCGGGCGCTTCCAATTCCATGATGCCTCAACAAGCCCGCCCTCGCGTCCGCTCGGCTATAGTGAAGACGCAACATTGCCGGAGGACTTCATGCCGCTTGCGCTGACCTGGCCCGAAATCGCCATCCGCCTGCTTTGCACCGCTGCGGCAGGCGCCCTGATCGGGCTGAACCGCAGCGAGCACGGCCGCGCTGCGGGGCTGCGGACATCGATCCTTGTCTGCCTCGCCGCCTGCGTTGCCATGCTACAGGTAAACCTGCTGCTACCCCTGGCGGGCAGGCCGTCCAATTCATTTGTCATGAACGACCTGATGCGCCTGCCGCTTGGAATTCTCTCCGGCACGGGGTTCCTCGGCGCCGGCGCCATCGTGCGCCGCGACACTATCGCGGTGGGCGTCACCACTGCCGCCACACTCTGGTTTCTCACCGTCATCGGCCTTTGCTTCGGTGGTGGCCAGGTCGTGCTGGGGCTGGTGGGCGCAGCGCTCGCTCTCCTTGTCCTGACGGGCCTGAAACTGATCGAAGACCGGATGAAGCAGGACCGTCAAGGCAGGCTGCTGGTCACGAGCGGCGCCGGCGGACCCGATGAGGACGAGGTCCGCGCGATGCTCCGGAATAGCGGTTTTCACGTTTCGTCCTGCGCGTTCACCGCAGCCGAGACCGCCGGAGAACGTGAGCTGAACTGCGAGCTGCACTGGCGGGTGCGGCCCGAACAGGCGTAAGCCGTGTAACCTGGACGCCTCAGGTGCGATGAGGACGATCCAGGCTGGCACTCCTGCGCCCGCTGAACGAACGTAACCGGTTTTCGGCTGAGGACACGCAAGACGGTGTCAGTGACGACTGCGACGCCCTTGACGAATCGCACGAAAAGATGGAGAGGCGGGATGACCAACCGCTGGCGGCCGCCGCTTCTGCCGCTCGCCGCAGCGACTCTCGCACTGAACGCATGAGCATCTGACGATCGGCTTGAGGCCGGCCACCGTTTTGCTAGAAGCGGTAGCGCAAATTCGCAAACCAGTTTCGCCCGATCTCGGGGTAGCCGGCCGTGTAGTAGTAATTGCGGTCGAAGAGATTTCTGACGCCTGCCTCCACGGAGATTCCCGCCCGGATCGGAGCCATACCGATCAGGTCCGTAGTCGCGTACGACTCCGGGTAAGGCAAGAACAGCGGTGACGTCGGCGCGTAAGTGGTGTCTTGCAAAATCAGCCCGCTCTCGTACCGTTCGTTCAGAATGGCGAGGATCTGGTGAGGCAGCCGGAAGCTGGCCGTGCCAATGAATTTGTTCTTCGGCAGTGTTGGCAGAATGGTGATACTGGTATTGACCGCGCTCACGTTGGGAAGGCTGCTGAAGCCATAGGTGATATCGCGATTGAGGTAGCTGTAGCTGGCATTCAGGATCACGCGCGGGACAGCCGTGGTGCGCACGGTGAATTCGAAGCCCTCGTGCACCTCGCTGCCGATATTCGCCATCTCACTGCAGAAGCCGATGATTCTGCTGTTGGGGCACAATGCGGTGACGGCCGCGGACCCGCCCGGATCGGTCACGAACACCGATTCAATGGCGTTGCGCAGGTCGCTGCGAAAGAGCACCGCCTCGACCAGAGTTTTCGTGCCGATGAGCTGCGAGTAGCCGAGGTTCCAGTTCCGGCTATGCTCCGGCTGAAGGTTGGGATTGGGCAACCCGGCGCCTAAGCTGGCGGAGTAAATGTCCTTGAGCATCGGGAAGCGCCCGCGATCCGCAAACGTAAGAAAGAAGTTGCCCGACTCACCAACTTTGTATGCCACGGACGCCTGTGGATTATAGTTCCACACATGAGCCGTGCACCCCGAGAAGGATGTGTTCTGCGGCGAAGCCAGACAGGTGAACGGGAAGAGCGCGGTCATCGCGCTGTTATACTGCTGGCCTTGGCGTCCATCGAAATGGTCTGCGTTGAAACCAGCCGTGGCGGATAGACGCGCGGTGATCCGAATGGCATCCTGCACGCCGATGGACGTCTGGACGTCGCTATCGCGCAGCACCGGTTCCAGCAGCGGGAATGGCGAGATTCCGGGATAAATGCCGTGCTCGGTGTGGGTATCATCCTTTATAAAGAATGAGGCGCCGATCACGTTGCGGCTGAGTGTCCGCGTGGTGTACTCCGACGAGAAGCCGTCGTTGTGCTCGTTGTACATACTGTGCTCGGCGTTGCGCGTGTTCATGAGCAGGTAGGTATCGCTCGAATACATGTCGATGTCGTTCCGGAATTGAGTGTAAAATCCGCGGAACTTGATTGCGCTCGCCTCACCGATCTGGGTATCGGAGTGAAAGTAATAGTTGGCCATGTCCCAATACGGCCAAATCCAGAAATTCCGATATGTGGCTGCCGTGTCCGCACCCTGGTACAACGGCACGCCTTTCTGGCCTTTCAGATTCACGTAACTGAACACGTATTCGTCGTTCCCGCGCGAAGTCCAGCCTACGCGCCCGGTGAATCTCTCGTCGCGCGACCATGAATTGTTAAGCCGATCCTGGATCGTGATGTCCGGCAGGTTCTTGTATTGATACACCGGGAAGTTGCCGGAAAGCGGAAAGTAGTCGGCCTGCAGCCAGTCAAGCGAGCCCTGAAAGAAGAATCGCCGCCACCGTGATCCCAATCGAAGGGAAGAGAGCAGGGTGTTCCCCGAACCGGTGCCAATGAGCGCATCCGCGTTGTACCTCTTGGTCGGTTCTTGCGTAACCAGGTTAATGGTGCCGCCCAGGCCGTTCGGACCGAGTAATGGCGAGGAATAGCCTTTCGCTACCTCTACCTCGGCGATGTCGCTGGTCAGAAAACGGTTGAAATCCACGTAACCGTCATAGGGAACCGATATCGGAATGCCATCCAGATACAACGGCACCTGCCCGCGCGTGCTGAAGCCGCGGACCATGACTCCGGCCTCGTTGCGGTTCGCCGAAAGATGCTGGATCGATACCCCGGGCAGGTAATCGAGCGCCTTGGCCACGTTGACCTTGTCGAGTTGCTGGATCTGAGTCTGGTCGATGCTGGCCGTTACCGGTGTCGGCTCCGTGGCAGTGGCTGACACAGTGACCTGCACAACTCCGAGATGGAAGGCCGAATCCGGGCTCTGCCGGATGATCTCGTCCACCACCGTGTTCAAGGCGTTCAGTTGCTCCATGAGGGCCTGTGGAGAAGGCTGCTCTGGCAAAGCCTCTGGAACTCGGAGCTTGCTCCCAGGTTGCGAGGCGGCGAATGCGCTGATGGAGGACCGTAGCTCCTCCGCGTCGGCGCGCCAGTCATCCACTGCCGCGGCGCCGCCTGCGCCGAGGTTAGGCAACCGGTGCTCCAAATCGACCAAGGTGGCTTTCCATGCCACCGTCGGGTCCTGCGCGGCCAGGCGGGTGATACCGCCGGCCCATATGCTCAACACTGCCACTGCTCGGAGAAACGTGTTCACTTGTCCTCTAAACAAGACAGTGTATCTCATAGCAGACACAATGGCGGGCACAGGGTGCCCGGAGGGCGGGCGCACGTTGCTACACGATTACCTTGCGGCGTGTGATCACGTTATAACCGGGGGCAGGGGCGTTCCCGTGAGTAAGGACCGGGCCAGCGCTTCGGCAAGTCGCTAAGAATGCCTTTTGGATGCCGCAACTCCGGTCCGCGTGTGGCGCCGTACGCGCAAGTTCCGTTCTTGGCGCCACAGCGGAGCCGCTCGTGTGGATGCTTTTCGCGCTTCTAAAACGCAGCTCAGTGCGCGAACAGCACATCGACCCAGAAGTTATAGCCGTTCGTTCCCTGGTTCGGAACATGGCCGCCGCTTCCGTAATAATAGACGCCGTTGTACCCGTTGACGCCGTTCTGCAATGCGTGCAGCGGCGGGTTGTCAACGCCGTGCGCCTGTAGATCCATGCCGACCGCTCCCACACCTGCATTGGTGTGATACGACGCGATGTACGTGGTGTTCGGCGCGATGCTCACCGGGGAGGTGAACTGAAGTGTTTGCCATGCGGTAGCCGTTTCGTTGACGAAAGTGCCGCTGGCCAGGAGCTGGCCGGCTGCGGTCCACAGCGATCCTGTATGAACGCCGGTATTGCTGGAGATTTTATAGAAGCGAATGCCTGTAATTTTCCCAGCCACATCGGAACGGAACTTCAGTCCAAATTCGACAGGCGCACCGGCACTGACATACATATTCGGCGCGGCGGTGGATGGCCAGATACTGATGGTCGATGGCGTGGCCGTCGTGTTTACCGTAACGGTGGTGGAGGCGGTTACGGTACCGCTGGTGTTGCTCGCAGTCAATGTATACTTCGTCGTGACGGCCGGAACGGCCATTTTCGACGTCAATCCTGTAACGCTGCCAACACCATTGTCAATCGTCAGCGAGGTGGCGCCCGACACATTCCACGACAAAGTTACGGATTGTCCGAGAGAGATTGAGGAAGGCGCTCCGGTAAACGAACTGATCACGGGCGCGCCTGAGGGCGCGGGATTCAGCGTTTGGTCTACCACGCCGCCGAAATCAGTCGTCCAATACCAGCGATACGCGGCAGAAGCGTTGTATGCGCGACCGATGCCGATCACTTTGTATGCGGGATTAAGCATGTTTTGGCGGTGGGCGTAGGTGCAGGCGCCGTTAGAGCCAGGATCACAGGCGGTCTGCCACTGCGTAAACGTATTCTGGGCGTCGGAGTAACCGGCGGCGATGTTCTCTCCCTCATACGTAGCGTAGTTGTACCCGAAGGCAGCCATTCTGGTGAATGGATCGCGGCCCAGGCTATCCGTATGGCTGAAGTAATTCTTCGATGCCATATCATTGCTCATCCATTGAGAAGAGTTCTCCAAAGCAATAGAAACCTGCAGGGGACCAGCGCCGTTCTGCGCCCGATAATTATTGATGAGTGATACGAAAGAAAGCTGTTCCGAGTCGAGCGTGGGCGTCTGTCCGTAGACGGCGCGCGTGGTCATCATTAAAGGTGACAGGCTGAATAAAAGACACACGAGTCGCGTATTATTCATAAAAACCTCATCGGTTGTATTTCGCCAGTTCAGAACGGCTACACTGAACTTCCGGCTGAGCGTTGAACGGAAGTGGATAGCAGAATGTTTGCCGGCGCGATCAGGCTAACACTATCACTGCGGGCCCGGTTTTTATAAGCTAACTTTTAACGTTTGGCGGATGGCTTTGGTTTTAAGGGATTTCCTGCGGCCAACTGGAGCGGAAAACTGGTCGCGCTAGGGTTCGCAGGTTGGCCGTGCCGGCTGCCAAACTATTGAACGCCGAGGCGACGCTGGTACTGTCCGTTCTCGTTTGCAGACGGACTCCAGAATCTCGGTGTCAGGCAGCAGGAAACGTTGTTTGGATCGAGAACGGCCGCGTGTAGATCACCGGATCGGAGCGTCAACCCACCCTGACCGCCGACGATCCTTTTTCGGCCACCCAGCCCACGAATACAACGCAGCCACGATGGCCGGAGGCCGTCAAGGCGTACGCAGCCGGCGAGTCACTCCGGGCCCGCATTGCGCGTAGTGCCGACTGTTCCAAGTGTAAATCGTCTCCGCTTTGGCTTTGATGGCGCAATGCGCAAGCATAGCGTCATAGATGGCGCCACCGACAATGCCCAGTGCAGCGGAGGCTTCAAGCGAATCCGCGTATTCATCGCCGTTGAGTGACACGATGGAAAGCCGTTCCCGTATGCTGCCGATGAACAGCATGGCTTGCTCGCCGCTGATGCGGTGTTTGCCGGGCATCCGGGTCAACGTGGAAAAGACCTCGGCCAAGCTGTGTGCTCCACAGCAGCCCGTTGATTTGGCAAATTTGATGAACAGGCCCAAACTCGCCTCGTGGTGGATGTGATCTCCGTAGAACACCGCCACCAGCACCGACGTATCCAAAAAACCTTTCATTCGTTCTTGCCGAGGTTAGCCCGGTCGCGTTCCTCGCGAATTTGCTGCAGCATCTCATCCGTGGCGGAGGCAGGTAATGGCTGCCCGGTGCGGAATACCCAGACGCCATGCTCCTTCGTAAGAGGCCCTGTGCCACGCACCGGGCGCAACGTGATCTGCTCTCCAGCGCTCTCCAGTTCGAGCGCGTCGCCAGGTTCCAGATGCAACTCTTCCCGCAGCGGCTTGGGGATAACGACGCGGCCTGCTTTGTCAATGATGAGACGGACGCTCATTTTGGGGCCATATCGTGGGTCGACCCACGATTTAGTACCATCCTAGCACTTTCCACCGTCAGGGTGCGGCTGATCCTGGAGCGCCTAAAAACGCGGTGAAGGAGATCAACCGGCCCTTGCACTGATCCGTCAAGAGGGCGTCCCGTAAAGCCGAAATCCCCGAAGTGCTACCGTGGATTTCGATAGGTTCTGCCTGAGTGATTGATTTCGATGGTGGGCCCGTGGCGACTCGAACGCCAGACCTCTACCGTGTCAATTCGGCTCTCGCTTGCAGGCTATTGATTCTTTAGGTTGTTATTGACCAATTTTGCCGTGTTTTACTGCCCAAAACGCCCCTCCGACTGCTTATAACACTGCAATAACACAGCAGGATTAATCCCTGGCTCCCCTGATCTGCTCGTACTTGGTTGATTTGCGGCCGGTTCCGAGACCAAGTAGTGACTGAAATGCGGCCGCGGGTGTCTTGCGACGATTATGGCGAAAGACGAATTC
>Ga0335081_10005543_pt1 | contig 19982 bp, 13 predicted proteins | sample Lox_Sample_35_FD_206713 | JGI IMG/M metagenome (GOLD analysis project Ga0335081, IMG submission 206713) | Soil microbial communities from Loxahatchee National Wildlife Refuge, Florida, United States - Lox_Sample_3.5 | ecosystem: Environmental > Terrestrial > Soil > Wetlands | place: USA... | reverse complement strand
CGGGTTTTTACACCGGTCTGGCGCGCACGATCCGGCGGGGTGAAGCGTTCGATCTCGATGCCCTGCTCGCTCACCTGAACACCGTGGGCTACGTTTCCTCGGACGTGGTCGAGATGCCGGGGCAGTACGCGCTGCGGGGCGGCATTCTCGATGTGTACTCGCCCGAGGCTGATCGTCCACTGCGCATCGAATTCTTCGGCGACGAGGTTGAGTCGATTCGCAAGTTCGACCCTGCCTCGCAGCGCTCGTCGACTCCTGTGGATGAGACTCTACTCCTGCCGCTCACCGAAACGCCGGTGCACGAACAGCTGTTGGGCGCAATCCACACGCGGCTTAGCGGCAAGAGAATTGTGGGATCGGGAGCGCCCGGCTCGGAGGAGATTGTCGAGGCCGCCGTTCGCGCGGGCGGAGTCACGGTCTTTCCCGGCTGGGAGTTTTACGCTCCCGTCGCCGGCGCTGACAGCAATCTGTTCGCGCTGCTCGCTCGTGCTGCTGTCCTGCTCGATGAGCCGGATGGGCTGCGGCAGGAACTTGACCGTTTCTGGACTCGCGTCGAGGAAGCACACGAACGCAGCGGGGTAGGCAACCTGGTGCGCCCGGATGAATTGTATCTGCCCCCGGACGACTGGTGGGGCCAGGTCACGGCCTTGCCCGGCGCCGATCTCGAGCATCTCGGCATCACGCATCTGGAAGAAGAAGCCCGCACCATTACCTTTCTCACGCAGCCTGCGCCGCGCTTTCATGGCGCGGTTCCGGCCATGCTCGAAGAGGTTCAGAAACTGACCGCCGGCGGCAGCCAGGTTCTTTTTGCCGCCCCTAATACCGGCGAAGTGGAGCGCCTGGCCGACGTTTTCACCGAATACAACGTTTCCTTCCGCCTGGGCAGCCGCACCCGCAGCGGCGAGAGTTATGCCGACGAAACCAGCTATTTCGCGGGCGAAGTTCTCACCACGACTCTCGCCAAAGCCTACGTTCCCGATGGCGTTCTATTTCCCGACGCGCATTTCGCGATCTTCGGCGCGCGCGATCTGTTCGACGAATCTGATGCCGTGGCCGCTCGCCCGCAGCGGCAGAAGTCGAAGGTCTCGGCCTTTCTCTCCGACTTTCGCGACCTGCAGGCAGGCGACTACGTGGTCCATGTGGAACACGGTATCGGCCAGTATCAGGGCCTGAAAGAAATTAACCAGGGAGACGGGCCGGCGGAATTCATGTTGCTGGAGTATGCCGAAGCAGCGCGGCTCTACGTCCCGCTCACGCGGCTGGATCTGGTGCAGAAGTATCGCTCGTCCGAGGGAGCCAAGCCGGCTCTGAGCCATCTGGGTACAGCCACGTGGACAAAAACCAAAGCGCGCGTCCGCAAGGCCATGCAAGACATGGCCGATGAACTTCTCAAGCTCTACGCGGAGCGAAAAATGGCGCAGGGCCACGCCTTTCCGCCGGGCAGCGAGTGGTTCCGCGAGTTCGAAGACGCCTTTGAATTCAGCGAGACCGAAGACCAGGCGCAAGCCATCAAGGATGTGCTTCGCGACATGGAAACCTCCCAGCCCATGGATCGCCTGCTTTGCGGCGACGTCGGTTACGGCAAGACCGAAGTCGCCATGCGCGCCGCCTTCAAGGCCGTCGGCGACAACAAGCAGGTCGCGGTGCTGGCGCCGACGACGGTGCTTGCCTTTCAGCACTATGAAACTTTCAAGCAGCGTTTTGCGGCGTTTCCCGTCAACATCGAAATGATCAGCCGCTTCCGCAACGCGAAACAGCAGAAGGAAATTCTGCAAAAAACCGAAACCGGCAAGATCGATATCCTCATCGGCACCCACCGCCTGCTTTCAAAAGATCTCAAGTTCTCCGATCTCGGCCTGCTCATCGTCGACGAAGAGCAGCGCTTCGGCGTGCGCCACAAAGAACGCATCAAGCAGATGCGCAAGCAAGTCGACGTGCTCACCATGTCGGCCACGCCCATCCCCCGCACCTTGCATATGTCGCTGGTCGGGTTGCGCGACATGAGCGTGATCGAAACTCCGCCCAAAGACCGCATGGCCATTCAAACCGTGGTCGCCAGCTGGGACGACAAGCTCATTCAGTCGGCTCTGGAGCAGGAACTGGACCGCGGCGGCCAGATTTATTTTGTGCACAATCGCGTGGACAGTATCTGGGAAATCGCGGCCAAGCTCCAGACGCTGGCGCCCAAGGCGAGAATTATTGTCGGCCATGGCCAGATGTCGGAAGGCGAACTCGAAAAAGTGATGCTGAAGTTCATGCATCATGAGGCTGACATTCTCGTTGCCACTACCATCATCGAAAACGGCCTCGACATTCCTCTGTGCAACACAATTCTGATTAATCGCGCCGACCGCCTCGGCCTGTCCGAGCTTTATCAGCTCCGCGGGCGCGTCGGCCGCTCCAACCGCCGCGCTTACGCATATTTGCTGTTGCCAGCGGAGGTTGAGCTCACGCCGATCGCCCGCCGGCGACTCGCCGCGCTGAAAGAGTTTTCCGATCTCGGCGCTGGATTCAAAATTGCCGCGCTGGACCTCGAGTTGCGCGGCGCCGGGAATCTGCTCGGCGGCGAACAAAGCGGTCATATCGAGGCGATCGGCTTCGAGCTTTACACCCAGATGCTGGAGCGCGCCGTCCGCGAGATGAAGGGCGAAGCCGCGCCCGATGAAGCGGAAACCCAGCTCAATCTCGGACTCAATATCCGCGTCCCGGGCAGCTACATTCCGGAGGAGAACCAGCGCCTGCAGATGTACAAGCGCGTGGCTCGGGTGGAAACCGAGTCGCAACTGAACGACGTGGCCGCCGAACTCGCGGACCGCTACGGCCCGCATCCGCCCGCCGTGCGCAATCTGCTCGAGTACGCTTCGCTGAAACTCTTGTGCATGCGGGTGGGAGTGAACTCCATCGAGCGCAAGCGCGATTCGGTAACTTTCAAGTTTCGGCAAAGCGCCAGCGTCGATCCCGAGCAACTTGCCCGCTTCGTCTCGTCGCAGCGCGGAGCGCAGTTTACGCCCGATGGCATGCTGAAGTTCGCCTTGAAGGTCGCGGCCGCGGAGGATGTGTTGCGCGCCCTGCGCACAGTTTTGGAGCAACTGGCGAGCCCGGGTTCGGCATCAGAAGTGCGCTCGGACGCGGCTGAGAGCGTGTCTTGAGAGCGGACAATCCAGTTGCAGCGTTGTCATAACCTCCCGCAGGTACAATAATTCGTCCATGTCAAAGACCTACGACCGCCGCCGCACTCCTCACGATCGCCGCACTACTTCCAAAGTTCGCAAAGCCGTCTTCCCCGCCGCCGGCCTGGGCACGCGCTTTCTGCCGGCCACCAAAGCTCAGCCTAAAGAGATGCTGCCCCTGGTCGACAAACCCATCATTCAATATGGCGTCGAAGAGGCGATGCACTCGGGTTGCGACCAGATCATCATCATCACCGGCCGCGGCAAGCAAGCCATCGAAGATCACTTCGATGTCAGCTACGAGCTGGAAAAAATGCTGGAGGAGCGCAAGAAGACCGAACTGCTGAAAATTGTGCGCTCCATCTCCGACATGATTCATGTCTCCTACGTGCGCCAGAAAGAAGCGCTCGGCCTGGGCCACGCCATCCTCACCGCGCGCGAACTTGTCGGCAACGAACCCTTCGCGGCTCTGCTGGCCGATGACGTCATCGATGCAAGAGTCCCCTGCCTCAAGCAACTCATAGACGTGTTCAATGAAAAGCAGTGCTCCGTGCTGGCTACGCAGATCATCGAGGGCGCGTCGATTTCCGCCTACGGGGTGCTCAAGGCCAAGCCGGTCGAAGGCACAAAGGGCCGGCTTTACGAAGTTCAGGATCTGGTGGAAAAACCCAAGCCGCACGAGGCGCCCTCGAATCTGGCAGTGATCGGCCGCTACGTGCTCACCCCGAAAGTCTTTGAAACCCTCTCCACCATCAAGCCCGGCGCCGGCGGAGAGCTTCAGCTCACCGATGGCCTGCGCGCCTTGCTGAAGAAACAGAAAATCTATGCGTATGTGTACGAAGGCCGCCGCCACGATGCCGGCGACAAATTAGGTTTTCTGAAAGCTACCGTTGAATTCGCCCTCAAACGCGAGGGTCTGGGCACCGAATTCCGCGAATATCTTAAGGGATTGAAACTCTAACTCTGTCGTTTCGAAGCGAAACGGGGCTCTCCACTGCGACGAAGACTCCTTCTGTCATCCTGAGCGGTGATTTTGCTTCGCAGAATGCGAGGCAAAACCGCAATCGAAGGATCCCATGCAGGCCTATGCTACCGGCAGCCCCGCAAGGCATTCCAAATCGAATACTCTATTTTGGATTTCCCATGTCTCGCGTCCTTTGCGAGACGTGGGAACCTCGACTGCAAAAAATCTTAGCTCTTACTCTCTTTCAACTTCTTCGATTTCTCCTCCACACCTTTCGCCAACTTCTCCTTGTGTGCATCCAGCTTCTTCGCGATCGATGGATCGCTCAGCCCAATCATCTGCGCCGCCAGAATGCCGGCATTGGTCGCGCCCGGCTTGCCAATCGCAACCGTAGCTACCGGAATCCCCGCCGGCATCTGCACCGTCGCCAGCAGAGAATCCAGGCCGTTCAGCGACGTCGACGGAATCGGCACGCCGATCACTGGCAGCGTCGTGTGCGCGGCAATGACCCCTGCCAAGTGTGCCGCGCCGCCGGCTCCCGCAATGATCACACGGACTCCGCGCTCCGCGGCCTTGCGGGCAAACTCCGCCGTGCGATCCGGCGACCGATGTGCCGAGGTCACATCAATCTCATATGCAATCCCGAACTCGCCGAGCGCCTTACCCGCCTCGCGCATAATGTCCAGATCAGAGTCGCTCCCCATCACGATCGAAACCAGAGGCTTGCTCATCTATTTCCTTTCGAACTATTTTTTCACCGCTCTCGCCGCAATATCTTTCCGGTAATGCGCGCCCTCAAACGAAATCTTTCCGCACGCCTGGTACGCCCGCGCCACCGCGGCCGCTAACTCTGGCGCCCGCGCTGTCACTCCCAACACGCGTCCGCCCGAGGTGTAACACTCGCCATCGCGCTTCGACGTCCCCGCATGAAACACCTTCACTCCCTCGACCGCCGCGGCTGCTTCCAGCCCCTCGATTCTCTTTCCCACGGCAAAGGTCCCCGGATACCCTCCCGAAGCCATCACCACGCACACAGCCGCATCGTTCGACCATTTGAAATCGCCATCGCTGACCCGGCCTTCGACCGAAGCTTCAATCGCTTCCAGCAAATCGCTTTCCAGCCGCATCAGAATCGGCTGCGTCTCGGGATCGCCGAAGCGGCAGTTGAACTCCAGCACCATCGGCCCGCGTGCCGTCATCATCAGCCCGCAGTAGAGCACGCCTTTATACTCCGCACCCTCCGCTTTCATACCTTCAACCACCGGCCTGGCTATGTGGTTGACCAGCCAGTCGCGCATTTTTTCGTCCACGAGATCGGCCGTCGAGTAAGCGCCCATCCCCCCGGTATTAGGTCCGGTGTCGCCATCACCGACGCGCTTGTGGTCCTGCGCCGCCACCAGCGGAACCACGCGCTCACCATCGCTGAGGACGAGGAACGAAAGCTCATCGCCCTTCAGGCACTCTTCCAGCACCACGCGCGCTCCCGCCTCGCCCACCATTTTTCCGCTGAACATCTCTGCCGCCACGCTCGCCGCTTCTTCCCTGCTCCTGGCGATCACCACTCCCTTGCCCGCCGCCAATCCGTCGGCTTTCACAACTACCGGCGTGTGAAAGTGGCTCAGCGCGTCCCGCACCTGTTCAATGGAATCGCATATCGCGTATGCCGCTGTAGGAATGTGATATCGCTGAAGAAATTCCTTGGCGAAGCTCTTGCTCGACTCCAGCCGCGCCGCCGCCTTGGTCGGACCGAAAACCGTCCATCCCTGCCGCGTGAACTCATCCACCACCCCGAGGGTAAGCGGCAGCTCCGGGCCAACGACCGTGAGGTCGGGCCGCACCTGCCGGCCCAGCCCCACAATCGACTCCAGGCTCCGCAGATCGACGGGCAAACATTCCGCTTCCTCTGCGATGCCGGCATTTCCCGGCGCGCAGTAGAGCTTGCCGATCCGAGGGGATTGCCGCAACTTCCACACCAGCGCGTGCTCGCGCCCGCCGCCGCCAAGAACAAGGACTTTCATAGCCAGAGAAAATTAGGTTAGGTGCAGATGCGGAAGGCTGTCAAACGGCATTCTTCATGGCAGTGGGATGCTTTTGCCACCCCGAAGCTCTTCGAGGAATCTGGTGCTTTGGGTCGAAAGTCGCGCCAGGGTTTTTCCTTTCAAGGTTAACCTTGCTTAACCCCGTCGTATAATTTCGCCAGATGATTACCGTCTCCAAGGAAGACTATCTCAAGGCGATCCTCGAAGGCGAGAGCGAGGGCCAATCGGTCATCGCGGCGCGCCTCGCCGACTGGCTCAAAGTCTCTCCGCCTGCCGTCACTATGGCTCTGCGGCGCCTCAAGAAGGACCGCCTGGTTCGCGTGCAGAGCGACGGCCACATCCGACTCACCGCCGCCGGCCGCAAGATCGCCCGCAGACTCACTCTTCGCCATCACCTCATCGAACGCATGCTCTCCGAATTGTTTGGCCTCGAGTGGTGGAAGGTACACGACGAAGCCGAACGCCTGGAGCACGCCGTTTCGCCCGACTTCGAAGCCAGGCTGCTGGCCCGCCTGGGCCGCGGCGGCGCTTGTCCCCACGGAAATCTCAGTGAAAGGGAAAGTCCTGCCAGCCGCCGCCGGCGGGGCCTGGTCTTGCTGGCGGAAGCCGATCCCGGTTCCTCCTACTCCGTCAGCGGAATCTATGAGCGCGACCGCCGGTTACTGGAGTTCCTGGAGGCGCGCGGGGTTCGTCCGGGAGCCGTGCTGAAAGTTGTTGCCCGCAACTACGATAAAACTCTCTCGCTCCGTACTACGGCCGGAGCCGTGGTCCTGGGCCGCCCTGCCGCCGAGCAAGTCTGGGTATCTTCCGCTCCTGCCTCTTAGTAACGTTGTGATGGACGGCAAGTTTCAAATAAAGTTAACTATGGTTAACTGCCAGTAGTGTATATTACTTAAGTGCGCGGGCCGCGCGGTCAGCCTGCGCCTGTCCGAATCCCTGCCCATGAGCGACGTCGATATAGAAGCGGGCTCCAGCAGCCATGTTTCTCTCGAGGGAATCCACGGCACCATCGCCGTGCCGCACCATCGCGCCGGTTTCTGGGAGCAGTGGCGCGCCTTCGTGGGGCCGGCGATTCTGGTCAGTGTCGGTTACATGGACCCGGGCAATTGGGGCACGGACCTGCAGGCCGGTGCTCAGTTCAAGTACGGCCTCCTGTGGGTGGTCGGGCTGGCCAGCCTCATGGCCATCTTCATGCAGGTGATTTCTGCGCGTCTCGGTGTCGTGACCGGCAAGGATCTGGCTCAGTGCTGCCGCGACTGGTATCCCCGCTGGACGCGCTGGCCCAACTGGCTGATGAGCGAGGTCGCGATCGGCGCCTGCGACCTGGCTGAAGTGCTGGGCAGCGCCGTTGCCCTCAACCTGCTCTTTCATATTCCGCTGTTTTGGGCCGTGATCATCACCGGCCTCGATGTGCTTCTGCTTCTCGCTTTGCAGCGATTCGGAATGCGTACCATCGAGGCGGTGGTTCTGGTCCTCATCGCCACTATCGGCGTCTGTTATTTCATCGAAATTTTCATCCTCACTGAGACCCGCCCTAGTTTTCTCGAAATGGGCCGCGCTCTGGTGTCTCCGCATTTTGGTGAGATGGGCATGGCGTATGTCGCCATCGGAATCATCGGCGCAACCGTGATGCCGCACAATCTCTATTTGCATTCCGCACTCGTCCAGAGCCGCCGCCTGCAGAAAGACGCTCCCTCCATTCGCAGCGCCATCCGCTTCAACACCATCGATTCCATCGTCGCCCTGACCATTGCCTTTTTCGTAAATGCGGCGATTCTGGTTCTGGCGGCAAGCGTATTTTTCGGCAAGCAGAGCGTGGTCGTCCCCGGAGGCCATGTGCTGCAGTTTTCCGCTACCAGCGATTGGATTCGCGTTGCCTACCTGACGCTGGCCCCATTGCTGGGGACTGCCTTCGCCAGCACCCTGTTCGCCGTGGCTCTGCTGGCCAGCGGCCAGAGCAGCACGATCACGGGAACGTTGGCCGGCCAGGTTGTGATGGAAGGATTTATGCACTGGCGAATCCAGCCGTGGGTGCGCCGCCTCATCACCCGCACGCTCGCCATTCTGCCGGCCGTCCTCATCATCGGTCTGCGCGGCGACAGCAGCGTTACCGACCTCTTAACTCTCAGCCAGGTCGTGCTCGCGCTACAGCTTCCTTTCGCCATGTTCCCCTTGCTGCAGTTCACCAGTTCGCGCCGTCGCATGGGTGGCTGGAAGAATGGTGCGGTGCTGCTGGTTTTGGGCTGGTCCAGTGCTATCCTGATCACCGCCATGGATATCTACGGCCTTCCCGATTCCTTGCACGCGGCGTGGAAGGTAATCGCTGGGGGGTAAAGCATGGGCGGACGGCTCCGAAGCGTGCATGTCGGTCGTCGTACGTAAGAAAGCGTTGTGGGCTCTGATAGCCAATTCCATGTACGAAACCATCCTCGTAACCCTCGATGGCACCGCGAGCGATCGCGCCATCATTGAGCACGTTAAGCAACTGGCCAAGCTCGCGAATAGCCGCCTGGTGCTGTTGCATGTAGCGGACGGATGGGCTGCCAGAACTTACGGATCCGATGCGGTCAGCCCGGAAATCGCTGAGGACACTGCTTACTTGAACCGGGTTCGCGAAGAATTCCAGTCTGCCGGTATTCCCACCGAAGCGGAGTTGGCCTACGGCAATCCTGCCGACCAGATCATCCAATGGGTGGAACAAAAGCGCTGCGATTTGGTCGCCATGAGCACTCACGGTCACCGCTTCCTGGGCGACCTGTTTCTCGGTTCGACGGCCAATCGGGTGCGCCACAGCATTGGAGTTCCGGTTCTGCTTCTGCGCGCAAAATAGAGCGCGCCCCAACAACCAGACCGGCCGAACTGCGCTCACACATAATCGAACAAGGTCATGAAGCCAAAGTCCATGTGTAGTTGCTGATGACAGTGAAATAAGGTCAGCCCCGGATCGTCGGCGACAAAGTCCACTTCCATTTCCTGATATCCCCCGACCATCATCACATCTTTCATCACGCCCCGCACCGCTGTTCCCGCCAGTTTGGTCAGCTCGAAACTGTGCCGGTGAAGATGGATGGGATGAATATCGTCGGTCGCGTTGTGCATGCGCAGGCGATAACGCTTGCCCTGATGCAGATGGTAAACCGGAGTCATCGAGCCGTCTGGAAACACCCTGTCGTTGATTGCCCACAGGTTGAAGCCATGCTCCCCCGCATTCCGCTTTGTGAAAATCATGTCGATCAGTTCGTCCGGTTCGCCCACGGGGTTCTGCTCGCCGAACAGCGCATAGTTCCAGCGAAACGAAGGCGGCGCCTGCCACACTGCATCCCCGGTCTGCCCCGCGTACTCGACCACAATGCCCATGCCGTTGCCGCGATCATCATCTGCCAGATCGCCCATGACCCATACTCCGGGATGATTCATCTCCACGATCGCGCAAATACGCTCCGCTGTTCCCAACCACAGCACAGGCACCTCCGCCCGCACTGGCGTGGAGTTGCCGTCCAGCGCAACCACTTTGAACGTGTGCCCGGGCAGCGCCAGGCTGCGAATCTCGGTCGCGCTCCCGTTCAGGATATGAAAGAGAACTCTTTCGTCCCGCTTCACCCGCACCGGCTCGCCGTGCCCCAGCATCCGTCCATTGATGGTGAAGTAGCGATATCCCACTTCGTAGCCGTGCGGCATTCCCTTGGCCAAAGACGCCCTCATCGCCCACTCACCCTCCGTTTGCAGATCTCTTACTCGCGTGGTGGGCGCCAGGAAATCCATGGTCACATCGCCGCCCTGGCTGAAAAACGGCTCAAATTCCTTGAGCACAAGAAACACTTCCCGGTCGTAATCTCCCGGATCATTTTTCGCTTCGATGTAAACCGGTCCAACCTGGCCGCTATACTGCCCGGCGTGCAAGTCTGCTCGGGCATGATTATGAGTGTGATAGAAGCGAAACCCCGAGGGCCTCGGAGTAAATGTAATGCGCCGCATCCCGTGGGCAGGAATAAATGGCGTCCCTTCTTCGGCTGCTCCATCCACATCCGTCGGAACAAACTGTCCGTGCCAGTGCAACTGCTCGGGCGTATCGGTGTCGTTATGGATTTCCACCGTCACCGGATGGCCTTCTTTGAAACGCAACAGCGGCCCGGGAAATTGTCCGTTATATGCAATCGTTGAGAGAATGTTCTTCGGCGCGATCTCGATCGGCGCTGCCCCGATGTGCAACGTGTAATCTACTGAGCTTTGCTCTGGTTCAGCCGGAACCATTTTGAGGATTCCGGCAGCGGAGATCGAAGCTGTTACCCCTGTCTCGCCATACGCCTTGCCGGAAGCGAGAATAGCGCCCGCAGTTCCTGCCAATTTCAAGAACTTTCGCCTTGACGTGTCGTTCTTGCTCATGCCAGATCTCTCCCCACGCCCATTTTCATCAGACTGCGCCACACCCGGGATCATTTGCAACCAGACCTGACGCATTCGAGACAATCGCCGGGGCAAAGAATTAAACTAATAGGTTCGCGGCATTACTTCTGCGCCCATGTGTACCGCGCCTTTTTAAGGAAGGTCATCATGTCATTGAATAGCTTCGACAGCCGTTCTTCCCTCAAGGTTGGCAATAAGGAGTACGAAATCCACAGGCTCGATGCGCTCGATAAGCAAGGGATTTCGACAAAGCATCTGCCTTATTCCCTGCGCATATTGCTGGAGAATCTGCTGCGCAACGAAGACGGCCGTAATGTGACGAAAGAAGAAGTTCGCGCTCTGGCGGCGTGGGGCACGCAATCGGGCAATGGCAAACCGCAGGCCGAAAAGGAAATAGCCTTCACTCCCAGCCGTGTGCTCTTGCAGGACTTCACCGGCGTTCCGTGTGTTGTCGATCTCGCGGCTATGCGCGATGCGATGAAAGAACTTGGTGGCGACCCCGCGCTCATCAACCCCTTGCAGCCAGTCGAACTGGTTATCGATCACTCTGTCCAGGTCGACGAATTCGGTAGCTCGAACGCCTTTGAACTGAATGCACTTCTCGAATTCCAGCGCAACAAAGAACGCTACTCGTTTCTTCGCTGGGGACAAACTGGGTTCCATAATTTAGCTATCGTCCCCCCTGACACTGGCATTGTTCATCAGGTGAATCTCGAGTGCCTCGCGCGTGTCGTGTTTGTGCAGGAATCGAACGGCTCAGGAAAATCCCCTGCGAAACGCTCCGCCTACCCCGATACCCTCGTTGGAACCGACAGTCACTCGACGATGATCAATGGGTTGGGAGTGCTGGGGTGGGGAGTGGGCGGAATTGAGGCCGAGGCGGCGATGCTGGGGCAGCCTGTTTCCATGCTGATTCCCCGAGTGGTGGGCGTGAAGCTGACAGGCCGTCTGCATGAAGGAGCGACCGCGACCGATCTGGTCCTTACCGTCACGGAGATGTTGCGCAAGCATGGAGTGGTTGGAAAATTTGTCGAGTATTTCGGGCCTGGCTTGCGCGATCTGCCTTTGGCAGATCGCGCCACCATCGCAAACATGAGCCCGGAATACGGCGCGACTTGTGGAATTTTTCCGGTGGACAAAGAAAGTCTGAAGTATCTGCGGCTCACTGGACGCAGCGACGAGCAGATTGCACTGGTCGAGGCCTACTGCCGCGAGCAGGGACTGTTTCACGACGAAAAGACTCCCGAGGCCACGTACTCTGAACTGCTCACGCTTGATCTTGCGAGCGTCGAGCCGAGCCTTGCCGGTCCAAAGCGTCCGCAGGATCGCGTGCTGCTCTCGCATGCGCGCGAGTCGTTTGAAAAAGCTCTGCCATCGCTGATCAAGCCGAAGAGCGGTGCCACTGCCGCGCCCACGAACGTCGCCAAGAATTCCGCGCGCTGGGAGCAGGAAGGCGGCAGCCCCGCGGCCATCGGCACAGAAGATCCCAATGTCCACGAGCATGTTCCTGCCGACGTGAAGAGTGCGTTGAAGCATGGAAGTGTAGTGATCGCTGCCATCACTTCGTGCACCAACACTTCGAATCCCTCCGTCCTGATCGGCGCCGGACTGCTGGCGAAAAAAGCCGTCGAAAAAGGCCTTTCGGTTCCCGCGTGGGTGAAGACTTCTCTCGCTCCGGGCTCGAAAGTGGTCACCGACTATCTCGAGAAAGCCGGCCTCACTCCGTATCTTGAAAAATTGAAATTTCATCTTGTTGGTTACGGATGCACCACCTGCATCGGCAATTCCGGTCCTCTGCCGGAAGAAGTTTCCAAAACCATCGACGAAAAAGATTTGGTCGTCGCCTCTGTGCTTTCGGGCAATCGCAACTTCGAAGGGCGTATCAATTCCGAAGTGCGTGCCAACTACCTGATGTCCCCGCCTCTGGTCGTCGCCTTCGCCCTGGCGGGTCGCATCGACACCGACCTGCGCAAAGACCCACTAGGCAAGGGCAAAGACGGCCAGCCGGTGTATCTCGCCGATCTCTGGCCTTCGCAACGCGAGGTCGATGAAACCATCGCGCGCTCGATTTCTTCCGACATGTTCAACAAAAGTTACGGCGAAGTATTCAAAGGCGATGAGCGCTGGCGCGGCCTCACCGTTCCCAAGGGCCAAACCTACGCCTGGGAAAAAGATTCCACCTATATCCGCCGAGCGCCTTACTTCGAAGGTATGGCGCTGAAGCCCTCGCCGGTCGCCGACATCAAGGGCGCTCGCGTGCTCGCGGTGCTGGGCGACAGCGTCACCACCGACCACATCTCTCCAGCTGGCTCCATCAAGAAAGATAGCCCCGCAGGAAAATACCTGCAGGAGCACGGCGTGAAGCCCGCCGATTTCAACTCCTACGGCTCGCGGCGCGGCAATCACGAAGTGATGGTGCGCGGCACCTTCGCCAATGTCCGCCTGCGCAACAAGCTAGTCGCGACCGAAGGCGGATTCACCCGCCACTTGCCCTCGAACACCGAGATGTCGATTTTCGACGCCTCGCAGAAATATCTGGCGGAAGGAACCCCGCTGCTGATTCTCGCCGGCAAAGAGTATGGCTCGGGCTCCTCGCGCGACTGGGCGGCGAAAGGCCCGCTGCTGCTGGGAGTGCGCGCCGTGATCGCCGAAAGCTACGAGCGCATTCACCGCTCGAATCTGGTCGGCATGGGCATCCTCCCACTACAGTTCCCCGCGGGCGAGAACGCCGAATCCCTCAAGCTTACCGGCGAAGAAGTGTTCGAGATCGCCGGCATCCGCGACGTCGTCGAGCACTTCGCCGCCGGACGCACGGTGAAAGTGCGGGCACAAGGGATGGAGGGCCAGACCCGCCGTCACATCGAGTTCGATGCGCTGGTGCGCATCGATACTCCGCAGGAAGCGCTGTACTACTCTAACGGCGGCATCCTGCAGTACGTGCTGCGGCAGTTATTGGGCAAGCCCCAGGCGGTAGGGGTGTAGGCTTCCCATGCGGACCTCTTCTGGCGATCGGGATGACACGTGAGGGGTGGTCGGCGTAACTGAGGCAAGGAAACGTCGCCGGGGCTGGAGCCCTGCGCTCCCCCAAAAAGCCGCTTACGCGGCCCTGAAGGGCCGCTCTTCCACGGCATTTGCTGTCACCTTCTCAGGCAGCAGGCACCCTCTGAGGTTATGGCGTAGTGGACCGGTGGCCGTAGCAGAATCTTCTCAGGAGGATGATTTCGATGATTCGAACCTGTGCGCACGGCGGCGCGCCGGGCAAAGTTGGAAGCTGGCCTATCCGCCGGCCTTCAGTTCGGTGAGGACTTGCTTCGCGATTTCTTTGAGAGTTTCAAAAACTCCCGCTCCCTGGAAGGCCACGGCTTCGACCACCGGTTCGTTTTTCTTGCGGAGTTCCTTGCTCAGCGTGTCCACGGGCAGGATATTGGGCAGGTCGCGCTTGTTAAGCTGCAGGACGTAGGGAATTTTTTTGAAGTCGTAGCCGTGCTCGTTGAGGTTCGACATGAGGTTGTCTAAGGCCTCGACGTTGGCGTCCATGCGTTCGGCCTGCGAGTCGGCGACAAACACGATGCCATCGACGCCGCGGAGGATGAGTTTGCGGCTGGCGTCGTAGAAAACCTGGCCGGGGACGGTATAGAGATGAATGCGCGTCTTGAAACCGCGCACCGAGCCCAGATCGAGGGGCAAGAAGTCGAAGAACAAGGTACGCTCGGTTTCGGTGGCCAGCGAGATCATTTTGCCCTTCTGCTGGTCCGCCGTCTTCTGGTAGATCATTTGCAGATTGGTGGTCTTGCCGCCGAGTCCGGCGCCGTAGTACACGATCTTGCAGTTGATCTCCCGGGCTGCGAAGTTGATGAAACTCAAGACTTTCCTCTAGGCGCGCGCCCGCCCTCGCGAGCCCAGGCAACGCGCAAAATTGTCCCTTTAAGAGCTTGCGGCTTTTATATCACACCGATGGTTGCGGAGGCAGGTTACTCCGGTGACCCCCGGAATCTTGCAATGGGATCGCCGATTGGCGGCTTCGGATTCTCAAACACGGAGCGCACGGGGAAGCACAGAGCATGAGAGTTTAGAGACGCAAGGAAACACATGGAGAGGTCGACCCTATCGGCGGCCGCTGAAAAATGGCCTAGCGGGCGGCAGGGAGCGGATAATAGCCGTCTTTTGCGTAGATCTTCAGATCGGGACGGTCCACCAGGACCTCAATGCTGCGGTAGGCTGAAGTGGAGGGCTTTTCGCCGCGCCGCGGAGTATAGCCAAGTGTGTACTGGTTGCGCGCCTCGCCCATGGCCTGGGCATAAGTATCTTCGATGGCGCTGCGGGAAAGCTCGGTGTAGACCGGCGCTCCGCCGGTGGCCGAGGCGTATTTGGGCAGAATGTCGCTATATCCCTCATGGGGCAGGTGAAAACGCTCGATTCTTCCGTAGACTGGCAGGGCGGCGCTCTCCACCGCGATGGCTTTCACCTGGATTTCGTTGGAAAGGAGCACGCGCAGCACGTCGCGGTAGCTGGCCTTGCTGCCGTATTCCTTTCCGTCGCTGATGATGAAGATAATTTTGCGCCGGGTGCGCTCGCGCTTGCTGAGATCGAGGGCCGCCTGCAGGATGGCGTCGTTCAAAACATGAGCTTGCTTGGCCGGGGTGTAGACGGGTTGCGTCGGACTGCCGACCGGAATGCCGTTAACAATCGGGCCATTGGGAGCGAGCGGGCCGCTGAGCACGGCCGGACCGTTATTGTAGCCGTGCACAGTCTTCATCTGATCGAGAAGTTCGGTCAACGTGCGACCTGCGGCGGCGAAATCGCTCGCCTGGCTCACCGTGGTGCTGTAGGTGTAAAGAGAAACCTCGTCATAAGGCGCGAAAGCGCCCACCAGGGCTGGAAAGGTCTGGTTGACTTTTTGTAAGGCGGAATCGGACATGCCGAGGTCGAGCACCAAGGCTACGGACAGGGCAAAGGGATCGCTGCTGAAAAAAGTGAGCTTCTGCTGGGTGCCGTTCTCCATTACGGTGAAATCTTTCGGAAGCAGGCCGTCGACCATCCGCCCGTCCTGGTCTTTTACGGTGACGGGAATCTGAACGAAGTTGGTGTGGACGACCAGGGTATAGAGCTGCTGCTGCGAGGTAGGCTGTTGCCGGGGAACGCTGGTACCCGGAGGCACGGTCTTGATCGGTGGCATGGGAGGGGGTTGAGTCTCGTCCTCCGAGGAACCGGCCGGGGTAGCAGGAGTATTGGTCCAGGGGTTGAGCGGCGCCTTAGCAGGTTTGGGTTTTTCTTCTTGGGCGACAGGGGGCCGTTCCGGCGGGGGCGGGGTCGCTTGTGGTGTGGGCGCATCGGGAATGTTCTGAGGCTGCTGCTGAGTCTGTGGCGGGGTCTGGCTGTTGGAGCTCTGGTTCGATGAAGATTGCGCCCACGTCAGCAGAGGCGCGCCTAGCAAGACCAAACCCAACACCACCGGAAACCATACCGATCTCTGCCGGATTCCTGTGCCCTTGCTCATGGTCTGCCCGTCCAAAAAAAGTGATGTTGCCGCTACTTCGGATGCCTGAAGTGGGCGGTTTGGTGCATCCAAGCTACAGGACTAGACTAACAAAAACTGACCCAGAGAATCTCTGATGGCCCAAATCCTGCCTTTTCCGAAATATCGCGTTTGCGCAACCTTGCTGTTCCTGCTGACGGTGGCCGGGGCGCCGGCCGCTTTCTCTCAGGATGCCGCCCAAAAGCCGGACTCCTCCCAGAACCAAACCGCCCAGAATCCCACCGAGACGCTGAAGGTCAACGTCAACGTGGTGAACGTGTTTTTCAATGTGAAAGACAAGCACGGGGCGCTGATTCCCAACCTGACCAAAGACGAGTTCACCGTTGCCGAGGACGGCAAGCCTCAGACCGTCAAGTATTTCAGCGCGGAGACCAATCTGCCGTTGACGCTGGGAATCCTGATCGATTCCTCCGGCAGCCAGCAGCGGGTACTGGATATGGAGAAGGAAGTGGGCAGTGCTTTCCTGAAACAAATCCTGACGTCCAAGGATCTGGCATATGTCATCGACTTCAACATCGACGCGGAGCTGGCGCAGGATCTGACCAGCGATGTGCATCTGCTCTCAGCCGCGCTGAACAATGTGAAGATCAACGTCGGTGGCGGCACTGGCGGTATCCCGGGAATCGGTCAGGGCCCTGTACCGGTTCAGAACGCCCCAGGCACGGTGCTCTATGATGCGGTTTACCTTTCGGCCCACGACATGCTGGCCAGGCAGATCGGGCGGAAAGCCATGGTTCTGCTTACCGATGGCCAGGATGAAGGCAGCAAGCTGAAGATTCAGGACGCCATCGAAGCCGCGCAGAAAGCCGATGCGATTGTTTACGTGTTGCTGTGCGCAGACCGCGGAAGCTATTTTGCCGCAGGAATGGGCTACAGCGGCGACTACGACATGAAGAAACTGACCGAAGCCACTGGCGGCCGCGTGATCAACGTGGGAAACAAGTTCGATAAGCTCAAAGAGGCCTTCAACCAGATTGCGGCCGAATTACGCAGCCAATACACGCTCGGCTACACGCCTACTAACGACAAGCTGGACGGCACTTACCGGAAACTGGAAATCAAGTCCAAGCAGGGATACAAGATTCAGGCCCGGGCCGGGTATTACGCGACGGCGCATTCGCAAGAGTAGTGAGTGCTCTGCGGTGGCACACCCGGATGAGGAAGCGCGCCCAACGCACGGAATTTTGCGTCGCAAAGGACGCAACGCTTGGCGCGGCTCGCTCAGATCCTTCGGTACGCAAGGAGCGCCCGCTCAGGATGACATTTGGGTTGAGCCGCTATCCCGGGCAGTATTCTCTACCCTTAGACCCGAAAAAAGTATAGCCTTTCCTCCACGGCTAGCAGCTAAGCCGTCGCGGAGGCCTGCGCTGTGGCGAGCATAAATCGCAATCAGGGGTTTTCCCGCCGTTCATTCCTGCATCTTGGCGCTGCGGCTTCGACCGCGGCGGCTTTCCACATGATGACCGAGCCCCTGCTGGCCGCGGCGAAGCGCGGGCCGCTTCCCAAAGACGCGGTCGTAATCGATAAAAACGAAAACCCGCTTGGCCCATGCCAGGCGGCGCGGGAAGCCATCACCGCCGTCATTCCGCAGGGAGGACGCTACTCGCTCTATCTAATCGATGACCTTGGAGAGACCCTTGCGCAGATGGAAGGGCTGAGCCAGGAATCGGTTGACGTGTTCGCCGGTTCGACGCCGGCGCTTTACGACACGGTTCGGGCCTTCACCTCGCCGCAGAAAAGCTACGTGACTGCCGATCCCGGATATGAAGCGGGCATGTTCGCGGCTGGCCAGGCGGGAGCGCGGGTGGTCAAAGTTCCGCTTACCAAGACCTTTGCGCACGATGTCAGGGCGATGATCGCCGCCGCTCCGGATGCGGGCGTGTTCTACATCTGTACTCCGAACAATCCTACGGGCACGCTGACTCCGCACGAGGACGTGGAATATCTGCTGGAGAACAAACCCAAGGGCTCGATGGTGCTGGTGGACGAAGCCTACATTCATTTTTCCGGCGCGCCTTCCACGCTCGATCTGGTGAAGGCGGGAAAAGACATCATCGTGCTGCGCACCTTCTCGAAGATTTACGGAATGGCCGGGCTGCGCTGCGGGCTTGCCATCGCGCGCCCCGATCTGCTGAAAGCAATTCATGCCTACGGTGGATGGAATTTTATGCCGGTTACGGCTCTGGTTGCGGCTTCGGCGAGCCTGAAGGACGCGCAATTAGTGCCGGAGCGGAGGCGGATCAATGCTTCTATTCGACAGGCAACGTTCGAGTGGCTCGAACGCAACGGTTACTCGTATAGTCCGTCGGAGTCGAACTGTTTCCTGCTGGAAACCCATCGTCCGGGGAAAGAAGTGATCGAGGCGATGGCAAAGCAGAACATTTTCATCGGACGCATCTGGCCGGTGATGCCGACCTGCGTGCGCATCACCGTCGGCACGCAGGCGGAGATGGAAAAATTCGAGGAGGCATTCCAGAGGGTGATGCGGGGGACAGTGGCATTTGCCATGCCGGGGTCCGCTCAAACGAGGAAGCACCCTGTGCTGATTTCATAAAATCTGCACCGGGCCGAGTCTTACTGCGGCGTCAGCAGATAGCGTGCTCGTTGCCGTTGCGCAACCCAGTCCCTACAATCTGCCCGGAGTTGTTGATGCCGTTTGCCTCGAGCAACGTCCATCCCGAGCCCGCCAGAATCAACTTGTTGAGATCTTTCATCTTGCCACCGCTGTAGATGAACGCGTGATAGGTATTGTTGAACGTGGCCTGTCCGACGACAACACCGGAGTCGTTGATGGCGAAGCCCCAGGTGGTGCCAGACTTTTGCAGCACGCCCAGGTCGAGCATTTTGCCGTTGGTGAGCCGGAAGGCGTGCGCGGAGCCGTTCTCGGTGTAAGCGAGGCCGGCAACCTGATTCTTGTTGTTGATGGCGTAGCCTTCGCTCCACGAACCACCGAGGGTTCCCAGCTTAGTCATGACGCCGTTGCGCCAGATGAAACCAAAGAAGTTTCCGTTGACATCGTAAGACGTTCCCGTCACCACGCCGGCGTTGTTCACGCCCTGCGCGCTGTTCCACCAATCGACGCCGTTGGGTGACCCCAAAGTTCCCAGGTCGATCATCTTGCCATCGCTATAGAGAAAGGGATGATTGCTGCCATCGCCGGTAACGGCAGACCCTACAACCTGCCCCGCGTCATTGATGCCATAGGCCACAGCCGAGCCGCCGCCGAGATCGCCGATATCGGCGAGCTTGCCATCGACGGTAACGAAGGCGCGATAGGTGGTTGCGTTCGTTGCGTAGCCGGCCAGCTGGCCGGACGAATTGATCCCGTTTCCGATCCCGACTTTTCCACCCAGTGTGCCGAGACTGGTCATTTTGCCGGCACTGTAGAGAAAAACGCCGCTCACGTTCGTCGTGTTACTGCCCGCAGATCCGGTGACCGCGCCCGTGAAGTTGATGCCGCGTCCAACGCTGTAGTTATCGCCGGAAACCGTTCCGAGGTCGGTGATGGTGTAGGTCTGCGCAGCACACAACGATGAAGCAGCGCCCAGGAGAGCAATCAGAAAAAACCACCGAGTGGCTGGGGATTTCATAACCTGCTCCTTAATATTCCGGAAGCGGAGGTTTTAAGACCAGCGAATTTTGCGCCTTTGTGCAGGCGCAGTTGTCAAAAAATTGTCAAATTGCGTGGTCGCGGCGATATCGTGCCCAGCCTAATCGATCTTCTCGTTCCAGTTCACTGTCCGGCGTTCGCTGCTGCTCTTGTGGGACAGCAGCAGCGCCCTCATCGTTCGCAGAGCCTGCTCGGGCGTGACAGCGAGCGGCGCACCTTTTTCCATGGCGTCGCGTACGTTCTCGTAAAAGCCACGATA
>Ga0335081_10005542_pt1 | contig 19982 bp, 23 predicted proteins | sample Lox_Sample_35_FD_206713 | JGI IMG/M metagenome (GOLD analysis project Ga0335081, IMG submission 206713) | Soil microbial communities from Loxahatchee National Wildlife Refuge, Florida, United States - Lox_Sample_3.5 | ecosystem: Environmental > Terrestrial > Soil > Wetlands | place: USA... | reverse complement strand
CCGTACTCGTATTTGCTGATCGGCTCGCCGACTCTGGTCGTGTCAATGTTGGCGACAATCGTCTTGGGAGCAGCTTGTGCGGCGGTCTGTGCATACGCCAGATTGGGAACCGCAGCGACAAATATGAGGCACTGTCTCACTACTTTTATCGTTTGCATTTCATGCTCTCCACAACTACCCGGTCTAATTGCTCCTGCACCGTGACAGTAGCACAGGCACTCGTGCCTGCGCAGCACCGTCAGGAGTCGCGGTGCCCCATTTTAAGCTGAGGCGGTCGGAGACCAAGCTTAGGCTTTGAAAGAGGGCGGAATCTCGGTAAATTGCGTTCGTGGTTCGCGAAGACGTCGAATCTCAACTGAGGAGCTTCCGCCGCGAATCGAGTAGGCAGCATCCTCTCGCAACTACTCCAGTTGTTTCTGCGCCCGTGTTCGAGCAACCGGCGCGCCAGCACCGCGCCAGGCGTCACGGAAGGGGTGATGATCGGGCAGCGGTTTAACGACTGAACGCCAAACGCAAGGTTTGAAACAGAGCGAGTGGCCGGAAGGTGCAACTCGGTCAATCTAACCCCACCTTACTTCACAGCAGCTTACAAACCACGGGATGCCAAGGCGCGCGACTCAGACGCCGTCGACATCTGTGGGTTGGATTGTGGGGCTGGAAGTCACTGGTGCATTTAGGCAGGCGCGGGCCAAATCCGATTCCAGGACCCGTGGCAAGGATATCCTTACAGAACGCACTCGCGGCACGTTTATGCTTTAACGGTCCTCTTCCCGGGAACCTCCGCCGGCTGGGAATAGAGGGCTTCCGTGTTGCTGCCGCGGCAAGGATATGCTTTATTCTGGCAAAGTTATGCTTGAAGTGACACTCCGTTGTTGTTGTACTACTAGTTGCTGCTGTGTGAATTAAACCAAATCTTTGCCATTTGTTTTAGCAACATTATGCTTTATTCGGTCCAGACCTCATGCAACTCTTGCTGAAAGCAAGGCTTGGACCGTTTCTCCCTCGGGGTCGAGCACTATCGTGCACACTCTGCTGCCATGAGCGGCGCGGCGGGAATCTCGGCTAGAATCCCACTCGGCATTGAGTCACACAGCGTAAGGCTACGGGCTGGCGCTGAGGCGTAGAGTCTTTCGGAGAGCAAGCCTCCCCCTTAACGAAATGCCCCCGTGCTGCGTCTAACCTCAAGTATGAGACGTACGAAGATTTTCGTTGACAGTACGAAAGCATTCGTAGTACGGTGGGTATCGTGATGCGACAGATTCCACTCAAGCCGACTTCCGCCGAGCTCGAAATCCTCTCGGTCCTGTGGGAGCGAGGACCTTCCACGGTCCGTGAGGTGCAGCAGGCGCTAAGCCGCAAGAAGGCCACCGGATATACCACGGTGCTGAAGCTGCTTCAGATCATGACCGAGAAGGGAAGCGTACGCCGCGACGAGAAGCAGCGGGCGCATGTCTATGCGGCCAGCCAAACGGCGGAAAACACCAAGCGGCAACTTGCTGGCGACGTGTTACAGCGCGTCTTCGGCGGGTCGGCCAGCCAGTTGATGATGCACGCACTGGGCGGGCGGCGGACATCGCCGCAGGAGATCGAGGAATTGCAGCGCGTGCTGAGTGAATACGCGAGGAGGTCACGATGACACAGTTTGGCGGTTGGCTTTCGCCGAGTGTGATGCACCCGTTAGGCTGGGCATTGCTACTCTTCCTGTGGCAGGGGGCCGTGCTAGCCGCCCTGTTTGCCGCCGCTCTAACCATCTTTGGAGGTGCCCGTGCCCGTTACGCGCTGGGGGTTGCGACCCTGATGCTAATGCTGGCGGCGCCGGTTGTGACCTTTCTGACGGTCTGGCACCAAGCCTCCACTGCAACCTCTGCCACCGGCAGCCTGCCTGTCGTTATAGCGGCGTCGCGAACTCTCGTGAGTTCGGCGTCGGCAGGTGCTCCGGCGACCCGGGAGCGAGCTGCGGCAGACCTTTTTCCGTGGCTGGTGGAAACTTGGCTCGTCGGCGTCATCCTGCTGGGCCTGCGTGCCGCTGGTGGGCTGGTACTGCTGGAGCGGCTCGAGCGGCGCGAGGCGGCGCCGGCCACGAGCGCGCTGCGCTCGACATGTCTCGACCTGCAACGGCGGTTGGGAATTGACCGCGCCATCCGCTATTGCGAGTGCCGAATGTTGGAGGCGCCGGCTGTCATTGGGTGGTTCCGCCCGGTGGTGTTGCTGCCGGCGACCGCCCTGATGGGGCTCCGCCAGGCGCAACTCGAGGCTGTGATCGCGCACGAGCTAGCCCACATCCGCCGCCTCGACGGCTTAGTGAACCTTTTGCAGATGTTGGCCGAGACGCTGCTCTTTTACCACCCGGCCGTCTGGTGGGTGAGCCACCGCATTCGCGCGGAGCGTGAGAACTGCTGCGATGACATCGCGGTTTCGGTATGTGGTGACGCGGTCGCGTACGCGAGCACGCTCGTGTCAATGGCGGAGTGGCGATCCCGGCCGTCGCTAGCCATGGCCGCCAACCATGGTTCGCTCAGTCGTCGCGTGGCGCGGCTGTTAGGCATCGGGAGCCTGATGCGTCGCTCTTCGGGCGCGGGATGGGCAACGGTGGCGCTCTGCTTGGCCGGAGCGTTGCTGGTGGGGACCGCTTTCCTGGGCGCCGCGCGCAGTTCGCTGGGACTGGATATCGTGAAAAAAACTGCCGGCAACGAAGTCAGTCCGGCTGGCACCGTGGTGAGGCGCTCTCCTCGGTCGCGCTCGAGCCTAAGAGCGGTCCAGGCGGTGCCGGCTGCTAATCCCTCGCTCCGACTTGAGCAGGCCTCAGCTCCCGCGCCTGCGTCCGAGGCTGGCGAAAAAGGCGAGGGCAAGACGCGCGCGGCTGCGGACGAGGAGAAGCCGCAGCAGAACGGCAAGAAGTCATTCATCGACGAGCTGAAGGCGGTGGGACTCGGCCATCTTACACCAGGTCAGCTTGTCGCGATGAAGAACCAGGGGGTCACACCCGAGTACGTGCGGCAGATCCACGAGTTGGGGCTGCAGCCGAATCCGGACGAACTGATCGCCATGCGCGTCGAAGGCGTCTCGGGGGAATACGTCCGAACCATGCGCGCCGAACACCTCAACCCGACTGTCGAGCAACTCGTCGCCATGAGAACCCAAGGAGTAGCCGTCGAGTTTGTTCGCGAGATCAAGGGTCTCGGACTGCAGCCTAATGTTGACGAACTGATGGCGATGCGTGTCCAAGATGTGACGCCAGAATACGTCCGCGAAATGCGTGCCGCCGGTTTCGATCCCACCACTGAGCAGTTCGTGGCCATGCGGACTCAGGGTGTGACCTCCGAATACGTGCGCGGACTGCAGGAGCTGGGGCTAAAGCCCAACGCCGACGAACTGGTGGGAATGCGTGTGCAAGGCGTGACGCAAGACTACATTCGCCAGATTCGCGCCACGGACCTCAACCCGACGATCGAGCAACTCATCGGTCTGCACGTGCAAGGAGTCACGCCGGAGTACGTGCGCACCCTGCAGGCCGCGGGACTCGGCAAGTTGCGGGTGGACGACTACATCGCTGCCCAGAGTCAGGGCATCGACCGCGAGTTTCTTGAGAAGGTACGCAAACACGGTTTCCAGAACCTGGATCTGGAGAAGCTGATTGCCTTGAAACAAGCCGACGTGCTGTAGCGATATTACCAGGGCTAGCTCATGTAGTTGAACGTGAATTCTGCGGGTTCATGACGGGGTGGCGGCCGGCCGGGGTCGCACGCACCAGGTAAAGGAGGAACATACGATGAAACCACGAACTTTACTAGCTCTCGCTTTAGTGGCGGCGTGCGCGATCTGGCTAGCGGCTGCGCGATCATCGTCGCAGGAAGACACGGGCGACTGGACCATCGCCCGGTCGGACGAACCCGGAAAGATTCAGTTCTCGTTGATGCAGTCCCGCTACGGCTCGGGTCATTCCAATTACAGCTCGGATTGGCCCCTGGATGAGTTTCATGGCCTGGACGTTTCCAAGCCGGGGCGCCAAGAGGTGCGTTTCACTATCTCCCGTGACGCCGGACGATTCGAGTGCGAAGGGTTTCTCGAAAACGGCGAAGGAGCGGGGAGGTTTCATTTCTTCGCCGACCCGAAGTACGCGCAGGAAATGAGCGCGACCGGCTTCGCGGGCGCCGACGGCGAGAAACAACTCGCCTTAGCAATCCACGACGTGAGCCTAAAATTCGCCCAGGAAATGAAGGACGGGCACGTCGAGGGCCTAGACACCGACAAGCTGATCGCATTCCGCATTTTTGGCGTGAGCCGCCGCTTCATTGAAGACCTCCGTGCGGCGGGGGTGAAAGCAACGGACGCGGACAAACTCGTAGCCTTGCGCATCCATGGGGTATCGCCCGAAATGGTCCGCGCCCTTCGCGCGCAGGGCTATCAGCCCGACGAGGACCAACTGGTGGCCCTGAGGATTCACGGGGCAACACCAGAGTGGATCGAACAAATGGGCGCGCTGGGCTACCGCCATGTTAGCCTCGAACAGCTCATCGCCTTCCGGATTCACGGCGTGACCCCGCAGTTCATCACGAAGCTGCAAGGTCTGGGGTACAAGCAGACTGAGCCGGACCAACTGGTGGCTTTGAGGATCCACGGGGCCACGCCGGAGTGGATCGAACAAATGGGCACACTGGGCTACAGCCATCTCAGCCTCGACCAGCTCGTCGCCTTCCGAATTCACGGCGTGACACCGGAATTCATCACCAAGCTGCAAGGGCTCGGCTACAAGCATCCGGAGCCGGATCAACTGGTCGCGATGCAGATTCACGGGGTCACGCCCGAGTACATAGAGAAATTGAAGTCGCACGGGCTAAAAGACCTGACCGCCGATCAGTTGGTAAGCCTTCGCATTCATGGGATCGACTAAACGCCACAACGAAGAAGGCTGAAGCTGAGGGTTTGCGGTGAAATGCCTGGCCGGTTACCCGCTGCTTATGAGTTGTGGTACGAATCCTGTTAGGCTTTGCTCAAGAGTGACTCGGCGATTTCGGTCCACTCTTGCTTATGCGAACTCTGGGATGGAGGCTTGCCCGCCCTTCTGTACCAGTAACCCGCATTGGAGGAGTCTCCCTCCTTGCGATGCAAGTAAGCGTGAACCCAGGAGCCCGCAGGACCCTCGTCCTGCTGTGCCGACTCGTGGGCTTTGGTCCAATGGCCCTTGGCATCCCACCAGAGTCCTGCGAGGGCCAAACTCAAATGGGCGGGCGGCTCCTCAGCCGCCAAGGTATCGCGGAATTCCTCCAACGTCATAAGTGTCCGTACCTAAGCGTTTCTATCTACCAACCTAGTGGGAGGCCGCCAACTCCATGGGGCTACTTAAGTTGTCGAATCGGGGCGCCCGCCCTTCCTCCCATTTTCCCTGGCGGCGGAGCTGTACACGGCCGGTTCAAGCTCTTCTAGCACCGATTTCGCCGCTGCGTCCATAAAGGGCAGAAACTGCATCATCAGCACGGCCTTGGTTTTTCGGCGCCGGGTCGATCCAGAAGAAGGTGTTGTAAACTCCGGCCCACGCCATGCTGCCGCTCGCGCCCGCCCTCCACCGGCTGGGTGTTAAGCGCGAAGCCGAAACCAAACTTGTCCAGCAATCCCGCGATGGGAACGCCGTCCCGAACGAAATCGGGCGCCAGGCTCCTGATCGGTGTCACCGTCAAATCGCCGATCTGGTTCCGGCGCATTGACGCCACCGTTTCCGCATCGAGCACCATGGCGTTGCCCAGCGTCCCGCCGCCGAGCAACATCCGTGTGAATTTCAGGTAATCGGCCCCGGTCGAATACAAGCCGCCGCCACCGCCAAAAAAAAACGCACCGGCTCGAACTCCTGCGGTGGATTCTCGGCGAGTGTCCCATCATCCTTGCGCTGGTGAATGGTCACCGCACGCGCCTGTTTGTCCGCCGGGACGTTGTAGAAGCTGTCCTCCATGCCGAGCGGCGCGAAAATGTTTTGCCGGAAGTACTCTCCCAGCGACTGGCCGCTGATTTTTTCCACCCACTTTGCCAGCCAGTCGATGCTGATGCCGTACTCCCATTTCGTGCCGGGGTCGAACATCAGTGGCGCCTTCAGAAAAACCGCCGTCGCCGGCCCGTGAGCTCGGAGCGCTACGGTCGGGTTGAGTTCTATGCGGTGAGGCGCATCCTAACCGGCGAGGAGCTGACCGTGGATAACGCAACCGATGATGCGCTTCCGCTCGACCAGGCGCTTGGCTTCGACGCGGCTCACACGCTCGCCAACCAGCTCGCCGATCTTGCGTCCCATGGGGAAGGTCTTTGCCGCGAAGCAGCCTCGACCGCTGATAGATGATTTTCTGACTTCGAGCCTGAAGGTTGACAGCAGTTTCATCATTCTGGCTTATCATACCAGATCATCCAGGACCCCCAGCCTTGGCGGCATCCTCTACTCATTCACGAAATGGCGGGCTTTAGACACGCTCTCGATTTCTACAATACCATCAGCAGCGGGCACTGAGTATTCCTTGCCACACGCGGGGCAGGTTCCACTTACCACGTCCAGGGCTCGAACGGTTGGCGTGGGCGCGCCTGGAGGTATTTCCTTCCATACTATAAACGCCTGACAATCAGGGTTGGGGCAGTGAAGACCGGCATATCGGAACATAGGTAAGTGTATCATACCACCATTCGCCCCCCAGGCTGCGAATCGAGTCGTGTAGGCTGTCAGAATTACTGAGATTTCTTGACAATTCCTGAGAAACCGTGCCGCAGTTCGTGAAAAGATCTCGCAGAAATCGCGGGAATGGGCGTGTTCACGCTGCACCATCATTTCCGCGCGCTGACTGCCATGAGTCTCTTTCAGTATCAAATTCAAAAGCTGCTTCGGTTGCAGGCAGCGCAGGAAAAGTGCCAGCCAATTCAGCAGCGAATACAGCCGTTTCTTCGGCCAACCACCGATGCGGGATAGTCGGACTCTTCACTCGCCAAGCGCTCCGCCGTTGGGCTCGGTCAGTAATCGGTAAAGCGCTATCTGAGCGTTTGTCCCGGGTGAGTAGTCGGCCACTCGGACAAAGCTCGGGTGCGCTTCCGGTCGATGGCCCGTCCGGGCCGGTTCTTTTCCGGGTGGCCCCTGATCCGGGCCCCAATCGCAAAGTTTCAGACATGAGGGGCCAGGGTGCATGCCTCGCTGGCGATGGTGAAAGGGGTGTGTGACTGATTTCAGGATCCATTTCGCCGTATGAATTTTCGGCGATTAGGTCCATGATGAACTCTCCTTAGTGATGCAAAACTACTACGCCGAGAGATTAGCTGCCGAACGCCTGCGCGCCTGCTATGACGTGGCTCCGCCCAGAGTCAAGGAATATCTCGAAGCCGAGATCGACTTTGTTCTCCAGAAAACATCTTCCTCCATGATCGTCCTGGAGCTCGGTTGCGGATATGGGAGAGTCCTGCACTGCCTCATTCCCCGGGTGCGAGTCGCGGTCGGAATCGACGCTTCTTTCCTGAGCCTGCGCATGGCTCGGGGCTTTCTGGGCCGCACCGAATCGCTCCACCTCGCACAGATGGACGCAGCTCATCTTGGGTTTCGCGACCGCACTTTCGACGTTACCATCTGCATTCAGAATGGGATCTCCGCTTTTGGGGTTGATCAAGAGCGGCTGTTCGCGGAGGCTGTCCGTGTAACACGATCAGGCGGGACGACCCTGTTTTCAAGCTATTCCGAAGGCTTCTGGACCGATCGCCTGCAGTGGTTTGAGATTCAGTCCGCACACGGGCTCATAGGCACCATCGACTATCAGGCCACAGGCGATGGTGTCATCGTCTGCAAAGACGGTTTTCGCGCGACAACCGTAAATGCCGCAGGATTTAGGAGCTTGGCGGGAGCCCTTGGTCTTGCCCCTAACATCCTCGAAGTAGACTGCTCCAGCCTCTTTTGCGAGGTCAGGGTCTCTTAAAGTGCAGATTCACAACATGAGATTGGTTCCCGAGCCGAGGTTTGCGCTCGTTCTCAACAGGGCGGTTCCGGGAGGGCGCAGCCTGGATTTCTGGCGCCGCAGTTCACCCACATTATCGGCGTTCTGTGCATTCGCCGCCGTCGTGTTTGCGGTGTTCTTGCCGAGCTATTTCTTCCGTCGAGCCCGCACCGCGCCGCCTGTGATACGATGGCGCCATGCCACAGCCGGAGCCGACTACAGGGCCGCTGACTCCTGAGGAGTTGCAACTGGCCACGCGAAACCGCGGCATGCCGCTCGAGGCGCTGCGCTATGACGTCACGCCTACGGGGCTGCATTATCTGCTCGTCCACTTCGACATCCCGGTGATTGACAGGGCCGCATGGTGTCTGCGCGTGGCGGGAAGTGTCGCGCGGGAATTGAGGCTGAGATTGGAGGAGATCCGCGCCCGGCCGCGCCAAACTCTTGCGGTCACGCTGGAGTGCGCGGGAAACGGGCGGGCGCGACTGTTCCCGCGGCCCGTCAGCCAGCCATGGTTGAACGAAGCTGTCAGCACGGCCGAGTGGACGGGCGCGCCGCTGGCGAGTGTGCTAGCGGAAGCAGGCCTGAAGCCGGATACCGTCGAACTCGTCTTTACCGGTGTTGACCATGGAGTTGAAAAGGGCTATGAGCACGACTATGCGCGCAGCCTGAAGGTCGCGGACGCCACTCGCCCGGAAGTATTGCTGGCCTATGAAATGAATGGCCGGCCGCTCGAGCCCCAGCACGGCTTTCCCCTGCGCTTGCTGGTTCCCGGCTGGTACGGCATGACGCACGTGAAATGGTTGACGCGCATCGACGCGGTCCGCGAACCCTTCGATGGCTACCAACAGCGCATCGCTTACTGGTACAAGCGCGATGCCGACGATCCCGGTGAGCCGGTGACGCGCATCCGCCCGCGCGCGCTGATGGCTCCACCGGGATTTCCGGACTTCCTGACGCGCCAAAGAACACTCGACCGTGCCGGTGTGGAAATCAGCGGCCGCGCCTGGTCCGGGGCGGCTCCCGTCGCGCAGGTGGAATTCGGTGTTGATGGCGCGTGGACGGCGGCGGCCGTCGAAAATCCGGCTAGCCCGTTCGCGTGGTGCCGCTGGTCGGCCACTTGGGACGCGACCCCGGGCGAACATGTCCTCTGCCGCGCCACCGACGCCGCCGGAAATCGCCAGCCGACCGCGCAGCCTTGGAACTACCAGGGCATGGGCAATAACCTCACTCAGACCGTGCCGGTGCTGGTGCGCTGATCCTGGACCTCTACCCAGGCGACCGTGTTCGCCTCAAGAGCGGAATGTTGGAACCTTCTGCCATAATGCAGCTGTTGCCAGCGCCGGCCGGATTTTCCATCAGACAACTGTCGTCATGACCCCCACGCTGCGGCGCACGCCGGTTAGGGTCCCCTGGGCTACCACAGTCAGGCCGAGTGAACAGAACGTGGTCGCAAGACCTCGAAGCGATCGACAGTACTTACTTCAGTGTGCATGGAAAGAGATCGGATCTCTCGCACACGTGATCTCTCCAGAAGACCGACCCCTCATCGAGACCGTCGCACTTGCGGAGCCAGAGTATGAAATTGTAGACGGGTGGGGGCGCTTATTACCGTTCGCTGCGCTCTTGCATGAGGGACTGGCGTTCCACCCATTCGAGACCTTCCTAGCGTCCAGAGATCTGGCCCGCACGGTTGCGGATGGTGGCAAGAACGCGCCGGCTAAACGCGCCGGAAGCCAGCCCAAGTAGTCTCCTTCAGGTCAGCTCGACCGCCTAACGGGCGGATATCTTCCGGTTGGCGTTGGTGCCGATGGAAGAGCTTCACTCAGTGGTACGCCGACAAATCCGACAAGTGATTTCCAAGTGGACAATTCGGCAGTGGCGCCGGGCAACGACGGGTCGCCACTAGCCGACTTGTGCTTATCCGGTTGTTTCAGCAAGCCCCAATATGTTGGGGTCAGCCTTTGCTTGGCGGATTGGGACGCTCCGCCTGCCCCGCATCTCCTTATAGGTCGTGGACTTGTGCCCGGTCCTGAGACCAAGTAAGGTTTGGAACGCAGCCATAGGTTGCTTCCGCCGGTTATGGCGAAAGACGAATTCATCAAGATACGCCTGGAGCTGATTGCGGAATACGTCGTGGTGGGTTCCGAGCAACCATTGCTTCAGGTTGCCGATGGCGCGGTCCGCCAAAGGCACGGCGGACTTCGCCCCTCTATGTAGGTCGGCTCGCGAGGGTTGAGCGGCACTCCGCCAGATACTTCTGGCAAGCCGCTTCAGTAGCGAACATCGACTGGAACTCGTGCAAGGTTTTCGGAAACGCTGGACGTGGCATGCCCATATACTACTAATTGGGGCTTGCTGAAACAACCGGATAAGCACGAGCCGACTACCGAGGACTTATCCTCGATCGATAGTCGCTTTGCTCGTTCGTCTTCATCACAGATCCGGAAGGTCAACCGATTCATTACTGATCGCCCAGACCCTGTACCGGCGACATTCGGGCAGCACGTTGAGCCGGCAGCAGACAAGCGGCGAGAGACACCACCGCGATAACGATGGCCGAACCGGCGAGGATCGCCGAGCTATGAGCAGGTACACGGAACAGAACCGCTTGCATGGCTTGACCCGTCAGCCAGGCTCCGAACACGCCGAGCATTGTGCCACCAGCGAGCAAGCGTAAGGCCAGGGAGAGGAATTGCCCACGAATCTGCTCTGGGCGCGCCCCTAAGGCCATGCGCACGGCGATCTCGCGGCGGCGCTGCGCCACGGCGTAGCTCAAGACGCCGTAAGTGCCGATGGCGATGAGCAGCAGAGCTATGCCCGAGAAGATCCCACCGAGCAGTGCGGGTGAGCGGCGGGCCACCAGGCTGGCGGCAATGCGGTCGTCCATCGACTCGATGTCATCAACCGGAAGCTCGGGATCGATCTGCCGGGTCGCTCTTTGCAGAGCTTGCCCCAGGGAATCCGGTCGTACGCTTCCTCGTACGGCCACAAAGATGTTGCTCTCCGGGCGATAAACATAAGGATAGTAAACTGCGCCCTGTGCTTCGTCGTCGGTGAGACCGGCTTGCTTGATGCTGCCGACCACGCCGACCACGGTGAATGCCTCGGCGTCAGGGCCCGGTTCGGAACCCTGGAAAAGGCGATGGCCTAAGGCACTGGCGTGTGGCCAGTAGAACCGAACGAAATCCTCGTCCACCACGCACACTCGAACTCCGCGGCGTGAATCCGCCCCGGTGAGAAACCGTCCCGCCCGCAGGGAGAAGCCCATGGCTCGGAAGTAGTCGCCGCCGGCACTATAAGAGTAAAGCCCGCGCGGCGATTCACCGGGCTGGAAAACGTGGCCCTCCACCGCAGCGGCGCTCTTTCCATTGATACCACTGAAAGGGATGTTGGTGACTACGCCAGCGGACAACACTCCTGGTTGTTGGCCAACTTCGCCCACCAGCCTCTCAGTAAACGCAAGACCCGCCGCGGCCGAAGGATACTTATTACCGACCAACGAGATTTGTCCCGCGATGACGTGGTCGGACTCAAAGCCCGGAGAGACAGCCATCGCGCGTTTAAGACTGAGCCCGAGCAGGCCTGCCCCCGCCAGCAGCACAAAGGCCAGGGCAATCTGGGCGATGATGAAGCCATGGCGCAGGGTTTGCGCAGCGCGGCCCGCCGTTCCACCACGACCTTCGGATTGGAGCGCGGTGGCCGGATAAACGCGAAGATTAAACCAGGTGATGGGCGCTGCGAGTACCACGCCGAGGACGATGGCGGCCAGGAGAGCGACCAGGGCCAATTGCCCATCGAAGGCGATATGGGCGCCAAAGGGCAAGCGAGCAGCGCCCAGCGCAGCCACCAGACGAATTCCGGCAGCTCCCACCGCGAGCCCGAGTAGTCCTCCCGCCAGAGTCAGCAAAGTAGTCTCGACCACCACTTCGGTCGCGACGTGTCGCCGGCTCGCGCCTAGCGCCTGGCGGACGGCCAACTCTTTCGATCGGCCGCTGGCGCGGACGAGAAGCAAGTTCACGAGGTTGACGGTGCCGATGAGGAGAAGTGCGAACACGCCCGCTTGTAGCAACAGCAGCGTGGGACGGACCGCCGCCACCTGGTCGGCGTGAAGCGGCACCACGAGAGAACGAAATCCGGCCTCGGCCATCATTTTCGCCTGGGGGTCGTCTTTCTCCAGGACGGTATTCTGCGCGTCGATTTGCGACTGGGCCTGTGCCAGAGTTGCATCCGGCTTAAGCCGGGCGATCATTTGGGTGACATTTCCCCCCGAGTGCCGCTCGGCGGGGGAGCGTTGTTCCGGGCTCGAAGCAAGGGGCAAGTACAACTGAGACTCGGAGGAGAGAAAGCGGAAGCTCGGAGGGAGCACGCCAATTACCTTTTTGGGGAATCCATCGACCCGAATCGTATGTCCGATCACATGGGGATCGGCGTTGAAGTGCTGTTTCCAATACGCATCGCTCAGAATCGCGACATGGTCGGTTTGATAGCTGGTCTCGGAATCTGTGAAAACGCTTCCGAAAGCGGGACCGGCGCCGAGTGTGCTGAAAAGATCCGGAGACACCTGCGTGATCTGCTCGCGCTCTGTTGAGCCAGCCTCGCCGATGATTGCCGTGCCGAAGCGGTAGATTGAGAGCGAGCTGAAGGCTGGAATGCGGCCGCGGCGTTCGTAATAATTAGGCAGCGAGGCCCCATCGCGCTCGACGCCCGCTTTCGGATAGGTATTGAAAACGGTCTCCAGCCGGCCGGCGTCGGGAAACGGCAGCGAACGCAGCAGAATGGCGTCGATCACGGCGAAAATCGTGACGTTGGCGCCGAGACAGAGGGCAAGGGTCAGGAGAGCGGTGGCCGTGAACCCTGGCGTCTTTCGTAGTAACCGGAAGGCGTAGCGCAGCTCCCTCTCCAGCTCATCGAACGGATAAAGGCCGCGCGCCTCGCGGCAGTCTCCCTTGACGCCGTCAAAACCGCCGAACTCCATGCGCGCGCGGCGGCTCGCTTCTTCGCGCGACGCGCCGGAGCGCATGAGGTCGTCAGTGTATTGCTCGATGTGGATGCGTAGCTCCTCGGCCATCCCGGCTTCGAAATCACGCCGCGAGGTCAATACCCGGAACAGAGAACGAACGCGCTGAAACACCTCACACCTCCTTCGATGTCGTGTTCATGGCGGCGGCAATCGCAGAAACTAGCCGGTTCCAGCCAGCCGTCTCCTCGCGAAGGCGGCGGCGTCCGGCGGCGGTCAGAGTGTAGTACTTCGCCCGGCGGTTGTTCTCGCTCGGACCCCATTCTGTGGCGACGAGACCCTGGTGCTCCAGCCGGTAGAGTGCCGGATACAACGACCCCTGCGGAATCTCAAGCGCATGGCCCGAGATCTGCCGGATGCGCAGCAACACGCCATATCCGTGCAGCGGCCTCAACGAAATCGCTTTCAGGATCAGCATGTCGAGGGTGCCCGGGAGTAGGTCTGCGGTTTTGCTCACGATATTCGGCTCCTAGTCTCTCTAGGAGTATACGAAAGCTCTCCTAGTTTGGCAAGTGGGAAGCGCGATGCGACATCCCTGAGCGGAGCGTGAACTTTGGGATTCGTCCTCCCTGACGGCGCAGCGCAAAGGAATCGGGCAGAAATAGCTTCCGCCCGTGTTTCACAAACAGTTCTTTTTGAGACATCCGCCGAAAGACCACTGAGAAGGTCTATACTGGGCGACCAGGCAGGAGCTACCTCACCGAAGGCCGTTTCGGGGGTGTGCGTGTACGTTTCAGGTAAAGCACAAGCCAGCCAAGAGGGTTGTTTCCAAGTTGACGACGGGACTTAAGCCTCGGTCTACCCTACGGTATAGATGAGTGCATGAATTGCCCGAAACAACACTTTTGCGACGCCCTGCCGAACGTCTGATCCGCAATCCTTGTTAACCGTCACCTCGGTATCCCCGTAATAGTGAACATGAGAATTAAAACAAACAAGAACGCCATCGCTCTTGCGCTCGAGATGGGCATTGCGGTCCCATTTCTCTATTTTGGCATCGAGATCCCCGCGGCGCCGTTTTTCCCCGGCTACAGCTTCGTGGCTCGTGACGCAAGTACGCTTGGATCCAATGGTTCCACCCTGCCGGCCGTGTTTAACATCGGCTGCCTAGTCGTAGGCCTTGCCACATTCATCGCTTCCTGGGGGTTCTTTCGCTCGTTCCGATTTCTAGGAGTCCGCGCCATCCCCGCCTGGCTGGCGACCCTTTCACTTGTATCGAGTGGCCTCGCTAACATCAACGCCTGCTTGTTCCCGCTTCCGGACCCGCGCCACACGGATAGTGTTCTCGCGCTTGCTGGACTCGGGACCTTTCTACTGCCGTTCCTTTTGCCCTTAGCGCTATGGAAGCTAATCAACTGGGGCCCGCCTGCTGCCTACTTCCTCACCAACATCGTTGCCTTCGTTGCCCTCGTTCCAATCATGAGCGGCCTGATTCAACGATTCAGCCTCATAGCCGGAATTGATATTCCTTGGTATCAGATCTTTCTCAATAATTGCCAGGGTCTGCTCCAGCGGACCGCCGCTGTGATCGTCTTCGGTCCTATATCCGTCAGCGCCTGGCATCTTGTTCAACACCTCCGGACCGCGCCATCTTCCGGGGGTGGGAATTGGCGCACGGCTCGTGGCGCCTGACGCCGAAATACACAGGCTTGCTCGCGGATCGCACCCGATTCGGACGGCGGGCACGGGAAACCCTTGGGACGTCCTGGGATTGCTGCGCAACAGCGCGATCCTATTGACGGTGGATTACCGCCCACTCCCCTTTGGGCGAGGATACGGCCATGTAACCCCAGGAGGTAGTCGGTCAGCCAGCGTTTATCAGCGGATCTGCAGTGGTAAATCCGAAAGGCTCTGATCGAGCGACGGTGCCCTTGAGATGTTGGGCGGACAGTCACTTTGACGAAAAACGGCCTGACCGCCGAAGCGCCCAACAACGCCACCGGATCACACTCGAAGCTCTGTCAGCGGCGATAACCGCGATCAACGGCGTAGTGTTGACCTAAGCGATCAACTTCCCTGTCGTCGGTTACCCGTAAAGAATCCTGATGACGTGTAGTACCTTGCTCTCCGGATTTGCGCCTTTCAGTGACGGCACCCCGACCACGCGCGACGTGGCGTTCGCAAAGATCCGGGCGCGAGTCGCAGGCACTGAATTGGCCGCTCTGAAACTTGGCTGAGATGACCACGGACTACCGCGGGCGAGCGTGGATCCGCGCGACAACGAGTCTGTAAGAGTAGAGGTTAAACTCCGACATAGCAGTTGGGCACCCGCAACGGCCGGCGTGAACGCTAGGAGGCGAAATCAATGGCGATGACCTCGTGAAGGTCGATTGCTGGGATTTCTAAAGCGATCGAGTCCCTGTCTTGCCGATAGGGGATCTCTAACTTTGCAACCAGCAGATGGACTTTCGCGATTCGGTTGTGGTTGGGAATCAGGATGCGCAGACTGCTGACGCGGCGCGGGAATGATCTCACGCAGCGGTCCCTTCATCATCATGGGATTGGTCAGATTAACGAGATGAACGGTCATGGAGTTCTTTTGCGACCAGATGGATAGGTCAAGAATGCCAGCCCCTTTAACCGCAACCGGCGCCGGCTCGTTAGTGGTCCACAGCACCGCGTTGCGCAGCAACTTCCCGTGATCCACATTCAGCACCTCCCAAAAGGTGCGGTCCACATCCCAAGGAAAGTACACCACCCGTCCGCGTCCAATTTCGCGAAGGAATATCCCCGCCTCCATCGCGGCCGGGCGCGGGAAAACCTCTTCCATGGGAAGGTCCGGATACGAGGGAACGACCCTCAGCGGAGAGTACCCGCCTGCTTCGGCAGGTTTCACGATCACTCTATTCACGCCGTTGATGATTCGAGTTGCATCTTCCAGCCCGAACATCAGGGGATGGAAACGGCCGGTCGCTGGGTCCTTTTCTAGGGTCAAATAGGAGTTCAACATCGGCCCTTCCACCCGGCCAGCAAACGAAGCACCGAACAGGGAGGCAAGCCCGAAGTCATTCCTGCGTACGCCCCATTCGTCATAGAGCGAGGTTTCATAAGTGGCGATGACACTGCCGCCCTGGTTCACATATTCGTGGAGCTGATCGCACTGTTTCGTGGATAGCGCCGCAATGTTCGGCAGGATCAGCGTTCGGAAGGGCCCCACGTGCTCAGAATCGAGCAGTTCGTCATGGACCATCTCGAAGGGAATCCGGGCTTCAACGAGCGCCTGATAAAAGCCCAGGGCGGGATCTTCCACCTTGGCCGACGCCTGCTCGCCTCCGTAAAATGTGGCGGTCTGTTGCGAATACACCATGGCCACCCGAGCCAGCGAGGCCTCGTTCCGCAGGTATCGCTCATTTCGATAGTGCCAGTCATAGAGTTCCTCGACCACTGGAAGCCAACGCCGGTCGATCGGCTGGGCATTGAATTTGGTGAACCAGGGCCGCAAGCCATGCGCTATGCCGTCCGCGACCCACATCCGGATCTCGTTGCCACTCTGAACGGAGTCCTTCCATCGGTACTTCTCTTCCAGCCCGACACTGAAGATCCCGGCAATCGCCTTCCGACCCATGGTGGCACGGTATTCCTTGCCATTCTTACCGTTTGCCCAGGGCGGCATGACTCCACTGCGCCCTTGCCGATCAGCGAATAATGTCGGTGCTATCTCGCCGATGGTTTTCATGTCGAGTCCGCTCAGCGCTCCGCCTCCGGCATTGGCGATGAAGCTGGCGCCCGGATTGATATCTTTAATAGCCGAATCCCAGATGCGCCACAGGTCGAAGAGCCGCTTCTGGCGCCATAAGATGTACTGGCGTCGCGCCGGATTCTGCGGATCGTTGGTTCGGGGCAGATCCATTCCCGAGAACGTCCGGAAGTTCTCCCTGCAGTGAAGGCAGTAGCACATGCCGGAACCAGCCCAACGGTTGGTGAAGATTCCGTCAAGGTGGTAGAGCCTCATGATCTCCTGATGCACGGTGGTCATGAACTCGAAGTTGTAAGGGCCGAGGGCGCAAGTAACCCAGAAGTCCGGATCGGACTTGTGCCGCTGCTTTCCGCCCCCTGCGTCGACCATGATCCAATCTGGATGTGCGTCGTAGACATCCTGATGCGCGGCGTGCGGGTCCGTCCGGCCAATCACACTCATTCCCAAATCACGGCAACCCTTCACCATTTCGCCGAAAGTATCCATATTTCCCAGCCACCGGCTTCGGTAATGAAGCGGAATTTCAGTGGGATAAAAGGCAACGCATCCTCCGGCGCTAAGGCATGCCCCGTCGGCATGAATACGGCGGAAATAATCCAGCCAGAATGCTGGATCGTAGTTGCCCGGGTCGTCCTCAACGAAGGCGAGTTGCGCCCAACGCATCGGGCGGTCGTACCATTCTTCTTGGTCTGCCCGGGCCACTTCCGCCGAACTGCTCGGGCCGCCCGCGGCCAGCAACGTTCCGATGGCGAAGGTTTGTAGAAAATCGCGCCGCTTTACCATGACGAAGCCTCCCGAACGACCTAAGACCGATAAGCGCGGAGCTACCTCGCTCCGTGGATTTACTACGCGGCCTTCCTTCTTCGATTCTAAGCACGGAATAAGGCAAACTGGGCCTAGTTCTGCATGCAAACTCGTGAATTCTCGTTCTTGGCAAACATTTTGCGCTATTGCTCTGCCGGTGAGGGAGGTGCCGTCGCCGATAGGACGGCGTGGGAAGTCGCCCAGCCGTCAACTGACCCGCCGCCCGACCCGGGCGGGATTTCGGCGGGAAGGGTGTCTCCGTTCTCAATCCGGCTTACGCGGTTCGTTGGACTTTTCCCAACAGCTATCCGTCACCGGGGCTTTACCCCATTTTATCCACAGCCTGAAGCAGGGCGCGAATGTAACCGTAGCAGTATGCAAATGACTGCAATCCCCCGGGATCGTTTGCGGCAGCGGGCACGTGGTCGGGCATCAGCAGGTACGGATAACCGACCTCAATGTAAACCTGGAGGGCTTTGACGAAGTCGATAGCGCCCTCGTCGGGGTACACCTCCTGAAAATCATCGCGGCGGCCGCGAATATTGCGGAAGTGCACATTGAAGATCTTCTGCCGCGAGCCGAAATATCGGATCACCTCGTAAATCTCCTCGCCGGGGTTGCTGAGCATCTCCGAGACCGTACCCTGGCAGAAGTTCAGCCCATGATAGGGGCTCTCCTTGATGGCGACAAATCGCTTCAGCCCCTCCACGGTGCCCAGCACGGGAACCACTCCTTGGTAGCCTTCGGGCGGCACGCCGGGATCGTGGGGATGGCACGCCATCCGAACCTTGTATTCGTCGGCAACGGGGATTACCCGCTCGAGGAAATAGGTAATTCGCTCCCAGAACAGGTCGGCGTCCACCCGCCCGGCGCGGGTGAGCGGCGAATTGGGATGGGCGTCCTTGAGACGCCACGTGCTGTACATGGCGTCGCCCCGCCCCGGAGTGCGTTCGGTGCGCAGTACGCCCAGGAGGGTCAAGTTGTACTTGATGGAGGGAATACCCGCCGCGGCGCAATTGCGGATGAGGGTTTGGAGCGCTTCGATGTCGCGATCGCGTTCGGGACTGTTGGCCAGCATGATCGCGGGATGCAGTGTCGCGTCGATATGAGTGGACGCCAGAAACGGTGGCGCAATGCAGTCAATGGAGATGCGGTTTTTCTCCGCGAGATCGCGCATCCGCTTCAGCTCATCCAAGGTAGAGTAAAGACGGCCGTCGCTGATTTCCGGATAGCCACAAATGTTGAGGACGCCATACCGCGCGAGGTATTGGAGGTGGGTTTCATTCGTCGGCGCGCTCTGGCATCCGAGTTTCATCAGGACGCGCCGGCCCGACACTGCGGCGGCGGGCGAGCACCCGCCCTTAAGCGGGACCGCGGCGGCGCCCGTCGAGGCGATGAATTCCCTCCGATTCATGAGGAGCTCTCCTTACGGGCGAAAGCGCGACGACCGGGAGGGACACCTTCCTTCGAGTCCTCTCCTGGACAGTTCTCGGGGCCACTATATCATGACGATCGAGGAGGGAGTTTATGCGAACTCCGTATGTCAGTCTCCCGAGCAGGCGGCGTGGTAATCGGATCGCGATGGTTTTCCCGCGCAGTGCCGTCTTTCGGCTGGCGACGTGCTATCGGGTCCGGCGGTGGTGTATGATTCTGCTGCCGAGAGTTCCGATCCCTCGCGGCGGGAATTAGCCGCAACGGAGGTCCAACATGGCGGCAAAGAGAATCCTGATGCTGGCGGGAGACTATGTAGAGGATTATGAGGTCATGGTGCCTTTCCAGGCGCTGCTCATGGTCGGCCACACCGTCCACGCCGTCTGCCCTGGAAAAAAGGCCGGCGAAACGGTGCGAACCGCCATCCATGACTTCGAGGGCGACCAGACCTACAGCGAGAAGCGCGGGCACAATTTCGCGCTCAATGCCAGCTTCGCCGATGTCCAACCCGAGAGCTACGACGCGCTGGTGATTCCCGGCGGTCGTGCGCCGGAGTACCTTCGCCTCAATCCTCGGGTGATCGAGATTGTTCGCCATTTCTCCCAGGCAAACAAACCCATCGCCGCCATCTGCCACGGCGCCCAGATCCTCGCCGCGGCGCACGTCCTGGCGGGCAAGAGCTGCAGTTGTTACCCGGCCGTCTCGCCGGACGTCGGCACGGCTGGCGGCCAATACGTGGAGATTCCCATGGACCAAGCTCACGTGGACGGCAACCTGGTCACAGCCCCGGCGTGGCCTGCCCATCCCGCTTGGCTTGCGGCTTTCCTCAAAGTGCTCGGGACGAACATCGAGCCATAGGCAAGCACCGGTCTGACTCGGAACCATGAATGGCTCGACCATTGTCGTGGCGGGAGCGACCGGCAATCTCGGCGGACGCATCGCGAGAGCTTTGCTCGAACGAGGAGCCAGCGTCAGGGCGCTGGTTCGCCCCTCAACTGCGCGCGACAAACTTGAACGACTCCAGGAGCTCGGCGCAACGATTGCCAGCGTCGAATTGACCAGCGCTTCCCAGGTGACACCGGCGTGT
>Ga0335081_10005539_pt1 | contig 19985 bp, 14 predicted proteins | sample Lox_Sample_35_FD_206713 | JGI IMG/M metagenome (GOLD analysis project Ga0335081, IMG submission 206713) | Soil microbial communities from Loxahatchee National Wildlife Refuge, Florida, United States - Lox_Sample_3.5 | ecosystem: Environmental > Terrestrial > Soil > Wetlands | place: USA... | reverse complement strand
CTGGGCCAGCACGCTCCCCAGGACCGTCCTGACCTCGGCATCTGCGCGCGCGGTGCACGCCGCGACATCTCCTATGCTCGCCTGCGTGGCCGTGGTGCCGTCTTGTTTTGTCACAGATCCAGGAACTATCCACGGCGCCCCAGATCACTCGCATGTAATTCCAGGGCAGGTCAGGACACGCCCGGAACTCCGTCACCCACCGTCACAGCCGAAGCGGAAACACCGCACCTCAGCAGTCACGTATAGCATGCAGGCCAACGCTCAACGTCAAATCGCGACTGTAATACCAGCCCAGTCATCACACATCGTAATCGAAATGATGCTTTTAGCGATCTTGGAATCGCCCTGCCTGGGACTTAAGACATCGACCGTGGGACCAATGCCCCTTGGTGCAGCTCCACCGGTGTCTTAACTGGAGGCTCAAGACACCGACCAGCGATTGAAAGACGACCGTCCTTCGGCGCGCGGTCCGCCGATTGCATCGCCTAAGGGATATTGCATCGCCTAAGGATGAAGCCCCATGGATGGCGTGGAAGAAGCCAGGTATCTAGAGTTGTGGCGTGAGCAGGGGCGCAGGGACCACTGGCGTGACCTGGTGGGATGGCTATTCGTCCCGGGTAAGAAGGATGACCTTGGCTTGCTGGGTCGCGGCATGCGGGGCCATGAGGGGTATCGTCTGCCAAGCTATGACGGCTACCTGGCTGCCTGCTCGCGTGGGTGGCGCAGCGTTGACATACACCGCTTGCACAGGATGCTGCGTCAGGTGAAAGATCACCTTCATGCTGCCCGGCAGGCACAGGAGCCCCGCTGCCGACAGCTCGCGCGCGATAACTATTACGCCGAGGACCGCTACCAGCGGACGGCGATCCTGGCCTGGCGCGGGCACGCCTCTTCCCGCGGGAACTCGTCGTACCTGACCTGGTTAATGCGGATCGCCGACCGCGAGGCGGCGCGCCTCGGCGCGCAGCGCGAACTGCTTGCGCGCCGTGAAATCAGGCTCGATCCGCGGTATGCCGACGAACAATTGCCGGCGGAATCGCAAACTGACGGTGAACATCCGGGAGCCGGCTGGCTGCGAATAGCGCTGGCCGACGCGCTTGTCCTCGGCGCCATAAGCGCGGCGGAGCAGCAGGTCATGGCGGAACGGCACACGCACCCGGACGAGTCGTGGCCGGATATCGCCGCCCGGCTCGCGATGACCCCGACGGTGTGCGCGGTCGCGCACAGCAGGGCGGTGCCCAAGCTGCGCGTTTTCCTGTTCACCTCGCGCCCGGCGCTCGTCGGCGGGGACGCGGCCATCGCGGAGGCGTTCGCGCAGGCCAGGCAGGATCGTTCCGTGCCGCTGACCGAGCTTGAGGCCGAGGCCTTCGAGCAGCTCGTGATCCGCCGTCGGCCCGGCTACCGGCGGCGGGGGCAGCCAGGCGGGCGCTCCGCGGCGCGTGCGCCAAGGTGGCCGCGTGCATGCCCATGCCCTGAAGTTCGGCCCTGGCCTGGGGGAACAGGCCGAGCACAGGGCCGACACAGCTTTGCCGACAACGGTCAAGGGTTTGCCGCTGCCGCAAGGGTCCGATTCGCGCGAGGGGGGTCGCGTCAAACCTGTAATGGCCGCCGCGGCGGCCATGCCTATACCGGCGACAGATAGCGAGAAGGGAGGGACGGGATGACATCGGACGCCAACTGGGGCGGACTGCCGCAGGACGTGCAGCCCGCGCAACAGGACGCGGGGATCGACGTCCCCACGCAGCTCGATGTGCTCCCCGACGGGGAGCCCAGCCTGACCATTGGCGACGTGCAGGGCTATGCGGCCCTCAACCACCTGCAGGGCGACAATCCCTACGGGTTCCAGGGGGATTGCGGCGTGGTGTCGTGCCAGGACGTGCTCAACCAGTTCGGCGTCCCGGTCAACGAGGGCGACGTGGTGGGCCACGCGATCCAGCATGGGGAATGCGACGTCGTGCAGGGTGACCCGGCCAAATCCGGCGGCACCAGCACGGACGAGCAGGCCAGGATCCTCACCGACTACGGGGTGCCCGCGCATGCCGAGACCGGCCAGTCGCTCGAGCAGCTCGCGCAGGATGTCGAGCAGGGCCACGGGGTCATCATCGGCGCGAACGCCGGCGTGCTGTGGAACGACCCGCAGTACGTGGAGACCGGCGCCGCCAACCACGCAGTCACGGTGACCGGGGTGGCGCAGGACCCGCAGACCGGGAACATCCAGGGTTTTTACATCAACGACTCCGGCGACGGGAAGTCCGCCGAGTTCGTCAGCGCGCAGACGATGACCACCGCCTGGCAGGACACCGGCGGGAGCTGCGTAGTGACCGACGCGGTGCACACCCTGCCGCAGGGCGCGACCATTGGGGGCCAGTGATGACGGAATACCTGCTCGGATACGCGCAGGCCAGGAAGGCGTTCTCGGAGCACCCGGTGCGCCGCGCCGAGGTGCCAGTCGAGCACATGATCTCACTGCCGATGCCGACGACCCGCTGGGGCGCGCCGGGCTATGCCGGGTTCGCGTGCCCGGCGCGGCGGCGGCCGGGCGAACTGCTGACCGTGAGCGCTCCCGACCGGTGGTGGGCGCTCGGTGCCCGCCGGGGCGAACTGCTCGCGTACGCGCGGACGGCGGCGCTGCCGTTCGGCGTGCCGCCGTCCGCGGAGCAGGTGACGCTGCCGCCGGTCACGCGGCCGGTGGCGGCCCTCCTCGAGGACCTAGGGGTCCTCGACAAGGCGATGGAGCGGGCCATCGGGCCGTTCTTCGACGGCGAGCCGGGCGACGCCACCCTCCGCGCGGACCTGCGGGAGATCGTCCGCGCGCAGGTGCCCGCGGAGATCCGCCCCTGGTACCAGGCGCTCACCCCCGATTTCTTCATCTGGCTCGGCCTGCAAGGAAAGGAGCAGTAATGGCAGCCAACAGCATCCCGCAGACGGTGCTTGCCGAGGTCGCCGACCTCGCCGCGCGCAACGACTGGCCGCTCGTCACCGAGTTCACCCGGTCGCTCGCCCCGGCGGGCGACCGGACCATCGCGATCGCTGCCGCGCCGGAGACCGACCTGGAACCGCTGGCCGCATGGATCCGCGGCCTTGCGGAGAAGGCCAGCGTCCTGCCGGGCGGGCTGGATTCCGTCGCGGCGGACCCCGCGCTCGCGCTGCCGCCCAACCGGCTCGTGGTCGCGCTACGCTGCGGTCAGCTGCTCACGCCGGAGACGGTCGAGGCCGCCGCCGCGATCGCGCAGCGGCCGGCGGCCACCTACATGATCGTGCTGACCGGCGCGGAGGACATCCACACGCCGGAGGACCTGGACGCCGTGGAGCGTGGCATCTGGCGCGTCCTGCTCGGCAACCCCGGCGAGGAGTGGCGGGGCCAGGACGTCTCCGCCCGCAACTGCCTGCTGTGGTCCGGCGAGATCCCGGACGACCGGCTGACGGTGCGGATCACCAGGGACGTGGCGAAGCTGCGCGAATGGGTCACCGGCGCCGTTGACGTGCCGGACGCGCTCGCGCGTGACCGCGCCCGGTGCGCGGTGTGGCTGGCCACCTCGGCGGCCGAGTCCGCCGCGCGGGCCGCGGTGCCCGCCGTTCCCGCCGGGTCGGCCGTGGACACCGCGCGGATCGCGGACCTGGCGGCCGAGGTGCGCGGGCTGCACGCCCGCCTGCTGTCCCGGATGGAGGCGGACGCGGGCATCGCCGAGCGGCAGGTGGCGGCGTCGCTGGCGAGCCTCAAGCAGGACCTGGTGTATGCCATGTCGCCGGGCCGCCAGCTGCCGGCGGGCTTCGTGAAGCAGGCGGTGTATCAGTGGGAACAGGAGACCGCGCGGATGCTCAGGGAGCGGCGCAGGGCCGCCGACGAGCAGGCCGGGGAGCTCCTGGACCGCGTCGACTGGCGGCTCGTCAACGAGGTCGCGCCGCATCCGGCCGGTGATGCCTACCCGAAGGCGATTCTGTGGCACCTTATGCCGCAGGCGGCGAACCTGCCCACCGAGAACTGGCGGGACGTGACCGGTTCCACCCCGGGCCGCGCCGCGCCGGACTGGGCTTCGGCGGTGCGCTCGGGCAGCGGCGGAGTGCTCGTCACCGCGGGCGTGGGCGCCGCCGCCCTGGTGTTCCTCGGACTGCCGCTCCTGCCAGTGGCCGGAGGGGTGGCCGTCGGCGCGCTCGGCGGCTCGCTGTATGAGCGGCGCCGGGCGGAGGAGCGCAGAAGCGCGCAGCAGGTCGCCCGGCGAGAGATCGAGGCCGCGGCGGAAAACGCCAGGGCGTCCGCAAGTAAGGCGCTGGCCGAGCAGGCCGAGGCGGTCCGCGCCGCGGTGGACAAGGAGTTCACGAGGCTTGAGGAGGCGCTCGACGCCAAGGCGCGCGCGGCCGGGCAGCCGGATCCCGGCGCGTCCGGGCAGCCCGGGCCGGACGAGCGGTTGACGGCCAGGCTGCGCGAGCTGCGGGACCGGCTCGCCGCCTGACGCCTGCACGGACAGCAGTACCGAGATCCAGACGGCACCAGGGAACTAGTAGAGGGGAGGCCACCCAAATGCCTGTTAACACTGAAAAAGACTTCAGTTACAACATCAAGGAGCGGCGCGAGGCCGCCCAGCGCCAGGCGAAGGACGCGATCACCGACCTGAGGACGGTGGCGGACCGCCTCGGGCTCAAGGAAGCGGCGAGGGCGCTGGAAGATGTCGCCGCCGGGCTTGAGTCGGAAACCTTCAACATAATGGTGACGGGCCGGTTCAAGAACGGGAAGTCGACCTTCACGAACGCGCTCATGGGCGGGACCACCAGGCCCGTGAACCTCGAAGGCGCGCACGGCCTCATGGTGGTCGACGACTTTCCGGCAACCGCGGTGCTGAGCGCGGTGTACTACGCGGACGCCCCGTCCATCACGGTAAGGAAGCTGAACCGGACGTCGGAGAACTGGACGCTCAGTCGGTACCTGCGGGAGTCGACCCTGGGCGACAGCGAGGAGGAGAGCAAGCGCCGTTTCGAGGACATCGCAAGGTTCGAGGTCGGCTTCCCCGCCAGGCTCTGCTATTCCGGGGTCACGCTTTACGACTCTCCGGGCCTGGATGAGCACGAGACGCGGACCAAGATCGCCCTCGACGCGCTCAAGGGCTGCGACACGGCTTTGCTGATATACCGGTCCGACTCGTTCGTGGGCGAGGGGGAACTTGAGGTGGATGCCATGGTGCGCGCGACCGGCACCCGCGTCTTCGTGATTCTGAACCTGTGGGGCGGCCGCGTCGTCGACGAGAAGATCCGCGCGCGGGTGTGGAACAAGTACGTGAAGGGCTACCTGCAGGGTCCGGCGTGGGCGGGGCAGGACCTGGCCGACTACGACATCTACTTCGTCGACGCCAAAGCGGCCTCCGACGGCCGCTACGGCAGCGATGAGGATGCCTTCCGCAGGTCGGGACTAGCGCTGTTCGAGGACCGGCTCTTGAGGTTCCTGATCGAGGACCGGCTGCGGACCCACCTGGAGAAGTACACTACCGCGGCGGTGCACCTCGGCGACGGCATCAGCCAGCAGATCAGCCAGCGCCGGGCCGCGATCGCGGCCGACCAGGACCGGCTCCGGCAGGCGTGGGAGGCGGAGCAGCCCAGGCTGACCGAGCTGCGGTCCCGGCCCGAGCGGCTGCCCAAGATCGTCGACCGCTACCGCGCCGAGGTGGTGGACGAGCTGTCGTCCAGCTTCAGCCAGCTTGTGGCGGGCATCCGCAGCGACCTGCCCGGCCACCTGGAGCGGGCCGAACTCCCGACATCCAAGGAGAAAGTCCTCAAGGTTTATCACCAGAAGAAGATGATGGGCGAGGCCACCGACGAGATCCGGTCCTTCATCGACGGGCGGGTCACCCAGTGGAGCGAGGGCCAGGCGCACGCGTACATGGAGAATACGATGGACCGGCTGAACGCGGAGATCAGCGACGAGGTGGCCCAGATCGGCCGCCAGTTCGACTCGATCAACATGTCGCTCACCGGCTGGAACCACGTGGAACTCGGCAACCCGGGCGCGGTCATCGGCACCAACGAGCGGGTGGCCTCCGCTGTCGCCGGGTTCCTGATGGGCGACATGGTGGGGGCGCTCACCGGAGGCGCGGGAGGCTGGCGCGGGGCGGCGGGCAGCATCGCCGGAGCGGTCGGGGCGAGCGCGCTGCTCGTAGGAGTGCTGGGCATCAGCACCGCCGGGGCGGCCATCCCGATCATGGCCGTCGCGGCACTGGGCGGAGCCCTGCTCGGCAGTCAGGGCATAGACAAGCGCGTCAAGAAGAAGGCGCTGGAAGCCGCGGACGAGACGCTCCGGCCGCTGCCGGCCGACACCAGCGCCAAGTTCCGCGACGACCTCAAGGACCGGTTCGAGGCGCTGGGCAACGCCGTCACCGAGGCAGTCGAGCTCTTCATCAACAGCCAGGTGCGCAACATCGAGGCGCAGATCCACCTGAACGAGCAGGACCAGGCCGCGAAGGAGCAGATGCTCCAGCAGCTCAAGCAGGCCGAGGCCATCGTGGCCCAGCGCAAGGACGCGCTGAAGAAGGCGCTCACGACCGCGAAGCAAGGGTGATGACGTGGCTGGCCAGGTAGCGGCGACCCGCGGGCTCGCCAGGCTGCTCAACCCCGTCGCTGGCGACATGCAGCCGGTGATCAGCCAGCTCAGCCGATCCGCCGGGGAGGCCGACGCGCAGGTTGTCAGGGACGGGCTGCGCGCGGCCGGCGGGTGGCTGAAGCGGGACACGGTACGGGTCACCTTCGGCGGGTATTTCAGCAGTGGGAAGTCGTCGCTGCTCAACATGCTCCTCGGCACCAGCCTGCTCCCGGTCAGCGACGACCCGGAGACCGGCGTCCCGTGCCTGCTCCGGTCTGGTACCGCGAACCGGGTGGTGGCGCACACCAGCAGCGGCACCGCCGAGGTGTCGTTCAGCACCGAGGCGATCGCGGGGTACGTCTCGCTGATCGGCGCGGACGGCGATTACCGGGAGGAGGTGCGCGCCGTCAGGGAACTGGACATCACCCTCGCAACCGCGGCCATCCCATCCGGGGTCGTCTGGGCCGACTCGCCGGGCATCAACGACACCGCGGCGACGACCCAACTGGCCACGCGGGTGGCGCGCGACAGCGATGTCCTCGTGTGGGTGGTCAACTCGCGGCAGCCGTTCTCGCTCACCGAGCAGGCCTTCGTGCGGGCGCACATGGCCGAGTGCGGCCCGGCCAGCGTGGTCTTCGTCGTCAACGTGTTCCTGCCATCCGACACGCCAGAGGTCTGGGCCTGGCAGGCCTTCCTCGAGCAGCGGGCGCGGTCGCACCGGATCCGGATCAGCGAGAACGTCGCCACCGAGGCCGGCGTCCCCCGCGTGGTCTTCACGTCGGCCCGGGCGGCGGCGCGCAATCCGCAGGGCTTCGGCGGGCCGGCGGCCGGGGCGCTGATCGCCTCGGTGAGCGACGCGGCCGCGCCGGCGGTCCTGGCGGACAGGTTGTTCCGCGCGGAGGCCGAGGTGCGGCGGGTCACCGACGAACTGGCCGCCAGGGCGAACGCGGCCGAGAAGCGGCTCGGGCAGGCCCGCGCCATCGTGGCCGAACAGCAGAAGGCGCGGGCCAGGCAGCGGGAGGCCTTCCTCGCGGCCGCCTCGTCGGCGGTCTCCGCCGTGTTCGCCCGGCACGGCGACACGGCCGCCGCGTGTGCCGCGGAAGTGGCCGCGACCACGAGCGGCAAGCTCCAGCCCGCCGCCACCTACGCACAGCGGCTGACCAGTAAGCTCAGCGGGGAAGCCGAGAAGATGGCCCGCGAACTGGTCCACGCGATCAACGCCTGTGCCAGCGCCCACGAGCAGACCCCGCTCAGCCAGGCCGCGGCGAACGAAATCACCGGGCTCCTGCTCCCGCCGGCGGTTACCATCACCGCAGCCAGCGCCAGCTCCGACGTCGTTGCCCCCGCCGTCGAGGCCGTGCTCGGCGACCTGATCGGGCCGGTCATCGGCGCGGCCTTGTTCGGTAAGAGGCGCAAGGCCATCCAGCAGCAGCTAACTGCGGCAGGCGCGGCGGCGGCCACGGTGATGCTGGCCGCGCGGCCCTGGGTCCTGGCGGTCGCCGAACGCTGCTGCATGCCGCGCACTCCCCCGCCAGCTTCCCCGGACGAATCGCGCCTGTGGGCGCTGCGGATGGCCAGGGCGACGCTGGCCAAGCGCGTACTCGAGCCGCTCACGACCGGCCTTGCGAGCTGGCAGCAGATCGCCTGGCAGGAGGTGGCATGAGCATGACCGGTGCCATCGGGATCGACGTGCAAGCCTCGCGGACCGCGCTCGCGCTGCTCGAGGCGTCCGCCTACGGCGTGAGCAGCGCCCCGGTCGGGGACGGCCAGCGGTTGCTTATCCCGCACGCGTACACCGGGCAGGCGTGGGGCAGCCGGGCCGCGGAGTCCGTCCTGGCCGAATCGGTGTCCGGCGAGGTGGACCTCGTCGGCCTGCTCTTCTGCTGGCAGCGCAGCCCGTGGGACGAGGGATTCCTGCGCGGGATCCGCGCGCGGCTGGACGACTACACCGGCCGCACGCCGCTGAACCCGCGCACCTACCAGCTTGCGCTCTGCGCCGACCCGGACTCGATAGACCCGTCCGTCCTCGGGCGCTGCGAGTCCGCCGGCATGAACGGCGTCCAGCTCGTGAGCCCCGCGGACGCCCTCGTGTCCCGGTGGATGTCGGAGACACCCGCCGCGCTCCCGCGATCGGCGGTTATCCTGGCCGTCGCCTGCGGCGAGGCCGCGACGAGCATGCGCTGCTACGTCGCGGACCATTCCGGGAATTCACCTGTGCTGCGCGGGGGAAACCACGGATCGTTCGGTATGGGCTCGGGATGCTGGACGGCGGCGCTGGCCCGTGAGGTGCTCAGCCGGTGCCGGCCGGGGGTCCCGGCGGCCGCGCTGCTCGCCCTGCTCGACGGCGCGGGCGAGTTCGGGGCCGCGCTCCGGGCCCGCGGCGCGGGCGAGGTCCAGTGGGCGGGGCCGCTGTCGGAGTACCTGTTCGCCCCGCTGCGCACGACCGCCGGCGAACTTGCCGCGCGGAGCGACGTCGCCGACTTCACAAGAGTCATCCGGACGGAGGCGGAGCGACTGCTGAGCGCGCAAGGTGCCGGGCGGCGCCCGGCCGCCATCCTGGTGGGCGGCCCGGGGGCGGTATGGCCGTTCGCCGGGACCGCGCTCGCCGGCCTCGGCCCGGTGTGGCAGAGCCTGGAGCCGGAACTCGACCTCGCCGTCGGCGCGTGCTGGTGGACGCAGCTCCGGCGCGCCTTCGGCGGCCTGCTGTCCGGGACCCTCCGCCTGCCGTCCGCCGAGCCGCTGCCAGCGGACTGGACGCAGCTCCCCCCGGCGACGAAGACCGGCACGGCGGAGCAGGACACCGGCAGCACCGGGGAGCTGCTTCCGGCTGACGGGGCGGACCTCACCGCGGCAGCGGAAGGCACCGCGGCAGCCGGCCCCGCCGGGCAGCCGGGCCTGCTGTCGGCGGACTGGACGGATCTCACCGTCACGCCGGAAACCAGCGCGGCCGAGGACTATGCGGGCATCGCGGAGCAGTTGGGCGACACGGAGCAGTACCCGGGCGATGCGGACGAAACCTTCGTGGAGGACATCATGCGAAATATCCGGACAAAGCCGGAGACGCCATGGGAACGCTGAGCTTGCCCGCGGGTGACCCGGCCCGCGGGGCCGGGCAAGCCGCGCTGGAGCCCGGCGGCCTGGCGTCTGCGCTGCCGCAGCTCGTGATGTCGTTCCTCGAGCGGCGCTACCTCAGTGGCCTGCAGCCGGGGCAGTGGGACCTGCGGGTACCCGACGATGACGACATGCGCCCGCTGCTGCGCGAGATCACCGCCGTTCCCCGCGGCGACACCAGGGACGGCGCCCAGGCTGACGCCATGCCGTATGTGCTGAGCGCCAGCCACACCCTCGGCCAGGCGGTGGTGTTCTGCACTTACGGCGACGGGCAGCGGCACAGGTTCTTCGTCGGCGGCCGGCGCCTCCCTGGCGGGCAGGCCGGATCGACGCAGGACTTCCTCGACGGGCAGGCGGCGGTGCTGCGGGCACAGCTTCCCGGCCTTGAGTGCGGCCCGGTCGCCCGCCTCGACGGCGAGGGCCTGCCGGATCTCGCGGGTTTCCTCGCGGCCGCCCCCGCGCTCGCGGCGGTCACCGGCATACCGGCGCTGCGGTCAGGGGCGGCGTCGTCGGCGTTCCAGGGCATCGACAAGCTGGCGGCAGCCGCCGGGGCGCATCGCTACGCGCTGCTGACGATGGCGGAGCCGCTGGCCTCGCAGGACGTCGACGAGACGCTGGACAAGCTGCGCGAGCTGAAGAGCGAGATCCACGCCCTGGTCCGCCGCACCATATCCGAGGCCCACGGGGAGACCACCTCCGAGTCGACCTCCCGGCGCGACCCGGAGAGCAGCATGAGCAAGCTGCCGGCGGCCCTCATCGGACTCGCCGCCTTCTGCTCGGTGTCCGGGCTTCTCATCCCGGGGACGCAGGCCCTAGGCGCCCTGGCCAGCCCGGCCATGTACGCGGGCAGCATGCTGCGGACCCAGGCCATGGCGCAGCAGGACACGCTGCAAAGTACCCGCGGGCAGACACGCACCACGTCCGGCACCACCGAATTCCTCGACGCCACGGCGGAAGCCTGCGAGCAGCTGCTGCAGCGGCACATCGACCGGCTGGAAGCCGCCCGCAGCGGCGGCTGGTGGCGGACCTCCGTCTTCGTCGCAGCCGAGAGCACCAGCGCGCTCGCGGCCGTCACCGGCGCGCTGCGCGCGATCGGCAGCGGGACCACGACCGCGCTCGACCCGATCCGGGTGATCCCGGTCCCGCCCTGGCTGCTGCGCCCCGCCCTGGCCCGCGGCCAGGCGGTGTCGCTGCTGCCCGCGGCGGATAGCGTGCGGCATCCTCTCGGCCGGACCTACGAGTCGCTCGCTACATGCATGACGACCGATGAGCTCGCTATTCTGACGGCGCTGCCGCGCCGCGAGGTTCCGGGGCTACGGCTGACCGACACGGCGGAGTTCGGACTGACGGTGCCCGCTTTCCCGGCCAGCGCGCCTGCGGTCCGCGTCGGGGACCTGCTCGACGCCGCCGGCAGCTCGCTGGATTTGGTGTCCCTGTCCGGGGCGGCCCTCAACCGGCATGTCTTCATCACGGGGATGACCGGATACGGCAAGACGACCACGGCGATGAAGCTGCTGATCGGTGCGCGGACCACGCTGGGCGTGCCCTTCCTCGTCATCGAGCCGGTCAAGGCCGAATACCGGTCGCTGCGGTCAGCGAATGGGCTCAAGGGCGACCTGAATGTCTACTCGGTCGGCGGTGACCGGACGGCGCTGCCGCTGCGGCTCAACCCGTTCACGCCAATCGCGGACGTCCCGCTGATGCGCCACGTGGACCTGCTCAAGGCGGTGTTCAACGCGTCGTTCCCGATGTTCGCCGGGATGTCGTACGTGCTCGAGGAGGCGATCCTCGAGATCTACACCGACCGCGGCTGGGACCTGCGCACGTCACAGAACCGTATCCTCGGCCCGCGCCCGTCGGCCACCGACCTGGCCACGCTGACGCCCTCGATCGAGGACCTGCACGACAAGATCGAGGTGGTGCTGAACCGGAAGCACTACGGTCAGGAGATCCACCAGAACATGGGCGCGGCTCTGCGATCCCGGCTGCGCAGCCTCATGGTCGGCACCAAGGGCGAGACGCTGAACTGCAGGCGCAGCGTGGCCGCGACGGAACTGTTCACCCGCCCGTGCGTGATCGAGTTGCGCAATCTCGGCGACGACGAGGAGAAGTCCTTCGTCATGGCGCTGCTGCTGTGCATGCTGTATGAATACGCCGAGGCGCGCCAGGGCAGCGGCATCACCGGTCTCCAGCATCTCACCCTGATCGAGGAGGCGCACCGGCTGCTGAGGGCACCGCGCTCCTCCGGCGGCGCGGAGAGCGCCGACGCCCAGGCGAAGGCCGTCGTGATGTTCACCGACATGCTGGCCGAGATGCGCGCCTACGGCGAGGGCTTCATCGTCGCCGACCAGGTGCCGGCGAAACTGTCGCCGGATGTCGTCAAGAACTCGAACGTGAAGATCGTGCACCGGCTCGTCGCCCCGGACGACCGGTTCGTGATCGCCCAGTCGATGAACCTTTCCGAAGCGCAGAGCAGGCACCTCGTCGGGCTGCGGCCCGGCACCGCCGTCGTCCACGACACGGACATCGGCGCGGCGGTGCTCGTCCGCGTCCGGCCGGAAGACGCTCCTCCCGCGCCGGAGAATCTGGACAGCCCTCAGCAGCAGGACGGCTCCTACCTACGGCTTAACGGCGGGTGCGCGTTCTGCCCGAAACCGTGCACGTTCCTCGGCGCGGTCGATCAGATCACCGGCGAAGCCAGCCTGGACGAGGCGCTGTCGCCGTTCTTCGGGCGGCTGCTGGCGGGCGACGACGACGCTCAGTGGGAAAGGTGGGCACGCTGGCGGTCGGCCTGGGACGGCGACGAGGGAAGCGCGTATTGCGCGGTCACCCAGGCGGCGCACCGCTGGCTCGGCCAGCTTGCCGCCGCGCGGGCACAGGCCACCGCGAAGCCTCTTACTGCCGGCGTTGCAGCCGGTGCTGGCGGTTTGGCCGGCGTTAGTGCCGATCTGGCTGCCGCCGCGCGGCCCGCTCCGGCCGACCTGCTGCGGCAGGACAAGGCAGCCCGCGAGATGGCCGCACTGGTCAGCGCCTGGCTACCCGCACGGCAGTTCGACGCTGCCGCCAGGCAGGCGCTCGCCACCGCGCGCACGAACCTGCGGGCGCTGATCGCCGCCGCGCCGCCGCGCGAACTCCCCGGCTGCGCCGAATGCCCGGCCCGCTGCCAGTACCTGCACCTATTCGCGCCGCGCATCGCCACGGCCGGCACCGCCGCCGCGCACCGAGCCAGCGCGGCTACCTCGGCCGGCACCCGGCTGCGCGCCCTGCGGGACCTGCTCGGCCAGCACCCGGACATGACGGCCGGGCTCGACGGCAAGCAGCAGCGCGAACTGCTGTACTGCCTGGTGACGGTCTCGTCCGCGCGCACCGGCTCGGACCCGGCCGACCTGCTGCAGGCGATCGCGGACGACGGCGACGGCGACATGGCGTAGTTCGCGTAGTAACTATCCGTACGCGATAGTCACCGGCAGCGACACCGCCGACCCCGGCGAGCAGCTTTGTAGCAGCCGAAGTGGCTCTGTCCCACTTTCGGTGGTGACGTTCCGTTAACCGAGCAGGATGCGATGCCGGAGGAGGGCGAACCCGGCTCGTCCGTACATTTGCCTCTTGATCATTTTCGTCTTGTTGTTGACGCGTTCCGTGTCTCCGCGCGCTTGCCCTCCGGGAGCGGGGCGCCCTCGGCCCAGCAGGCGGAGTGGGCTGCGACTTCCTTCGCCGCAGCCTCGCCCAGCAGATGCCACAGGTGCCAGCGGTCCCCGCATTGCACCGCATCCGGCAGCGCGGAACGGACGGCCTCGCCGTAGGCACCCGAGCCGTCACGGGTGACGACCTCCACCCCGGGGTGCTCGCGGAGCCATTCCCCGACGACATCGGCGGTGCGGACGGGCAGCACGCCGGCACGCCGACCGGTTTCGGCGCCAATCACGATGGTCGCGTAGACGAGCCGACGGCGCAGCGCGAAATCGTCCAGTTATCTGGCGTTCGAACAAATTTTTGCTAAGTTTCCGCAGGTGGTGGCGGTCATGACGGCGTTCGCAGCGTGGTCAGGCGATGCTGTTGCCGTGCTGCTGGAGCAGGCGGCGGAGCCGGAGGAGCTCGCCGTGGGCGGCGGCGAGCTGCTCTTCTAGCTGGCCGGCTGCGGCTCGCCGGGTGTCGCGTTCGTGGCGGAGTTTCTCCGTGAGGATGTGCACGATGTCACTGCCGTCCGCGTGCTCCGGCCCGGGATCCGGGACAGGCCGGGTTTTCTGCTGGCTCCGGAGCTTCTCGATGCGCATGCGGAGGTCGTCGTTTCCGTAGAGGAAGTCGAGGCTGACCCCGGCAGTCCGGGCGACGGACCGGAAGCTTATCTCCTGCTTGCCCTTGACGAGCGTGCGGATCGCGGTCTCAGCGCGGCTGACGGCAGCCTGTCGCTTGTCCTGCGCGGCCTGCCGCAGCGCGCTGGCGCGGCGCTCTTCGGCGGTGGCGGTCACGGTGCCTCCGGTCTGGGGGTGATGGTGATGCTCGCGGGGCCGGCGTCCTGGTAGCCGGCCCGGCCGCAGACGCCGGGGCCGCGGACGACGGCGGTCTCGTCGGCGAGGGCTTCCAGCGCCGTGATCTCCAGGCGCATGCTGCGGATCTCGGCGTGGCGCTGTTCGAGCCAGATGTTGGCGTCGCTCATCGGCTCGCCGTAGCGGGCGGCATGCTGTTCCTGCCGCTGCCGGATGAGGCTCTCGGTGGCGGTGAGCTGGCGGCGGATCTCGGGGAGGTGGCTGCGGTCGGTCGCGAAGTGGTCGCATCCGTGGCAGGCGTTGCCCTTGTCGCAGGATCTGACCGGGGGCAGGAGGCAGTAGCCGTTGGGCAGGATGCGGTCGGTGCGGCGGTCGAGCTGGAGGATGTCGAGCATGTCGCGGCGGTCCATGCCGACCTGGCGGCCGTCCCGGCCGATCTTGACCATGGCGAGGAACTCGCGCTCGGCGGTGCTGGCCAGGGTCGCGGCATACCGCATGGTCATTTCCGGTGACCGATGGCCGAGGTAACGCTGGACGACGTGGATCGGGGCGCCGGCGTTGAGGAGCGTCGTTGCCTTGGTGTGGCGCAGGCGGTGGCTGCGGGAGTAGGACAGCTCGTGCCCGTCGGAGTCACGGAGTCCCAGCATGACGCTGAACTTCCGCAGCGTCCCGTCGTAGTAGCTGGTCGTCCAGACCCGGTTTCCTTTGCGGTTCCCGGCCAGCTTGGGGAACAGGTAACGGACCGTCTCGTCCGGGCCCAGAGCCCAGTGCTCGCGTACCCATGCCTGCTGCTCGCGGATGATCTGGACGACGTCGGCCCCGACGAGGACGGTCTGCGGGGCACCGTCGATCTTGGTCTGCTGGTAGCGCAGGCGGGCGACCATCCCGCCCTCGGGGACCGTGGCGGGGTCCACCCCGGGAACGGGGAGGAGCGGGCTGAAGTCCATCATCAGGACCTCGGCGGCCCGGCGGCCGGTGAGGGCCTGGACGAGCCATGCCCGCATCACCGCGGGGTAGCCCAGTCCTGCCATCTCGGTCTCCTCGCCGTCACGGGTGATGGTCATGGCCTGGTCGCAGGGCAGGCCGAGCAACTCGACGTACTGGAGTGCGGGCGACCGACCGCGCATCCAGCGGCCCGCCGCGGGCCTGACCGTGAGCGGGACGGTCCCGCCGCCACTGCCGCAGGAACGCCTGGAAGTCACGTGTCACGGCGCGCAGCTAAGAGGGATCGTCCGTCAGGGCCGGCCGGCTGAGCCCACGGGAAAGCGCCAACCCGGCAAGACGGGCCGCCACCCTGACCGACTGCCGCCACGAGGTCGGGCAGGCCACCGGCCGGTCCCGGGTCCGCGCCCGCACGCAGATCACCTCACCGTCCTCCCGCACGTCCTCGATAACCAGCGCCGACAGGCCGGAGAACACCGTACTCACAAGACGTAATCCGTCATACTTAACTCATCGTGGCAGAGTGCTACCTCCTGCCACCACCGAAAGTGGGACAGAGCCAGAATTTCGGTGTGACCCGAGACTGCCCCTGGTTCGGACGATGACCTGGTGCGGCGAATCCGCTCATCGCGAGCAGGTTGGCCCTGGCCAGTGGGACCTTCGCCCCTTCTGGGGTTGGCCGTCCGGACATGTGGTGAGGGTAAGGGCGGGCTACCCCCGACACAGGCCGGTCCACCGCTGATCGCACCGAAGGTCCGCTATGCCTGTCGAACCCATCCGGTCCACTAGACCGCGCCTCACCGGCCCGGCGCTCGGCCTCGAGTAGCTTGTCCCAGGGAGGTCAAGATGGGCGCAGTTTCGTACACGGCACTGACACCGCTGTCGTTCTTGGAGCGGTCGGCGCGCGTGTGGCCAGACAAAGTCGCGGTGATCTACGGCGGCCGACGCCTCACCCACGCCAGCTTGGCGGCCGAGGCGGCTCAGGTGGCTCGTGCGCTGCGGGCGAGCGGCGTCGAACCCGGCGACCGGGTGGCATACCTCATGCCGAACCTGCCCGAGATGCTCATCGCCCATTTCGCGGTGCCGCTGGCGGGCGGGGTTCTCGTTGCGATCAATACCCGGCTCACCGCGGAGGAGGTGTCGTATATCCTGCGCCACTCGGGAGCGAAGATTCTCGTCACCGACGCCGCCTTGCTCCCGGTGGCCGCCGACGCCGCCAAAGGCCTCGACACGGTAACCGAGCTCGTGGTGGCCACCGATGCCGAGGCCGGATCCGCACCGACAGCTCGGCCGGCCCAGCCCCGGGTGGTGAGCTACGCCGAGTTCGCGGCCCGGGAGACGGGGGATGCGCTGCCCTGGTCGGTCACCGATGAGCTGGCGCCTATCTCGATCAATTACACCTCCGGCACCACGGGGCGCCCGAAGGGCGTGATCTACACCCATCGGGGCGCTTACCTGGACTCGCTCGGAGTAGTCATCCATTCCGGCCAGGACGTGAACAGCGTGTACCTGTGGACGCTGCCCATGTTCCACTGCAACGGCTGGTGTACCACCTGGGCGGTGACCGCCGTCGGCGGCACGCATGTGTGCCTGCGCGAGGTCCGCGGCGAGGCGATCTGGCAGCAGCTGCGCGAGCACGGCGTCACCCACCTCAGCGCGGCACCCACGGTCGTGAGTGCCATCCTGACCGCGAGCGCGGCCGGACCGCTGGCCCGGCCGGTTAGTGTCAGCGCGGGCGGGGCGCCGCCCAGCCCCACCACGATCGCGGAAATGGAGAGCCTAGGGTTCAAGCCGGTGCACCTGTACGGGCTGACCGAGACCTACGGCCCGATTTCCGTCTGCCAGCCTCAGTCGCACTGGGCTGACCTGCCGGCCGGCCAGCGCGCCGCGCTGCAGGCCCGCCAGGGCGTGGGCATGATCCAAGCCGAGGGCCTGCGGGTGGTAGATCAGTCGATGGCTGACGTCCCGGCCGACGGAGAGACGATGGGCGAGATCGTCATGCGCGGCAACAACGTCCTGGCCGGCTACTACCTCGACCAGGAGGCCACCGACGAGGCGTTCCGCGGCGGCTGGTTCCACAGCGGGGACCTCGGCGTCATGCACCCCGACGGATATGTCGAACTGCGGGACCGCGCCAAGGACGTCATCGTCTCCGGCGGGGAGAACATCTCCACGATTGAGGTGGAGCAGGCCCTGATGAGCCACCCCAGCGTCCTGGAGGCGGCGGTAGTCGGCGTGCCCGACGACAGGTGGGGTGAGCGCCCGAAGGCGTACGTGAGGCTGCGGGCTGGCACCAGCGTCACCCCGCAGGACCTGATCGCGCATGCGCGCACCAAGATTGCCGGCTATAAGGTCCCGCGTGACGTCCAGATCACGGTGGACCTGCCGCAAACCTCGACGGGAAAGATCCGGAAATACGTGCTGCGCGAAGCAGAATGGGCCGGTCACACCAGCCGGGTGAACGGCTGAGAACCGGACCACGGGTGGTCAGGAGGTGAAGCTGGGGCGGGTGGGGCCCGAACGCACGATCGGCGGATTAATAAGCCCGGTGGTCACACGGCACCAATACCGTCCCTGACCTGCCCAAAGGTCAGGCCAGCCGGTTCACCTCGGTCCTGGCCAGCTCGGCATGCCCGGCCAGAGCCGGCCGGAAGCTGCACGTGTCCATTCCGGCGGGTATCGCCGATGAGATCCTCATCGCTGTACTGTACTTAACTACTGCACTGCGGAAAAGTAGAGGTCATGAGCACATTCAGCCTGACCGGGGGTTGCTGGTTATGCGGCTCGCCATAGTCAACACCAAGGGCGGCGTCGGCAAGACGACCACGGCCATCTATATCGCGGCCGGCCTAAACCGGCAGGACCGGACGCTGTTGATCGATGCTGACCCGCAGCAGTCGGCCTACCTGTGGTCGGAACAGGACCCGATCTTCCCCTTCGCCGTCATCAGCCGCCCGATGCGGGATCTGCATCACCGCCTGGCCAGCCTCAGCCGCGGATACGAGCACGTCCTCATTGACACGCCGCCAGGAGACAGCGGCATCATCGGCTCGGCGGTGATGGCCGTGGACACGGTGATCATCCCGGCGTCGCCGAGCGGGCTGGACCTCAACCGGATCATGCCGACGATCAAGCTGCTGGCCAGCCTGGAGCCGGTTCACCCGGTGGAGGTCAGCGTCCTGCTCACGAGGGTGCGCAGGGGCACCCGCAGCGCCCGGGGAGTCCGGGACGTGCTGGCGGAGACCGGGCTGCCCGTGATGGATACGGAAATCCCGCTGGCCGAGATGTACGCGGCAAGCTTCGGCACCGCACCAGTAGACCTCGGCCGCTATGACGACCTGATCCAGGAGCTGAAGCCATGAGCCCAGCACAACGCCCGGGCACCGTTCCCGGCCCCAAGCGCGCCGACTGCCCCGCACCGGCCCCGGCCGAACCCGTTTCCCCGGTCGCTGGGGCACCGCAGCGGCCCCGGCCCGAGAAGCCTTTCCGGTTCACCCTCGACCTCGACCGGGCACACCACCAGTTCCTCAAGGACTATGCCCTGCGGGCCGAGACCGGGGCGTCCAAGGTGATGCGGGCCCTGCTCGATGAGCTGCGCGACGATCCCGAGCTGGCGGGCCGTGTCCGGGACCGAATCTGGCGAGCTCCGGACCGCCGGCCTTTGGTTCCGCAAGACGCGGAGGAAAGATACCCCCGCGCATGAGACGGGAACTGAGACGAAGGGCGTCACCATGTGCTGCGGGTGGTCCGCAAGGGCGCCCGCCGGGCGAAAATCGCGCTGGCCCGGCCGGCTGCGGCCGCCGTGGACGCCTCCCTGGCCGCCCGGCCCGCCGGGCCGGGCTGGCGGACGTGCGGAGCAGAAAGACCCCCGCGCTACCCGACGCTACGACCGCGCCGGGTCTTCTTGCCGAGCATTAATCCCGATCACCTGGGCGCCGGTGTGCAGGTCGGTCGCTGCCGCTCGCCGAGCCAGCGTGGTCTCCTTTGCGGTTCCTGGCTGACGCGAACCTCTCGCCCAAAGTCGCGGTCTTGCTGAGCTCGTGAAACGCGCCGACATCCTGATCATCTGCCACGCGACCGACCTAGAAGCTGCCCCATCTGAGCTCCTTGGCCAGATGTCCAATCTGGCAGGACAGATCGCGGCCGCTTCGCCACGGGGCTCCTCGCGCGTTCCCGTCAACGGAATAGTGGCTAGCTGGGCCGACGCGGGGCGGAACCGACATCCCGTCCCTTGATGCGTACAACCCGTTCCGTCACCGCCAGCGAGACGGTACGCATAATCCCTGGCGTGGCCGGCGATGTTCAGCAAACTGGGCGGCCTAACGCGGTTCCTGGCACCGTTGGTACCGGCACCCGGCTCCTGGCGGACTGAACTCCTGGCGGGGCAGGTGGAGCGCCGGGGTCCGTTCGGCATCAACAGCAAACGCGAACCGGGGAAGAACCCGAAGGGTAAGCAAGGAACGCACGCACCAATCCGGAAGGTGGCTGAACAGCCATGGGAATGCTCGACGGCAAAGTTGCCCTGATCACCGGCGGATCCCGCGGGCAGGGCCGCGCCCACGCCGTGACATGCGCGCGGGAAGGCGCCGACGTGATCATCGCCGACATAGCGGACCAGATGGGGACCGTCCCCTACCAGATGGCGACCCAGGGCGACCTGGACGAGACCGTCTCGCAGGTCGAGGCGCTGGACCGGCGCATCCTGGCGATCAAGGCCGATGTCCGCCACCAGCAGCAGCTCGACGACGTGGCCGCCCGCGGCATCGCGGAGTTCGGCAAGATCGACATCCTGATCGCCAACGCCGGCATCTGGACCTTAGCGCCGTTCTGGGAGCTCACCGACGACCAGTGGGACGAGATGATCGGCGTCAACCTCAACG
>Ga0335081_10005538_pt1 | contig 19987 bp, 19 predicted proteins | sample Lox_Sample_35_FD_206713 | JGI IMG/M metagenome (GOLD analysis project Ga0335081, IMG submission 206713) | Soil microbial communities from Loxahatchee National Wildlife Refuge, Florida, United States - Lox_Sample_3.5 | ecosystem: Environmental > Terrestrial > Soil > Wetlands | place: USA... | reverse complement strand
CCTCCGCCGCCCGGATATCCGCCGCCACCACCCGGATATCCGCCACCGGGCGATCCCTGCCCATATCCGCCGTTTCCGTCGCCGGTGTACTGCGCCGTCACCGATTTCGCCCAGGGAGATTTGGTGGTGAGCTTCTCGATTTCCTCGGTAGTCCATTGCGATGGATCTTTCTTGTCCCAGAACTCGGGACTGTACGCGAATAACCTTCCCCAGGGCGCCACGCTGGCGCCAGCCAGAGCCAGCACTCCGCGCCGGCTGAGGATGAATGGGTTGCCTGCTCGCTGCATGTTAATTGGACGTTGGGCCGAGTGTGGGACGTTTCAGACGGCTACAGAGTTTTCGCCATCAGGAAGCCATCTCCGCCGTCTTCGTAGTACCTGCGTACGATTCTGATCTTAGTGAACCCATATCGTTCGTAGAACTTCATGGCCGGTTCGTTCGTCACCCTGACCATTAGGCTGAACCGGCTGACGGCTCGGCGGCGCAGGCGGCGTACTGTGGATTCGAGCAGAGCGGATGCCGCACCTTTTCGCCGGGCGGCGGGTTCAACTGCCAGGGAGACGAGTTCCGCGCTTCCCGGAGACTCACGCCCGCGGACGCAGGTGAGGACATACCCGCAGATGTTCCGCTTCACCGAAGCCGCCAGAAAGAGATCCCCACATTTGTGGAAAAGATCTGCAAACAGGTTGCGATCATATGCATCCGTACCGAAACAGGTGCGCTCAATCTCCAGAATCCGGTCCAGATCGGAGAGCCGAACGGCCCGGACGGCAAATCCGTTGGTCATTCTGTTATCCTTTATTTTGGCGCACTTGGGGGCGACAGGACACCGTTGGGATCCAAAAAACGCACGAAAAAACCGCCCGCTCTTGACAAAGATTTCGGACAAGCGCATACTGAAATCAAGATGCAACTGAGTGGCAACTACGGCCAGCCGGAAGTCTTCTCCGCAACATTGGTCGATCTCCGCCGGGGCGACGCGGCGGTCCTGGATGGGATCGACTTGCCGGGTGAGGATGCGCGCCGCCTGATGGAGTTGGGCTTTCTGCCGGGTGCCCGCGTTACAGCCGGGCGCAGCGCCCCTGGAGGCGATCCGCGGGTCTTCCAGGTGGATGGTTCGGAGATTGCTCTGCGGCGTGAGACCGCGCGGCGTCTCAGGGTCCGGTTGCATAAGACTTCGAAGAGCAAATGAGCGGTTGCAGCGATTGCAGCAGTTGCAGCGTAGCCGGCGTGGTGGAAATCCCCGGCGCCAAAGCAACTACGACTGTCGCTGTAATCGGGCCCCCCAATTCCGGCAAGACCACCCTATTTAACCGCCTCACCGGTCTCCGTCAAAAGGTCGCCAACTTCCCAGGCGTCACCGTGGAACAGCACACCGGCGCGGCCGAACTTCCGGACGGCCGATCCATCCAGCTCATCGACCTTCCCGGGGTCTACAGCCTGTCGCCGCGCTCGGAAGACGAGCAGATCGCGCATGACGTGCTCACCGGCCAACGGGCCGACACACCGAAACCCGAGGCGGTCCTGCTGGTTCTCGATGCCACCAATCTGGCGCGCCACCTCATGCTCGCGGCTCCGATCCTGGCCCTGGGCATGCCCACGCTGGTGATCTTGAACATGGCGGACGATCTGCGCAATCGCGGCGGCCGCGTGGACCTGGCGAAGCTCTCGGCGGAATTGGGCGCTCCCGTGGCGCTGGTGAGCGCACGCCAGGGCGAAGGCATCGACCAGGTGTTCGACCTTCTGGCCGGCACCATGCCCAAACCGGCGCCCAAAGAGCTGCCGATCCTCCAGGATGTGCCGAAGTGCCGGCAATGGGCCGGCAGAGTGGGAAGCCAGGCGGCCTATCATGCCCCCATTCCGCCCAAATGGACGCGGCGGTTGGATGCGGTTTTTCTTCACCCCATCGCCGGACCGCTGGTTTTTCTCGCGGTAGTCATCGTCATTTTTCAGAGCATCTTCAGCCTGGGAGATCCGTCCAAGCGCGCAGTCGACTGGCTCATTCAGCAGTCCGGCAACTGGATTGCAGCCGTGCTGCCGGCTTCGCTGTTCCGGTCCCTGTTGATCGACGGCGTCTGGAAAGGCGTGGGGTCGGTCGTCGTGTTCCTGCCGCAAGTGCTGCTGCTGTTCCTGTTCATTGGAATCCTGGAAGACTCAGGCTACCTGGCGCGCGCCGCGCTGATTGCCGACCGCACCATGGCCAAAGTCGGGCTGCAGGGCAAATCATTCATCCCTTTGCTTTCGGCCTATGCATGCGCAGTCCCCGCGATCCTGTCGACGCGCACCATCGAGAACAAACGCGATCGCATCGCCACCATCCTGATTGCGCCATTCATGACGTGCTCGGCGCGGCTGCCGGTTTATACGCTGGTGATCGCTGCGTTCATCACCAAGCGGCCGCTGGTTGGCTGGCTTCTTTCTACGCAAGCCGCCGCCATGCTGGGGCTCTACCTGCTGGGATTCCTCGCTGCGGTGGTTACGGCCCGTCTGCTCAAATCCTCCATCCTGAAGAGCGGGCGCACGCCGTTCCTGCTGGAAATGCCCTCCTATCGGTGGCCCACCGTGCAATCGCTCGGCCTGCGCCTGCTGGACCGTTCCAAGGTCTTCCTGCGGCGAGCCGGAACGATCATCCTCCTGGTCACGGTGGCGCTGTGGGTTATGTCTCATCTGCCGTTTGAAAACGGCAGGCCGGTGGACATAGAGCACAGCCTCGCGGGGACGGTTGGCCACACCATCGAACCGGTCATCAAGCCGTTGGGTTTCAATTGGAAGATCGGCGTCGGGTTGATCACGGCGGTGGCCGCGCGCGAAACGATCGTCGCCACGCTTGGGACCATCTATGCGATGGACCCCAAGTCGCAGGCGCAGGAATTGGAGTCCGCGCTTCACCACGATCTGTCACCGGGCGGGGCGGTCGCGCTGCTGGTGTTCTTCGCCTTCGCCATGCAGTGCATTTCGACGATCGCCGTGGTGCGCCGCGAGACCGGCGGATGGAAGTGGCCGGCGGCGCAATTCGCTTACATGACCGTGCTGGCGTACGCCGGCGCCGCGGTGGCCGCCCACGTGATCCGGTGAGCGGCCTATTCCGGTTGCGCCGCGGCTTCCTGGTAGATGGCGGCGAAGAAATCGCGGGAGGCCGGTGAGCAGCCGATGTGGAGGTTGTCCATGCCTTCTTCCACAAAACCCAGATAGCCGTCCCATCCGAGATCGTCCAGGACGAAGCGCAGGCATTCCAGTTCGCTCGGGGGCAGGCCGGAATAGGCGATATCGAAAACCTGGCCAGAGCTGTGCGCCAGCGCTTCGGGACTGCTCGACAAGCGCGGGTAATCTTCTGACTGAACCAGAGACGAGACTGGCAACGGCTGGAACGGTTCGTCCTGCGGCGCCAATGCTTCGTACAGACGGCGCGTTTCGAATGCGATGTAAGTCAGGGTTCCGATCGCCGCCGCGGAGGCCTGCGTGAAATACTCCGGGTTCGCCGAGTCATCGGGTTGGATCCGCAGCGCGTAGCCGAAGTAATCCGGCCGGTTCAGAGCTTGAACGAGCCTGGCGCCGGAATCGGCGCGAACGTCGTCCGAGGTGTGATAGATCAGGTCATCGCGCTTGAGCCAGACCGTGAGGCGGTGGGGAGCGCGCGGCCCGGCGGCATGATCGCTCTTGAATTCCTGCTGCAGCGCGGCGAATGCCTGCGGGTCGCGGCGATACAGGTCCAGCAACTGCCCGGCTCGCCGAATGCGGAAGTAATAAGTCGGCGAGTAATCGCGCTGCATCTGCTGCTGGATGGCCTGGTATAACTCGCGGTTCCACGCCGGGCTGCACGAAAAGAACATGCGCGGCACGGTGATTTCATCTTTGGGAATGCCGTGCGCGCGGCGAGTGAGGTCGAGCATTTCCGTCACGCACCCCTGGCCGCAATGATAGGCGAAGATGGCCCAGTCCCGGCCGCCGAACTTCTGCTCCATCGCGGCCAGATATTTGGCCGCCGCGGGAATGGCGCGATCGGGAACCAGCCGGTCATCGCGCACGATTACCGTATATGGAATTTTGTGCGTCACCGTCCGAAACTTCGGCTTGCTGCTCTTGGATTTGACCGGCACCTTCTCGCGCGTAATCTTGTACCGTGTGACGTGCACCACTTTCAGTTTCATGTCGCGAGCCGTGGCTTCCGAAATCTGCATGATGCCTTTGGGCCCTGACGGGCTCTCGGCACGGGAGTCGCCCCAACTCTCGATATACGCGATAGCTTCCAGCAGCGTAGACGGTAAGCCGCTCTGTTGCGCGGCGAGGCGGAAGAGCGATTGCAGTTTTCGATCCGTGGTGATGCGCTTGGCCCCCGACGCCGCCTGCGACTCGCGCATGATGCCGAACGTCTGGGATTCAATCATCAGGTTGGTGCGGGCCTCGAGGAGATCGCTGGAGAGGTCGTCGCGTTCCACGCCGATGCCGGATACACGGTGTGCGGGAACAAAATACGCCGGTGAGCCGGTCTGACCCAGAGACGCAAGGCCCCAGAGAAACAGAACCGCGAGTTTCATCCCTATGCTTTCAGTGTAGCCCTGAGCTGTTTGATCCGAGCGTGCGAACAATTCATGGCCGCTGATGAACGCCGACCAACGCCGATAGTTGATCAAAGCCAAAGACCGCCATCGGCGTTAATCCGCGTTCATCCTGCGGCTAAACCTACCAGCCCACCTGTTCCATGCGGCGGAGTATTTCCGCGCTGTACCGGTTCATCCAGGCGGGCTTGCGGCGCAATGGAGACGGAAGCAAAGCGGCGAGCCGCGCTGCTTGCTCACGGTTTAGCCCGACGGCGGGCACGTTGTACCAGGTGTGAGCAGCAGCCTCGGCGCCGTAGATCCCCGGGCCCCACTCGATCACGTTCAGGTACAACTCCAGGATGCGCCGTTTTGGCAGAATCCATTCGGCTGCGGGCGCAAGGGTGAACTCAACAGCTTTGCGAATCACCGAGCGGTTGGTGCTAAGGAACAGGTTCTTGACCAGTTGCTGCGTGATGGTGGATCCACCGCGGCCCAGCCGGCCCTGATCCAGGTCTTCATCAACCACCGTTTGAACTTCCTTCCAGTCGATACCATGGTGCTGATAGAAGCGGCCGTCCTCGGCGGAGATGACGGCGTGCTGGAGGTCGGGCGAGATGCGGCTCAGCGGTACGAAGATCTGCCGCTTCTTGTATGGCCGGTGGTGCAGCCACGCTGCCAACCGGCGTTCGGCCTGCACGGCAGTCGTGGGCGGATTGAACCAGCGCAATGCGATCAGCTCTGCCAGACACAGAGCGTAGAACGCGGCGGCCAGCGCCGCGGCCCAGAGCAGGATAGTACGAAAGATACGCCTGCCTCTGAATATGCCCACGCTACGATGGTAGCCTATGGTCGGGGCTGGCAATGACGCGTCTCGACGACTTCCTGGCATACGCTGAGTCGCACCGGGCGCAGGTTTGCGCGGCCGCAGGTGCAGCGATCGTGGGAATTGCCTGGGTGGATCTGGTGTTGCCCGACACGTCGCTGGGATTCCTGTATTTGATTCCGATCTTGCTTGCCGCCCCCGCGCTGAACGGTTGGCAGATTTTGGCCATGGCCCTGTTGTGCGGCTATTTGCGGGAGGTCGCCGATCCGCTGCAGGGGACCATCGGAACGTCCGGTGGGCAACTGCTGCAGTTGTTCGATCCGCTTCGTTGGGTGCAAGGATCGTTCGGGCGCCTGGCGGTAGCGGTGGCTGGTTTCGCCATGACCGGGTTCTTTGTCGGGCAGCTCAACCAGCGGCGCAGGCTGCTGGCTGCGCAAATGAGGGAGCGCGAAGAACAGGCGCTGCGGCGCCGCGAAACGGAATTGCAGGTGCGCATGCTTCTGGAAACCAGTCCGCTGGCGATTTTGACGCTGGATCATTCCGGGCGCGTCGCCCTGGCTAACGAATCGGCGCGGCAGTTATTGGGCTTTGACAACGAACCGCTGCAAGGCGAAGATGTGGAACCCTATCTTCCGATCCTGTGCCGGATGCTTCATAGCCATCACTCGGGCACCAACATCCGCACCGGCGTGGAGTGCCGCGGTAACCGGCGTAACGGCGAAGTGTTCCTGGCGCAGGTGTGGCTCTCCACCTACCGCACATCGGCGGGCCAGGGACTGGCAGCGGTGGTGTGGGACGCATCCGAGAACCTGCGCGACCGCGAAGGGGCCGGCCTCGATTCCATGATGGCCACTTCGCGCGTGCTCATCGGCGCGATCTCCCACGAGATTCGCAATCTCGCGTCGGCGGCGGGTTCGGCGTACTCCGCCCTGGCGGGGCGGGATGGAGTCGCGGAGGACGAGCACTTCCAGGCGCTGGGCAGCCTGGTGCACGGGTTGGAGAAGATCGCCTCTTCGGGCTTGCGGATGGCCTCCAGCCGCGAGGTTGCCGTGGCGGACCTCGGCACTGTGTTGGACGAAACCCGCATCGTCATCGAGCCTTCCCTGCGGGAGGCTGGCGTCAACCTCGTATGGGAATTGAGCCCCGGGATGCCGCTGGTGCAGGCCGATCATCACAGCTTGCTGCAAGCATTCGTAAACCTCGCCCGCAACAGCCTTCAGGCGATGGAGAACGGAGAGCGGCGGCAACTGCGCGTCGAGGCCAAGGTCGAACGGGACCTGGTGGTGGTGCGCTTTCACGATACCGGCCCTGGCGTGGCGCACCCCGAAGAGCTGTTCCAGCCCTTTCAGCCAGGGGCGCACTCGCACGGGTTGGGCCTCTATGTATCGCGAGCCATTCTGCGCTCCCACGGCGGCGGTTTGCGCTACGAACCGGAGGAATCGGGAAGTTGTTTTGCCGTCGACCTCTGGCCGGTAGAGAATCTGGCGGAAGGACGATGAAAGCCAACCAAAGCGTGATTCGCATTCTGCTGGTGGACGACCATGCCCTGTTTCGCGAGAGCGTGGCGCGTTCGCTCGCGGCGGAGCAGGACCTCGACATCCAACACTGCGCCAGCATCCGCGAGGCGCTGCAACTTCTCTCCCAGGAGACGTTCGGCCTGGTGCTACTGGATCACGACCTGGGCGGCGAGCGCGCCTCGCAGTTCCTCCCCCTGGCGCGCCAGGCGGGCTTCGAGGGACGCGTGCTGGTAGTCACCGCCTGGGTCAGCGAGACCGAAGCGAGAAGGCTGATGGGACAAGGCGTCGCTGGTATCTTCCGCAAGGAGGCGCCGCTCAGCGAATTGACGGAAAGCATCCGGACGGTAATGGCGGGCGGAACGTGGAACGACCGTCCGCCGGCGCGTCCGGATGACGCTGCCAAGAGCGGCGAACCTGCCTCGCCCGTGTTCAATGACCGACAGCGAAGAGTGCTGCGATTCGTGGTGGAAGGCCTGTCCAACAAAGAAATCGCCTGGCGGCTCCAGATATCGGAAAGCTACGTGAAAGCCATCCTCCAAAGCCTCTTCCAGAAGACCGGGGTTCGGACGCGTGGTCAATTGGTGCGGGTGGCGTTCGAACAGTACGAGGATCAGCTGTAGCTGTCGTCCGGCTTCGCATTCACATCGAAAGTACAGGTACTTCTAAGCTTGGCCGCAAGAGCGTAGTGGCCGAAAGATACACTTCCTCAAGCGGACGTGCTGGGCTACTGTAGACGTACATCGCCGGACCTCAGACCCGGCAAAACCGAGGCATAGGGGTGGGTGCCGCTGTCGAGCATTCACCGCCGAACGGGGATTCAAGGTGTTGCGGGAAACGATCAGTCAGTTGAGCGTGTGGGACGCCGCTGCGCATACCCAAATCACACTCGAGCCTGGCGCCGTTCTGGAATCCTGCCGTGTCTACCGTGACGAATCGGCACCGGCCGGCGAGGCCGACGCGTACGAGGTGGAATTTCATTCCACCGGCCGCCGGTACACTTGTCCTCTCTTCCGGTTTCAGGCCCGAACCCGGCTGTTGGTTTCGGCGGAGGCGATCCCGGCGCGAGAAGCGGTCGCGGTCTGAACGCGCTTCGTCGCAGGCGCGCCGGGCTTGGCCCGATGGGCGCCAACACTGGCCGCAGTCGATAGAATAGTAGCGTGCCTACCCTAAGCCAAGCTGTTCCTGAGATCCTGGAAAGACTGCACGTCGAGCCGGTGAACTCCGGCGCCTGCTATGGCGATTGGATCGCCGGGCCATCCGGCGGTGAACTGGAGTCCATCAATCCGGCCAGCGGCGAGGTCCTGGGCAAGATCAAGTTGGCCGGTCCCGCCGACTACGAGTATGTGGTCAAGCGCGCCAGCCAGGCGTTCCTCGACTGGCGAATGATTCCGGCGCCCAAGCGCGGCGAGATCGTGCGCGAAATCGCCGACGAGTTGCGCTCCTGCAAGCACGACCTAGGGGCGCTGGTCACGCTGGAGATGGGTAAGATCCTGGCCGAAGGCATGGGCGAGGTGCAGGAGATGATCGACATCGCCGATTTCGCCGTGGGGCTGTCCCGGCAGTTGTACGGTCTCACCATGCACAGCGAGCGCCCGGGTCATCGGATGTACGAGCAGTGGCACCCGCTGGGAATCGTGGGAGTCATCAGCGCCTTCAACTTCCCGGTTGCGGTGTGGGCGTGGAACGCCATGATTGCGGCGGTGTGCGGAGACTGCGTCCTGTGGCGGCCTTCGTCGGAGACACCGCTCACGGCTATCGCGGTCCAGAAGATCTGCAACCGCGTACTCGATCGGCACGGGCTGAAGGGGGTTTTCAACTTAGTGATCGGGAAGAGCAACCCCATCGGCGAAACACTGATTCACGACCGGCGCATTCCCCTGGTCAGTTTCACGGGCTCGACCGAGGTGGGCCGCCATGTTTCAGAAGTGATGGCGGGGCGGCTGGGGCGGAGCATTTTGGAGTTGGGCGGAAACAACGGGATCATCGCCATGAACGATGCCAACCCCGATCTGCTGTTGCGCGCCGTGCTGTTTGGAGCGGTGGGCACCGCGGGCCAGCGCTGCACAACGACGCGCCGCTTGTTCCTGCAACGCGGCATCGCAGGCAAGATCACGGAGGCCCTGCTCAAGGCGTACGGCCAGGTGAAAATCGGCGAACCGCTGGACGAGGGAACACTAATGGGTCCGCTGGTAAACCGCCGTGCCGTGGCGGACATGATGGACGGGGTCCGGCGCATTCGCGAACAGGGAGGCGAGATTCTCTTCGGCGGCGAGCACATCTCGGGGTGCTACGTGCAGCCCACGCTCGTGCGGGCGCGGCCGGACATGCCGATTCTGAAAGAGGAGATCTTCGCACCCATCTTATACGTCCTGGAGTTCGACGACCTGGACCAGGCGATCCACTGGCACAACGACGTGCCGCAGGGATTGTCGTCGGCCATCTTCACCACCAACTTGATTTCGGCGGAGACGTTCCTCAGCCACCGCGGCAGCGACTGCGGCATCGCCAACGTGAACATCGGCACCAGCGGCGCCGAAATCGGCGGCGCGTTCGGCGGCGAGAAGGACACCGGCGGCGGCCGCGAATCGGGCAGCGACGCCTGGAAGGCCTACATGCGGCGCCAGACCAACACCGTGAACTGGTCCCCGCAGTTGCCGCTGGCGCAAGGGATCCAGTTCACGCTGTAGAGCCGCTCGCTACTCGGACCGCAGCGCCGTCATGGGATCGGCGCCCGTGGCGCGCCGGGCCGGAATGTAGCACGAGAGCGCCGCGACCGCTATCGCAGCGAGCGCTACAGACGTGAACGTGACCGGATCGGCTGCGCTCACTCCATACAACAGCGCCGAGAGCACACGCCCGAGCAGCAACGCGCTCCCGAGGCCAATCACGATTCCCGCAGCCGCCAAGCGAACGCCCTGCTCCATCACGTGGCGCAGCACGTCCCACGGCTTTGCGCCCAGCGCCACCCGCAGTCCGAATTCATGCGTGCGCTGTCCCACCGAGTACGAGATGACGCCGTAGATGCCGATGGCGGCGAGGGTCCCCGCGAGAGTGGCAAACAGCGCCGCCAGAAAGAGTGCAAAGCGCGGCGAGGAAAACGACGCGCCGGCCACTTCGTTCATCAAGCGCACGTCGGCCACCGCCAGGTTCGGATCCATGTGGTGCACGGCCGCGCGGATTTGCCCGCTCAGCCGCGCCGGATCGCCCACGGCGCGCACCACCAGCGACATGTTGGAGAACCCGAACGGCATCTGCTGAACCGGCCACCACATGGCCGGTGCGGCCGACGCGCTACTGGGATGATCTTTGATGTCTCCCACCACACCCACCACCGTCACCCAGTCCTCATCCTTCGGATTATCCACGAAGGCCACGCGCCCGCCGGCCGCGTCGTCCGTGCCCCAATACGCCCGCGCCATAGTGCGGTTGATCACCATAACGGCGCGGGAGCCCGAGGTGTCGTGCGCGTCGAAGAAGCGGCCGCGCAGCAGAGGCACGCCCAAAGCCTGGAAGTAATTGGCGTCCGCCACGTGGTACCGCGCGTGGAATTCGGCGTTGGGCGGCGGCTGGCGGCCTTCGATCGCAAAGCCTCCAAAGTTCTCGTCGTAACCCGTCCAGGGAAGGTCGCTTCCCATGCCGGCCACACGCACGCCGGGGATGTCGTTCAGAAGCTGACCCAGACGGTTGTAGAACGGCCACATCACGGCGCGCTTCGGATAGGTGGCTTGCGGCAGCGAAACCGCGGCAGTCAGGACCCGCTCCCCACGGAAGCCCGGATCGGTACGCATCAGGTTGACGAAGCTGCGCAGCATCAGCCCCGCGCCGGTCAACAGCATGCAGGCGAGCGCGACCTCGCCGATCACCAGCGCGCTCCGCAGCCACTGTTGCCGCGCGCCGGCCGTGCTTCCGCGGCCGCCCTCACGCAGGCTTTGCTGCAGATCCGCGCGGGCGGCTTGCAGCGCCGGCGCCAGGCCGAAGAGCATTCCGGTCCCCAGCGCGATCGCCAGCGTGAACGTGAACATGACGGCATCGACGTGAATGGAGCTGGCGCGAGGAAAACCCGCGGGCAGGAGCGCCTGCAGCGCCCTCACACCGCCGAACGCGAAGGCCGCGCCCAGACCGCCGCCCAGCAGCGAGATCAGCAGGCTCTCGGCGAGCATCTGCCGCACCAGGCGCGAGCGTCCCGCACCCAGCGCCGCGCGTACGGCGATTTCACGCTGCCGCGAGGTCGCCCGCGCCAGCAGAAGATTGGCGGCGTTGGAGCACGCAATGAGCAGCACCAGGCCCGCCGCACCCAGCAGAACCAGCAGGAGACGCCGGCTGGAACCGACCGTCTCGTCGTACAACGGCACGGTCCACGCGCGCCAGCCTTTTGTGCTGTCTGGATGCTCGAGCGCGAGTTGCTCCAACATCGCATCGAGATCCGCCTGGGCCCGCCCCATGGCGACTCCGTCCTTGAGCCGCGCGATCGCTTCCATGTAGTGCGACCCGCGAAAGCTGGCGTCACCCTGATAAGTGAACGGTGTCCAGACATCCACCGTGTCGCCATCCGCCACCGAGTGGTAGTCGTTGCCGGGATGCTGCAAGTTGGGAGGCATCACACCCGCGACCGTGAACGGCGCCGCATCGAGCGTGATCTTGCGGCCCACAATGTTGGGATCGGCGGTGAATCGCGTGCGCCAGAGGCGGTCGCTGAGAATCACCACGTTGCCATTGCCCGGCAGCTCGTCTTGAGTATTGAACTCACGGCCGAGCGCCGGCGCGATGCCCAGCACACGGAAGTAGCCGGCGGTAACCGCGAAGCTGGACAGGCGCTGCGGCTCTCCTGCTCCGGAAAGCTGGCGATCGGCGCGGGTCATGCCCGCCAGGCAGCCAAAGGCCTGGTTGCGCGCCCTCATGTCTCGCAGGTCGAACGGGTTCACGGGAAACTTGGCGAAGCTCTTACTGCGGAAGAAAATGCGCACGATGCGGTCCGCCTTCGGATACGGCAGCGGCCGCAGCAGAACGCCATCGATCACGCTGAAGATGGCGCTGTTGGCCCCAATGCTCAGCGCCAGCGTCAGCACGATGGCCGCGGCGAATCCCGGATTCCGGCCCAGTGTGCGGACGGCGTAGTGCGCGTCGCGCGCGAAATTCTCGATGTAGCTGGTGCGGCGCATATCGCGGCACTCCTCCCGTATTTGTGCAATTCCGCCGAGCCGGCGTTCCGCCGCGTGGCGGGCTTCGGCCGGACTCATGCCGGCTTGCCGGTAGACCTCGGCCTCCTGATCGAGGTGGAAAGTCAGTTCGCGATCCAGCTCCCGTTCCACGCGGGTGCGGCGTGTGAGGGACCGCCAACGCAGGCGGAGTATGTCAAACCATCGCATCCCGCCCGCTCCTACGCCATCCGGATCACCATGCCGACGGCGTTTGAAAGACGCTCCCATTGCGCCAGCTCTTTTTCGAGCTGTGTCCGGCCGGCGCGCGTGAGAGCGTAGAACTTCGCTTCCCTGCCCGTCTCCGTGGCCCGCCATTCGGCTTTGAGCCAACCCTGCTGTTCCAGACGGTGCAGCGCCGGATACAGCGCGCCTTGTGTGACCTGCAGCGCGTCCGCGCTCACCTGCTGGATGCGGCGGGCGACGGCCCAGCCATGCATCGGCTCGAGCGAGACAGTGCGGAGGATGAGAAGGTCGAGAGTGCCCTGGATGAGGTCGGAAGGCTTGCTCATACCTAAGATAATTACAATGATACCTAAACGACTGACACTTACAAGGATTGAAGTGTAAAAACTGCCGCTGCCGCGGTCCTGCTTACCGCATCGCTCCCGGATCGTAGTACGGTCGCGGGCGGATCTTGAGCCCCGGCACGGATGGGATCTCGACCTTCAGACGATGCCGCTTCTCGTCGAGCCGGCTGGGTGTGAACGTAAGGATGTATTGGTTGGTGATTTCGCCCTGCACCGCCCGCACCGCGTCGAAGAGCGCCTTCTGGATGTGGGCTTCATACGCTCCGGAACCCACCGGCAGCGCGTAGTTGCCGGCTTCCGACGGCCGCGAAAGTGTGCCGGGCACATCGGCGAATGGGTCGTTGAGAGGATACAGCACACGCCCGCCCGTCCCGCCCGCCAGGCGTTCCAGTTGACCCTTCTCGGGATTGTCCATGCCGTACGCGGCTGTGCTGACCCCGAAAATGATTGCCTGCGCGCGGTTCGCCAGCTCAAGCGCCTGATCGAGCGTGTCCGGACTCGCGGTATCGTGACCATCGCCGAACACCACGATGACGCGCCGGGGATTGACGGGCTCGCCCGGAATCAGGCGGCGATCCGTGCAGGCGCGGCGGATGGCGGCGAACAGCGCCGATCCTCCGCCCGGCTGGAGCCGGTCGATCTTCTCCGCCAGCGAGTCGGCGTCGCTGGTGGTGTCACCCACAAGATCCGCCGTGTCCGCGAAGGAGATCAGGTAGCCCGAGTAGCTCTTCGGCTCGTCGAGCAGCGCCCAGATCATTTCCTTGACCGCTTCCTTGAAGCGGTTCCAGTGCCGGCTGGCGTTGCTCTGATCCACCAGGAAGCCGATCACGGTGGATTGCCGCCGGTCGTGGCTGAAGGAGCGGATCACTTGCGGACGGCCATCGTCGTAGATGCGGAACTCATTCTTCTCCAGGTTGTCGACAAACTGTCCGCGATCGTCCATCACCGTCACCGGCACGATTACTTCGCGCGTGGTTGTCTCAAACCTGGTGGGCGGCTGGGATGGCTCCGCCTTCTTCTGCGGGACACCCGCCAGCGGCAGCAGCAATCCGCAGAACCCGGCGATGGCGATGCTGCGTCGCATGGTAGGTCCGGCTCCATTCTATCGTGGCGCGTCCTTCACGTCGCGGCCATCGAGATGTTGAACTGGCTGGTGTAGGTTAAGTTGGACCGGCACTGGCAGACGGCGAGAAACCCTGAATCTGGCAGGTTACCAGGGCCCACACGAGAGGGTCGGACTAAAAGCAAAGCCGCGGCCGGCAGGGAGCTGGCCGCGGTGCCTGCGACAGAACCGGACTATTCTTCTTTTTGCTCCTCTTCGTGCTCGCGTCCTTCGCGCTGCGCTTTGAGGCGCTCCTCGCGGCGCTTGGCGCGGTCGGCGGCGCGCTTCACCAACTCGGACCCCACCAGTTCGATCATGGCCTGCTCGGCGCCGTCGCCCTTCCTCGGCCCAAGGCGCGTGATGCGCGTGTAGCCGCCCTCCCTCTGGCCGAAGCGGGTGCCCAGAGTATCGAACAGCTTCTTCACGGAAGCGGGCGTCCGGAGCCACGCCGCCGCCTGGCGCCGGGAATGAAGAGTATCCTCTTTGGCCAGCGTGATCATCTTTTCCACCAGGGGGCGCACGGCCTTGGCTTTGGGAACGGTGGTGATTACGCGCTCCCGCTCGATCACGCTGGTGGTGAGGTTCCGCAGCAGCGCGTTGCGGCTGTCCACAGGCCGCTTGAGTTTGAATCCCGCAACCTTGTGTCTCATGTTCTACTCCCTTGGCATGTCCTGCTGCCCCTCGTCTTCCGGACCGTAATCCGGACCGCCGCCGGTCTGCGGTGGAGGTGACACCAGGCGCCCATGCTGATCGATCCGCATGCCGAGCGACAACCCCATGTTGGCCAGGATTTCCTTGATCTCGTTGAGCGACTTCCGGCCGAAGTTCTTGGTGCGCAGCATTTCCGCTTCGGTCTTCTGCACCAGCTCGCCGATGGTCTGGATGTTGGCGTTCTTCAGGCAGTTGTAGGAGCGCACGCTCAATTCCAGCTCTTCCACCGAGCGGTTCAGGACCTCGTTCATCTTGTCGAGTCCGTGTTCGGAGACTTCTTCGGCCTGCTCCGGCACTTCCTCGAAGTTGATGAAGATGGACATGTGGTCTTTGAGCAGTTTGGCGGCGTACCCGATGGCGTCCTGGGGCGAGACCGCGCCGTTGGTCCACACCTCGAGCGTGAGCTTGTCGTAGTCGGTCATCTGGCCCAGGCGGGCGGCTTCGACCGCGAAGTTGACCTTGCGCACCGGTGAATGGACGGAGTCGATGGGGATATAGCCGAGGGCCAGGTCTTCGTCGAAATTCTTGTCGGCGCTGACGTAACCGCGGCCGCTCTTGAGCCGCATCTCGACCGAGAGTTTGCCGCCCTCGCTCACGGTGGCGATGTGCAAGTCGCGGTCCAGCACCTCGACGTCGGAATCGGTTTCGATCTGGCCGCTGCGCACTTCACCGGCATGATCCACGTCGATGCGCACGGTCTTGACGCCCTCGCCCATGATCTTAAACGGAATCTGTTTCAGGTTGAGGATGATGTCGGTGGCGTCCTCGACCACGCCCGGAATGGGGCTGAACTCGTGTTCGACGCCCTCGATGCGCACGGCGGTGATGGCCGCGCCCTCGATGGAGCTGAGCAGCACACGCCGCAGGCCGTTACCGATCGTGGTGCCAAAGCCTCTCTGGAACGGCTGCGCTGTAAACATGCCATACCGCTCCGTCAGGGTCTCGGTATTGGCGACCAATCTCTTGGGTTTCTGGAAACCTTTAAACATCGTAAGAACCTCGCTATCAGCAGTCAGCGATCAGCTATCAGCTTGAAGCAGCCGGGTTGGCTGATCGCTGATTGCTGACGTCTGACCGCTTCTCCTATTTCGAGTACAACTCCACAATGAGCTGCTCGTTCAACTGGATCTGCACCAATTCGCTACGCTGAGGCAAAGCGGTGATACGACCCTTCAAACCTTCGCGGTCCACGTCGATCCAGTTCGGCGCCGGCGCGTGAGCGGTGGCGTCGCGCGCGGCCAGAATGGTCGGATTCTTTCTGCTGCTCTCGCGCACCGCCACCATGTCCCCGATCTTGACCACGGCAGAGGGGATATTGCACTTGCGGCCGTTGATTTCGATATGCCCGTGCCGGACCACTTGCCGGGCCTGGTTGCGGCTGGTGCCGAAGCCCATGCGGTAGATCACGCTGTCGAGGCGGCGCTCGAGGGCCGACATCAGGTTGTCGCCGGTGATGCCTTTCGACGCCGCGGCCTTCTCGAATGTGCTGCGGAACTGCCGTTCCAGAACGCCGTAGACGCGGCGCGCCTTCTGTTTCTCGCGAAGCTGTAGACCGTAGCCCACGATCTTCTTCGCCCGCTCCTTGCCGTGCTGCCCGGGGATGAAGTTGCGCTTTTCGATGGCGCACTTTTCACTGTGGCAGCGTTCGCCCTTGAGATAGAGTTTCATGCCCTCGCGCCGGCACTGCCGGCAAACGGGGCCGATGTATCTTGCCAAGTTTCTCTCCTTACCCTTCCAATTCAGGTGCGGTTTACAGCCATGGCCGGCCTTCTTCCCGCTTGTATTAGCTATCAGCTTTCCGCACTCAGCAATCAGCTTTGGGCTTGCCTTTAGCTGAACGCTGACTGCTGATCGCTGACAGCTTCGTTTCTCCTACACTCTCCGCTTCTTCGGCGGCCGGCACCCATTGTGCGGAATGGGCGTGACGTCTTTAATCGCCCGAACTTCAATTCCCGCCGTGGACAGCGCGCGCACTGCTGATTCGCGGCCCGAGCCCGGACCGCTCACCCGCACTTCGACCACCCGCAGCCCGCTTTCACTGGCTTTGTTGGCCGCCGTCAGCGCCGCCTGCTGCGCGGCGAACGGCGTGCCTTTGCGCGAACCCCGGTATCCGAGCGAACCGGCGCTCGACCACGAGATGGTGTTTCCTTCCTGGTCCGCGATGGTCACGATGGTGTTGTTGAAGGTGGCCTGGATGTGCACGACGCCGGTGTGGACGATGCGCTTTTCTTTCTTCTTGAAGCTCTTCTTCTTGCCTGGTTTTGCTGGTGCTTTGGCCATGTTCTTATGTCTTAGCTGAAGCCTTCTTCTTGTTCGCCACCGTTCCGCGGCGTGGTCCTTTGCGCGTGCGGGCGTTGGTGTGGGTGCGCTGGCCGCGTACCGGCAGCCCGCGGCGATGCCGCAGCCCGCGGTAGGAACCCATCTCGATGTGGCGCTTGATGTTCATCGAGATTTCCTTGCGGAGATCGCCTTCCACGGCGCCCTCTTCCTCCAGAATCGTACGGACGCGATTGACTTCGTCTTCCGTCAGGTCGCGCACCTTCTTATCAAAACTGATACCGGCCCGGTGAAGCAGCGAGCGGGAGCGCGTACGGCCGATGCCGTAGATGTAAGTGAGCCCCACTTCGGCTCTTTTCGCGGGCGGCAGATCCACACCGGCTAAACGTGCCATATTCTCTCGTTACCCCTGTCTCTGTTTGTGTTTCGGGTTGACGCAGATGACCCGCACCACACCCTGGCGATGGATCACCTTGCATTTATCGCAGATCTTCTTGACGGACGCTCGAACTTTCATAAGTCACGGACCCAATCAGGCCGCGGATGAAACGCGGATCAACGCAGATCAGATCGACCGGTTCCTATCTGCGCTCATCTGCGTTCATTTGCGGCTAATTCATCTTCCTCAGAATCCTTCCTCTGGTCGGATCGTGCGGGCTCAACTCCACCTCGACCCGGTCGCCCGGAACCAACCGGACGAAATTGCGTTCTACCGTGCCCACCAGGTGGGCCAAAACCTTCTGCTGCGTCGGCAGCACCACTTCAAACACAGCGCTCGGCCGCTCCTCCACCACCACCGCCTCGACCTTCACGGCCTGGTCAGGACCCACGGCCCGTTTCCGGTCACCGCGATGCAGTGCTCGAAATGGGCGCTGTACGAGCCGTCTTTCGTCACGGCGGTCCACTTGTCCTTCAAAACCACCGCTTCCGGCCCGCCCGCGTTCACCATCGGTTCCACCGCCAGCACCATGCCTTCCTTCAGGCGCGGATTCTCGTTCTTGCGGTCCACGTAATTCGGGACCTGCGGCTCTTCATGGAGCTGCGTGCCGATTCCGTGGCCCACATACTCCTTTACGATCGAAAATCCGTTGGCCTTCACATGCTGCTCGACCGTTCCACAAATGTCAAACAGCCGGTTCCCCGGCCGGACCCGATCGATGGCCATTTCCAGCGCTTCCTGCGTCACCCGGAGCAGCTTCTTGGTCTGCTCGCTCACTTCACCAATCGGCACCGTAATCGCGGAGTCGCCATAGTAACCGTCCAGCTTCACGCCGGTGTCGATCGAAACAATGTCGCCTTTCTTCAGAATGCGCTTGGCGCTTGGCATTCCGTGGACGATCTCGCTATTCACCGAAGTGCACAACACAAACTTGAACGCCTCGCCGGCGGCGGGAACGTAATAGCCCTTGAACGCCGGCTTCGCTCCCGCATCGGAGATCATCTTGTCGGCGGCGGTTTCGAGGTCCATGGTTGTGGCCCCTTCTACCGCGATCTCACTCAACTTATGCAAAATCTGCCAGACCAGCAGACCGCTGCGCCGCATCTTCTCCAGTTCAGCGGCGGTTTTCCGAACGATCATTAATTTATCGCCTGGCTAAGCTTCCGATACACAATCTCCGGCCGGGTTTCTCGCCGTTTAGGCCGCACAATTCATCCCCGATGGATAGTAAGCGGCGTGGTACAGGCTTCCCTCGTGGGGATACTCGCGGCCGTCGGCCAAACGGGAGATAACCATATTGTAATCAATCATGCGGCGGATCACCAGCCCGCCAGGGCCAGGCCAGCCATTCACCGGAGCGCCAATTCCCAAACCGTTTCCGCCGAGCAAGCCGATCGCCTCCACAGATCCTCAGAACGTACTCCGGCGGCCGCGAATACGGCCCGAACGCGGAGTGAAGCCTTCATAGTGGCGCATGATAAGCTGCGCTTCCACCTGGTTGATGGTGTCCATGGCCACGCCCACAACAATCAGCAGGGATGTCCCGCCGAAATAGAACTGCACATTCAACCCGTCCAGCAGGAACCGCAGGTGTCCCGCGGTGAGCACGTTGTCCACCCAGTTGCCGATCAACGGCAAATGATTCAGCTTGATCCCCGAGATCATGATGTCCGGGATCAGGCACAGGGTCGCCAGGTACACCCCGCCGACTACCGTGATCTTGGTCAGAATCGCATTCATGTAGTCCGCGGTGTTCCGGCCGGGCCGAATGCCCGGGATAAAGCCGCCGTACTTGCGCATGTTGTCGGCCGCCTCGTTGGGGTTGAAAATGATCGACACGTAAAAGAAGCAGAAGAAAATGATGCCGGCCACGAAGAGCACGTAGTAGAGCGGCTCGCCGTGCAGAATGGATCGCAGGGTAGCGTTCAGCCAGGCCGTGTTCTTTCCCAGGTTCGTCTGCAGCAGCGTGATCGGAAATGCCAGAATCGACGATGCAAAAATCACCGGAATCACACCGCCCGCGTTCACTTTGAGCGGCATATGCGTGGATTGCCCGCCCATCACGCGCCGCCCCACCACGCGCTTGGCGTACTGCACCGGAATCCGGCGCTCGCCGCGCTCCACCAGCACGATGAACGCAACCACGGCAATCATCATGGCGATAATCAGGAGCAGCGTGATGGCGCTCCACTCGTGGGTGACGAACGTGTTCTGATAAATGTTCTGGATGGCGCGTGGCAGCCCCACCACGATTCCCGTGAAGATGATCAGCGACATGCCATTGCCCACGCCGCGTTCGCTGATCTGCTCGCCCAGCCACATGATGAACGCCGTCCCCGTGGTTAACGAAATAATGGTCAGCAGCACGAATCCGAAACCAGGGCTGATCACCGGGCTCTGTTGCATGGACTGCAGGCCGCCCGCGATGGTCGCGGATTGAATCACGGAGAGCACGATGGTCAGGTAGCGGGTCCACTGCGTGATCTTGCGGCGGCCCAGCTCGCCTTCCTTCTGCAGTTTCTCCAGGGTGGGGATCACGACGGTCAGCAATTGCAGGATGATCGATGCCGTAATGTACGGCATGATTCCCAGGGCGAACACCGTCAGGCGGCGGATGTTGCCGCCGGCGAACATGTCGAAGAAGTTGAACAGCGAGCCCGACGACGAGTTGAAGAATTCCTGCCAGCGCTGGGTGTTGACTCCCGGCGTCGGAATGTGGCCACCCAGGCGATACACCGCCAGCAGCCCCAGCGTGAAGAACACCCGCTTGCGGAGGTCTGGAACGCGGAAGATGTTCGCGAACGCTTCAAAAAACTTCATGGTTCCCTTCGATTCCCGGCGCTTACTCCGTTGCC
>Ga0335081_10005536_pt1 | contig 19989 bp, 20 predicted proteins | sample Lox_Sample_35_FD_206713 | JGI IMG/M metagenome (GOLD analysis project Ga0335081, IMG submission 206713) | Soil microbial communities from Loxahatchee National Wildlife Refuge, Florida, United States - Lox_Sample_3.5 | ecosystem: Environmental > Terrestrial > Soil > Wetlands | place: USA... | reverse complement strand
ATAATACCAGGTCAGAACGGGTGCGCCGCCAGGGACTCGAACCCCGAACCCGCGGATTAAGAGTCCGCTGCTCTGCCAGTTGAGCTAGCGGCGCATTCAGAACGCTGTGATCGTAGCAGCAACCGGCGGGCCATTGCGAATCGCGCCGGCCCCCGGGCGGGCTCCGGCCGTCGGCGGTAGCAGGGTCCCGGCACGTTCGGAAGAAAAGGTTCAAAGCACTCATAACCGGAACGGCCCGCGGTACTTGTAACGGCGCAACGGCCTGCGTTGGTGGGCGAGCGCCATTACCCTTGTGCGCTGAACCGCGCGCGAGATGTGGACGTAGAGAGACGTAAAGAGACGCAAGGGCAGAGCGGGGAGTAGCGGGTGACGAACTCATGACCAGCCGTGACGTAGTCGAGGCGGGATCAGTGTCCGGACCAACCCGCAGACCGCACCCCCCGCGGCGCCCGGCGCCGGAGGCGGCCGGGACAAGAACCCGGCTGGCCTGGCTCGACGTGCTGCGCGGGCTGGCCGCGCTCGCTGTCGTCTTCGATCACATCAGCTACTACGTGCTCCAGCACGTGCGGCACATCGTCTACCACTGGTTCGATCCGGGCAACTACGGTGTCTTCGTCTTCTTCATCATCAGCGGGTACATCGTGCCCGCCTCGCTGGAGCGCAAGGGCAGCGTGCGGACGTTCTGGGTGAGCAGGCTGTTCCGGCTGTACCCGCTGTACCTGCTGGCCGTGGGCATCGCGGTGGCGCTCTACTTCGCGCACTTCGGGTCGATACGCGGCGAGGCATCGGACCCGGCCACCTCGGTCCTGTCCCAGCTGCTGATGATGTCGAACGTGCTGGGAGGCGAGAACCTGCCCAACGTGGTCTGGTCGCTGTCCTACGAGATGGTCTTCTACCTGCTGCTCACCGCCCTGTTCATCGCGCGGGTACACAAGCGCAGCAGCTGGTACGCGCTGGGCTTCGCGGCCGCCGCGGTGGCCATCGGCGGGCTGCTGCCGCAGGCCTTCTTCACCCGCCACGTGGCCGCCCCGCGCCTGATCGCGCTGGTGGCGGACCTGGTCGTGCTCGCCGGGCTGGCCTTCGCGGTCGCGCTGCGCGGCGTATCGCGGCTGGCTGGCGCGGCCGTCGCCGCGGTGGTGGCGATCACGCTGCTCGCCTTCAACGGCAGCTGGATCTGGCCCTGGGAGGCTCTGTCGATCCTCGCCCTGATGTTCACCGGGACGATGTTCTACCGGGCCGAACAGGGCCAGTACCCGTGGCGCCGGGCCATCGCGATCGGCGTGACCGTGTTCGGGCTCGCCATCGCGGCCGGCCTGTGGCACAGCCGGGCCTGGGGCATGCCGGCGCACGCCGAGCTGCTCTGGTCCCGCCGCTGGGTCACCGCGTTCGTGCTGGCCGGCCTGACCTTCGCGGCCGGGCTGGCGTTCCGCCACGTCCGGTGGCCACGGGCGCTGACCTGGCTCGGGCTGATCAGCTACTCGGTCTACCTGCTGCACCCGCTGGTCATCGAGGTCTACCATCACTTCCACCCGTCCCGCCAGAGCACCTTCGGTGTCCAGGTGCTGATCGCCGCGGGCTTGCTGACTGTGATCATCGCGGTCAGCTCGGTGACGTACCTGGCCGTCGAGCGCCCGGCGCAGGGCCTGGGCCGCCGGCTGGGCCGTCGGCTGGATGCCCGGTTCGGACCCGACCAGGTCCCGCCCGTGGTGCCCGTGCGGGAGCCCGCCATGGCCGGGCGCGGTCACCCGGCCGCCGAGTAGCCCGCCGTGTACCGCATCCTGGTGTCATGGCCCTAGCATCAGCGGCTGAGCTGCCGTCCCCGCGCGAACCCGGCGCTCCGTACCGGGTCTGCCTGGTCTGCCTGGGCAACATCTGCCGGTCGCCGATGGCCGAGACCGTGCTGCGCGCCGAACTGGCCGCGGCCGGCCTCGACCGCGCGGTCGTGGTGGACAGCGCGGGGACCGGGGACTGGCACGTCGGCGAGGCGATGGACCCGGGGGCCCGGTCCGCGCTGGCCAGCCGTGGCCACGACGGCTCTGGCCCGGAGACGCACCGGGCCCGCCAGTTCCGGCCGTCCTGGCTGTCCGAGCGTGACCTGATTCTCGCCATGGACACAAGCAACCTCGCGGACCTGCGCCGGATGGCCCGAGGTGCGGACGCCGACCGGATCCGGCTGTTCAGCGAGGCGGGCGGGCTCGGCGAGACCAGGGACATCCCCGATCCCTGGGGCGGCGGCCCGGACGAGTTCGGCCACGTGCTCGACCTGCTCGGCGCGGCCGCGCCGGTCATCGCCGCCCGGCTGGCCCGGCTGCTCGAGACCGCCGGGTGAGCCTGTCCGCCGTACGCCGGATCACGCAGCAGACCGGCCTGCCCGTGCGCGAGGCGCGTGTCGTCGGTTCCCAGCACGGTTACCAGCACCTGATCATCGCCCTGGCCGGCGGGCAGCGCGCTTTCGCCAAGGTGGCCGCGGAACAGCAGGCGGTCCCGGCGGAGATGGGCGCCGCGTTCGCGGCCGAGGCGAGCGGCCTGCGCTGGCTGGCCGAGGCGGACGCCGTCCCGGTGCCCGAGGTGCTGGCCGTGACCGATACCGCGCTCGTCATCTCGATGATCCCGCCCGGGCGCCCCACGCCGTCGGCCGCGTTCGGGTTCGGCGCCGAACTCGCCCGCTTGCACGCCGCCGGGGCCGCGGGCTTCGGCGCCCCGTGGCGGGGGTTCATCGCCAGCTTGCCGCTGGACAACACGCCGAGCGGGACCGGATGGGCGCACTGGTACGCCAGCCGAAGGCTGCTGCCCTATCTCGAGATGGCGGTGGACGCCGGCGCGCTGCGACCCGAAGACGGGCGGCTGGTCGAGGCGGTGACGGACCGGATCGACTCGCTGGCCGGGCCGCCTGAGCCGCCGAGCCGCATCCACGGCGACTGCTGGGCCGGGAACGTGCTCTGGTCCGGCGACCGGGGCTGGCTCATCGACCCGGCCGCGCACGGTGGCCACCGCGAGACCGACCTGGCCATGCTGGACCTGTTCGGCGCGCCTCACCTGGACCGCATCCTGGCCGGCTACAACGACACGGTGCCGCTGGCGGCGGGCTGGCGGGGCAGGATCCCGCTGCACCAGCTGCATCCGCTGCTGGTGCACGCGTGCCTGTTCGGCTCCTCGTACCGGGAGGGCGTGGTTTCCGCGGCCCGTTCGGCCCTGTCGGGCCCGTCGGCCTAGATCCCGGCCGTCTGCCAGGAGTTCCGGTGCCCGCCTGTGGCAAACCCCCACAATTGGTCCCCATTGGGGCGGCAGGTCAGGAAATTGTAGTCGGGGACACTTGGGGAAGATGGTGCCATCGTGAGCGGAAGTGACGGCCGTTCGGCTGGGGACTACGGGGACCAGGCCGGCCCGGGCGAGATCCCGCCGAGCTTCGGCGCCTCCTCGCCTGCCTCGGCCGCCGTGCCGCCGCCTCCAGGGGCCGCGCTGCCGCCCTCATCGGCTTCGTCCAGGTCGGGGTCGTCGTCCGCGGTCGCTCCGCCGCGTGCCTCGGGGGCGAGCGGCAGGGCGATCCGGAACGTCGCCCCCTTGCCGGGTGCGGTCCGCACCGAGGCCACGCCGCCGTGCGCGGTGACGAGGGCGTTCACGATGGCCAGGCCGAGCCCGCTGCCGCCGGTGGCGCGCGTCCTGGCCTGGTCCGTTCGGTAGAAGCGCTCGAACACGCGGTGGGCCTGTTCCGTCGTCATGCCGGGCCCGTGGTCGGTCACGTCGAGCGTCACGGCCGGAGGTGAGTCGGGCAGCCGGGGGTCGAGCGTTCCGGACCCGATCGACACCTCGATCGGCGTCCCGTCCGGGGTGTGGGTGAGCGCGTTGCTCATCAGGTTTCCGATGACCTGCCGCAGCCTCGGCTCGTCGCCGATGACCAGGAACGCCGCGCCGGGCTGCACCGACAGCTCGACGGTCCTGGCCGGGGCGAGGAGCCGGGCGTCGTGCACCGCGTCGCCCGCCAGCGAGAGCAGGTCGACCGGCTGCCTGGCCAGCGGCCGCTGCTGGTCCAGCCGGGCCAGTAGCAGCAGGTCCTCGACGAGCAGGCCCATCCGGGCGGCTTCCTTCTCCACCCGCTGCATGAGCCGGTCCAGGTCCTCGGGGGTGAGCCCGTCCGTCGCCCGGACGGGCTCGGGAGAGACGCCACCCCCGGCCCCGGCTGCGGTCGGGGCGGCAGGTGCCCTCCTGTCCCAGTGCGGGACCAGCCCGCCGCGCTGGCGGTAGTACTCGGCGAAGCCGCGGATCGCGGTCAGCGGGGTACGGAGCTCATGACCGGCGTCGGCCACGAACCGCCGCATCCGCTCCTCGGAGTGGTGCGCCGCCGCCTCGGACTCTTCCCGGGCGTGGAAGGCGGTCTCGATCTGGCTCAGCATGATGTTCAGCGACCGGCCGAGGCTGCCGATCTCGGTGCGCGGATCACGCTCGGGCACGCGCCGGTTCAGGTGCCCGTCCGCGATCTCACCCGCGGTCTCCTCGATGTCGACCAGCGGCCGCAGGTTCGCCCGCACCACGGCGATAGTGGCCATGCCCAAGATGACCAGGATGATGAGGCCCACGATCAGCTCGGCGCCGACCAGTCGGCCGACCGTCGCGCTGACGTTGCCGAGGTCGGTGCCGACGATCAACGTCCCGTTGACCTGCACGGTGGTGCCCTGATCAGTGGTCAGCTGGTAGGAAACCGGCTCGGTGATCACCCGCCAGGCGTCGTCGCTGCCCTCGGCGCGGACCGTCACCAGCCTCCCGCTGTTCGCGTTGGCCCAGGCCAGGGACGTGGGTACCGAGGGGAGTGACTGGAACTGAAGGGAGCCGCCCCAGTTGGGGATGCCGGACTGCCCGCCAGTGATGCTGAGCGGGTTCCCCGGCTCCTGCACGCCTACCAGGATGTTCGTGCCCTTGATCATCCCGACCTGCCCGGGCACGAAGCCGGCCGCTTGACTGCTGTAGAAGTTGAAGGCGGACGTCAGCTGAGGGTCGCGCTGAGTGGTCAGGTACGACTTGAGGATCCATCCGCTGCTGACGCTGATGGCCACGAGAGCGGCGGCTACCAGCACGAGCAGCGAGGTGATCAGCTTAGTCCGCAGCGGGGTCCGGGTGGAGAGATTATGCAGCGCCCGCAAGGGCCGCCCCGTCCAGTGACCACCCGTACTGCTCGTTTCCTCTGCTGTCATGGCCGAACACACGCTAAGAAGACGGCAGCCGCAGCACGTACCCCACGCCGCGCAGGGTGTGGATCAGCCGGGGCTCCCTGGTATCAACCTTGCGCCGCAGCACGGACACGTACGACTCGACGATGCCGGTGTCGCCGCGGAAGTCGTAGTCCCAGACGTGGTCCAGGATCTGCATCTTGGACAGCACCCGGTTGGCGTTGCTCATGAAGCACCTGAGCAGCTTGAACTCGGTGGGGGAGAGCTGGATCTGCTCGCCGGACCGCCACACCTCGTGGCTTTCCTCGTCCAGTTCGAGGTCCGCGAAGGTGAGCCGGGGCGTCGGCTCGACCCCGTCCCCGCGCGTCCGGCGGAGCACGGCGCGGATCCGGGCGATCACTTCCTCCAGGCTGAACGGCTTGGTGACGTAGTCGTCGCCGCCCAGCGTGAGGCCGCGGATCTTGTCCTCGGTGGCGTCCCTGGCGGTCAGGAAGACGACCGGGATGCGGGCGCCGCCGCCACGCAGCCGCCTGATGACATCGAAGCCATCCATGTCGGGAAGCATCACGTCGAGCACGATCAGGTCAGGCCGGTGGCGCTGAGCGGCCTGTACCGCCTCGGTGCCGGCTGCCGCCGTGACGACGTCGAAACCCGCGTAGCGCAGGCTCGCGGACAGCAACTCGAGGATGTTGGGTTCGTCCTCGACCACGAGCAGCCTGGCATCCGCTCGCTGCCGCGCATCGGTCAGCGTTTCCATGCTCTGTATTCTCGCCCTCCACGCTGAGGATAACCTGAATGCCCGCTGGATAAGACCTCCGTTCCGCGGCCCCGGCCGACCGCGCGGAGTCCCGGCCGAGCGGGCCGGTTACCGGTGCGCGGGCCCGGCGGCCTGGCGCCAGTAGGCGATGGCGGCGGGCCGGGAGCCCACGCCGAGCTTGGAGTAGATCCGGCGGACGTGGTTCTTCACGGTCTTCTCGGCCAGGAACAGGCGAGCGGCGATCTCCCCGTTGGTCTGACCGTCCGCGATGAGAGACATGACCTCCACTTCACGCGCGGATAGCCCGTGCGGTTCCCCTGCGCCATTGCCGGCCGAGCTGAGGGCCGGCCCCTCGCCGTCCGGCCGAGAGACCTTCCGATCATCCATCTGACCTCCGGCTGCGGACGGCGCCCCGGTAGGGAGCTGTACCGCAGCGAACGTACCAAACACGGTAGGTACCGCGTCAATCCGTGAAAACTCATGCAAATGCACACATGGGCCGATATGGACCGACCTAATCAGTACTTGTACCCAGCATCCCGACCTGCATACACGTGGCGGGAGAGTGCGGTTCGCCGCTAGGCCGTGCCCTGGACGGACGAGCCGGTGACGAGGCTCTTCGGCAGCGGCCGATCGTGCGCGAGGTCGTCGAAGAACTGCGTGGCCTCGGTGTGGTTCCATTGCACGGCCGACCCGGCGGCGGTGGGCAGGTTCGGGTTCGCGATCGGCACGGTCGTGGTCACCGGGTTGCGCAGCGCGAACGCGACGGAGATCAGCTGGGTCAGGCCGGTGCCCTGGTCGATCGTGATCGCCGCGGCGGCGCCGTTGGCCGCGGGGATGACCGCGAACGGGTTGGCCAGCGTGCCCGGCGACGTCATCTTGGACAGGATGCCCTTGATCAGGATCCGCTGGTCCTGCTCGCGCTGCAGGTCGCTTATTGCGAAATTGCGGGTCCGCACGAAGCCGAGGGCCTGGTCGCCGTTGAGGACCTGGCAGCCCGCCCTGAGGTTCAGCCCGGCCTTGGGGTCCTTCATCGGCGCGGGCAGGCACACGCGTACTCCGCCGACGTCGTTGACCACGCTGACCAGCCCGCCGAAGCCGATGCCCATGTAGTGGCTGATGGGCAGCCCGGTGATGTTCTGCACGGTCTGCACCAGCAGCTTCGGCCCGCCGATCGCGTACGCCGCGTTGAGCTTGTTGCGCCCGTGTCCCGGGATCGGCACGTAGGAGTCCCGCGGCAGGCTGACCAGCGTCGGACGGGTCCCGTTGGCCGGCACGTGCAAGAGAAGGATCGTGTCCGAACGGTTGCCGGTGATGTCGTGCCCGAGGGCGAGCTGGTTCTCTTCCTTCTTGCTCAGCCCCGCCCGGCTATCGGAGCCTGTGATCAGCCAGTTCGTTCCGGCCGAGGTGAACGACACCGGACTGAGCACGTCGACCTTGGTCAGCTTGGAGTTCACGCTGAAGTAGACCGCTACGGCGGCCACCACGATCAGCGCGACCAGCCCCGCCAGGATGGCCAGGATGCGCCGCGGGCGCAGCCACCGGCGCCCGCCGCGCGGCCGGTACCCGCCGCCGGCACCTCCGCCGCCGCCGCCGGTCCAGGACCGCGACGGCGGCTGCGCCGGCCACGCGGCCCGGTCGCCGGGACCCGGCCCGGCCGCGCCCCGGTTACCGGCCGTACCCCGGTTACCGCCGCCACCCGCGTTGCCAGGGGCGTACCAGCCCCGGCCCGCAGGGTCCGGCGGGCGCTGACCCCGCGAACCCGGCGAGTTGGGCGTGAAGTTCGGCTGCGGCCGCTGCCCGCCCGCGCCGGGCCGGTCGGGCTCGTCGCTGTACCACCCGTGTGGCCAGTCATCGCTCATGACGCCCCCAGACCGTAGCGGTGCGGCTACATCCTCGGCCAGGCCGGCTGAGACGCAACATTCCCTCCGCTGGCACGGAGATGATGCTAATAGCAATACGAGAATGTTTGAGTCAGCCCCTGACATGAAACGCCGCCTGGCCGAGACTGGCCATCATGACTCCCGCCGAACCCGCTCCCGGTCAGCTCCGCCGGGACCCGCCGCCTTTGCGCGGCCGGATCGCGCGGCCTCCAGGCTGTGACCTGCGGCGTGACCGTGCGCTGGCCGGCCAGGACGCGGCCGTCCGGAACCAGGAGGCGGACCTGCCGGAACCCCCGGAACCCCGGTGCGCCGTCCCGGCTCATCGAGCCGGACGCCGCAACTTCCAGATTCCTGGACATCCTGATCCGCGATCACGCGGGACCTCAGCGGGATCACCCGCCGTGCATGAGGCGAAGCTGGCCGCCCGGCGGCACGCTCGCGCAGTATGAGCAGACTGACGCCGTCCCGGCCCGCCGGTGCCGCCGACCTGGAGCAGCTGTACCGCGATCTGCACGCCCATCCCGAGCTGTCCCTGCAGGAACATCGCACCGCGGCGCTGGCCGGCGATCAGCTCGCTGCCGCGGGGTTCGACGTCACGACGAATATCGGCGGCACCGGCGTGGTCGGCGTCCTGGCCAACGGCACCGGGCCGACCGCACTGGTCCGCGCGGACATGGACGCGCTGCCCGTCCGGGAAGATACGGGCCTTCCCTATGCCGGCCGGGAGCGGGCCACGGACCGGGACGGGTACGACGTCCCGGTGATGCATGCCTGCGGCCATGACATGCACGTGACCTGCCTGCTCGGAGCGGCGCGCGAACTGGCCGCCGCCCCGCGGCTCGTGGTCGGGCAGGCTGATAGCGGTATTCCAGCCGGCCGAGGAGCTGGGGACCGGGGCGCAGGGCATGATCGATGACGGATTGTTCGACCGGGCCGGACACCCCGACGTCGTGCTCGGCCAGCACGTGGCCCCGATCCCGGCTGGTTTCATCGGAATCCGGCCCGGGCCGGCCTTCGCCGCGGCCGACGGGCTGCGCGTCACGCTCTACGGCCGTGGCGCCCATGGCTCGCGTCCGGAGGCCGGGATCGACCCGGTGGTCATGGCCGCGGCCACGGTCATGCGGTTGCAGGGCGTGGTCTCGCGTGAGGTCGCCGGCGACGACACCGCCGTCGTCACCGTCGGGGCCATGCGGGCCGGCACGAAGGAAAACATCATCCCCGACGACGCTGAGCTGCTGCTGAGCGTCCGGACCGTCGATCCGGCCGTGCGCGGTCGGGTGCTGGATGCGATCGAGCGCATCGTGCGCGCCGAGGCCGCCGCGTCCGGCGCCCCCGCGTGACCCGGTCATCGAGACGACCCACAGCTTCGGCGCGGTGGTCAACGACGAGGAGGAGGCCAACCGCATCGGCGCGGCGTTCGCCCGGCGGTTCGGGGCTGACCGGGTGTTCGATCCCGGGCCGGTCACCGGTAGCGAAGACGTCGGCCTGTTCGCGGTCGCGTCCGGCGCCCCGTGCGTGTACTGGCTCCTCGGCGGTGCTGACCCGGGCCACTTCGCCGGCGCCGCGTCCAGGGCCGGCATCGCGGCTGCGGTACGGGACCTGCCGTCCAACCACTCGCCGCGCTACGCCCCCGTGCTCCAGCCCACCCTGGCCACCGGCGTCGCTGCCCTGGCGACTGCCGTCCGCACCTGGCTTCCGCCCGGCGACACCCGGAACGAGGTTTCCCGCTAACCGGGCTGACATGAAGCGCCGCCATCTTAAGACTAGCCTCATGACTCCCGCCGAACCCGCCCTCGATCAGCTCCGCCGGGACCCGCTGCCGTTGCGCGGCCGGGTCGCGCTGGTGACCGGCGTCAGCCGGCGCGCGGGCATCGGGTACGCGATCGCCCGCCGGCTGGCCGCGCAGGGCGCCAGCCTGGTCCTTCACCACTACGCCCCGCACGATCGGGGCCAGCCCTGGGGTGCCGATCCCGGCGGCCAGGAGGCGGTGACCGGCGGCGTGACCGCGGCGCTGGCCGGCCCCGGCGCGGCTGTCTGGCACCACGAAGCCGACCTGTCGGACCCCGGTGCGCCGTCCCGGCTCATCGAGTCGGCCGCCGCGACGTCCGGATTCCTGGACATCCTGATCTGCAACCACGCCCGCAGCGGCGGCGACGGCCCGCTCGGCGCCCTGACCGCCGAGATGCTCGACGCGCACTGGGCCGTCAACACCCGCGCCTCGGTCCTGCTGGCCCAGGCCTTCGCCGCCCGGCACGACGACAGCCGGCCGGGCGGCCGGATCGTCTTCATGACCTCCGGGCAGGACCTCGGCCCGATGCCCGGCGAGGTCGCCTACTCTGCGAGCAAGGGCGCGCTCTCGTCGATCACCCAGACCCTGGCCGACCAGCTGGCCGGCCGCGGCATGACGCTGAACACGGTCAACCCCGGCCCGGTCGACACCGGCTACGCCCCGCCGGACGCGCACGAAATCGTCCGCCGCCGCTTCCCGCAGGGCCGCTGGGGCACCCCCGACGACCCGGCCCGCCTGATCGCCTGGCTGGTCACCGACGAGGCCGCCTGGATCACCGGCCAGGTCATCAACACCGAGGGCGGCTTCCGCCGCTGGGACTGACCGCCCATCTGGGTAGGGTTAGGCAGTGCCCGAGCTGAAGCGGCTGACCGCTGGCGATGCCCCGGCGGTCCTGGCCTTCGAGCTGGCGAACCGCGCCTACTTCGCTGCCTCGGTCTCCGACCGCGGCGAAGAGTTCTTCGACCAGTTCACCGACCGGCATAGCGCCTTGCTGGCTGAGCAAGAGGCCGGCATCGGCGCCTTCTACGTGCTCGTCGCCGAGGATGGCTCGGTTCTGGGCCGGTTCAACCTGTATCGCTTCCAGGACGGTACTGCCGAACTCGGCTACCGGGTCGCGCAGCACGTCGCCGGCCGCGGTGTGGCGACCGCGACCGTCCTGGAGCTATGCCGGCTGGCAGCGGCACGACACGGGCTGCGCACACTGCGCGCGGCCACCTCCCGCGACAATGCCGCCTCCCGAAAGGTGCTGACCAAGGCCGGGTTCGTCCCGGTTGGCCCGGCCGACCCGGCCGATCTCGGCGGTAAGCCGGGCACCTGGTATCAGCGCGACCTGGCGCTCCGGCCGTAGACCGTGATCTTGCTCCCGGCACAGGGATACGAGCAGAGGCTCAGCCGCTGTCGTGGCCGAGCCTCTGCCCTGCACTTTCATCGGGGTGAGCGACGGGATTTGAACCCGCGACATCCAGGACCACAACCTGGCGCTCTGCCAACTGAGCTACGCCCACCATCGTCGCCTGGCCGTACGGCCGGGCCACAGCAAGACGCGCGCTGCCCGGGGGGACATCGCGCGGCTGAACACGAGTATAGCGGTCTCCGGCGTCCCGCGTGTGACGAGCCCGCAGCGCTCGCCGGACCGGCTAGGAGTACCGCGCCGCGATCGCCCGCGCGGTAGGGGAGTCCGGGCCGGGCTGCGGCACGAACAGGGCCTCCCGGTAATACCGCAGTTCCTGCACGCTCTCCTTGATGTCCGCCAGCGCCCGGTGCCCGCCGTGCTTGCCCGGGGAGGCGAAGTAGACCCGCGGGTACCAGCGCCGCGCCAGCTCCTTGATGCTGGACACGTCGACCATCCGGTAGTGCAGGTAGGCGTCGAGTTCCGGCATGTCGCGGGCGATGAACCAGCGGTCGGTGGCGATCGAGTTGCCGCACAGCGGCACCTTCCTGGCCTCGCTGACGTGCCCGCGCACGTAGCCGAGCACGAGCTCGGCCGCCTCCGCCACGGCGATCCCGCCGGGCAGCTCGGCCAGCAGCCCCGAGGCGGTGTGCATCTCCCGGACTATTTCCGGCATCGACTCGAGCGCCTCGGCCGGCGGCTTGATGATCAGGTCGATGCCCTCGTCGAGCAGGTTGAGCTGGGCGTCGGTCACCAGGCAGGCGATCTCGATGAGGGCATCGCGCTCGATGTCGAGCCCTGTCATCTCGCAGTCGATCCAGACGAGCCGGTCGTTCATCCTCACAGAGTAGGACCTCGGCCGCCCTACGTCGCCAGCAGGAACCCTTTTTTAACCGAACGAACCGAGGCGCGTGCCCCGCCATCGCCCTCCGCCCCCCGTTCAGGTCCCGCCCATACGAACCGAACCCGCTAGACCGCCGCGGCGCGGAGCTCGTGCGTGCGCGCGCCCAGCCGGACCGGGGATCCGTTAGCGCGGCCGGGTTCGGCCAGTTCGCAGGCGATGCTGGCGTCGAGCCGGGTCAGGTGGTCGATGTCGATGCCGCCGGGGCCGAGGTTGTCGCACTCGGGGACCTGGGAGGCGCCGAAATGACCGCCGAGCGCCCACAGCGCCCGGCTGCGTGGCCGGGCTAGCTGCCGGTACGGGGCCGGCTGGCCGGCCGGCCAGCGGCGCGGGATCCGCCACGAGTCCAGCCAGGCCAAGATGGCGGCCAGCCCGATCATCTGGAAGCTGGTGAACGGCTCCCGCGGCGTACCGAGCACGCCGATCTGGACACACAGCCTGCCCTCGCGGTTCACGGTGGCGGTGCCGAGCGGCAGCCGGTCAGGCTCGTAATCCAGGTACTCCGGCATGCCCAGCGCGCAGCCGGCCCGGACGATCGGCAGCAGCTGTGCGATGTCACCGGTGAGCGGGTCCCACACCAGGTGGGTCGGACGGTCTTCCTGGTTGAGCCGCTGCGCGGCCGACCAGACAGAAACGGCGCGCGGATCGGCGCCCAGCGTCAGCCAGACCACGCGCGGTGCTCCACCCCCGAGCTGTCCCCCGTCGATCTGGGCCCGTATGCATCTGGCGCCCGGCATCCACGCGTCAGCCACAGGGTTTCCCTCCCAGTTTCAAACGGTCTAGACCTTCTAGCTCCCTTTCACCTGCTTACGTCAGCATTCGTGAAGTGTCCATAGGTAGCGCATTAGGATTTCTCGTTCAGTCAGATCTGCGACTGCGTTGATCATGCGCGTGACCAGCACTCTTCCGGGATTCCCCGGGGCTTCAGCTGGCCGGCCGGAACGGTGGGGGAGGATCGGGGAGGAGGGACTCCGTCGTCCCGGCGCCAGTCGCCCGCGCTCATCAGGTAGTCGACGCGGGCGACTGAACCAAGTACCTCCGCAGGCGGAGACGGGCGGGTTACCGGCGCCCCGCTCACGCCGGATGGGAACCCGGCGCCCCGCTCTCGCCGGGCCCTCCGCTCGGCTTCCGCCTGCCGAGCTGTAGAGGTCCGGCGCCCCGCTTACGCCGGACCTCTATACAAGAGGACGCGCCACCCCCGGGGCAGGTTCACCCGGGGCTTGATAACGAACGGGTCAAGGTCTGCGCCGTGGCGGAGACCTCGACCGCGATCGCGGCGGCCAGCTCCGGGCCGGGCGGGTCCACGGTCATCCGCGCGGCCGTACCCGCCAGGCCGCGCACTCCCAGAGCGTGCTTGATCCGGCCGATGCTCGCGCCGAGCGCCACGATCCGGTCAAGGCGCCATTGCAGCGACGCATCGTTCCGCAGCGCCCCGTAGACCTCGGGGTAGGCGGCGCTGCGTCCGGAGATCACGCCCGCGCCCCCGGCTCGCATGGTGGCCCAGGGGCTGGCGTCGTTACCGGAGAAGATCCGCAGGCCGGGTGCTGCCGCGACGTAACCGGCCAGGTCAGCCGAGGCAGACCCGCTGATCTTGGCTCCGGCCAGGCCGGCCGCCTGCGCCACCTCGGCGAACAGCGGCGGGGGAACGATCAGCCCGGTCCGTTCGGGAAAAATATAGGCGTAGATCTCGGGGTCCGGTACGGCGTCGCGGATCCGCCGGTAGTGCCCGGCAAGCTCGTCGGGACGGGCCGGCAGGTAGTACGGCGTGATCGCGGCGAGGCGGGTCGCGCCGAGCGCGATCGCGGCCCGGGCCAGCCGGATCGCGTGCCGTGCGTCCGGCGCGCCGATGTGCGCGATCACCCGGTCCGGCCCCGCCTCGGCCAGCGCCAGCTCGAACAGCGACAGCCGTTCGGCGTCTTCCAGGGCGGGGAACTCGCCCGTGGTGCCCGCCACCAGCATCCCGTCCACCAGCCCGGCGATGAGCCGGTACAGCGCGCGGTTGCCGCCGGGATCCAGCTCGCCGTCCGGGCCGAACAGCGTCGGGACAGCGGAGTAGACGACCGGAGCGGCGCTCACTGCAGGCTCGACGGCGGCTTGACCCGCGCGTCTACGGACGGGTCGTACTTCCCCTGCGGCCGGAAGAAATCGGTGCTGTCCTTCCGCCACAGCAGGAACACCGCACCTGCCCCGGCGAGCCAGGTCAGCAGCGGGAAGATCAGGCCCAGCGCCGTCTTCGGCTGACTGAGCACGCCGAACAGGTCCAGGGTGGCCAGGCCGAACAGCACGGTGGACAAGATCCGCGCCCAGTTCTTGCCCTGGCCGTTCGCCCGCGCCATCCAGAGCCACAGCGCCACGCCGATCACGCCGGACACCACGGCCAGCGCGATGATGAACGTGTTCAGCTGGTTGACCTGGGTGGCGGTCAGGCTCGGCCGCGCCTTCCTGATCGCGTCCTTGGTGCCGCCGATGGTGGCCAGCGAGATGATCAGGCTGACCGCGCTGATGGCGGCGCCGGCGTACATCAGCTTGACCGCGTTCTGAATGGAAGGCGGCGCGGGAGGCCGTTCCGGGTCGACGGGCTTGCCGCCCGACGGATAGGGCTGGTAACTCATGGCGACCTCTGCTTGGGTGACGAAAGCCGGACGTACCACGGTCCCGCTGATCTACCGAGCTTAGTGGCTCGGCGGATAGCGTGCTATTCGGCTCCTCCGCTTCGGCGATACTGAAGGGCGATGACGGACGATACGCAGGCGCCGGCCGCACAGCCTGCCACCCCCCCGACGCCGGATCCGACGCCGGGCCCGGCCCCGGGCCCCGCACCGGGCTCGGCGCAAGATCCGCGGCTGGGCCCGCCGCCGCCCTGGCTCCAGCGCTGGGAGATCGTCGCGGTCCTGGCCGTCTCGCTCGGTGCCAGCGCCCTGTACGCGCTGCTCTCGTTCATCGGCTCGCTGACCGCGAAGCAGTCGCTCAGCCACCAGACCGCGACCCTCAACGGCTCACTGGCCCCCGGCCGCCCGCTGCTCGACCTGTTCTCGCAGCTGCTGAACATCACCTTGTCGCTGGCCCCGGTGTTCCTGGTCTTCTACCTGCTGGCCCGGGCGGGGGAGCGGCCGTCCTCGATCGGCGTGGACACAAGCGAGCCGGGCCGGGACCTGGCCCGCGGCGCCGTGCTGGCCGCGGTCATCGGCGGCAGCGGCCTGGGCCTGTACCTGATCGCGTTCCACAGCGGCGTCGAGCTGAACGTGGTGGCGGAGAACCTGCCCGACATCTGGTGGCGGATCCCGGTGCTGCTGCTGTCCGCGCTGCAGAACGCCATCTCCGAAGAAGTCATCATGATCGGCTACCTGCTGAGCAGGCTGGACCGGCTCGGCGTCAGGCCCGGCCGGGCGATCGTGCTCAGCGCGGTGATCCGCGGCTCCTACCACCTGTACCAGGGCGCGGGCGCTTTCCTCGGCAACGCCGTCATGGGCCTGATCTTCGGCTACCTCTACCGCCGCTGGGGCCGGGTGATGCCGCTGATCATCGCGCACTTCCTGATCGACGCGGTGACCTTCGTCGGCTACGCCCTGCTGGCCGGCCACGTCTCCTGGCTGCCGAAACCGTGAGCGAGCCAAAGGGGCGCGGTGCCGCCTGGACTCAGGAGCGAGGAACGAGCGACGAGGGCCCGCCGCCGCGGGCGGCCAGGCAAGCAAGGCGGCGCCTAAAAGCGCCCCGGAGGCGAGCGAATGGCCAATAGATGAGCGTGCTCGCCCGGCTCTGGGACCGGGTGTCGGGCAGCCAGCCGCTGCCGCCGGCCTGGGTGATCGGCCTGACCGGGCTCCTGGCCCTGTGCGTCGTGCTGAATCCGCAATCCTGGCGGCTGGCCGGGAAGGTCATCACGATCGCGCACGAGGGCGGGCACGCGCTGGTGTCGGTGCTGTCCGGGCGGCGGCTCGACGGCATCAGGCTGCATGCGGACAGCTCCGGGGTGACCTACTCGCGCGGCAGGCGGACCGGCCCCGGCCTGGTGCTCACCGCGGCGGCCGGGTACGTGATGCCGTCGCTGCTCGGCGCGGGCGCCGCGTGGCTGCTCGCCGAGCGGCACCTGACCGCGATGCTGTGGCTGGCCCTGGTGCTGCTGGCGGCGACGTTCCTGGCCATCCGGAACGTGTTCGGCGCGCTGGCGGTGCTAGTCACCGCGGGCGGCGTGTTCGCGGTGAGCTACTACGCCCCGGCCGCGGTGCAGGCCGGATTCGCCTACCTGGCCGCGTGGTTCCTGCTGTTCGGCGGGCTGCGCCCGGTCGTGGAGCTGGCCCGGGGCCGTCGTCAGCGGTGGACCCGGGGCTCCGACGCGGACCAGCTGGCCCGGCTGACCGGCACCGCGGCCGGCCTGTGGATCACGCTGTTCATGCTGGTCGCGCTCGCCGCCCTGGTCGGTGGCGCGGCCCTGCTCGTGCCGCCCGGCTGGCACCTCGGCCTTCCCTCTGCCAACTCCTGACCCGCGCCGCGCTTAGTTCGCTAGTATTTCGCACTAGCTAATTGAATTCCGTTGACGGTATACGACAGACGCCGTTATCATCTGCCGATAAGAAAATTCTGACTCCCCGAGAAGGGTCAATGGCCAGGGCTTCCGCGGTCAAGATGCCTCCGGAGGCGAACGCAGCGCACGGGTGCGAGGGCGCGCGCCGCGTCCTCGCCCTGATGCTCACGTTCTCCTCCGACGATCACACCCTCACCGCCCGCCAGCTCGCCGAACGTACCGGCATCGCGCTGCCCAGCGTCTACCGCTACCTCACGCTGCTGCGTGAGACGGGGCTGCTGGCCGGCGACGAGCGCGGCAGCTACCGGCTCTCGGCCAGGCTCGTCGGCCTGGCCAAGGCGGCCGAGGCCGCCGAGAGCATCATCGACGTGGCCGATCCGGTCATGCGCGACCTGGCCGGGCGGACCGGCGAGACCGTCATCCTGGTCCGGCTGATCGGCCGTTCGGCGGTCTGCGTGCACCGGGTGCAGTCCGCGCAGCAACTGCGCATCTCGTTCGAGGCGGGCCAGCCGCTGCCGCTGGACAAGGGCGCCAGCGCCCGGCTGCTGCTGGCCAGCCTGGCGCCGCACGTCCGCCGGGAGTACCTGGCCCCGCTGGCCGAACGGGACCCGGAGGCCGCGGCGCTGCTCGAGAAGAAGATCCTCATCGCCGGCCAGCAGGGCTTCGCGACCAGCGAGCAGGAGATCCACCGCGGCGTCTGGGCCGCCGCGGCGCAGGTCATGCAGGGCAAGCGCATGGTCGCGGTGCTCACCGTGCCCTCCCCCCTGGTCCGGGCGCCGGCCGAGCAGCGGACGCAGCTGCTGGGCCAGGTCCGGGCCTCGGCCCGCGCTATCGAGGACGGCCTGCGCCCGGTCCGCCGGTAACGATTAAGGCCCGATGAAATCCCCGCGCCCCCGCTTGTCGCCACCGATTCCACCGTTATCCTTCCCGCATGCCGGAGTTCCGCGACGTGATCCCGGGTTGCCAGGTCAGCGTGAGCCAGCCGTCGCTGGCCGGGTTGCAGGCCGCGCTGGCCGCGGGCACACTCAGCTCGGCCGCCCTGACCGGCTTCTACCTGCAGCGCATCGAGCGGCTGAACCCGGCGCTGCACGCGGTGATCACGGTCAACCCGAACGCACCGGCCGAGGCGGCGGCCAGCGACGCGGCGCGCGCGGTCGACGGCCCGCGGGGGCCGCTCGAGGGCATTCCGGTGCTGGTCAAGGACAACGTCCAGGTCGCGGGCATGCCGACCACCGCCGGCTCGCCCGCCCTGCTGTCCGCCGAACCCGGCGATGCCTTCCTCGTCTGGCGGCTGCGCCAGGCCGGCGCGGTGATCATCGGCAAGGCGAACCTGTCCGAGTGGGCCAACTTCCGCTCCAGCCACTCGACCAGCGGCTGGTCCACCCTCGGCGGGCAGACTGCGAACCCGTACGCGCTGGACCGCAGCCCGTCCGGGTCGAGTTCGGGGTCGGCGGCCGGGGTGGCCGCCGGGCTGGCGCCGCTCGCGATCGGCACCGAGACCGACGGCTCGATCGTCAGCCCGGCCAGCGCCTGCGGCATCGTCGGCATCAAGCCCACCAACGGGCTGGTCAGCCGCCGCGGCATCGTACCCATCTCACCGGTACAGGACACCGCCGGGCCGATGGCGACGTGCGTGGCGGACGCGGCGGCCCTGCTCGCGGTGCTGGCCGCCGCCGACCCCGAGGATCCGGTCTCAACCGCCGAGAACGAATTGGCCGAACGGGCCGGGGTGCACCCGACCGCCACCTCTTACTCGCACGCCCTCGACCCGTCCGCGCTCGAGGGTGCCCGCCTGGGCGTCTGGCGGGACGGTTCGGCGGCGGCCGGGCCGGCCACCGCGGCGGTGCTCGACGAGGTGGTGGCCCGGCTGCGCTCGCTCGGCGCCGTACTGACCGACCCGGTGGAACTGCCCGGCGCCGACAAGATCGGCGAGCCGGAGTTCGCCGCGCTGCACTACGAGTTCAAGTACGGCATCAACGCGTACCTGGCCTACGTCGCGGAGTTCAGCACGGCCGGGACGCTGCCCGGCACGCTGGCCGAGCTGATCGACTTCAACAAGCGGAACGCCGACCTGGTGCTCTCCCGGTTCGGCCAGGACATCTTCGAGGAGTCCGAGAGCACGAGCGGCGACCTGGCCGATCCGGCCTACCTGGCCTTGCGGCGGGACGCCACCCGGCTGGCCCGTACCGCCATCTCCACGCCGCTGGCCGACCACGAACTCGAGGCCATCGTGGCGCTGACCACGAACCCGGCCGGCCTGACCGACTACGTGCTCGGCGATCACGACGTGTTCGGCTCCTCGAGCCCGGCCGCGGTGGCCGGCTGCCCGTCGATCACCGTGCCGGCCGGCTCGGTGTCCGGCCTGCCGGTCGGCGTGTCCTTCTTCGGCCCGCGCTGGACCGAGCCGCGACTGATCGCCCTGGCCTACGCCTTCGAGCAGGCCACCCAGCACCGTCACCCCCCCACCCTCCCCCCCAGCATCCGCTAACCCACCCGCACCTCCCCGCACCCCCCGCACCTCCCCCTTGCCCTCCCGCAGCCACCATGCCTCTCACTTACCGCACGGGCCCCTACTCCTCCAGGCACGCAACCACGGCGATGTGACTCTGCTGTGGTCCTGACCACGGCGATGTGACATCGGCGTGGTTGGGTAACCGGTCTTTTGAGCGGCAGCTCACGGTTCCGGTGGCCGGGATCATCGCGACGGCCCAACGCCAGCACCACCCGTCCCACCGCCTTCTTGAGACTCAGCGTCCGCCCACGCCCAACGGGCACAATGAGCCCGTTCGGTATCTCATGAGCTGCGGTGGAGGTCGGGATCGCCTGGCCAGAGACGCACGATAACCTGACGAACATGGAGTCTTGGCGTCAAGCGGATGTCCCCGTACTGCCGGGGAGCGGTCCGGCGCCACGGCTGCACGACACGGCCACCGGCGAGCTGGTCCTGGCCGCGGCGGGACCCGTGGCCACGCTGTACGCCTGCGGCATCACCCCGTACGACGCGACGCACATAGGGCACGCCGCCACCTATACCGCCTGGGACCTGCTGATCCGGGCCTGGCTCGACGCAGCCCCGGAGGCCCCGGAGGCCCCGGAATCCCCCGGAACCCCCGAACCGCCCCGTGCCCCGGGCCGGTACGCCGTCGTCTACGTGCAGAACGTGACCGACGTCGACGACCCGCTGCTGGAGCGGGCCGAACGGGATGGCGAGGACTGGCGTGAGCTGGCCCGGCGGGAGACGCAGCGGTACCGGGAGGACATGGAGGCGCTGCGCGTCCTGCCCCCGGCCCACCTGATCGGCGCGGTGGAGGCGCTGCCCGTCATCGAGCGGTTCAGCGCCCGGATGGCCGACCGGGGGGCCCTGTACGACGTGGACGAGGACGTCTACTTCGCCAGGTCGGCGGATCCCGGGTTCGGCTCCCTGTCCGGGCCCGGCACCGCCTGCGGGTACGGCCCGGCCGAGATGGCCGAGCTCGCCGCCGAGCGCGGCGGCGACCCGGACCGTCCCGGCAAGAAGGATCCGCTCGACGTCCTGGTCTGGGGGGCGGAACGGCCCGGCGAGCCGGCCTGGGACTCCCGGTTCGGGCG
>Ga0335081_10005535_pt1 | contig 19992 bp, 16 predicted proteins | sample Lox_Sample_35_FD_206713 | JGI IMG/M metagenome (GOLD analysis project Ga0335081, IMG submission 206713) | Soil microbial communities from Loxahatchee National Wildlife Refuge, Florida, United States - Lox_Sample_3.5 | ecosystem: Environmental > Terrestrial > Soil > Wetlands | place: USA... | reverse complement strand
GTGGGCGGCAATATGAACAATTGCGGGTTTCAGGGAATGAACTTGTCCGGCGGACCCGGTTTTCAAACTCAGATACGGGAAGCTGATGGAACCACACGCACGGTTACGGTCGATCCTGGAGTTACCCGCATTGACGTGGCCGGGGACATCTACGATCGGAGCGCTTTTACCGATCTCACGGCGGTCACTCCCGCTGAAGCGGCCGGCTTGATTTACCTTTCTCGGGCCTTGGACAACACTCTTTCTCTGTCGCCAGCAACCCTGAGCACGAGTTTTGATTACAATCCCGAAACCCAAACGCTGACTTATCAGAACATTGCAGGGAAAACCCTCCTCAGTGTATTGAACCTCCTGAATAGTCTGCCGGTTCAAGAATATATCAATGACGTTCCTCAATGGGCAGACCCGCCATTCGATACGGTACCGCTTCCGAACCCCAGCAACATTTCCGTCCTGGGCAGTCCCTTGACGCCGGGCACGGCTGCGTACGCACTGCTCCAGCAATACAACGCTTTGGGTTCGCTTCCCTTTAACGCCAGTTCTTACGGTTACGTCATTGGCGGTGGCGGACAATTCAACATTGCGGCACGGAGTATAGACCTTGGAACCTCCGCCGGAATCCAATCTCAGGGCGTGGCGCTTTACACGGTTCGAACCGGTAATCCGTATCCCCTCGCCAGTTTGTTTGGCAACGGAGGTGTGTTCGAGCATGGAGCCGATATCAACGTTACCACGACTGGAAACCCCTCCGCCGGAGAAACCACCACCGGCGACCTCATCGGCGATCTGGATATGTATTCTACTTCCATTGCCTCGTTGAATGGCGGCAATATCTCCATCTCCGCCAGCAGAGGGGTCAACGCCGGCTCGCCGTTTTTTACTGTCAATTCCACCGCCACCCTTGGCATTTACTCGGCGGGCCAGAGTGATGTGTCTGTCATCGCCAACGGAGATATCAACCTCAACGGTTCGCGCATTGCCGCTTATGACGGCGGCAATGTTACGGTTGAATCGCTGCACGGCAACGTTGACGCCGGCTCCGGCGCGAACGGTTACGTGGCGGTGAGAGAAATCTATGAGGACCCGGCTTCACAGCAGGTTTTTATCAGAATCGAAGCCATTCCCGGTAGTGGAGTTCTCGCGACAACTTTCCCTCCGCCACAGTCTGGCTCCACTTTCCCAGCGCAAAATAACAACGTCGGGAATATTTTGGCAGAAGCGCCCGAAGGAGACATCAGCACAGGTCTTGGCGGCATCATTCAGGCAACCCTAAACGGACTGGACAGCCCAAATGCAACCGTGGAAATTTTGGCAGGATACGAATTGCGGGATGCGAATGGAAACCGCGTCCTGGCCAAAGACATCGCCAGCGGAATACCCGTGCCGGTGTTCAGCAATCCCAATCTCGTCGGCCTTGGTTCGACTATCCAAGTGACGCCAGCCGACAGCGACTTGCCGGTTTCGCTGACCCAGGTGCTGGACGCCTTCGGCAACCCGCTCCTCGATGCCTCAGGCAATCCGATTTATGTGAAATCTTCGGATGCCCTGAGGCAGATCGTTGAATTCGTAAACGGTGGGATTCACCCTTGCTTTAACGCCATCGGCAATTCTGAAAATGTTGCCGAGCCTCTTGATGCCGGCGGCCATCCGTACGACGACCCCCAAGGGAACGCGATATTGGTTCTGGGCAGAAACATTGACACGGGTGCCTCGGGTGTGATCGCGCAAAATGCCGTGCTGAAGGCCACCGGGGGCATCAAGGGTGTCATATTCAGCGCACACAACGTCGTTCTCGATTCTCCCAGCCCAATCACTGTCATCGCTCTCGGAAAACATATTGACGCAACCGGCCCTGTTGGACCCAGCGAACTTATCGGACCCGAAGTCAATGCGCCGAGCGCGGATCCCACAAGTATTCAATCTGAAAATGCCAACGGCGGCGGATCCACGTTCGCGAAAGGCACTACCGCCAATGCCACCTCACAGGCTGCGTCTAACAGCGGTGCCAACCAGACGGGCGCCTCAACTGACCAGAGCAACGACGAAGGCGACGACAAGAAAAAGAAGAAGGAAGTCGCCCTCGCCCAAAAAGTCAGCCGTGTCACGGTCATCTTGCCGGCCAAGGACGCGCTGCCCGGCCCGGCCCAAAAACAAACTTCATCCCAAAAACAAACCGCAACGCAACCATTATAACCACCATGCTTGTCCATCCCCTGTTTGCCGCCAATGCCGCGATGTACGCCATCCAGAACGCCACCACCGAGGGTAAAATCACCGTCATCGCGCTGTTGGTCCTGTCCCTGTTCAGTTGGACGATCATCATCACCAAATTCCGCCAGTTGATGATCGCGCGAAAGGCGACCAAAAAATTCTTTGCCGCTTATAATTCCACGCGCGATCCCCTGGACATTCAGCGCAAAGGCGAAGAATACGACGGCGCGCCGGCCTACCAGCTCTACATTCGCGGCGCGGATGAAGTGGCGTATCACTTGAAAAATAATCCGGTGCCGGCCCAATCCGTCAGCCGGTTGAACCGGGTGGAAAGCGAAGGTCAAGGCAACACCGATTATCTTGCCAGGTCCACCACGGTCAAAATCAGCATGGCGTCGTTTGACGCGGTGAAAGTCATTCTGGAAGAGGCCGCTGGCGGTGAAGCCATGGCGCTGGAGAAAGGCATGATTGTCTTGTCCACGGCCGTGGCGGGCGGACCGTTTATCGGATTGCTGGGCACGGTCTGGGGCGTCATGTCCACGTTTGCCGGCATTGCCGAAAGCGGGGGGGCCACGCTCAAGGCCATGGCGCCCGGCGTGGCCGCCGCGCTGGTCGCCACCGTCACCGGCCTGCTGGTGGCCATCCCCGCCATGTTCGCCTACAATTTCATGGTCACTACCATCCGCCACCTCACCCAGGAACTCGACGGCTTTGCCAGCCGTTTCGCCAATCAGATTGAACACGTCTATGTGGATCACCGCCCGTTGGCCGACGAGATCCGGGACGCCAACGAAGTGCTGGCCGGGCGCATCGTCGGCGCTTTGAAAAACAATGAAGCCCCCGCGCTGGTTGAGACATGAAAAAGTGTTCCAAGTCCGCGCATGAGTCGCTGACCCAGTTGAACATCACGCCGCTGCTGGACCTGGCGTTCGTGCTGCTGGTCATCTTCATCATCACAACCATTCCGCCGGTGAACGATCTGGATTTGAAACTGCCCACGGCCGCCAAGCACCTCAAAGATCCGCCGCGCAAAGCCAATTACATCACCGTCGAGGCCGACGGCACGATGTATTTAAACAAGGCGAAAATCGCCGATGCCTCGGACATGCTGCAGACGCTCATCGGCCTGCGCACCGCCGACCCGGACCTGAACGTCATCATTCGCGGCGACGGCCAGACCAAATACAAACAGATCCGCGCCGTGCTGGACGTGTGTCAGCAGGCCAATGTGCTCAAGGTGGATTTGGCCACCGAAGCGCTCGGTAAATGAAAGCACTGACCACAAGACCACGGACCACGGACCACGGACTTTTTCTCCAGGTCAGTGGTCTGTGGTCAGTAGTCCGTGGTCTTTTGCCATGACGCCCCAGACCCAGCCGCGCAAAAAGCGCAACTCGTCAAAGGTGAACCTGCTCATCTCGTTCATCTTTCATGCGACGCTGGTGTTGACATTGTTGTATTTCGCCGCGAGGCACGGATTGCTCGGCAAACAGATCCAGAAAATTTCGGTGGAGATGATCAAGGAAAAGCAACCGCCCAAACCCAAGCCGCCGGTAAAGCCCAAAGTGGAGCCGCCCAGGATCGAAACGCCCAAAGTCGCCGCTGCGCCCAAGGTGGAACCGCCCAGGGAAGTCGCGGCGCCGCCCACGGTAGCTCCGCCCACGGTGGCGCCGCCGGCCGCCGAATTGCCGTCCTTCGCCTTTGACGGCGGCAAGGAAGTCATCAGCAGCTCCGATCCCGTGCAGCTTTACAAAAGTGCGGTCGAATACGCCTTGCGCGCAAAATGGAACCGGCCCGATAACCTGCATGACAACGATTATGTCGCCGAGGTGCAACTCTCCGTGCGCCGCGACGGGGAACTCAGCAACCCCGTCTGGGAAAAAGAATCCGGGAACCGGCTTTGGGACGATTCGGTGCGGCGCGCCGTGGCGGCGGTGACGCGCATGGACCGTCCGCCGCCCACCAATTTCCCGTCGCACATCGTGGTGCGCTTCGACGTGCAGGAGGAAACCGAACCCATTCTCCAGTGATTTTGTGAAGAAGACCTCGCAATGCCATCACAGTTCGCTCAGCGAATTGAACATCACGCCGCTGCTGGACCTAGTGTTTGTGTTGCTGGTCATTTTCATTATCACCACGCCGCAGATGATGAATAATCTGGAAATGACGCTGCCGTCGGGCAAACCGCCGCCGCCGCAAAAGGAAAAACCTAAAATCAACAAGATTGTGGTGGACGCGAAGGGCCAAACCTTTTTGAACGACGAATTCGTCACCATCCCACAGCTGAAGGACAAATTGGAACAATTGCAGTCCGACAATCCCGACCTGAGCGTGTTGGTGAAGGGCGCTGACGACGTGGATTATCAGAACATGATCTACGTGCTGGACGTGCTGCGACAATTGGACATCACCAAGGTCGGTCTGGCCACTGAAGCCGTTGCGACGCCATGACCCGGAGGGTTAAAAAATGGAGCCAGCTGTCAGGATCGAACTGACGACCCACGGTTTACAAAACCGTTGCTCTACCGCTGAGCTAAGCTGGCTTGGGAGTTGAAAGCCGACGTCTTCTCCAGCGTCTGGTCCACTGCCATTCAAACCAAATCCGTGCCTCAATTTCGGACATCGCAAATCCGGCGGCAACCATTTTGAAATGTGCCGATTCTATGGCAAGTTAATTCGCCACGATTGTCCGTGCCAAGGACTGCGGCGCTTTTGCCGCGGACACCGGACAAATCAGCGCAAGCGAGGCCCGCTTCGGCCGCCATTGCAATCGGTTGGAATGGTTTAGGCTTTGTGGAGCCTGGCAGTTGGACTGTGAAGAAATTGCTTCAAGAGCTCGCGTTCGAGCGCCGGCTCGTCTGTGACGGCGCGATGGGCACGCAGCTCATGCTCGCCGGCCTCGAAAACGGCGCCTGCGGCGAACTCTGGAACCTGACCAACCCCGACCGCGTCCTCGCCATCCAACGCTCTTACGTGGAAGCCGGCGCCGATTGCCTCATCACCAATACCTTCGGTGGCAGCCGCACGGTTCTGGACCGCCATCGCGTTGCGGACAAGGTCCGGGAGATCAACCGGGCCGGCGTGCGAATTGCGCGCGAGGCGTTTGGCAATCGCCCGGGCTATGTGCTGGGTGGCATCGGCCCGCTTGGCGCAATTCTCGAACCCTACGGCGAACTTCCCCAGGCCGCCGCGCGGAGCGCGCTCGCGGAACAGGCGCACGCGCTGGTCGAAGCGGGCGTGGACGCCATCATCATTGAAACGCAAACGTCACTCGATGAACTCGGTCTGGCGATTGACGCCGCCAAAGCTGCCGGCGCGCCGTGCATCATCGGCTCGCTCGCTTACGATTTGACGGCGGACCCGACATTTTATGCGACGATGATGGGGGTGCTGCCCGGCAAGGCCGCCCAGTTCATGGAAGAACGCGGCGCGCACATCGCGGGGTTGAATTGCGGGGCCGGCATGGAGATGACGGGCGCGGCAAAGGTGGTCCGGGTTTATCGCGAGAATTGCGCATTGCCAGCCATGGCCCGGCCCAATGCCGGCCTGCCCGCGCTCGAAAATGGAATTGCGATTTACCGGCAGACCCCGGCTGACATGGCCGCCGGTGTGCCCGAACTGCTGGCCGCCGGCGCCAACATCATCGGCTCCTGCTGCGGCAGCACTCCCGAACATACCCGCGCCATCTGGCGGGTCGTTGACGAATTCAACCGGGGCAAGCCAGCCACCGTTTGAAACTTCGGTTTCATCTTGCCACTGCACAGGGGGCCAGAATCGCGTCCGTCATGCCGTGGATGATTTTCTTGTCCGCCGGATTGATAGTCGCCAATACACCGCCGAGCTGCGGTCGCGCCGCGTCGCTTTCGCCGGAAACAAAATAATACGGACACAGGCGCACCCGGCCTGGCATCGTTTCAACGGTATTTCTCTCAAAATCGAACCATTGCGCCTCAACCAGGGTGGGCTTGTGATAACGCTGGAGAACGCGGGGCGATTGGCTGAAATGTTCCACGGCGTCATCCACCGCTTTTGCCCAGTCCGCTTGCGGCAAATCGCTGCCGAGGAAAACCCCGCGCGCCCCCCAGGCCTGTTCGGAAAACCCGGACACTTTCAGAATCAAATCGCGCTCGCGCTGCGACAGTGTCTTGAGCTGGTGCCAGTCCGTCAGGCCCAATTCGGGGATCGCCGCCTGCGGCGGCAACGGTGTCGGGTCAATGATCCAGGTGTAAGGAACGAGTCTCTTCAGCCGGGCAAAAAAGCCTTCGCCGAGTTCCTGCCGCCAGAAACTCTGCAGGTTCCGGTTCCAGAGCAGCGCGAACAGCATTTTCTCTTCAAACAGCGGCTTGGGCGGCGGCGTGAGACGAATTTTCTTTGCCGCCGCCAGTTCAAGAATCCTTCTGGAATTCGGCACGTTCGCCAGGTCGAACAGCTCGAAGAAGCGGTAAACCGCGTCTCCATCGGCAAACTCGTTGAATGTTGAATGTTGAATGTTGAATGTTTGGCGATTCTGTTCGTTCAACTGGCTCGCAATCCATTCCATCTCCGGCCGATACGTTGCCGCCTCTTCGGAAACGACGATATGAATTCGTTTCGCGCCGCTGAAAATGGATTCAAAGCCGCGAATCATACCATCCGAACCGCCGATGACTCTGACTTCTGACCTCTGACCTCCGACTTCTGAATAAGTCCGATTCAGCCACGCCGTCAGCCCGATACCGCCCGGGACGGAATCCAGTTCGGTGATGCCGAGGCCGTTCCCGGTCAGCAGAATGTCGGGGCGGATCACGCGCGGCACGTCGTTCTTGAAGGCGGGCGAACGCTGAAGGGCGATCAGTTCCACCGGTTTGCCGAGGTCAAGCCAGCGGGCGACCCATTCCGGCTGTTTGCCCTCGGCGCTCTTCCGGTAAAGCAAATTGACGGCACGATAAAATCGCAGGAGCACGCGGCCGAGCGAATCGAGTTCCTTCCCCAGTTCTGCGCTCAGCGGAAACGGCGTCGGCGAAATCCGCCACTCCCGATCGGCGAACAAACCGCCTGCGGGGATTTGATTCCGGACAGATCGCGCCACTTCGGCAGCTGAAGGGTTCTGGACAGACACAACGGCGGTTTGGAAATCAATGTAACTTTGCGGTCTGCTTCTCGACCTCGGCCACGAGCCTGTTGAATTCAGGCTCACTGTACCCGACCGATTGAAAAACAATAATTCCATTGGTATTAATCAGAAAATTCCGGGGAATGAATTTGGTCGCGAACTTTGAATACGCACCACGCCTGGGGTCGCAAGCGATGGCAAACCCAAACTGGTGTTGTTTTTGAAAATCCTTCACCACCGGCTCTGTTTCCTCACGGTCAATGGCCACCACCACAAAATTCCTGTCTTTGAACCGGCTCCAGATTTGATTCTGCAGATGCGGCATTTCCGCCATGCACGGCCCACACCACGTCGCAAAAAAATTGATGAGCACTACCTTGCCTTTCGCCTCCTTCAGAGCGAAATCTTTCCCGTCCAGGGTGGTAACGCGAATTTCGGGCGCAGCCTGTCCAATCTTGGTCAGGGTTGTTTCTTCCTCTTCGTTGGCCGCGAAAATTGAAAAAACGAGAAGCCAGCAACTCAAGCATAGTAATTTTTTCATATGACTGGATTTTAACCCGCCCATTCCCAATGCCAATCCATTTGTAGCCGGTCAATTCGGTCAGCCCGTCGGGCCGTGCACCGATTCAATTTTGTCGATGCAGGGGTCAGGGTGGAAGATTTGCAACGGCCCGCCCAGAGGACGGGCGGAAACATTTCGGAAGACAATGCGCGTCAGGGCGAATTCAGCCGGCCGCGATAAAACATCTGCGCAGCGTTGGTAGTAGGCACGAAAAATTCAAACGAGTTGCTGGCCAGTTGATCGGTGTTGACGTCTGACCAATGAATCAAATCGGGGGACGAATCAATAACATAGGTTCGTCCAGCCTGGCCGTTGAGCCAGACGCCCAATTGTCCAGGCGGGCCGGGATTGCCGATTTGCAGACTTAAAGTATTGGTTGCGGGTAAAACAAAGAGGGTGACACTCTGGGCCGGCAGCCGGTCGCTGAGAATCCCGTTCGTAAGCGCGATGTCGCCGGGGTGCGCGATGGTATTGGCGGAAGTCAATTGCCAGCGCTGGACCGCTCCGGCGGCGTTGAAGTTGGTGAGGTCGGCCGTGATGGGCGTGGCGTTGTTCAGGTCCTTGTTGATGACCATCAGCGTCATGGCGCCGTCGCTCGTTCGTATGGCCCCAAAGGCCGAGAGGTTGTCCGGGTTGGGCACCGTGGTCAGAATGCTCGTATCGCCGAAAACGGATTTGTTGCCATCGTAATTGCGATACAGCTTCATCGCTTTGTAAGTGGGGGTGCTCGCGTCGGGTGTCGTCCAGCGCGTCGCCAGATCGAGTCCCTGCCAGCCAAAAATGCCGAGGATATCCGCCTGAGCGGTCGCGCCGCTGATAGACGGTTCGGCGCCCCAGTTGTATTCGGTGATGCCGATTTTCGTGCCGGGATAATTGGTCGCCACCCAGCTCTTCATCCGGGGAATGAGCGCAATGACGCTGTTGACCCAACTGGGATCCACGTAATTGGTGTCCCAGAATTGCCGGGTGGATTGGTTCCGCAACAATTCCGTCGCAGTGTCAACCGCATTTCCGCCCACGTTGGCTTCCTGCGGATAGCAATGAAGCGTGAAATAATCCAGGAGTCGCTGGTGGTTGGTCGTGTCGTACTGTCGAAACTGGTTCAGGAGCCAAGGCATGTAATCCCAGCCGCCGTTGGCGGTGCGATCGGGATAAGTATTCGGGTTGGGATATCCATGTTGACCGCTCCACTGCTGGTCGTAGCCGCTGTAAAGGTAGCCGTTCCAGCCCCATTCCTCAGGCCCGCAAACCAGCGCATTCGGGTCGGTGGCTTTGACCATGCTGGCGTAGGTGACCATGTCAGTCCAGATTTCCTGCATAGTCGGGCCGACCGGATGGATATCCAGATGTGTCCCAAACCAGATGCTGTGCTCATTGTCCATGAAATAATAACCCACGCCGCCGTTGGTGGACGCACCCCATTGACTCATCAGGTGTTGCACCAGGCCTTGTTCGAAAAGGGAGTTGGTCGGGAAATTGGCGTCTGTAGGATCGTTTGTGGTGTTGAACCCGTTAAGTCCGCTTGTGACGATAGCTCCATTGCCAGGGTTAATGGGGCCGTTCCGGGTGATGACCCAGCCGGTGTGGGTGGCGGTGTTGGTGCCGACGCCGTTGCCGGCGGCGCGCAAATACTGGTCGGTCGAAATCTGCGGGCCGTATTTGTTGGTGGAATAGCTGTAGAGGATGTTGCGTCCGGCTCCGAGCCTGGGCATCCAGCCGATCATGGAAATGGTGATCATGGGCTGCGCTCCGCCATTCTTGCTGTCGGCCACAAACGCATCAACCGTGGCTCCGGGAACCGTGTTGGTGGAATCCGGATAACTTTCAAAATACCAGTCCGCATCCAGATTGTGCGCATTGATTTGCCAGTTGTCGCGCGTCTCATTGTTTCCGCCCGACCGGTTCATGGTGAAATTCAGGTCTGACAGTTGATTCGACGACGCGAAGGCTGTGCCATAGATCATGGGACTGATGGCGTGGCGATTGGCCAGCGCATTGACCGTGATGGATACCGAGGAGTTGGTGCCGTTGCCCGTTGAATTGGCGACTAGCGAAATGTCGTCCGCATAAAACGTCGGCTGCGTCCCGCCGGTCGCGTCCTGAATAACGAAGCCGGTAAAATTGTTTGAGCCGGCCACTCCTAATGCCGAAAGCGGCACCGTGAATTGCTGCCAGTTGGTGGCCACCAGCGTGCTCAACGGGTAACGACCGCTTTGGGCCCAATTATTCGTGCCGTTAATATGCACCAGGCCATACATCTGAAGCCTTTGCCCGCCGCTGTCACCGCCATTCAACCAGAAGCTCACGCTGGAATAGGAACTGGCGTCTATGTCCGCATGGTAAAGCTGAAGTCCCGCCCAGGCCGCAGAGATGGTAACACTGATGGAATCACTGCCGGAATGAACCGGCGAGGTGTTCGCGTAGTTCAGAGTGGCCCAGCCCCAATCCTCCCAGCCGTTCTCACGCGCGTCGTCGTAAACGGTCTGGTCGGCGCGCGCCGAGAATTGAAACAGGAGGGCCAAGGCCAACAGCCGGCATGACCATTGGCTCCCGGCCTGGCGCTTAAAGCAAAGATTTCGCATAGCAAGCTCCAAGAAAATACAGCAAAAATTGTGTCAGCGCATCAATTGGTGTGTAATCAATGAAGGGGACACGGGTCCGTTTATGCAATCTGGAGCAAACCGGAAGTAAAACCAGCAAGCCCGCCAACCATCTGAAACTTCCCACAATAAATCACGTTCTGACCTGCCCGTTGCCGATGCCGATCCATTTGTAACTGGTCAGTTCCTCAAGACCCATCGGACCGCGCGCGCCGATTTTGTCGGTGCTGATGCCGATTTCGGCGCCCATGCCGAATTCGCCGCCGTCGGTGAACCGCGTTGAGGCGTTCCAATACACGGTCGCGGAATCCACTTCGTCCAGGAATTGTTTCGCGTGCGCCTCATTCTTCGTCACGATGCTGTCCGAATGCGCCGAGCCGTAGTGATTGATGTGGTCAATCGCCTGTCGCACACCATCCACCACGCGCACGTTCAGGATGTAATCGTTGTATTCGGTGTAAAAATCCTGCTCCGTAACCTGGCGGACCTCGGATTTCGGACGTTGGACTTCGGATTTCAAAATCGCTTCGGTCTCCGCGTCCACGCGCAGTTGCACGTGCTGCTCTCCCAGCCGTTGTGCGATGGCGGGCAGAAACGACCTGGCGATTGGGCGGTCCACGAGCAGCGTTTCCATCGCATTGCAAACCGCCGGGCGCTGCACCTTGGCATTCATCGCGATTTCCTCGGCCATCTTCAGGTCCGCGTCGGCGTCCACAAAAACGTGGCAGACGCCCTTGTAATGTTTGATCACCGGCACCTTGCTGCACTCGGCCACGGCGCGAATCAATCCCTCTCCGCCGCGCGGCATGCACAAATCAATGTATTGCGTGAGCGAGAGCAAAATCGGGATCGCCTCGCGGTCGGCGGTCGGCACGACTTGAATTGCGTGTTCGGGAAATTTTGCGAGCGCTTGCTTCCCCGCTTCAACCATCGCCCGCGCGATGATTTGATTTGAGTTCAGCGCCTCCCGGCCACCGCGCAAAATCGTCGCGTTGCCGGATTTGAAACAAAGACTCGCGGCGTCCGCTGTCACGTTGGGACGAGACTCATAGATGATGACCACCACCCCGATGGGCGTGGACATTTTCCAGAGTTTCAAGCCATTCGGCCGGACGCGTTCGTCCAGAATTCGTCCGACCGGATCGGGCAGCGCGGCAACTTCGCGCAGGCCCCTGGCCATGGCGGCAATGCGTTTGTCGTCGAGCTTGAGCCGGTCGAGCATTGCAGACGTGAGTCCGGACTTCGCTGCTGCATCCGCGTCTTTCTCGTTGGCCGATTTGATTTTTTCAGCGCTTCGTTCCAGCGCATCAGCCATGGCGAGCAGGCAGGCGTTCTTCTCCGCGGTGGTCAGCCGGGCGAGTTCACGCGACGCGGCCTTGGCCTCTTTGGCCAATCGCGTCAACTGCTCGTTTAAAGTCATACGGAAAGAAGGTAAGCCAAAACGCCCAAGTGAAAAGGGCGAAGTTTCCGGGCGGCCTGTAAACCGGCGGGGGCTTCATCTGATGCGCCTTCCGACCCTCCGGCGGAACTGCAATTTTAGGTTATAGGTTGCCAAAAGAGGGAGAGTCTGCTCCCGGCTGAACATCTATCTTTGCAACATGGTTATTGGCAAGGAATTAGCGACGGGAAATGATGACCGAGCGACGCCATCGGCAGTTGACGGTAACATCAGGTGGATCGCGGGGCAAAAGGGCCCGGCTCCGGTTCGCATCGTCGCAAAGTTGTATGGGGTGGTGAAATCCAAGGTGCCGGTCGGTTACGAGGATGAAGACGGATTTCATTTCGGCGCGAATTTGGCCGGTCAGTTCTTTTCAATTTAAAGCCCATCGTTCCGCAAAATGGGCGGACGCGCAGAGTGGGCCGGGTAGATTTTGATTCGGGCGGACAGCCGTTTTTTTCAGCGGGATTCTCCATCCCCACCTCCTTGGCGGCTGTCGCCCGAATCGTCTTTTGGGGGATTGCCTTTATCCGTTTTAGAAACGCCTTGCGGCCTCGATGGCTACGATTCAGATATCCAAACCAATGTGCCGGTCGGCAGCTTGTCGAAAAGAAGAACCAAATCATCGGCGGCCAGGTGAATGCAGCCGCACGACGCCGGACGGCCAAGCGTTGTCTCATCACCCGTGCCGTGAAGGTAAATATAGCGGGCGTGCGAATCCACCTTGCCGCCGCGATTGAAACCGGGTTCGAGTCCTTCCAGCCACAGTATGCGCGTGGTGATTTTGGCGTTGGGCATTCCCCGCCAGGTGTAACCCACCGGTTGGCGGCTTTTGAAAACGGTCCCGACCGGCCGGCCGCCGCCAATTTTCTCCGCGATGCGATGCAGACCCAGCGGCGTGCGGTTCGAGCCTTCCATCTGCCCGATGCCGAATCGCGAGGTGGAGCAACGGAATTTTTTGACAAAGCGGCGTTTGTCTGGGGTTCCGGCTTTAACCGGCCCTGGCCGCCTGAAGACGGCACTCCGAACCTTCTCAAAAAGCGAAACGGTTTGTTCGGCGACGCTGACGACGAGCGCGAAGCGAGTCGGGACAACTTCTTGCCTCTTGCAGGCCAGCAAAAGCTTTGCCAGCGGGTGCGACAGCGGGAAACTACACGCGGAGCGCAACGTCATTTTAGTTTCTTCACCAGCACCTTGGAATTTCGTCCGCTCTGCTCGTATTTCTCGCGGCGGGCGGGCGGCAAATCGTCGGGCGTGCCTTCAGCAAAGCCGGCTTTGGATTGAAAATACGTGAACGCCTGCGTCGAGAGCGTGAGGAGCTCGGTCAGGTTCATCTCCCGTGCCTTGTTTTCGACGTATTGAATCAGTTTGCGCCCGATGCCCCGGTTTTCGTGCAGTGAATTGACGTAGAGACAAGCCAACTCGCCTTTTTTGTGTTCGGCATATATATGCAACGCGACACATGCGACCGGGTTTTTATCAATCTCAAAAATGAAATAATCGCCGAGATTTTTTTCAATCATCGCCCGCGTCCGTTTCACCAATTCATCGGATTCGACGGCGGCTTTGGTCAGCAACTGGATCGCCCGAATGTCCTTTTTCTTCGCCGGCCGGATCTGCTGATATTCGTTCGCGTAAATCAACGTGCCGATGCCGTCGTTGGAAAAAACCTCGGCGAGCAGTCCTTCGTCCACCCGGCCGTTGATGACGTGGACGCGCGGAATGCCGGCCTGGCAGGCCAGGACCGCATGTTGCGCTTTGGACAACAATTCCGGCGCAAAACCGGCGCCGTTCGTCTGCAGCAGATGCTGCAATTCGGATACCAGCATCTGCCGGATGATTTGGCCGCTGTAAATCAAACCGTCGTTGGACGTGATGAAAATCAATTTGATGGCCTTCAGCGCCGCGGCCACGGCGACCGCGACTCCGTCCGAATTCACGCGATACGTTTTGCCGTCGCCGTCAAAACCGAGCGGCGGGATGACCGGCACCACACCCTGGGCAAGCAGCGATTGGAGCAGCTCGACGTCCACGCGCTCGACCTTGCCGGTGAACAGGTGGTCCACGCCCTGAATGATGCCCATCGGATGCGCGACGATGACGTTCGTGCTGGCGGCGCGGAGGTCGTTGGCCGAAAGGCCTTCGAGGATTTCGTGCGTGAGCCGGTTCGCCGCCGTCAGCGCCAGCTGGAGCGTGGCCGCGTCCGTGATGCCGGCACCGTCGAGATTCGAGGGCTGGATTTTTTGCTCTTCGGCGAGCGCTTTGATTTGCGCCGATGCGCCATGGACGAGCACGACGCGGATGCTCAGCGACCAGAGCACCGCCACGTCCAGCAGCAGCGTGGCGAAGTTCTCATCGGTGACAATCGCGCCGTCGATCGCGAGGATGAACGTCTTCTCGCGAAATTGTGGAATGTATTGCAGGATGCCCCGCAGGTCGGTCGGTTTCACTTTTTACTCGTCGGATTTCAATTCCAAGGCAAATAAGTATTTGGTTTTGTGGGAGATTCAACTTTTATTTTCATGCTTGACAGATGAAGTTAGAAAAGCGTATAAATGTGTTTTCTCGGATAAGTTCTATCGCTGGATAAAAAGCCGTAACGTTGTTCATCCGGGCCGGGCTGGCCCACGAAAACGAACGCACGACATCATCGGGTTGTACAGGTTGGTGCCGACAGAACTGCGACTCTGCCGAATACGAGGGGGAGTTCTTCATCTCGTTTGCCCGCTTGGCCAGGCCCGCCGGATGAAGCCGTTTCCTCGACGCTCAGTCTCTTTCCACTCACCAACTCTTTTTACACCAAACGACCGTAAACCGGAAAAAAAATCATGAAAAGTTCATTCAAAAGCGGCTTGCAGCTGCGAGGGGCGAACTGGAAATCAATGATTTCCATCGCAGCCGCGCTGACCGTGATGACCGGGGAGGTGTTGGCAGCGGCCCAGTTTGTACGCGCCCTAGCGCCGGACTGGAACCAACCTTACCGATATGTAAACCCAAACGGCCCGGGGCCAGATCCAGGCCCTTTTGCGCCCAACCAATGGAATGACTGGTGCGCGCCCTGTTCCGGCGCCAACCTCGCCGGCTACTGGACCGACGTTCGTGGCATCCCGGTGGCGGACACGGCCAGCTTCCCCAACAGCACCGTGGCTTGGGCTGCCGGCCCGTCCTGGCAGGATTATCTCGCCGACGGCACGGTCAACCGACCGCTCTTCCCCGCAGGGGCACTGCCGGCACAAACCACCGACATTGGCTGGTACCTGAACGCCAATTATGGCATCGCCTACGACGCTGGCGGGGGTAAAGTAATGGGCGGCTATCCCCTTGGTAATCCGCAGCATCGCGGCACCTACCTCAAAGACATTCATGTTGGCCTGCAGCTTTTTTTAAACAGCCGTTACAGCTTCTCGGGAAGCATCTATTGGAAAACCGGGACCCGGGGAAGCGGGTTTGCCGCCGGGACCGACCCGACCGGAGCCCCGGCGGTGATCCATCCGAACCTGGCCAGCGCCTTTGGCGAGGTCATGTCGGAGATCAACACTAATCGCCCACTGATTGTCTGTTTCAGGCATTGGAACCTGCTTCCGACGGGCCAGTCTCTCGCGCCCGTCGGGCCAACGAACAGAGAGTCCGGTTATGGCGGCACTTATTACACGTGGGGCTCAACGCCAACGCCGCCCTACACGAACGCTGAAGATGAGGTCTGGACCAACCTTGACAACGGTCTGGCTCTCGGCCACGCGGTGACCGTGGTCGGGTATATTCCGGCTGGCGATCCGGACGACCAGGGTCCTGCGCTGGGACTGGGGCCAACCGATTGGGTCATCGTCCATGACAACTGGTTTTCCACACCCCGGAACGTGATCGTTCCTTATGGTTACCTCACTCCATTACCGGCTTGGGTCGCAACTTGGGTCGCTAACACCACTGCCGAGCTTTGGCCGACGGCAGCGAAGTATGTCAAAGGCGCCGTGCCAGACTGGAATCAGCCTTATCGCTACACGGTCAATTCGCCCAAAGGCGGGCCCGGGCCGGACCCCAACAGTCCAGCTCAGCCATTCGCGCCGGCTGACCAGTGGAATGATTGGTGCGCACCCACCGCCGCCGCCGATCTGGCCGGCCACTGGGCTGACTACCACGGTGCGCCGGTGGCAGACACCACACCGTTCGATGACAGCACGGTGGCATGGGCGGCAGGCCCGTCCTGGCACGATTATCAGGCGGACGGATTTGCCCGCCCAGCCCCGCAAGGCGCACCGGGACCGTTGCCCGCGACGACAACGGACATCGGCTGGTATATGGACAGCAATCTCGGTGTTCTGTTTGATGCGCCGGCTGTAGGAGTAATGGGTGGGTTCTTCTACGCCAATCCGCCGCATGTCGGCACCTATCTCAAGGACATCCGGACGGGCCTGCAAAGCTATCTGAACAGCTGCTACACCGTCGCCGGTGGCGGCTGGGACACCGGCACCGAAGGCAGGCAGTACGCCGCGGGCATGAATCCGGCTGGCGGTGTGGCGCAAGTCCTCGGAGACCCGGTCAGCGCCTTCAACGCGGTGCAATTCGAGATAAACCGGAATCATACGCTGATCCTGTGCTACCTGCACTGGAACATCGGCATGGCGCCGACTAACAGCCTGCCGTCGGTCGCAACCAACACCGAATCGGATTTCGGCGGTACTTACTACGAGTGGGGTCTCCCGCCAGCTCCGGGTGCCACGAACGACGAAAACGAAGTGTGGAACCTGTATGAAGGCGACTTGGGTTTGGGCCATGCAGTAACCGCAGTGGGCTACATCCCGCAAGGTGACGTCCTTGACCCGGGGCCAGGACTGGGGCTGGGGCCGACTGATTGGGTGATTGTCCACGACAATTGGTTCTCCACGCCGCGCAATGTCATCATCCCATTTGACTTTATTGACGGTATGGGCAACCAAAATTGGGTGGCCAACACTTACGCGTTTCCTGATCCCGGTTTCCTGCAATTGACAAACATCGTGGTGGTGAATCAGACCAACGCGGTGGTCAGCCTTACCGGCATACCCGGTTACCATCACGACCTCCTGTGCACCACCAATTTGCTCACCACGAACACGTGGTCCGCCGCCGTCAGCAACGTTGCCTTCGCGGCCGGAACGATGCGGATTACCAACGCCGTTGCAGCCGGCGACCCGCAACGGTTCTATCGAATCAGGGCAAATTACTGACCGCAGGTCGGAAGAATCGCGTGGCAGAGAGATTCAGGCGAAGTGACATTGACACCGCCTGAATTTCTGGCGGGCCGGCGCACTCCTCAAGCCGGAGAACACGACGGGGCCGCGGGCGGAATTTTCCAACCGTGCCGCGGCCCGTTTCGTTCCGTTGCCGATCACGGGCGCCGACATTTTCAGTTCAAATAAATTGCCATCGAACGCCAGGCGGGGCATTGTTGTCAGTCTTAAAATCGAACGAAATATGAATGCCGCCACTGCAACCGAAAAGGCGCCTGTGTCAACCGCGCTGAACCAGCTCGACCAGCTCAAAAAATTCACGACGGTCGTCGCCGACACCGGCGACTTCGCCGCGCTCAAACAATACGCGCCGCAGGACGCCACGACCAATCCCTCGCTCATCTTCAAAGCCGCGCAAATGCAGGAATATCGGTACCTCGTGGACCAGGCCATCGCCGAAAACAAAAAATCCGGCGTGACCGGCGCAAAACTGCTGCGCAACATCATGGACGATTTGCTCGTGCTGTTCGGCGTCGAAATTCTGAAAATCGTGCCGGGCCGCGTCTCGACCGAGACGGATGCGAACCTCGCCTTTGACACCGAAGGCCTCATCGCCAAGGCGCGCCGGTTCATCGAGCTTTACCGGGCGCACGGCATCGGGCGCGAGCGCATCCTCATCAAAATCGCGACGACGTGGGAAGGCGTGCGCGCGGCGGAAATCCTCCAGCGCGAGGGCATCAACTGCAACATGACGCTGCTGTTTTCGCTGGCCCAGGCGGTCGCCTGCGCCGAGGCCAAGGCCCGATTGATTTCCCCGTTCGTAGGGCGGATTATGGACTGGTACAAGGCGAAGGAGAAAAAGGATTTTCCGCCCGCGGAAGACCCCGGTGTGCTGTCGGTGAAGGAAATTTACGCCTATTACAAAAAATTCGGACACGCGACAGAAGTCATGGGCGCGAGTTTCCGCAACGCGGGTGAAATTCTCGAGCTGGCCGGTTGCGACTTGCTGACCATCAGCCCGCAATTGATGGGGGAATTGAAAAAGAGCGCCGCGCCCGTCGCGCGCACACTCAGTCCCGAACTGGCGCGCGGCAGCAAAATCGAGCGGCTGCAGTTGGACGAAAAGAAATTCCGCTGGCTCTTCAACGAAAATGCCATGGCTACCGAGAAAACCGCCGAGGGCATCCGGCTGTTCAACGCCGACGCGCTGAAGCTGGAGCAGTTCGTCGCGGCGAAATTATGAACGGCGCCGGGCGCGCATGAAAAAACCGCTCAAGCTCCGCACCTTTCAAATCGGTTCACCGGCGAAGCACGGAGCCGGACTGCGAATCGGTGTCACGCGCCGGCCGCCGCGGGGCATTCCGCGGACGCGCTGGCAGGCTGAAGGCTGCTTCGATGTCTGGTTTCCGGTCCTGGCGCCGAGCGCGGCCCTGCTGAAATGGGTTCACGCGCAAAATCTGGATATTCCCGCGAAACGGCGCGCGTTTTTCGATCGCTACGAACGCGAACTGTTGCGGCGACTGGAAAGCCGCCAGGCCATCCACCTGCTCGCAGCGGTCGCGGCGCGGACACACATCAGCCTCGGCTGTTTCTGCCATGACGAAAATCGCTGTCATCGCTCGCGTCTGCGCAAACTCATCGAGCAGGCCGCTACAACGTCCTGAATCCGCGCGCGGCCAGCCGCTCAAATTTCTGGACTCGCCTGCCGTCTTCTGCGAACTTCTGGGGATGGACGGTGACGAGCGCGAAATTTTTTATTTTCTGAAGAGCCGGGGCGAAGAGTTTGTCAACGCCCGGGAAATTGCCCGGCGCGCGGGCGGCAAAAGAAAGTTTCACGAAGATGCGGAATGGGCCAAGCCGTTTCTGGTGCGCATGACCGAACGCGGCCTCCTGGAATGCGACTCCCAGGGCCGCTACCGCGTCAAGCCAATTGGCAAAAAGGGGAGGAACAAACGCTGGGTCTCACCCGATGTTGCCAAAAACCTTCAGGAGAGCGGCGCCGAAGTCGAAGGCGCGACCGAACTCGGCTCGGACGAATATTACGAGCAACTGTAATCACTGGTCCCGGTTCCGCCGCGGCTGCTTGGAAATCATCGCGTCGAGCTTTTTCCGTCCGTATCCATCATGTTTGCAGCGCTCCTGACCACGTTGTTGTTTGCCGTGTCCGCCATTTGCGGGCATCGCACCGCCACGCGGTTGGGGGGCGTCGAGGCCAATTTCTGGCGCATCTGCGGCGCGTTTCTTTTCCTCGCGGTCTGGGCGAACGTTTTTGGCGCGGGCACGGCCGGCGCGGCGTTTTTCATCTTCGTTTTGAGCGGCCTCGCCGGCATCGGCCTCGGCGACACGGCGTATTTTCAAGCCTTGCCGCGGCTGGGCAGCCGCCGGACGGTTCTCCTCGCGCAATGCCTCACCGCGCCGTGCGCCGCGATGATCGAATGGCTCTGGCTGGGCACAAGATTGAATCTTGCCGAAATGCTGTGCATCGCCGTCATTCTCGCCGGGGTGGCCATCGCCATGGCGCCCGGCGACCATCTGAAAATTGCTCGCGGCAAACTGTGGCCCGGGATTCTGGCCAGCGCCATTGCCGCGATTGGCGGCGCGCTCGGCGCGGTCTTGAGCCGCAAAGCTTACGCCGTCGCGCATGCAGCCGGCGAACATCCCGATCCCGGTACGACCGGCTACCAGCGGGTCATCGGCGGCGCGGTCGCCCTCGGCCTCGTTTTTTTGATCGTCAAGTGGCGGCACGCCCGCAAACACGGCGACGACGCACAGATGAAGGATTCGTTTTCTCCGCGCGAAAAGTTAAAACTCTGGCCGTGGGTGCTGGGCAACAGCCTGGCCGGCCAGACCGTTGGCGTGAGCTGCATGCAGTGGGCGCTCGA
>Ga0335081_10005534_pt1 | contig 19999 bp, 14 predicted proteins | sample Lox_Sample_35_FD_206713 | JGI IMG/M metagenome (GOLD analysis project Ga0335081, IMG submission 206713) | Soil microbial communities from Loxahatchee National Wildlife Refuge, Florida, United States - Lox_Sample_3.5 | ecosystem: Environmental > Terrestrial > Soil > Wetlands | place: USA... | reverse complement strand
ACGTTCATTGACGTTCATTAACGGCCAGTTCAACAACCGAAAACCGGACAGCATTTCGCGTGCCGCGGCCGCCGCGGTACCCTGGATTCTTATGTCCGATCGATTGAAGGAACTGCGCCGGCGCCACGCGGTGGCCGAAGCCGGCGGCGGCGAAGAGCGCCGCGCGCGCCAGCACAAGGAAGGCAAGCTCTCCGCGCGCGAACGCATCGACCTGCTGCTCGACGAGGGCACCTTCGAGGAAACGGACAAGCTGGTGCGCCATCGCTGCAACGATTTCGGCATGCAGGAGCAGGTGATCGACGGCGACGGATTCGTCACCGGCTATGGCCTGGTTCACGGCCGCCCGACGTACGTCTTCGCGCAGGATTTTACGGTTTTCGGCGGATCGCTCTCCGAAGCCAACGCAAAAAAAATCGTGAAGATCATGGATATGGCGCTCAAGACCGGCGCTCCCGTCATCGGACTGAACGATTCCGGCGGCGCGCGAATTCAGGAGGGCGTGGTTTCGCTCGGCGGCTATGCCGATATTTTCCTGCGCAATACTCTTTCGAGCGGAGTGGTGCCGCAGATTTCCGCGATCATGGGGCCGTGCGCCGGCGGCGCGGTGTATTCGCCCGCGCTCACCGATTTCATCTTCATGGTGGATCGCACCAGCTACATGTTCGTCACCGGTCCGGACGTGATCAAGACCGTCACGCATGAGGACGTGACCAAGGAAACCCTGGGCGGCGCGACCACGCATAATGCCACCAGCGGCGTGGCGCATTTTCTCGCGCACGACGACGCCGAGTGCCTGCGCATGATCCGCGAACTGCTGAGCTACCTGCCGCAAAACAACCGCGACGACGCGCACGTTTATAACAACGGAGATCCCGCTGAGCGTGAGGACGGGGCGCTCGACACGATCGTCCCGGAGGCGTCCAACCTTCCCTACGACATCAAAGACGTAATCACGCGCGTCGTGGACCACGGCAGTTTTTTCGAGGTGCAGGAGCACTGGGCGCGCAATATCGTGGTGGGATTCGCGCGCATGGAGGGGCGCACCGTCGGAGTGGTCGCGAACCAACCTGCGTTTCTCGCCGGATGCCTGGATATCGATTCCTCGACCAAGGGCGCGCGCTTCGTCCGCTTCTGCGACGCGTTCAATATTCCGATTCTGACCTTCGAGGATGTTCCCGGATTTCTTCCCGGCACCGCGCAGGAGTTCGGCGGCATCATCCGCCACGGCGCCAAGCTCCTGTACGCGTTCTCCGAAGCGACCGTCCCCAAGATCACGGTGATCACGCGCAAAGCCTACGGCGGAGCGTATTGCGTCATGGGATCGAAGCACCTGCGCACCGACGTGAATCTCGCCTGGCCCAGCGCGGAAATCGCGGTAATGGGAGCCGACGGCGCTGTGAACATCGTGTACCGGCGCGAGCTGGCCGCCGCGCACGATCAGGATGCCGTCCGGCGCGCGAAAACCGAAGAGTTTCGCGAGCGTTTCGCCAGCCCCTTCGTCGCGGCCGAGCACGGTTTCCTGGACGACGTAATCGAGCCGCGCCAGACGCGTCCGCGCGTAATCCGCGCGCTGCGCATGCTTGAAACCAAGGTCGACACGATGCCGCGCAAGAAGCACGGCAACATCCCTCTGTAACGGTGGATTCGCGGATGCAGAGAGTCCGCACGAATCAACAAGAATGTGGGGTCGGGTGTGGGAGCGAATGGAGTGCTGGGAGTTGGCTCGGTTGATTTGGGCTCGGTCGATCGGGGTTATGGGCTGCGCTGTCATGGCGCTACAGGGATAGCATGCGGCGTGGATGGGGTTGTGCGGGGCGAAACGGGATGTGGTTGGCGGGGTGGGATTTGCCAGGCGCCAGGAATCAGGGACCAGAGTTCCGGAACGGTCTAAAATAGCGGGATTGCATGCCGAAAAAGAAGAGCGCGCCGCCGGTTCCTCAGGCTCGAAGCTCCGGAATCGCGTGGCGGAAAATGATCTGGCCCGGAATGGCGCTGGCGGTGATTCTATTTTACTGGACGCCGCTGTTTGACGACCAGGCGAGCATTCAATGGGACGTGGCCGATGTCCACTATTCGGCGCAGAAATATTTCGAGCAGTCGCTGCGGGCGGGCGAGCTGCCGCGATGGACGCCGTTCGAATTCTCCGGGATGCCGTTTCTCGCCGATCCGCAGACGGCGGGGTGGTATCCGCTGCACTGGCCGTTTTTCCTGATCGGCATCACGCCGCGGGCCATGGAGTGGGAACTCGCGCTGCACGCGTTTTTGGCGCTCGCCGGGATGTTTTTGTTCGCGCGTAAACTCACCGGCAGCGCGGGAGCGGCTTTGTTTGCAGCGATTTCCTACGCGTTTGCGGGATTCTTCGCCGGGCACAGCTCGCATCTGGGGATGTTCGAAACGGCGGCGCTGGCTCCATGGCTGCTGTGGGCAGGGGCGAGGGCGATCGAGTCGGGCGCTGGGCGCGACATCGTGATGGCGGGCCTGATCGCCGGGCTGGTGATTCTTGCCGGACATTTTCAGTGCGCGCTGTACGCGTTTTTCGCGCTGGCGATCCTGGCCGCGGTGTGGCGCGGATCGATCGCGCGGCGGGCAATCGTGCTTGCCGCTACCGTGGCGATTGGGGTCTTGATCAGCGCGGTGCAGACCTTGCCGGGTCTGGAATTGACCGCGCAATCGGATCGGGCGGGTGCAAATTATCACGGCTCGACCAACGCGGTGCTCAATCCCGGAGCGCTGGCGACTTTGTTCGCGCCGGATTTCTATGGAGTGCTCGGCGGAAACTACCATGGGCCGTCCGACATCACGCAGTTTTATTTTTATGGAGGGCTGCTGCTGGTTCCGCTGGCGATCGCCGGTTTTTTCAGGCGCCGTGCCGCAGTCTTGCCTGCCCTCTTACCGGCAATGTTGATCGCGATTCCGCTGTGGTACGCGCTCGGGCCGAAAACGGGGCTGTATGATGTGCTCACGCTCCTGCCCGGATTCAAGAGTGTGCGCGCGCCGGTGCATGTGTGGTTCGTCATCGCGCTGGGACTGGCGCTTGCGGCGGGCCTGGGGGCAGCGTTCGCGGCGGAACGGCTGCGCCGGCCGTGGATCGTGGTCGTGCTGATGGCCATTTCGGCTGTCGATTTGTGGGATCACAACATGAGCGCGAATCCGCTGGCCTACGCGCGCCAGAGCTGGGCGGAGCTGTATGGCAACGCGTTCGACAACTACCAGTCGCATATCGCCGCGATCAAGCAGCGGCCGTTTTACCGCATCTGGTCGCCATATGCGACCAACGCGTTCGGCCCGATGAACAGCGCGCTTGAATCGCATACCGAGGCCACCTACGGATACAATCCGCTGGAGCTTTCGCGCTACGGCGAATACATGCAGGCGGCCGGGCAGAATCCGAAACTGCTGAACGGGCTGGCGGTGACCCACAAGATCGACGTGAAGAACGGAACCATCGCCGAAAATCCGGACGCGCTGGAGCGCGTCTCCGCGCCTGCATCGGTCTATTTTGTCCCCGATGCGAAGGCTTCGCGGAAGAGGCTGGCGACGCTCGACCCGGCGCAGTCGGCGGTCGCGGAAGGGCCGCCGTGGAATTTGTCGGGGGCCGGAGTGCGCGCGCGCATCGTCAATTATCAGGATGATTTCTATCGCATCCGCTATTCCGCGCCGCAGCAATGTCTGTTGCGCATCGCGGTTCCTTATTATCCGGGGTGGTCGGCTGAGATCGACGGGCGTCCGGCTGCGGTGGTGCCGGTCGATTACGCGCTGAGCGGCGTGATCGCGCCTCCGGGCGAGCACCAGCTCGAGTTTCGGTATCGCTCGCGATGGTTGGGGGCCGGCGCGGCAGCGAGTCTAGCCACGCTCGCGGCCTGTTGCGGATTTATCGCGTTTTCAGGATTACGCCGCCGCGGCCGATAAGCGCGATGTGGTGTTATCGGAATATGAACTCGCGCAGACCTCGACGACGGGCGAAGAGCTGCGGCGCAAGGCGCTCGGCGCTTTGGGCGACTTGCCGCCTTTTTCGGCGATCCTCAATCGCGTGATGGCATCGCTTGCGGGCGAAAACGTGTCTTTTCATAAGCTCGGCGATCTGGTGGAGAAAGACACGGTGATCGCGGGCAACCTGCTGCACCTGGTGAATTCGGCCCTCTACGCACGGCGCGAGGCGGTCAACAGCGTGCGCCACGCCCTATCGCTGCTGGGAATTGAAAAGGTGCGCAACGCGATTCTGAGCATGTCCCTCTCGCGAATGTGGCGCACCATGGCGATGCCCCCGCAGTTCTCCATGGCGCGGTTCAACATGCATTCCGCCGCGGTGGCGATCCTGGCCGACCTGGCTGCGCAGCGGCTGCCGGTGGCTTATCCGGAAGGGGCGTTCGTCGCCGGGCTGCTGCATGACGTGGGACGCCTGATGATCGCGCGGGCGCTGCCGGAGCACCTGGCGCGGATCGAGGCGCTGCACGACTCGAGCGGGCGGCCGCGGATCGAATGCGAAACCGAAGTGCTCGGATTCACGCATGCCGACCTTTCGGTGGACGCGTTGGAGCAGTGGCACTTGCCACCGCCCATCCGGACCGCGGTGCTGCACCACCATGCGCCGGAAAACGACGATCCGCCAGCGCGCGAGATGGCTTTGAGTCGAGTAATCGACGCGGCGAATCAGTATGTAAACTCGACCGGCGCTTCGATCGGCCTTGCGCCGGAGGCAGACGGCGCGGACGCGGGGCGCATCGAATCGCTGGGGCTCGAAGGGATCTCCTGCGTTATCAGTGATTATCAGTCTGAATACACGGCCATGTCGGGGTTTTTCGCCTAACGCGCGGCCTGAAGGCCTCGCCTAAAAAATGGAGCACCGCGGCGTGACGCGATTCTAGCGTGTAGCGCGACATCCGCGCCTCGGCATGGGAATTGCAACGTGTTCCCCGAGGTTGTGAGAATGCCGGAAAAGAAAACCATCGAACGTGCGCGAAAAGACGCGCGGGAAGGAAAGGCCCGCGGCACCCAGGCGGGCGAGTACGTAGGCGAAGAAATGGAGCACATTCGCAAGGGGAAACACGGCGCTGCGTCCACTAAACAGGCGATCGCGATCGGCGTCGCGAAGGCGCGGAGAGCCGGGGTGAAGCTGGCGCCGCCGAAAGCAGGGCGGGCGTCGGAGGCGACCCGTAAAAAAGCCCGGCAGGATATCAAACGTGCGCACAGTCATAAGAGCGTCTCGAAGCGGCGGTCCGCGGCGCGTGAAGCGGCGCTCAAGCGGGAGCCGCGCTCGGCGGCTTCGCACGCTGCGCTGTCCAGACAAGCCAAGAGCGCGGCGCGAGCGCGGCGGCGAAGAGGTGAAACCTCGACGCGCCGGAAGCATCGATAAATCGGGAGAAACCAACATGTTCGGGCGAAGATTCACGCTGTTCAAATTGATGGGATTCGAGGTCCGGATCGACGCGAGCTGGATCATTCTGGCGGCGCTGATCACATGGTCGCTTGCGGTCGGCTATTTCCCCGCCTACGACCGTGGCCTTCCGACCCCGGACTACTGGTACATGGGGATCGCGGCGGCGCTGCTGTTGTTTTTGTCGATCGTGGTCCACGAATTCGCCCACTCGGTGGTCGCGCGGCGTAACGGCCTGCCGATGCAGGGGATTACGCTGTTCATTTTCGGCGGCGTGGCGGAAATGGGCGATGAACCGGCGCAGCCCGGCATCGAATTCTGGATGGCGCTGGCGGGTCCGTTGACGAGCATCTTGATCGGCACCATCGCCTACGGCATTTACCGGGCGACCGCGGGCGTGTGGCCCGCGCCGGTGACCGCTGTGATTCACTATCTGGGCTGGATCAATTGGGTGCTGGCGATCTTCAATCTGATTCCCGCTTTTCCGCTGGACGGCGGGCGGGTGCTGCGCTCGGCGATCTGGCATTCGACCCGGAATCTCGACCGCGCAACGCGGATCGCCTCGGGAATCGGCGAGGGGTTCGGCGTGTTGCTGATGGCGCTAGGCATCATTTCGCTGTTTTTCGGCAGTTTCGTGCAGGCGATCTGGTGGTTCGTGCTGGGAATGTTTCTGCGCGGCGCGGCGCAGCAGTCTTACCAGCAGATGCGCATTCAGGGCGCGCTCTCCCACGAGGCGGTCAGCCGCTTCATGCATCCCGACGTGGTGACTGTCCCGCCCAACATCTCCGTCGAAGACCTGATCGAGAACTACGTCTACCGTTTCCATCACAAAATGTTCCCGGTGGTCACCGATGAAGCGCATCATCTGGCGGGGTGCATCAGCACGGATCAGTTGAAATCGATTCCGCGGGATGAGTGGCGGCAGCACAGCGTGCAGGAGTTGATGCGGCCCTGCTCTCTCGAGAACACCGTGTCGCCGGACACCAACGCGGTTTCAGCGCTCACCAAGATGCGCACGTCGGGTTTGACACGGCTGCTGGTTGTCGATAAGGACCGGCTGCTGGCGATCGTGACGCTGCGGGATCTGCTCGAGTTTTTGAGCCTCAAGCTCGACCTGGAGGGCGGGCCCCGCGCGCGGCTGCAATCGTGAGAGCACGCGACCGCGATAGCCGCTGTACAGGTCGGTAGTGACGGAGTTGCGGCTCCAGAACAGCACGGACGCGACGACATTCACCTCAAAGCGCCGCGGCTGCCAGATGTCATTGCTGACCGGGTCGGCGACGAGCGCAAAGCGGGTGCCGGGGTCGACGCGCGCGATGAATCCGCCGAAAGTTACCGGGCGGATCACTTCCGCCTCGACCTTCGCCCAGTGGAACTGGTCTTTGTCGATCCACATTTTCCCGCGCATTCCGAGCAGCACCTTGGCTTCGCGACTCACCGGGCGGTAATCGGGCCTGGGTTCCGCGGTCAAGACGTAGGACGGGTGCCCGTCGATGGGTTCCTCGTCGTTCAGATGAAACGTGAAGGCGACGGCCATCTGGGTCATCAGCAAATGGTCGCGATCGCGATCTTTCTGATATTTCTGGATGCGCTGCTGGCGCTCCTGCGGGGTTTCCTGGCGGCGGCGGGCGAGCTCGCGGCCCTGCTTTTGCATTTCCAGCCGCTCCCGGGCGGGTGAGAGAGGCTTTCCATCGATGCCGATGAGACGGCGATAGGGAGTACCGTCCATGGTGATGACTTCGTAGGTGTGATCGGTTACCACGCCGTCTTTCCTGTCGATTTCGCGCTCCTGGTGCTCGAAGGACGGTCCGGCCTTCCAGTCACGCTCGTTGACGGACACGGACCGGCGCACAATCTCCTGCGCGGTGAGCGCCGCGTCGGCGCGAAGGAACGCCGCACAAAGTAGCGCAGCCAGGAGCGACCGCATCAATCCTCCGTTCCTGTTGGATAGACGCTTAGGAATGGTCCATCGCTACGTACGTTCAAAGTTATCCCAATTCAGGGTTGCCGGAGAAGAACGCGCGCCCTGAAGTGTCAAGTGTCAGGACATACCTGAAGGGAGCGCCTCAAGAGCGGCAGTGTCGGTCGGTTCGTGGGGGCGGGAATTCACAAGAATACGGCACTTACCGACGGTGTATCGCCGGACCGGGCTAAAGGAAATCGCGCTGCATGTTGAGCTTGGTGTAAATAACCTGAAACCCGGCGCGCTCGTAATTGCGCTGCGACGTGCTGCCGGGGACCGTCGATGCCGTCGCCAGGTCGCATCCGGCCTCCGCAGCGTGCTTCAATCGCGCTCGGATCAGCGCCAGATGCAGTCCCTGCCCGCGATATTTTTCGAGCGTGCTGTCGGCGAACAACAGCGCCAGATCGTCGCGGTGATTCATCGCTCCTGCCGACGCGGGGATTCCGTCGACGCGCGCAAGCCACGCAGCCGCGTTCTCCAATTTCAATAATCGCGGGCCGAGGTCCCACTCCATCTCGCTGAACTCGGTGCGCGAAAAAAATCCTTCGAGCATGGTCTTTGACCACAACCGCTCGTCCGCAGTGCGGCTCACGCGGGCGTCGGCGCTTCCGGCGACCGGTCCGGCCAGAACGTTGTCACACTCGACGATCCGGTAGCCGCGTTCACCCAGCAATTCGATCATGGTCCAGTGCGCGTGGGGGCACAAATCCAGGTTCACCGGCGATCCTCGGGAGCGGTAGAAATCTTCCAGGCGGTCGAAATCCGCGGAGCTCATGGGCCCGTTCAATCCCAGGCCGATGGCGTGCGTGAGCGGGGAACCGACGCCGCAAAACGCCGCATAACCGCCTCCGATCTCGAGCGATTCGCCGCAACCCGCCGCGTTGCGCGCTTCCCCGCCCTCGATGCGCCGCGCGAGCGCGAGATCGCTGAACATTGTTATGCTTGCCCCATGAAAGTCGGCGTGTTCACTCCATTACTATCGCAATTTCCGCTCGAAAAAGTGTTCGAAAAACTGCGCTCGCTGAACATCTCGACGGTGGAGCTGGGGACGGGAAATTATCCGGGCGATCCGCATTGCAAATTGTCGATGCTGAAGGATCGCGCGGCACTCAAGGAGTTCAAGCAGAGGTTTGCCGACAACGGATTCACCATCAGCGCGCTCAGCTCGCACGGGAATCCGCTGCATCCGGATCGCGACGTGGCGCGGGCTTACGCGGAGACGAGCAAGCAAACCGTGCGCCTGGCCGAAAAGCTGGAAGTGCCCGTGGTGATCGATTTTTCGGGGTGCCCCGGCGATGGCGAGAAGGCAAAATATCCGAACTGGGTAACGTGTCCCTGGCCGCCGGAATATCTGGACCTGCTCGAGTGGCAGTGGGAGAAAAAAGTCGCGCCGTATTGGATCAAGCACGCGCAGTTCGCGGCGGATCACGGAGTGAAGGTCGCGATTGAGATGCATCCCGGGTTCGTGGTGTACAGTCCGGAGACCGCGCTGAAGCTGCGGGCGATCGCGGGGAAGAATATCGGCTGCAATTACGATCCCAGCCACATGTTCTGGCAGGCGATCGATCCGATCAAAGCGATTCGCGTGCTGGGCGATTCGATTTTTCACGTCCACGCCAAGGACACGCAGATTTACGATGCGAATCTGGCGAGGACGGGCGTGCTCGATACCAAGAAGTATACGGACGAGAAGAATCGCGCTTGGATTTTCCGGGCGTGCGGGTATGGGCACGCTTACGCGTGGTGGACTGAGTTCATTTCGACGCTGCGGATGTTCCGCTACGATTACGTTTTATCGATCGAGCACGAGGACACGTTGATGTCGCCTGATGAGGGGCTGACGAAAGCGGCGAATTTCTTGAATCAGATTGTGATTCGGGATCGGCCGACGGCGCCTTGGTGGGTTTAGTTTTTAGCCGCGAAATGACGCGAATCGGCAAGGAATATTCGCATTTATTGGCGTTCATTCGCGGCTAAAATAAGACCTTCACCGAAAATTGCAGCGAGCGTGCGGGCAATTGACTGGTGATCCCCGGCAGCGGCTGGCCGAATCCAAGGCCGGGCGTGGTGCCGTTGCCGTAGGTTCCGCTGTAGCCGACGAAGTTGGCGTGGTTCAGCACGTTGAACGCTTCGACGCGCGCGTTCAGGTGAATCCGCTCGTTCCACAGAGTGAACGGCCGCTCCAGGAAGGGGTCGACGTCATAAATCGGACGGCCCAGGCCAGCGTTGCGGCCGATCACTACGCCGTTGATCACCGGGCGATCCGTGGTCGCGCCGGTGTCGCCGCTGTTGGTGGAACCCGTGGTGATGTTGTAGGGCAAGCCGCTGGCGAAGGTGGCCACGCCGCCGAAATTGATTTTCCAGGGCAGCGCGTAGATTCCGCTGAGCACGAAGCGCTGGCGCTGATCGAAAATGGCATTGCCGTTTTCAATGTGGCCGGTGAAGTTGGGATCGTTGGGATTCTGGCTGGGAATGTCCGGATCGACGTTGTCGATGGCGTGCGACCAGACGTAACTCGCCAGCATTTCGAGCTTGCTGCTGAAGCGATGATGCAAATTTACGTCGAGCGCGTCGTAGTATGCGTAGCCGTCGTTCACGTCGGTTTGGATTACGGAGTACGGCGGCTGGGGATTCGTCGCTTTGGCTGGATTGCAGGTCGTGTTGTTCTGCGCGTACCACCAGATCCAATACGGACGCGTGCAGTTGGCCGCCTGCGCCGTGCGGATCTGGCCCTGCGCGGTGCGGATGAAGGGCGAGGGCGGATCGATATCGAGCGGGCGGTTGATGCGCAGTGTGTGCGCGCCGACGTAGTCCACACTCAGCACCCAGTTCTTCGAAAAATCGTGTTCGACCCCGAAGGTCCACTGCTCCGAGTAGGGATTGAGCAGCGCGCCGGGGTAGCCGTCGAGCACCGAAGTCGGGATGAACTGGTTGTAATAAGATGCGTCCCCGGGGCGGATGTAGAGGCTGCGCAGCGGGGCCTGCGCGCCGGCGGGGAACGCGGGCAGCGGAACGGCCGTGATGCTAGTCGGAAATCCGATCTGGCCGGGCGCGGCGGTGTAGTTGAAAACTCCGGTCGGTCCGGTAAGCGCGTAGTTTGCCTCGGAATTGTCCACGATCTGCGAATAGTAGATCCCGAAGCCTCCGCGGACCACGGTTTTTCCGTTGCCGTGGACGTTATAGGCGAAGCCGGCGCGCGGGGCGAAGTCTTGGCGCGAATCGGTGAACGTTTGCTGCTCATAGCGCAGGCCGAGGTTGAGCGTAAGGTCTTTGCGAACTTTCCAATCGTCCTGGACGAACGCGGACCACAAAGTATCGTTCACAGTGTAATTCGCGTTGCCGTAGCTCTGCGTGTAGGTCTGGACGTTGGCGAGGTTGCCGAGATACGCCGGGCTCTCGCATTGCGCGAGCGTCAGGGTGCAGGGATTGTAGACGAATTCGCCCAAATAGATGGGCCCTCCGAACTCTTTGCTGTCGCCGCCGGTGTGCGCGGTGATCGAATCGGCGCCGAATTTGAACTGGTGCGCGCCCCAGGACGCGGAAAGCGTGTCGCTCGCCTCGTACTGGCGATTCATCAGCAGGGCGGATTGCGAAGTGCCGCTGGTGAACGTTCCTCCGGCGGAAATCGGGACGGAATATTCGGTGCCGTAGAGGGACGGGTTGAATTCGGTGATGGGCGAGGCAAGCTGGAACTGCACGCGCGCGCTGTTGAGCAGCGTGGGACTGAGCGCCGCGGTCTCGCCCAACTCGTTTGAGAATGTACGCCGGTGAAACACGCGATCGACGCTCGGCAGGGTATTGCCGCCGACGATGCCGTTGGGATTGGTGTCGTAAAAACTGTCGGTGTCGCTGCGGAAGAACAGATTATTGCGATCGTTGATCTGGTGGTCGATGCGCAGAAAGGCGAGATATCCGCGATAGTGGCCGACGAACAGGCCGGGGGCGACCGGCGAGATCACCGGAGAGGCGCGATTTTCGCGGCTGTATTCGCCGGAAGCGAAGAAATGCGTTTTCGAGCCGATGGGCCCGGAGAGCGATGCCGCGGATTGGCCCAGCGTGTCATTGGTGATGTCGTTTCCGCTGGCGGCGTTGGCGACGTTGAAGCCGGAGAGCCTGGCTTCGGGCGCGGAGGGGCGCCACAGCTCGAAGAGATCGCCGTGAAACTGATTTCCGCCTGAGGCGGTGATGATGTTGATCGCGCTGCCGGTGCTGCCGCCGTACTCGGCGGTGAAATCGTTCACCAGCACGTTCATTTCGACCACGGCGTCCACGGGAATGTTGCTGAACATTGTCTGGCGGCCCCAGCTATCGTTGCCCGTCGCGCCGTCCACTTCAAACCACGCCTGGCGGCGGCCGGCACCGTTGGTGGTGAACAGATCCTCATTCATGAACACGTCGCCCTGGTTGATTGCCTGGCGATTGGCGGCGTTGAGCAGTGGTAAATAAGTGATGCGGCGGTTGAGCAGCGGCATCTCCTGAACCTGCTGCGTATCCAGGTCGTCGCCCAACTGCGGCGAATCGGTGCGGACTTCGCCCGCCGCTCCCGTCACGGTTACCTGCTCCTGCGCGGCGGCTACGTTCAGTTGGAGGTCGACTCGCGCGGTCGTGCCGCCAGAGAGCGTGATGCGGTCCTTGCGCGCTTCGGCGAAACCGGAGCGGTTGGCGGTGAGATTGTAGGCGCCGGCGACCGGCAATCCGGCGATGCTGAAGGCGCCGGAGCTGTCGGTTTGCGCGGTGCGTTCGAAACCGGTGAGCGTGTTGGTGAGCTTGACGTCGACGCCGGCCATGGCCGTGCCGGTCTGATCGGTGATGTGGCCGGTGACGGTCGCGGTATCGGGGGTCTGCGAAAGAAGGGCGAAGCACAGGCACAACAAAAGCGCGAGACGAGGCATGGAGCTAGTTCAGGGTACAACGCGCAAAGTGTTACTACCAGGGATAGTTGACCGTTATGCCGCGCCGGCCGGCATGAATGTCGTGGCGTCAGCTAACCCGTCGGGAGACCCGCTGGTAAAACACCGACCGCATGTAGCGCTTGGGCTCGAAACTGGAGTGGCCGTTCAACGTTTCGGTCGAGCCGATGATCAGCGCGCCATCTTCCGCGAGCGACTTCGCCAGGCGCGCGAACAACGATGCCTTGTCCGTCTCCTGGAAATAGATTGCGACGTTGCGGCAGAAAATCACGTCGAATTGGCCGAGCATCGAAAAATCGCGCATCAGGTTGATCTGGCGGAAGGAGGCCATGGCGCGGATCTCGTCGCGGATCTGCCAGCTTGGGCCGCGGCGGACGAAGTAGCGCATGCGGGCGTCTTCGGGAAGGCCGCGCTCGGCTTCGATGTCGGTGTAGACTCCGAGGCTGGCGCGCGCGACCGCCTGCGAGGAAATATCGGTGCCGAGCAGGCGAATTTCGTACTTGTCGGCGCTGCCGAGAAGTTCGCGCAACACGATGGCGATGCTGTACACTTCCTGTCCGCTGGAGCACGCCGCGCTCCAGATGCGCAGCGGGATTCTGCCCGCGGCTGAGCGCGTGCGCCGGTCGATCAGCTCCGGCAGGATTTTGTGGCGCAGCAGGTCGAAGGGCGCGTGATCGCGGAAAAACAGGGTTTCGCCGGTGGTAACTGCATCGATAATGGCGCGCTCCAGCGCTCCGCTGCGGTCCGAACGCGCCTTGTTGTACAACTCGCTATAAGTGCCCGACCCGGTCTGCGCCACCAGCGTGCGCAGACGGCTCTCGATCAGGTAATGCTTGGTGTGATCGAGATCGATGCCGCAGACCGAGTAGATGTAATTCGACAGCAGCTTGCGCTCGTCGCTGGCGAGTGTGGGAGCATCCACCAGCATCTAGCCGACCGCCTTCACGATTTCGGACGCGATCGACGGCAAGGGCGCGACGACGTCCACCAGTCCCGCCTGGATGGCTTCTTTGGGCATTCCGAAAACAGTGCAGGTGAGTTCGTCCTGGGCGATGGAGAATACGCCGGAGGAGCGCAGATCGCGCAGCCCGAGAGTCCCGTCGCGGCCCATGCCGGTGAGGATCACGGCGACGGCCAGTCCGGGAAAGGCGGCCGCGGCGGAGCGGAACAGCACATCCACGGCCGGACGGCAGTTGTTCTCGGGAGGATCGGACGTAATGCGCAGCACGATCTCGCGACGCTTGCCCGCGATTACCTTGAGGTGTTTTCCTCCGGGAGCGAGGTATACCGAGCCGGCGAGCGCGATTTCGCCGTCCTCGGCCTCTTTCACGTGCAGTGCAGAGTCGGAGTCGAGTTTTTCGGCCAGAGTTTGGGTGAACAGCGGCGGCATGTGCTGCACGATGAGAACGGGCGGCAGCTTGGCCGGCAGCTTTGGAATGATGCGCGCCAGCGCTTCCGGCCCGCCGGTGGACACGCCGATCAGCACCATGGTGGGCTTGAGCAGACGCGGGCGCGGGGAGGGTTCCACGGGGGTTTGCTGAACGGCGGGTGGCCGCAGACCCGGCGTTCTCTTGCCGTACTGTTCGACCGGAATCGCGGCGGCTGGCGTGTGTCTGTCTGAAAAAGGGGACAGCCCGCTCTGTCCACTTCGTCCGTGTGCCGCCGGTTCGACAGCTTGCGTTTGGGGACAGAGTAGGCTGTCCCCTTTTTCACACAGACACGGCGTCGGCGAGATGATCGGCACGCTTTTGGCGGGCGCGCTTCGCAGGATCGCCTGCACCTCCTTGCGATGCGTCACGGCCGCGACCAGCGGCGCGAGCCGCTCGCGCAGGAGCTCGAGTGGATCGCCGCTTTCGCCCTGTGGTTTCGAGACGAAATCCAGCGCGCCGTTCTCGAGCGCGCGCACGGTCAGCTCGCGCGCGCCGTCGCTTACCGAGCTCACCATCACCACCGCGGCCTTGATCCCTTCGCGGCGCATGGCGATTAGAACGTCGAGGCCATTTTTTCCAGGCATCTCGACGTCCATGGTCACCAGATCGCAGGGCTCTGCGCGCAGGCGCTGAAGCGCGGCGTCGCCGCTGCGGCAGATGCCCGCGACCTCCACGCCGCCAATGCCTTCGAGCGCGAGCTTCATCACGCGCCCGAACGCCGCGGAATCGTCCACGACCAGAACCCGGATGCTCATGCGTTTTCCGCGGCCAGAATGGCGGCCGCATCGAGGACCGTCACCAGGCGTCCGCCAGCGCGCGCGATCCCACGCAGGAACCGGTTCTGTGACGCGCCCACGCTCGACGGCGCAGGCTCCAGCGCGCTTTCATCCAGCTCGATCACCTCCGCCGCACGGTCCACCAAGAGACCCGCGGTACCGTCGCGGTCGGGAACGATGTACAGGCGGCTGTCGTCGCTCAGCTCCGATTTGCCGAGCTCCAGAATCCGCGCCAGGTCGAGCACCGCGACGATTTTCCCGCGCAGGTTCATGATTCCGAGCACGTGGGCGGGGGAATGCGGCACGCGCGTGGTCCGCCGCGGCCGCACCACCTCCTCGACCAGCGCGGTGTCCAGCGCGAACAGAACGCCGTTCACGTAGAAGGTCGAGACCAGCAGGGAGGACTGGCCCGGCTCAGTCGCTTCGGCGCCCAGCGCGTTCATCGAATGGGTGTCGGCGCTCACAGTTGAAACTGCTCCACGGTATGACGCAGATTTTCGGCGAGTTTGGAGAGATCCTCGGCGCCGGTGCGCACCTGCGCGCTTCCATTGGCGGACTCGCCCGCCGCCGCGTTCACCGTGCCTGCGTCGGCTGCGATCTGCGTGCTGATCTGCGAAGTCTGCGAAACCTGTTCGCTCGCTCCCTGGACGCCATTGGTGGCCTGCGCGATATTGCTTGCGATGTCCTTGGTCGCGGCAGCCTGCTCTTCGATGGCGGTGGCGATAGAGGAGACGATCTCGCTCACGTCGCCGATGGTCTTCGAGATGCCTTCGATGTCCACGATGGTTTGCGACGTGGAGGACTGGATGCCGGTGACCTTGTCCTTGATGTCCTCGGTGGCCTTGGCGGTCTGCGATGCGAGGTCCTTGATCTCGTTCGCGACCACGGCGAAGCCTTTGCCGGCGGCGCCGGCGCGCGCGGCCTCGATGGTCGCGTTGAGCGCCAGCAGATTGGTCTGCGCCGAAATATTGCTGATGGTCTCAGTCACCTTGCCGATCAGTTGCGCGGCCTTGCCCAGTTGTCCGACCGATTCGGAAACCTGCGCCGCCTGCTGGGTCGCGTCGGAGGTGATGCGCCGCGCCTTTTCCGAGTTCGCGGCGATCTCCCCGATGGTGGCTGTCATCTGTTCGGTGGAGCTCGCCACCGAGGTCAGGTTCGTCGTGGCGTTTTCCATGGCCGAGGCCAGCGTGTGCATCGACGCGCTCATCTCCTCGGCCGCCGCCGCGACTGAGTCCGCGCGCTCCGAGGTCTTTTTGCTTCCCGCTGCCATGTCGCCGGAGATGGCCGAAAGCTCGGTCGAGGAGGCTGACAAGGTCTGCACGCCGTCGGCGACTTTCTTGATGATGGGCCGCAGGTTTGAGATTACCTGCTGCGTCGCTTTGGCCAGGTCGCCGGCTTCGTCGGCGCGCTCGCTCAGCTGTTTGGGGATGTCGTGCGCCACATTGCCTTGTCCCACCTCCCCCAGGTGTCCGATCACCGCCGCTACCGGCCGCGACACGTCGCGCGCGATCAGGAGCGTCACCGGAACGGAGCCGACAGCCCCTACCAGCACCACTACGATCAGCAGGATTCGAATGAACGAGACCGTGGCCGAGCTCGACGCGGCCAGCTCGTCCAACTCCGCCTTGCGATGCTCCACGATCTTGTCGAGCGCCTCCATCGCCGGCGGAAGAGCCGTGACGCTGCCGTACTTGTACTGCGTCCAGGCGTCCTTGATCTTGCCACTTCTCCACAGCTCGATCACCTGCTTTTCGTCGCCCGCCACCTCGGCGACGGCTTTGTCGACGGTTCCCAGCAGGCGCTTGTCTTCGTCGGTCTTGGCGCTTTCGAGCAGGTCATGGAGGTCCTTCTGATAAATCTCGCGTTCCCTTTCGACCGGCGCCACAAGCCGCGACCTGTCGCGCGCCTCGTGACAGGCGCCGCACTTTCTGTCCGTGATGCCTTCTTCGTGCATCAGCACGGTGCCGACGTACATCACGTTGTTGGAAAGGTGCATCTGCAGCTCCAGTGTCTGGGAGCTGCGCGCCGCCTCGCGCCGCGATTCGTCCTGCGTATCCTTGATGCGGACCATGGCCCACACCGCAATCAGCAGGATGCCGATCAGCAGCCCCACGCCCGTCATCGACAACGCGCCGATTTTCTTTCCGAGCTTCATATTCGATAACAGTTTCACTTGGTTTCTCCCTTTCGCGACGCGCCGCGCGTGGCGGGCTCCGCTCCAATTTCTTCCACTTCCCGGGCCAGGGCCGCGAGATCGCTGCCCGGTTCGCGATCCGCATGTGTAAGCGCTTCGCGAATGCTGCCCAAAACCTGTTCACGGTCGAGCTTGACGCAATAGCTGGTCGCCCCCGCCGCTTCTCCGCGCCGGATATCGTCCTGGCCGGCGAGCGAGGTCAGCATGATCACCGGAATCCGCGCCACGCGCCGGTCCGCGCGAATCCGCCGCGTCAGCTCCAGCCCGTCCACCGCGGGCATTTCGATATCGGTCAGCACGAGCTTGACCTCGCCGGCGTTTGCCTGGAGCTTCTCCCAGGCTTCCTGGCCGTCGTCCGCGCCGATCACCTTGTAGCCCACTTCTTCGAGCAGCCGCGTGGTATGGTCGCGGAAAAACGTGGAATCCTCGGCGAACAGGATGGTGGCGCCGCTCACCGCGGCTTCCTGCTCCGTTTTTTCCGCCGATCCCTCCCAGCCGAGCGTCTGCGCCAGCTCGAACGGATCCAGAATCAACGTGGTCTCGCCGCGCAGAATGGCCGATCCCATCACTCCGGGCTGCCGCAGCGTGGCGCCGTCGATTTCCATTTCCGCTTCGATCACGTCCACGGGACGCGCGGCCAGAAGACCAAAGCTACGCCCGGCGATTTCGAGCACCACCACGATCAGGTTTTCGTCCAGCGCCAGCTCGGCAACCTTCGCCGCGTCCGCGAGAGCCACCAGCGGAAGGCTGCGCCCGCGATATTGCATGCTGCGCCGGCCTCCGACCATTTCCACCTGCTCCGGCCGAATCTTTTCGACACGCTCGACCGCATGCAGCGGCAGCGCGCTGAGCTCCTCCGCCGAATTGTGGACCAACAGCAGGTGATGCGTCTCCGACGCCTGGCTCGCGTGCGCTTCAACGGTCTGCTGGAGAGCGCCCGTGCCGAGACCCGCGGCACTGGCGAGTCCCGCGACGTCCAGGATCAGCGCCACGCAACCGTCGCCCAGAATGGTCGCCCCGGCGTATTCGCGCAGGTGCTTGAGGCGCTGGCCCAGCGGCTTGACCACGATCTCGATGGTTTCGTGCAGGCGCTCCACTACCAGCCCGTAGCGGAATTCTCCGCCGCTCACCAGCACAATGTTGATCGCGACGTCCTGCCGCGTGTCCTGGACATCCAGCAGGCTGCCCAGATCGACCAGCGGCACCAATGCGTCGCTCAATACCAGCACGCGCGAGTTGCCTACCCGCTCCACGCGTACCGCCGCGTCTCCCTCGACGACGCGAACCAGCTTCTGCACGTTGGCGAGCGGCACCGCGACGCGCTCCTCTCCCGCCGATACCAGCAGCGAAGGAATGATCGCCAGGGTCAGCGGCAGGCGGATACGAAACGACGAACCCTGACCCACCGTGGACTGAATCTCCAGCTTTCCGCCCAGACGGTCCAGGTTGGTCTTGACCACGTCCATCCCCACGCCGCGGCCGGAAATGTCGGTGACGCGCTCCGCGGTCGAGAATCCCGGAAGCAGGATCAGCTCCAGCTTCTGCTCGCGCGTCATCGCGTGGACCGCTTCGGCGGCGATCACGCCTTTGGCAACCGCGCTCGACGCCAGCTTTTCCGGATCCAGGCCGCGGCCGTCGTCGCTGACCTCGATCACCACCAGCCCGGCCTCGTGCCAGGCGCGTAGCGAGATTACGCCTTCGGCCGGTTTGCCGCCGGTCTCGCGAGCGGCCGGCGATTCAATGCCGTGGTCCACCGCATTGCGCACCATGTGCGCCAGCGGATCGCTCAATCCCTCGATGATGGTCTTGTCCAGCTCGACTTCGTTGGCCTCGATCTCCAGCCGCACCCTCTTGCCCACCTTGCGGGCCGTATCGCGTACCGAGCGGGTGAACTTCTGAAACAGGTTGGCCACCGGCTGCATGCGCGTCCGCATGACGGCCTGCTGAACTTCGGAGGTGACCGCGCTGATGGACTGGCTGGCCGCCTGGATACCCGCTTCGTCGCGGCGGGACACGGCTTCGCCCAACTGGTTGCGGCACAGCACCAGTTCGCCCGCCAGGTTCATGAGCGAATCGAGCACCGCGACGTTCAAGCGCACCGTGCCGTCGCTCGATGCGGCCGGCGCAGCGGCCGCTTCATCGCGGACCGGCTTCGCTTCGGCGTTCGGCGGCGCAGGCGGCGCTACAGGAGCGGGCGGATCCTCTTTCGAAACCGAACCAGGGACCAGCGGCGCGCACGACCCGTCGCGCTGCACTTTCCACATTCGCTCTTGGGGCACGCCGGTCACTTCGCCGATCAGGTCTGTGTCGAGTGGGGTCGCGTACAAAGCGTCCATCGGCAGCGTGTTCGAGGCGTCCTGGTCGAGCGTTCCGGCCCGCTCCAGCGCGAACGCGGTGTCAAGCAGCGAACCATATTGCATCAGGTTGCGCAGCACATCCAGCGGTTTTTTTCCCTTGCGCTGCACGTCATGCAACAGGTCGTAACGCAGCAGGTACACCGTTTTCCCGCTCTTGCGCGCGGCGTCGAAGTCGAACTCGGTCAGCGCCAGGCGGGCCCGCGCGCAGCCCACGGTGATCTGGATGCGCCGTTCGACGCTGTGCCGCTCGGCGGCCGGCAGACCCGAAGCGGCCAGTGCCTCCAGCCCGCGCACGAACTCGGCGATGTCGGTCTGTTCGCCCGCGGCCGGGTCTTCGATCATCGTGCCCAGTTTGTCGAACGCGCCCAGCAGGATGTTCACCACCTCCGGAGTCGCCACCATGCGCCGGGAGCGGATCAGGTCCAGCACGTTTTCGGTGCGGTGCGCCAGATCGCGGATGCGGTTGAAATTGAAAAATCCCGCGCCGCCTTTGATGGAATGCGCCGCGCGGAACACGCGGTTCACGCGCTCCTCATCGATTTCCGCGCCGTCGCGCTCCATCTGGAGGAGATCGCTTTCGATGCCGTCGAGGTGCTCGCGGCACTCCGCCAGGTATTCGCCTACGATATCGTCGAACCCGCTCATCCCTCACCTCGTTTGGCCACACGGAAGTGCTGATGCACGCGCATCGAGTACAGCAATTCGACAATCTCCGGCGACGCTTCGATCACTGAAAACGTGCCGCCGGTCTGCGCCACCGAGTTGTGGGCCGAAAGCAGCAGCCCGATTCCCATCGAATCCAGCATCTCGGCGTGCCCCAGATCGAGAATCACTTCGCGCGCCCCGGAGCGCACCAGGTCGCGCAGCACGGGCCGCAGGTCCGCGACGGAGGATGCCACCACGTCGCCCGACGGAATCACCGTGGCGCAAACCCCTTCGCGCCGGATCTCAAAGTTAGCCATGCTCTCCTCCTCGGCTAAAAATCCGAATGGCTT
>Ga0335081_10005533_pt1 | contig 20002 bp, 16 predicted proteins | sample Lox_Sample_35_FD_206713 | JGI IMG/M metagenome (GOLD analysis project Ga0335081, IMG submission 206713) | Soil microbial communities from Loxahatchee National Wildlife Refuge, Florida, United States - Lox_Sample_3.5 | ecosystem: Environmental > Terrestrial > Soil > Wetlands | place: USA... | reverse complement strand
GCCGAATTAGGCGTGAACCCGTTGCCTTCTTCTCTGATGGTCTTTTGTCCGCACGAAGATGACGAACACCCCTTCGCCGGCCTGATGCGCGCCATGGTGGAGGCGGGACTTCCGGTGCACGTGGTCTTTTACACCGGCGGCGACGTGGGCGAATGCGAGCGCTACTTCGACGGCCACCCGTGCGACCCCCTGCGCGCGCGCGAGTTCGGCACGGTGCGAATGGAAGAGTCAACGGAAGCGCTGGAGCACCTCGGCCTGAAGCGCGATCAGATCGCCTTTCTGGGCCTGCCGGACGGCGGCTCCGGCGAGATCTGGTTCCGGCATATTCGGGCGTCCAATCCATTTCTCTCCATATACCTCGCGGTCGATCACGCACCCTACGAAGGCATGTTCGAGCCAAACCTGCCGTACGCGCGCGATTCAGTGATCGACGCCGTCAAGCGGCTGATCACCGGCTTCCACCCCGCCCTAATCGCCACGTCGCACCCCGACGAGCGCCACGTGGACCACCGCACCGCCAATTGGTTCGCCCTAAAGGCATGTCAAGAATTAGTGCGGGCCGGGCGGCTTGACCCGGCCACAGTGGTGCTTGCCGACCTGGCTTACGGCTCCGGCGGCTACAAACCCGCGCCCTACCGCTACGAACCGTACACGATCTATTTGAGCGGGGAGGCCGCAGTGCTTAAGCAGGAGACGGGCTGGATCTACCAGTCGCAGGACGGGAATCTGGACGAGGGCTCGAAGAAGACATTTACAGGGTTGCCGCGCCAGGAATCGCACTACCGCATCGTCGATTGGCAGCAGCACGAAGGCTGGAACGAGTAGACTCCGCCACGCCGGCTGGCGGTGGCACCGCTGCGGTCAGGGCTCGTGCTTGGGGTTCGGCTGTTGCTCGGAAACCTGCTGGGCCGATCCCTTGGGCTTTCCGATCTTTTGCGCCGTCGCCACGTTGAACACGCGGAACCCCGAATATTGGTGCTCGTTCCGCAGTTGCCTGCCCGCCCACCCCACGGTGACAGTTACGTCGCTCGGCAGCCAGAATCCGCCCTCAACATCCTTGAAGTGGACCTCGGCATAACTGATGTCCGTGGTCTGCCGCTGCAGCCTGACTTCCGGCAGAGGCTTCAGCAGATCGGTGCGGAGGCGAAGAATCTGGTAGGTCTGCGGGTCCACCCACGCCAGACCCTGCGTGAAAGTGGTCACCTGGCTGTCGCCCGACTTGAAGCTTCCGTACAGCTTCGACTTTATCGGGAGCTGGGCGAAGGCCAGCACATAGGCATCGCGGCCGTCCATCTGCTGCCGGCCGAGATAACGAAACGTGGATTGGGCCTGATAAGCCGGATGGAAGATCAGCGAAGCCGAGGTGAACCCCGAAGTGAGCATGAAACCATCCTGCAGGCCGCGCGGCTGACCCTGCTCTCCCGCAGCAGAGGCGCGGTACTCGCTGAAGCCGGGCCCCCAGCTCTGATCAGGGGCTACACACAGGTAGTTGAATTTCTGGTCCAGATAACCTTCGCGCTTGCCTTTATGGCTCAGCTTTTCCTGGTGAATCTCCTCCACGGAGCTCGTGTTGGGAAAATTCTGGAAAAACTCCTCGACGTTCTTCCCGGTCGCGCTTAGGATCCCGGCCAGGAGCGCTTGATCGGCAGCAGGCTTTAGGCTCTTTAGTTCCGGAGTGGTGCGGCGCAGGTAGTCGACGGGCTGGTCGACTGCCGTCTTCACCTTGGCGTAGGTCACTTCCACTTTCTTCTTCTGCTGCACCTGCATGTAAACTTCGCGGACGCGAATCGGCATATTCTTCACGTCCCGCCCGTCGAGGTAGCGTGTCATCTCGGTATGGGCTTCATCGGTGGAGCCCTGGTTCAGCAGGGCCTGAACGCGCAGAAACCTGGCATCAGGCCCGGCGCCGGCAGCGAGCGCCTGTGCCAGGTAGGCGTCGGCGACGGACCAGTCTTGCAGCATCAATTCCGCCCGCCCCGCCTCCTGAAGGGCCAGCGGATCCTTCGGGGCATATTTCAGGGCCTCGCCGAAGTAAGCCGCCGCCTGCGTGTACTCGTGCCGCCAACTCTGCAGCACGCCGTAGAGCAGCAGCGGCTCAGCCCGGCCAGCCTTCCGGTCCTTGACACTCGTGTTGACGGCGTCCTCGAGATCCCGGTTGGCGCTGTCCCAGTCTCCCGAAGCGAGATCGGCGAGAGCTAGCATCACGCGGCAGTTGAGGCAGTCCGGATCGCGCTCCACGACTTTGCTGAACGAACCGATGGCATGGTCGGGATGATCGCGCTCCAGGAAATCGGCCAGGCCACGCGCGAAGTCCTTCTGGGATTTCGCCGAGAGCCCGTCCGAGGCGCTCAGATTCTTCAGCCGGGCCGTGAGGGCCGAAATGAGTTCCTCCTGCGAAAGCAGATCGGGATCCGGATGCGGGTCTCGCAGCGTGATGATGACGGCCCAGGGCTTGTCGCTATTGGTGAAATGAACGTTTTCGTGCGCCTTGAGGTAGCCCTTCTTGCTGGCAGCCAGCGACACCCTCAAGTCCTTGGTCAATTCCGCGTTCAGCCAGTATTCGGTATAGAACCGTCCTTGAATGTCGGTCTGGAGGGGGTGCTCGTCCCCGCCGCCATTCAGCGCCGCAACAATCACCTTCGCCCCTGCAATCGGGTCACCCTTCATATCCTTCACCAGCCCTTCGACGATCCAGTGTTTCTGAAAGTTAGCGCTGGGGTCGAAGATGCCAAACCCGCTGGTGGGCTCCCCATGTACGTTCACCCCGATAGTAGGGCCCAGGCCGGTGGTCGCCTGCTGCGTCTGCTGCGCGGCCGAGGGCAGCGATAGCAGAAAAACAGTCGCAATTAGAGCGAAAGCGCGGACGCGAACGTTCACGGCGGGCCCCCTTCCAACACCACTTAAACTGGTGATCTCCCGGCTCAGTCTAAATATACACCCTGCTACAGGGCTTCGCAACGCCGGCACCCTCGCGCCGCCCGAGCCGCCAATCAACACTCACCAGCATCCATCCGTCATCCGAGATCCCCGCCATTCTCGACGCCGAGGCCGTCTTTTCGTTATGCTGACCCTCGCGGTCAAGGAGGCCCTCGAAATGGGATTCATTCTGCGCCGAGCTGCGATCTTCACGATGGTAGCGGGCCTCACGGTGAGCGCTTTGGCCCACTTCCGAGAGCAGTCGCCCGCGGCGAGGGGCGTAGGCTCCGCTGGCAAAGCGCGCCTGCCGGCCGCCGGCTCAGCACGCGCGGCTGGCGAGGGCGATGCCGCCGCCCGCGCGGAGCGCTACCTCAACTCCGTGCGCGACGAGCCCGGCCTCCTGGTGGGATTTCTAGCGCGCATGCCGAAGGGCGGCGATCTACACAACCATCTGAGCGGCGCCGTTTACGCCGAGAGTTACATCGACTACGCCGCCGCTGACGGCGACTGCGTTGATCTCGGCACCTCGGGCTTGCTGCCCCCGCCCTGCGACGCCTCCTCGGGCCGTCCGCCGGCCCTCGACGCGCTCAGCAACGCCACCCTTCGCAATCGCCTGATTGACGCCTGGTCGGTGCGCAATTTCCACCCCACGCCGGAAGACCGCTCCGTGCACGACCATTTCTTCGCCGCCTTCAGCCGGTTCGGCGTGGTAGCCGGCCAGCGGCACTGGGGCGACATGATGGCCGAGGTCGTGCGGCGCGCCGCCGCTGAACACGAGGTCTATATCGAGCTCTTGCTCTCGCCGGATGCGGGCGAAGCGCGCGGCCTGCTGAAGCCCAGTGAATGGAGCGACGACTTCAGCGCCATGCGCTCGCGGTTGCTCGACGACGGGATGGCAGCAGTGGTGGCGAAGGGACGGCGCAATCTGGACGAGGCCGAGGCGCGCATGCGCCAAGTGCTCGGCTGCGGCGGGACTCATCCCGACGCCGGTTGCAGCACCACCGTTCGCTACCAATTCCAGGTGCTGCGCGCCCTCCCCAGGCAGGACGCCTTTTCGCAAATGGTGGCCGGGTTCGAGATGGCCGCCGCGGATCCGCGCGTCGTAGGCCTGAACCTAGTGCAGCCCGAGGATGACCGCGTGGCGCTCCGCGATTTCGCCCTGCAGATGCGCATGCTCGACTTTCTGCACGGGCTCTACCCCAAGGTCCACATCAGTCTGCACGCCGGCGAACTGGCACCCGGGCTGGTGCGGCCGGACGACCTGGGCTTCCACATTCGCGAGTCCATCGAGAAGGGGCACGCGGAGCGCATCGGGCATGGGGTGGACGTGATGCAGGAGAACAACCCGCTCGGTCTGCTGGCGGAAATGGCTCGACGGCACGTGCTGGTGGAGATCTGCCTGACCAGTAATGACCTGATCTTGGGCGTGCGAGGGCGCGATCACCCGCTGCCGATCTACCTGCGCTACGGGGTGCCGGTGGCGCTGGCCACGGACGACGAGGGCGTTGCGCGCTCAGAGCTCACCTGGGAGTACCTGCGCGCGGTGGAAACCTATCACCTGGAATACGCCACGCTCAAGCGCATGGTGCGCGACAGCCTGGACCACAGCTTTCTGCCCGGCGCGAGCCTCTGGACGGCGCCCGAGCGCGTCACCCGGGTGGCAGCGTGCAGCGGCCAGGCGCTTAGCCCGGAACCGGCTTCGGCGGCCTGCCGGCGGTACCTCGACACGAACGAGAAGGCGCGAATCGAATGGAAAGAAGAGGTCGAACTCGGCCGCTTCGAAGCCGGGTTCTGAGGCCGCGCGTGACCGGCACAGCAGGTCAGGCGCACTGAGCCGGCTTCAGCGGGCCGCGAGGCCTGCGACCGGGCTCCGTCGGGATGCTGCGGAGGCTGGTTGCTGCGGCACGACCGTAGCGCGCAGGCGAGCCCTTCGCCGGAGCTCGGCTGTGATCATCGGCAACAAGCGCCGTCGGCGCGCCTCGTCGCCGCTGAATGGCCGGGGCCTGCGAATAATCCCCAGACGAAAGAAGGCCCACTCCGCCTCGCGCGCACCCAGGAACATCTTAGCCATTGCGTAGTGCGAGGCACGGGCGATTTGAGCGGCCGGGATGCGGCCCTGGAGCGAGTGGTCGGCCGTGGTCAAGCCGACCAGGCAACAGCAGGACTGGTACGCCAGTTTGCCGTTTCGCACGTGCGCCAGCAGCCAGGTGAGGCGCTCGTCCGTGAACGCTGTGCGTAAGAAAACTCGAATCGCCCGCATGCATTGCTACAATTCAGCGTCCACAATCCCTCCCCCATCAGACTTCGGCGCCTGGAGGGATAACCTCAACATCCAGCTGCAAGCTGGGCGAAACCAGGGTTCCGCCCAGCCGGCTCCCCTCCATCCCCCACTCGCCTCAACCGCACCTTTGCTGCCAAACCACGGCGCGATGTCATGGCTTTGCCATCGGGCGGGCTATTGCGCCAAAGTGATTCTGAGATCACGGCTTGACAGGGATTTGGATGAAGCGCGTAAGGGCACGATTAAACCGCAGCCATTACCAACCGCCGAAATACCAGGGGAAAAGGGTTGCTCATTTGATGTACCGTCGCACTCTTCGATGTGCATTCCCAGGGATTGCCAAGGCGGTCGCGGCGCGGGCCCGCCCGCGCCTCATCGAGGTTGACAAGCGGCTGCTTCGAGGCATCCAATACCGCGATCTCCTGCCTCGAGTGCCCGAGGGATCCGGGAGTGCAGCAGATTGTGCGGAGCGAAGACAGCTTTGAGGAAGAACGCGACCCTGGCTATCGGAGCGCAAGCCGCAGCCGCCGTCCTGCTCGTGGGGACTGCGGTGCTCGCGGCCGAGGGCGCCGCCCGGCAGCCTGGTTCGGCAGCGCCCACGTTCTATCGCGACGTGCTGCCCATCCTCCAGAACCACTGCCAGGGCTGCCACCGGCCCCTAGGCATCGCGCCCATGCCCTTCGTCACTTACGGTGAGACGCGGCCGTGGGCTAGCTCGATAGCCTACTGTGTGAAAGCGAAAAAGATGCCGCCCTGGTTCGCCGATCCGCGCTACGGCCGCTTCTCCGGCGACCCGTCGCTTTCACCCGCTGAGATCGCCAGCGTCGGTGCCTGGGCGGCCGCCGGTGCGCCGGCCGGCGACCCGCGCGGCGCCCCGCCGCCCCGGCATTGGGCCGGCGGCTGGAGCATTTCCCAGCCGGACACGATTGTGCAAATGCCGGCCGCCGTGAAACTGCCCGCGCACGGCAACGTGGATTACACCTACGAAATCGTGCCCACCGGTTTCACTCGCGACGCCTGGGTGCGGATGTCGCAGATCCGGCCTTCCAGTCCGCAGCACGTCCACCACGCCGTGGTCTACGTCCGGCCGCCGGATTCGAAGTGGCTGCGCCAGGCGCCCACGGGCGTTCCCTTCACCGCGTCCAGCCTGCCGGACGCCCAGAGCCGCCGCGATGCCGAGTGGACCGACAGCGATATTCTGCTGGTGTACGCGCCGGGCAGCTCGCCGGACCAGTGGCCGGCCGGCATGGCGAAGTTCGTGCCCGCCGGCTCCGACCTCGTCTTTCAGATGCACTACATTACCAACGGACACACGGCCAGCGACCAAACCCGCATCGGACTGGTGTTCGCGAAGCAGCCGCCGGGGGAGCGAGTGCTCACGCTCGAGTTGACAAACGACCGCTTCGTAATTCCGCCCGGCGTTGACGACTACCGCGTGGAGGTGCACGGCACGCTGCCCAACGACTGCACGCTGCTCAGTTTCTTCCCGCACCTGCATCTGCGCGGCAAGCGGTTTGAGTACAACCTCGTTCATCCGGGCGGCAGCATCGAAACGCTGCTGCGGGTGAACTACGACTTTTACTGGCAACTGAGCTATCGGCTTGCCCAACCTCGATTTCTCAAGGCCGGCACCGAATTGCAGGCGGTGGCATGGTTCAACAATTCCCGTAACAATCCCCACAATCCAGACCCCGGCGCGGCCGTGCACTGGGGCGATCAAACGTCCGACGAAATGATGGTCGGCTTCTTCGACGTGGCCGTGCCGGCGAGCATGGACAAGTGGCAATTCTTCGTTCGCCGTCCGCGCACAGTTCCGAAGTGATCCGTTCCTCCTCACCGCCGCACCCGGGCGCACGCGAACGGCCTCGAATTCATGGTCTCCTCTGCCAGTGCTGGCCGCCGTCGGTGGTGATCCACGCGGCGCCATCCGAGGTCTCGATGATCCCCCTCTCAGCGTTGGCGAATCGAATGGCGACAATGTCGCCCGCAGATTCGGCGCCCTCGGAGTCGAGATGAACCGGCGTCCAATGCCCGCCAGAGTCGCTCGAATGGTACAGCGCGCCGCCGCTGCCGCCGGCCCAAACCTGGTCCCCAATCGCGAACACCGCACGGAAGCCCACGTTGCCATCGATGGCGACCACTTGCCAGGTGCGGCCTCCGTCGAGCGAGCGCTCAACGTCGCCGGGCAACGCGCCGCTGGCCGGGGGTACGGGCCCAATCGCCCAGCGAACGGCCGGGCCGGGGGGCGCGACCAGGAAATTAGCGGCCCCTGCCAGGCCGCCCATCACGCCTTGCGTGGGCGCCGGCGAGGCTTGGCGAGCCACCTTCGACTCAGTCACCGCCGCCCGCTGCTGGGGCGCCGCGGGTGCAGCCGGGCGAATCGGCTGGGGCGCGTTGCTGGAATCGGCGACTGCGTTCTTCGCCACCGCTCCAGCCATAGCGGCCGGGGCGTTTCTCTGCTCAAGTACGTCGCGCGCTTTCGCAGCGTCAGAAGGAGCTGGGGGCGGCGGCGCACTCGCAACGATGGGGAGCGCGGCCTGCTCGGCTACAACGCCGCCGAGAGCGCGCGGCGCTGGGTTGCCGGGCGCGCTCTTCGCCGCCTTGGCTGTTCCTCTCAACTGAGATTCCGTCCGTTGAAGCGCACGGTACGATAGCTTCGCCGCCGGCTTGCTCGCGGTGATGGCTTCGTTCCGCGCCTCCAACACAGGCGCAGCCTTCTGCTCCGCGCTCCGCGCGATGCTGCCTGAGGCGGGCAGACGAGAAGTGGAATGAATCCCGGACCGGATTGCAAACTGGAAGATCACTACGGCCGCCAACGCCGCCATGGCTGCCGCCAGCGCGTCCCACCGCAGCACCGACTGCCATCCCGAAACGGTCTGGGCCGGCTCCCGGCGTTCGGCAGCCGCCCCCGCAACGTCACGCGCATCGACCGTGGCGCGTAACGCCAACTGAATCTCGGCGCGACATTCGGCGCAAACGGCAAGATGCTCGAGCACGCGCGAGCGCTCGGCGGCCGTGAGCGACCGCTCCGCAAAGGCCGACAGCAGATTGGCGTCCGGATGCGGCCGGGCGGCGGGCGCGGAACCGCCTGGACTCGTGGGCCCTGGGCCGGCCAGCCGCGCGCGCGCGATCCTGGGGAGTTCTTTCATCAGATTCTATTCTTCACCCGTATTCAGAACGGCGCCGGGTTCCTTTCTTGCATCGTTCGCGCGCAAGTGGCGGCTGACGTCCACCGCCAGATCGCGCACGTCGGCTTCGAGCGCCTCCCGGGCCTGGTCCCGGCTCAGACCGCGGCGCCGCAAGCCCTTGAGAATCCTCTTCGAAAGAGCGCCGGCCATGCGGTCGAGGCGCCGGCTGACGGTGGACTCATGAACGGAGAGCACGGCGCCGATCTCGGCAAGCGTCTGGCCGTCCAGGTAGTAGGATGCCAGCAGAAACCGCTCCTCAGCCGAGAGCGATTCGAGCGCCTCGGCGGTGGCGGCTTCGAGGCGCGGATCGGGCGCCGAAGCCGCCGCGGGCTCCGGGGCCCGAAACTCGCCGCCGGCCTCCACCTGCTCGTCCAGGCTCACCAGGCGGCGCCCGCTGCGCCAGCGGTTGGTGAACTCGTGCGCCAGCACGCTGCGCAGCCATCCTTCGAGCGAGCCGCGCCCGTCGTAGTAGGCGAGCTTGGAGACGCGGCGGCCGGCGCGCTCGTTCAGGCCGTAAAGGTCGGCGTAAACCGAGTCGGCCATCTCACGCGCCGACCCCGCGTCTCCAACCATCGCCAACGCCGCGCCGTAGAGGCCTTCGCGATAGCGGGTGAGGAACTGATTCCAGGCTTTCTCGTTCCCGGCCGCGCACGCGCGCGCCAGGGCAAGCTCGGCCAGACGAAGTCCGCGACAGAATGCCGCCGCGTCGGCTTCACTCGCCTCCCGCGGCAGGTATTTGGCCGCGATGTGACCGAGTATCACCGCGAAGTCTTCGGTGTTCAAGCCGAGGTCGGCCGCGCCCGCCTCGCCGTGCAGCGTTGCCAGGGCCGAAGCGGGCAAGCTAAGGCTCGGCGGATACTCGCCCAGGGGCTCCGTCGCGGAGCGGGTGATGGAATCAGCGGTGCTCATACCTCACGGCGCAACTTGGGGCCGCGAAAACGGTCGAAAAATTAGGATGCAAGAACAAGCGCGAACGCCGTTCTCCACAGCGGAGGCACTGAACCAGCCTCCGGCCAAATTCAATGGAGGTCCTACGATGTCGCGCATCGCCAAGCTTGCTCTGCTCACCCTCGTGCTCGGACTGATTTCGATCGTACTCCAACCGCCGGCCCCGGCGCGGGCCGGAATTCCGTCGTCGGGCTTGAAGGCGCTGGCGCCGATCAGCGAAGGCAATCTGACTGTCTTCCCGGTGGTCACGGACTCCATTCACGACACCAGCGGTTTCCTGACGCTGGACGAGGGCCTGCAAAGCGGCGAGGTCGTGGTGAGCGAAGCGGGCCGCGCCGGCCTCCTCCGCCCCAGGCGCAACGGCGATCTGCATCCGGAGCTGATATTCACGCCGGGCGATGGCGCCGAGGTGAATCGCCTGGTGCTGGTGAACCACTCCAGCCGGCCCCTGATCCTTCTGGCGGGCGAGATTGTGACCGGAGGCAAGCAGGACCGCGTGGTGGCCCAGGACCGCATTGTGCCGGCCAAGAGCGGCGCCGTCGACCTCGGCGTCTTCTGCGTAGAGCCGCACCGCTGGACGCCGCGTGGCGAGTTCGTGTCGAAGAACGCGCCCATTGCGCAGCCCAGCGTCCGGCGCGAGGTGATGGTGCAGCGCGACCAGGAACGCGTGTGGGCCCGCGTAGGAGGTGTGCTGGGCGGCGTGGCCGCCGCGGCACCGGCGCCGGCTGCGGCCGAACTTCGCGCCACCTCGTCCTACGCCGCCGCCATGGAAAATCACGACGTGCGCGACAAGCTGCGCCAGCTCACGGCGCCCATCGAGCATTCCTATCGCAAGCTCCAGGACCAGTTGCACGCCCAGAAGGCGGTGGGCGTGGTGGCAGCGGTGAACGGCGAGATTATCTGGGCGGATATCTTTCCGAGCCCGGAGCTCTTCGACGCCTACTGGCCCAAGCTCGTGCTCTCCTACGCTGCTGAGGCAGTCACCACGGAAAAGGTAGCGGCCTATGCGGATACCAAGCAAGCCCAGGCGTTTCTCGACGACTGGCAGGGCTCGCGCAGCAAATCCGAAAGCGAAGAGGGCGTCTATCGCAGCACCGAAATCGCCGGCAACGGCTTTGCCGCTTTCAGGCTCACTTCGCTCGCGCCGCATACGGGCTTTGACGTGCATGACGCGAAAATGGCGCAGTAGCGCCGTCTGGCACGTGGCGAGGCGGTTCGGTGGCGGCCGCACCCAGGCCGCGCAGCCGCTGGCTACGCCTTCTTCGCGCTCAGCCATTCGTTGACGTTGCGCTCCAGGATGTCGAGCGGAAGCGCGCCGTCGCGCAGCACCACCTCGTGATACTCGCGCACGTCGAACCTGGGGCCGAGGGCCTGGCTGGCCTTCGTGCGGAGCTCGCGGATCTTGAGTTGCCCGATCTTGTAGGCCAGGGCCTGGCCGGGCCAGGCGATGTAGCGGTCGATCTCGTTCACCACGTCGAGCTCTTCCTTGGCGGCGTTGTCCATGAAGTAGTCGATGGCCTTCTGCCGATCCCAGTGCATCACGTGCATGCCCGTGTCCACCACCAGGCGCACGGCGCGCCACATTTCGTAGGTGAGCTCGCCGAACTTGGAATAGGGATCGTCGTAGAGCCCCATCTCGCCGCCCAGCGACTCCGCGTAGACGCCCCACCCCTCGCCGAAGGCGTTGTAGTAGCCGTAACGGCGAAAGTTGGGCAGATCGGTCTGCTCCATGCCGAGCGCGATCTGAAGGTGGTGCCCGGGCACGGACTCGTGCAGGGTGAGCGCGGTCATTTCCCAGCTCGGGCGCGTCTCGGGGCGGTAGAGATTCACCCGGTAGGTGCCGGCCCGCGACCCGTCGGCGGCGCCCGGCTCGTAGTAGGCGGCGGTGGTGTCGGGCGCCACGGCGGCCGGAATGGGCTCGACGCCGTAGGGCATGCGCGGCAGGGTGTGGAAGAGCTTCACCAGGTTGGGATCCACACGCTTGGCAAGCGCGCGATAAGCCTCGAGCAGCGCGTCCGGCGTCTTCTCAAAGAAGCGCGGGTCCGTGCGCAAGAGCTTGAAAAATTCCGGGCGGGAACCCTGAAAGCCGGTCAGCGTCTGAACTGCGTCCATCTCGGCCCGGATGCGGGCCACTTCCCGAAGGCCGATCCGGTTCACTTCGGCGGGTGTGAGATTGGTGGTGGTGAACCGGCGCACGAGGAAGGCGTAGAGCGCCTCGCCGTTCGGCGCCTGCCAGATGCCGGGTTGGTCGTAGCAAGCCGGCAGGTACTCCTTGACGTAGAACTCCTTGTAGCGGGCAAACGCTGGCACAATGCCCTGCGCGATCGAATCGGCGGCAGCTTTGGAGAGGCGCTCCTGGTCCGCCCTGGAAACCGCAGCGGGGAAGCTTCTGAATGGTTTGTAGAAGTCACTCTCGCGCGGATCGCGCACGATCTGCTGGTCGAGCTGTCCGGGCACGCGCTGCAATACCACCCGCGCCAGCGTCATCTTCTCGCGAACGCCCTCGCGCAGCACTTCCATGGTCTGGTCGAGGCACACGGGAAAGGCGCGCAGGCGCGCCACCCAGTCTTCGAAGTCTTTCAGGGCAACGAAGGGGAGCGCGTCCGCCACCTGGGCCGAGGTCTGGATGCCCTCGCGCTGCGAGTTGAAGGGGATCAGGTAGGCGTGGAGCCGATGGTCTTCGAGGTCGTTTTCGACGTCCTTGCGGAACAGATCAAGATTGAGCTGATCGCGCGGCGAAAGCTGGCTGCGATCGATCGCTTTCAGCCGCTCCAACACCGCCCGCCGGTGCCGATCGTTCTGCTCGATGGCTTCGAGGCTCAAATCTCCCCAGCGGTCGTTCCAGCGCCGGTCGCCCAGCAAGGAGGCGCCGACGGGATTGCGCTCCAGCCCCCATTCCCATTCCGCCGCGAGAAGTCGATGGAGAGCCGCGCCGGCGTCGTCCGCAGCCGGCTGGCCTTGCGCCGCCGAAGCAGGGGCGGCCAACTCGGCAGACAGCCTTGAGGGCCCGTCGGCGCCCCGGCCGTCGGCCGCCACCAAACCCGAAGCAGCCACCATCAATCCCGAACGCAAGACCTCTCGCCGGTCCACAGTGACCCCCTCCTCAGTCCAAAATCGGGCTGAATTTGAACTTGCGTCCACCGTTGGACGGTCAGAATTCATGTTATCTACTTTATTTCTCAATAACTTGACGGCATATTCAGAGTAAGTCAATTATTATCAATAACTTGAAGGGTTCGACGTTCTTCCAAAAATGGAATATTAGTGTTTTCAATAACTTGACGGGTTCGTTTGTAATATTTTTTATTTTTCAACCGTCGCGCTAGGCGCACATTTTGACCTATCATCTTTAGTTTCAGCAATATGCTCGGTTAATGGCAATATCTCAAGCCTTTTCAATAAGTTGCTGGGTTCCCGACGATTCCAAAAATGGAATATCAATGCTTTCAACAAGATGCTTGGTTCGTTCGTAATATTTTTGATTTTCAGAGTCCCCCGTAACGGGCCCCGGCCCGTCATCTTGCCAAGTCGGCTGGCGTTGGCCGGTTTCATCGCGCGCTGCAGTCCATCCGACATGCTCAATTCATATCACACCTCGCGATCGTTGTCAAGCTAAATACTAAGGCAGGATTAATTGTCTTCGCCGTGGCCAGGAGGACTCGCCGCGCCGCCCCAGGATGGCGTGCGTGGTACCGGGTGGCCGCTGCCTTCCTGCATCCCGCGGGCGCAGCCCCGCCATGGCCCGGCGGTGAATTCCAGCGTATACTAGACACATGAAACGTACAAATCTTGTGCTTGATGGTGAGTTGCTGGAAAAAGCCACCCGCGAGTTGGGCGCGAAAACCTACTCGGCCGCAGTCAACCTCGCCTTGGCGGAAGTGCTTCGCCTTCGCGAGATTCAAAGCTTGCCTCAGTTCTTCGGCCGCGGGCTCTGGCAGGGAGACTTGGGCGAAATGCGCGAGGATTCGGCGCCGGGAGCCCACCGGCGCACGCAGGGCCTGCGGGGCCGGCGATGATCCTGGTGGATACCTCCATCTGGATCGAGTTGTTGAACGCGAGGCTGGGCCGGAAGGTTTCGCAGCGAGAGTTGCTGAATTTCGCCACCTGCGGTCCCGTGCTGCAGGAGGTGCTACAGGGCCTGCGCGACGACCCCTCCAGCGAGGCCTTTCGCCAAAGTCTGCTTGCCTTGCCCGTGCTCAGCAACCCGCTTCCCCTCGGCCTGCATTTATCAGCGGCGGCGATTTACCGCCTGGGACGCTCGAAGGGCTACACCATCCGGTCCTCCACCGACTGCCTGATCGCCGCCATCGCCATCCGGAATAGCGTTCCCGTTTGGCACAAAGATCGCGACTTCACAGCCATCGCGCGCTATACCACCCTCGGCACGTGGCATGGGGTAGACTAGGGAGCGCGCCGAAAGTGTTTGCCTCGGCGGGAGTGTTCGAGTCCAAAGCCCGTTTACAGTAAGGCCCTCAGACTCAGCGGGACCAGGCGCGCAAGTCGCCCGCCGTTGCGGCGCGATCACGCTTGACCGCGGGAGGACCAAAGCTAGTTTAGGCGCATCGAACCGCCAAACGCGGGTGACCGCGCGGAGCGCGAATGGGCCAACTTGATTGTTTCTGCGGCCCGAAACCTCTCAAAGCCTGCCTCAGTTCTTCGGCCGCGGGCTCTGGCCGGGAGACTCAGGCGAGATGCGCGAGGATCGGGCGGGTGAACCCCGCCGAAGTGAGCGCGGCCCCCGCTCCCTCACAGCGAACTTCTTCGCCCCGCATGCACGATGAGGCTGACCAGGAAGAGGATCAGGAATAGATAGAAAAGGAGCTTGGCGATTCCGGCCGCGGCGAATGCGATGGCGCCAAACCCCAAGAGACCGGCGATGATGGCGACGATCAGAAAGACTAGCGCGTAATAGAGCATAAGTTCTCCTTTCATGAACGGCCTCGGCCCCTCAGATAGCGAAACTGCTGCGCGTCCCAACGGAGCGGCTACATATGCCAGGGCGCGATGCGCGCCGGCCGGGCATGTCTCCGGCCAGGACGGATTGTGCCTCAGCCCTTTGCCCGCTCGAAGAACTCCACCTGCCGGAGGCGCTTAAGGGCCTCTTGCTTTGTCTTATAGGGGCCGCCCAAGTTCTTGCCCGATTTTTCGGACACAACTTTGTAACCTTCATTGACCTTTTTGATCATCTTGCCTCCCGCTCGCCGACGCTCGTGCAAAATTTCATCTACCGGTTGGCTCTACGGGTGCGGGCGGCCTTGCGCGCGCCCCGCTTCAAGCCGAGGGCGCCCTTGGTGCGGACAGCCCGTCGCGCCGCACTACTGCGCTGTGCGTGGCTGCGCTGGCGAGCGCTCGCCCGCGCCTGCCGGGACACGGCCGCGTGTGACGCCGCTTGCCGGCTTTCACGTTTAAGCGCGCGCAAGACGGCCCGTGAGCGCGAAGGGCTGCGACGGGACGACGAGCGGCCCTTCCGGCGCTCGCGGGCTGCCTTCTCGCGGGTTGCGGCTGAAGTCTTGCCCGTGGCCGACAGCGGCAGCTTAACCCCGGCGCGCCGGGCTTTCGAGAGACCAATGGCAATGGCTTGCTGGGCAGAGCGCGCTCCGTGTTTCCCTTCCCGGACGTGCTTCATTTCCTCGCGCACAAATTCGCCCGCTTGCGTTGTCGGCGCCTTGCCCTGGCGCGCGTCTTCGCGGGCCCGCTCCATTGTTTCGCGTTCCGGCATGATTCCTCCTTTCTGAAAGCCGCTTTGAAAGCCGCGCTCAATGTCGTGCCGCAGAGTCATCCAGTCTTAGGCGGGGCGCCCTGTTCGGCCTCATGGACCTTACGGTGAGCCGGCCTTCAATCAAGCTGTACTCTTCCCGCGACAGAACGCCCCGTGCGGTGAGTTCCTGTTTGCTGCGGTAGGGCCGCCCGGCAATGATCTCCTCTGCGGCCTCCCGAGTCATCCCGGGCAAGCTCTCAAGGTCGGTTTCGGTGGCGGAATTCAGGTCGAGGGGCTGCGTGTTGTCGCGGTTCCATCCTTCTTTCGCGCCCTCAGCCGCCGCTTGGGCTTCTTGCTCGACCTGCTGGGAGGCCTCGTTGAGTTTCTGCACGGCTTGTTTCGATTGTTGCTTGGCCTTTTCGGTCGCACTGGCGACCTCGTCGCGCAGTTTTTGATCCTGCGCATTTTGGTCCTGTTTGCTCTGGCCGCTGGACGTGCATCCCCACAAGCCAAGCGCCAGAAGGAGGCTTAAAAAGAAAAGGGGATTCGCGCTGTTTTTGGCAGTCATGCGATAGTCACCATCCGTCCTCCTGCCCGCATGCCGCTCGCGAGGCGTTTCCTCGATGCGGCTGTTTCCGCCCTTACAAAACTCGACGACCGCGCAACGGCTCAGGCAGGCAAATGTCGCCGGCCGCCAAGCTGCCGCTGGACCGTGCTGCGATCACCTCGATGGGCTCATCCCTGCGGCAGCATCCACCGAATCGATAGCAAGACGAGTGCCACGGCTGCAAGTCACGCATCCGTCGACACTTGAGTGATTAGAAGGAAGATCGGTCCTCAGGCGCGCTGGGGAAAATTTTCCGCGCTTAGCAAAAAGGTTGTGATGAAGGCGTCAATCGGCTTGAGGGTAGGGGTCGCGCCGCCCCCAGGATGGCGTTCGAAGTACAGGGTGAGAGCGACGCGCATGTTTCGGCGAGCCGCCGGGACTCGCTTCGCATCCCAGTCAACGCCCGCCGTTGCGGCGCGATTAGGCTTGACCGCCGGGAGCGCCAAAGCTAGTCTGGGCCCATCGGACGGGGAAACGCGCGTAACCGCCCGGAGCGCGAATGGGCCAACTCGATTGTCTCTGCAGCCCGGAACCTCTCAAGGCCTACCGGCGGCCGGCTCTGGTTGTGGGCCATCCTGGGCACGAACTTCGAGTCTTCGGTTGGGCGGCAGAGCGTAAACCTCGCGTCTACGTGCTCACCGACGGTTCGGGCCGCGGCGGCAGTTCGAGACTGCCGTCCACGGCGAGGTTGCTCAGCCGGATCGGCGCCGAAGCGGGCGAGGTGTTCGGCGCCCTGTCAGACGCCGGAGTCTACCGCGCCCTGCTGGAGCGCACAGCTTCGCCGTTCCTGACCATACTTAACACCCTCACCCGGTCTTTTCTGGAGAACGAGGTCGACTTTGTGGCCGGCGACGCCCGGGAAGGATTCAACCCCACCCACGATCTCTGCCGAACGATGGTGAACTCCGCCGTGGCAATTGCGCAGCGCGAGACGGGACGAACCCTTCCAAATTATGAGGTGTGCCTGACGGAATGGGAGCATGGGTTCGAACAACGCCACGACGGGCGTTGCCTGCACTATCGGCTGGACGATTCGCTGCTGGGCCGGAAGCTCGAGGCGGCGCAGGGCTACACGGAACTGCGAGACGAAGTTGAACGAGCGCTCGCGACCCAGGGAAAGGGCTACTTTCAGGTGGAATGCCTGAGAAGGCTCGACGTACCGCATTCGGAGCCCGAACCGTCAGAGAAACCTTATTACGAAACCTGGGGCGAGCAGCGTGTGGCCGAAGGCGGCTATCGGTCCGCCATCCGGTACCGGGGCCACGTTCTGCCGATCGTGGACGCCATCCGCCGCTTTGCTCGGGGTTCTCGAAACACCTCGACCGATTCATCGCGAGCCTGACCTCGAGGGCGCACGGCCCTCACACATTGCGCAGATATCGCCGCAGCCATCCGCTCTTGAGCGACTTTTCTATTCGGTTTCCGAGGAAGGGCCAGCGAAATGCCTTTCGCAACAGGGTACGCTGCCAGGCCATCCCCGCTTCGAACCCGTATTTCTCCAGGTAGTCCGCCAGCGCGGCAAGTTCCCGGGCGTGCCGCCGGTCGTCCCCAAGCGGCTCCCGCCGCACGTCGTTGTAGAGCTCGACCCATTCGGTGATGGCCGTGGACAACCCGGCTGTAGCCCGAATTTCCTCGGAGACCGACCGGGCGTCCTGCGGGTCGTACTTTTGAATCTCGGCCGCGATGAGCGCGGCGTCGAGCGGGCGCGTAAGGGTTCCGGCCCCGAAGTTCAGCCGCCGCAGACGGGCGACATGGGCGGAGCTGACCATCGTGCCGAGGCCCGTCGCATCGCAGAGCACGACGGCCGCACCCACGGCCATCGCTTCCAGCGCGCACCGGGCCTTGGCAAAAACCAGATCGTACCGGGGCAGGACCTCCTCGGGACTGGCCACCGGGTTGCTGGCTCCCGCACCCAGGATGTCGAGCGGGAGGCCGAGGCTCCGGCACGCCCGGCGGACCACCGGCGTGTGGGTTCGTTCCGTGGCGTAATTGCTGAAGATCGCCGCGCGCCGAGGCCTGCCGGGCAGCGGCGAGCGAGGCTTGTACCTCGACAGATCCACCGCGTTAAAGATCACCCTAACGCGCTCCGGAGGGATTCGCGGATTATCGTCAAAACGCCGCTTGCAGCGGTCGTCCACGGCCACGTAGCGGAGGACCCGCGGGAAAATCAGAGGGTCGTCCTCCCAGGCCGTGGCATCGTGGCACACGACCACGGCCGGCGCGTCCGGAAAGCGCAGCAGCGCCGCCAGCGTGGGCGGGTGGTGATGCCCGTGGATGACGTCGGGAGGAGGGCTTATCCGCCGCAGATCGCTCAAGACCGGAACGCCCTGGCTGCGGAGCTCCTCGGCGATCGCGCCCAGGGCCGGGCTGTAGACCTGGGGATCGTGACCGCGCCGCTTCAACTCCAGAGCGAGGTCCCGCACCACCATCTCCGTGCCGGTGCGGCCCGTCAAAACAACATTCGTCAAGAGAATGCGCATGGCATGACCTCCGCGCCAGCGCGCGAGGCGCCGCGTGGCGCGCAGCCCAATGAACGGCGCCGCACAGCATCAGCCGCACAGGCGCCTGGTTAACACCGGCTACACGCTCGCGGCCAGGGGAGGCCGCTCACTCCCCGATGACTTTAATCACCACACGCTTGCGGCGCTGCCCGTCGAACTCGGCGTAATAGACCTGCTGCCACGGCCCAAAGTCGAGCCGCCCCTTCGTCACCGGCACCAGCACCTGATGGCCGACGAGCAGATTCTTGAGGTGGGCGTCGCCGTTGGTCTCGCCGGTGCGGTGGTGGCGGTAATCGGCGCGAAAGGGCGCGAGCTTTTCGAGCCACTCCTCGATGTCGGCGATTAGGCCCTCCTCGGCGTCGTTGATGTAAACGCCGGCTGTGATGTGCATGGCGGAAGCTAGCACCAACCCTTCCTGCACGCCGCTTTTCTCGAGCGCCTTCTCGACCTCGGCGGTGATATTGATGAACTCCCGCTTCTTCTTGGTGTTGAACCAAAGGTATTCGGTGTGCGATCTCATCCGCACCTCCCCGGCCATGATAACCGGGCGAGGCCGGGACCGCCGCGGCGTCTGGCGCCGGTTCGCAAGCCTGCGCCGTACAACCCCCCTGCTCGAATCTCACATCCTTGTGATATGTTGTTGGGATAGGGATTTTCAAGAGGCCCGTACACCGCGCCGTTCTGATGGCTTTCTGCGTTGACCGGGGATTCAAGAGCCCGGCTGGGTCCAAGGGAACATGGAGGATTTGATGGGCAAGAGGGCAATCTTGTCAGCCGTGCTGTTCTGGCTGCTGGGCGGCACAGCGGGCGTGGCGCAGAACATCACGGCGACCATCACCGGAGCCGTGACGAAACCCGGCGGCGACGCCGTGGCCAAGGCCGGCGTCACCGTCCACAGCAACGACATCAACGCCGATGTCCGCGACGACGAGACCGGAAAGAACGGCCTCTACACGTTTACCGACCTGCCCGCCGGCAACTACAACGTGACCGTGAAGGCCGACGGCTTCGAAGACTGGACAGAGAGGAACGTGGTGCTACACGCCGGCGGTCGCGTGACCGTCGACGCCATCCTGACCGCCGGCAAGACAGGCCAGACCGTCAGCGCCAAAGGCTTCACGGTTCCGGTGCAGAAGTCGGACGTCGCCGAGTCCGGCTCAGTCGACGGACTCCAGTTGCGCGAGCTGCCCCTGAAGAACCGGAACTTCGAGGAGTTGGTGGCCCTCGAGCCGGGTGTGGTTTCGAACCTCCCTCCCCTGGCCGGTTTCGGCCTGTCCAACAGCGACGCCATCTCGGTGAACGGGGCGCGTCCTTCGGCTAACCACTGGACGCTGGACGCAGCCGACATCAGCGACACCGGGTCGAACCTGAGGCTGCTGAATATTCCAGGGGTCGACGCCATCGAGGAGTTCACGGTGGCGCGCAGCAGCTACGACGCGCAATACGGACGCAACAACGGAGCCCAGGTGAACATCCTCAGCCGCACCGGTGGCAACGACTTCCACGGGAGCGGTTACGAGTTTCTGCGCAACGACGCGTTGAACGCCAACGATTTCTTCCTGAACTCCGCCGGCCAAGCCAAACCCGCCGAGCGCAACAACGACTTCGGATTTGAGATCGGGGGGCCCATCTACGTGCCGGGCACCTACAATTCGGACAAAACCCTGACCTTTTTTTCCTGGTCGGAGGAGTGGAGGCGTTCCCAGATGCCGGTCAGCCAGGACGCCGTGTTGCCGCCGGCCAGCGAGTTGAACGGGCTCTTCGCCGGCACGCAGTTGGGCTTGTCTTCGGCTCCGGCCGGCTGCATCAGCAACGATCCGGTGGCCAACACGTCGCAGGTGAATCCCTCCTGCTTCAGCATCA
>Ga0335081_10005532_pt1 | contig 20003 bp, 13 predicted proteins | sample Lox_Sample_35_FD_206713 | JGI IMG/M metagenome (GOLD analysis project Ga0335081, IMG submission 206713) | Soil microbial communities from Loxahatchee National Wildlife Refuge, Florida, United States - Lox_Sample_3.5 | ecosystem: Environmental > Terrestrial > Soil > Wetlands | place: USA... | reverse complement strand
TCAAGGTCGTCTTGCCGTGGTCCACGTGGCCGATCGTTCCCACGTTCACATGCGGTTTGGTCCTCTCAAATTTCGCCTTTGCCATGCTCTCCGCCTCCTGTCGGGAAAAGAAAGAAACGCCATTCCAAGCAACACTGGAGCCCATGAGCGGGATTGAACCGCTGACCTCATCCTTACCAAGGATGTGCTCTACCAACTGAGCTACATGGGCGGATACTCAGATGACAGAAAATGGCTCGCAAAAAGTCAGCCGGAGGACTTTCCCTGCTGCTTTTGTCTGACCATTGAACCCTGTTTTCTGTCCTCTGCCTGTTTCTATGGAGCGGGAAACGGGATTCGAACCCGCGACCCCAAGCTTGGAAGGCTTGCGCTCTAGCCAGCTGAGCTATTCCCGCATGCAATTACAGATGTTAAATTTCGAATTGTTCGGTACATTCCCAATCCGCATTTCGCAATCTACAGTGACGTACATAACTGGTGGGGAGGGGAGGTTTCGAACCTCCGTAGGCTGACGCCGACAGATTTACAGTCTGTTCCCTTTGGCCACTCGGGCACCTCCCCGAATCACAACGCCTGCACGATTACGGAAATACCTTCATTCGCAGCTGAATCGCAATCTCTTTGCGTAAATTATGGAGCCACCGGAGGGACTCGAACCCACGACAGGCTGATTACAAATCAGCTACTCTACCAACTGAGTTACGGTGGCGGGAACCCCTTGGGACGCACCACTCCCCACTTCCCCGTAAGATGGTGATATTCTTGACAAGATGATCGGCAAGAAAGATGTTGTCCCGCCCAAAGAATAGGAATTATAAGAGATTGTGCATGGATTTGTCAAGAAAAAAGATTTCTGAGGGGGGCGGTTACGGGAGGAGGGCGTTTTGTCGAGAAGAGCGTTCTTGCGAGACCGCTGCCAGACGCTCCCTCTGAAATTTATCCCTTCTGTATCTGCCTGCGCTGGCGCAACACCTCATACAGCATGACGCCTGCGGCAACGGAAACATTCAGCGAACTGATCCTTCCCATGAGGGGTAGGGAGAGAACATAGTCACTATGGTCTTTCACCAGCCTTCGGACGCCCTTATCCTCTCCGCCCAGGACAAGGGCGATCGGACGCGCAAAATCGGCCTGCCACAGGGTCGTCTGGCCCCCGGCCTCAGCGGCGGCTATCCAGATGCCGTTCTTCTTCAGTTCCTCGATCGTGTTCACCAGATTCACGACCTTCACGACCGGCACGTATTCAAGGGCTCCCGCTGCCGCCTTGGCAACGGTCTCCGTCAAGCCGACGGCCCGGCGTTCGGGGATGATGACACCATGCACGCCGGCTGCCTCGGCCGTCCTCAGGATCGCCCCGAAGTTTCTCGGGTCTTCTACTCCGTCAAGGATCAGGAGGAGCGGCGCTTGCCCGAGCCGGGCCGGCGCAGCCAGAACAGCGTCGAGCGTCGAATAGCCGTGAGCCGCGGTATAGGCGATAACGCCCTGGTGGAGGCCGCTCGGCGCCTCGCGGCTCAGGGCGTCGCGGTTCACCATCCTCACTTCGACGCCGCTGTCCCGGGCAAGACGGAGGATCTCGGTGACCTCACGGTCCTTCTTCCGCTGGTCGGATACGAGGACGCGCTGGACCGATCTGCCCGCCTTCAGGGCCTCCAGAACGGGATTGATGCCGAATATTTTGTCTCGCTGCATGGGAGTTGTATCGGGCTAGGAAATTTCCGGAAATCGGGCGACGGCAGCGTCCCGGGTTTCTGTCCGCGGCCTGCCCCGCACTTATTTCGGCTTCCAAACGGTGCCGTCGGCGCGGTCGAAGATCTCCACGCCGCCGTCATCGAGCATCTTCCGGATATGGTCGGCCTCGGCCCAGTCCTTCCTGGCGCGCGCCTCGTTCCGGAGGTGAATGAGTTCCTCGATCCGCTCGACCGGAAGCGTGATCTTGCTGTCCGTGAGCCTGCCCTCGCTGAACCACTCCCCGGGCTGGCGGAGGAAGATGCCGAGCGTTTTGCTGACATTGTCGAACGATGCGGAGGCCTCGAAGAGCAGAGCAGATGCCGCGTCCTGGTTCTTCTCATTCAACTCGGCCAGGAGCTTGTTGACGTCCCGCACCAGATCGTAGATGAGGCCGATTGCGAAGGCGGTGTTAAAGTCGTCGTCCATGGCCTCCTCGAACGCCTTCGGGAGGTTCTTGATCTTCTCGTAGAGCGGCCGGTCCGCGGCCTCGACCAGGTCCTCGGGCTTGGATGCCGGATGCTTTCTGCCCTCAAGGAACTTGAGCATCCCTTCCTTCATGGTATAGAACCGGTCGAGTCCGGCACGGGCGTCCTTCAGGTTCGAATCGGAGAAATCGATGGGGCTCCGGTAGTGGGTCGACAGGAGGAACAACCGGACGATCTCGGCATCGTACTGGTCGAGGATGTCGCGGATCGTGAAGAAATTGCCGAGGGACTTCGACATCTTCTCCTGGTTGATGTTGACGAAGCCGTTGTGGATCCAGTAGTTCACGAACTTCTTGCCCGAGAAGGCCTCGCTCTGGGCGATCTCGTTCTCGTGGTGCGGGAAGATCAGGTCCTTGCCGCCCGCGTGGATGTCGAAGGTCTCTCCGAGGAGCTTGAAGCCCATGGCCGAGCATTCGATGTGCCAGCCGGGCCTCCCGGGCCCCCACGGGCTGTCCCAGGCCGGCTCGCCGGGTTTGGACGACTTCCAGAGCGCGAAGTCGAGTGGATCGGCCTTGCGCTCGTCGATCTCGACGCGCGCCCCCGCCTTCAGGTCCTCGATATTCCGCTTCGAGAGCTTGCCGTACTCCGGGAAGCTGGTCACCCGGAAGTACACGTCGCCGTCGACGACGTAGGCATGCCCCTTCCGGACCAGGCCCTCAACGACCTCGATCATCTCCCTGATGTGCTCCGTAGCCTTCGGCTCCACATCGGCCCTGCCCACGCCCAGCCGCTTCATGTCCTCCTGGTAGGCGTCGATGTACTTCTTCGCGATATCGGCGGCGGAGACGCCCTCTTCCTTCGCGCGGTTGATGATCTTGTCGTCGATGTCCGTGAAATTGCGCACGTATTTCACATCGAACCCCTTGCGCCGAAAATACCGCTGCACCAGGTCGAAAATGACCGCGCCCCGCGCGTGGCCGAGGTGCGAATAGTCGTACACCGTCACGCCGCAGGCATACATGGCGACCTTGCCATCGACGATCGGAACGAATTCTTCCTTTTTCCCCGAGAGCGTGTTGTAGAGCTTGATCATGGGCGAAGCAACCTCACGTGCGGTATACTAAAATCATGCGAACAGGGCATGGCCAGCGAGAAAAAGTGTGTGGAAATAGAATATTATAGATTGCCGCACTCTTTGTCAAGATTTTTCAGGCAAACAGGAGGCGCCATGGCGCAGAAAACGCTCCGCTTCGTGGTCCATGAACATAAAGCCTCGAGGCTGCATTATGACTTCCGGCTGGAGATCAACGGTGTGCTCAAGTCCTGGGCAATACCCAAGGGGCCCTCGATGAGCCCGTCAGACAAGAGGCTCGCGGTCATGGTGCCGGATCATGTGCTCGAGTACATCGACTTTGAAGGGATCATCCCGGCGGGCACCTACGGCGCCGGGCCCGTGCTCGTCTGGGACGCCGGGGAGTTCATCCCGCTCGAGACCGATGACCCCGCCGCGGCGCTCGCGGGCGGGAAGCTCAGTTTCGAACTGAAAGGAAAAAAGCTGAAGGGTGCCTTCGCGCTCGCGCAGATGAAGGGGCTGCCGAAAGGCACGGGCAAGGAATGGCTCCTGATGAAAAAGAAGGACGCGCACGCAAAGGACGACTACGCGATCAAGTCCGAGCTGCTGCCCGCCCGGCTCAAGGGCCTGAAGGAGCGCGTCCCGCCCTGCGAGACGGAGTGATCGAAACGGATCAATGGCAAGACCGACGGGGAGAAGCCTTGGCCAGGGCCGGACAGCCCTCGAGGGGTAACCGCAATTTCAGCCCCGGGTCCGCTTTCAAGGGGAGCCGCTTCCTGCATCATTTTTTTGTCAGCAGGAATTCCCCAACGTAGAGGACCAGCAGTACGAACCACCCGCCGAGGATGACGAACTCAATCGTGGACCGGTAGGATACGCTGAAGTTCTCCGTTGCCATGGTATAGACATCCTCGAGCGTATCGAGTTTTTCCTTGATCTCGGCCTTCCAGCTCTCCAAATGAAATTTCCTGGAGATGAGTGAATAGAGCTTCGCGGAATACCAGTCCCCGATCAGCTTGATGTTGCGCTCCACTGCCTCGGATTCGAGAATGGAAAGCGTGCGGATCTCGATGATCTCGCGCACCACCCTCCTCACCTCGGTGGAGCGGATAACCGGGAGCTTCTTTGACGTCGTCACCATGCGGAGGGTCTTTTCAAGCCGTTCATCGAGATCGTAGTCGAGGATCCTCGATTTCAGCAGCTGCAGGTTCGCGATCTCGAACAGCTCGATGTTGCTGTCGAAATCGCCGGCGGAATCGAAAATGAACGCTCCGTCCCAATCCACGATCGTGATGTCGTCCTTGCCGTACTTCAGGTTCGTCGACAGCGTGGCCCTCACCTCTTCCTCGTCGAGCTCGATCGTTTCGTTCTTGAGGAAGGCCGCGAGCCTGTCCCCGTACAGGGATAAATACACCTCCGGGTCGCCGCTGTAGCCCGAGATGCAATAGACGCTGTACTCTTCGTCGAACAACGGGTCGCAGCCGAACTCTCCCAGGACGCTTCTGCATTCGTTGATGAGCCGGCGCTTGAAATCCAGGGTGCTGTTCGACAGGATGTCGTCCATGTCCAGCGAGGCTTCGACGACAACGACGTCCGGCAAATATGCCTTGACGACAAAACCGACCTCGATGTCGTCACAGACGCGTTTTTCAACTTTGATGATCTTCTGTTTGGGGATGACATCTGGATAGCGCGGGGCGCTCTTCACGGTCTTAATGTCGACGATCTCGGAAGCTTCGAGATTCAGGGTGGTCTCCCCGAAGAGAAACACGACGAGCTTTCCGGATAACGGCTTTTTCTCTGGCTCCTCCATGGTTACTCCCTCCCGACTTTCCGAGCATGCATGCCGCAGCTTCAACAACTCCTCAGAGCGTACCCTATTTCAACTCCTTTAAAAGTCATCAGGGTCTTTCCTGAACGCTCCAATCAATGACCTTCTGGCTCCTTATCTGCTTAAAACTCACTGACATTGTTCGTCACCGGCGTCCCGCCGAGCGCGCGGGCGTGAGCACCGATCAGTCACTATACTCGATTGACGTTGAAATTTCTACGCCGGCAATGCGACGTCGCAGGTGAGGCTGAGCGGCCCGGCGATTTCCCGCGCCTGGTAGCTTGCGAACGTGATCCGCTCCACCTTGACCCGGACCGGATCGCTTGAAAAGGTCGAGATCCTCCGGCCGACGACCGTGCTGGAAAAGGTACCCGCGTACAATCCCACGGTCAGGTGCGGAGTGAATGCGCTCGTCCCGATTTCTTTAGCTGCATTCGACAGGAGCGACCTGACCGTGTGGATCCCGCCTTCGCTGTCATCGACCTCGAGAAACGGGGCGGAAGCAAAGCTGTTCAATTTTCCGATCTCTATAGAAAACGGTTTGACCTTCGAATCCTTCAGCAATTGCGTGTGAACGCGAAGCTCTTCCCAGCCGTAATCATCTTTAAAACGCGGGGTGTTCGCCAGGAAACCGCAGATGAACAAGGTGATGTGGGGTTGTCTTTGGTAGGGCTTCAGCAGAAATTCGGCCAGATGTTCCCGTGCCGCATGCACTTTCTTGTTGACTTCGTCATTGCCGAGCTCGATCAGCCAGAGGGCATAGTCCTTGCGCCCTCGATGCCATTCGGGATAATCCTGAGCGACTGACGGCACTGTTGTCGGGTTTTGATGAAGCATTTTTATTCCCTGCCGTGATTAACCGCACGTTTGATAAAGACTTGTATTGACCCACCCTGCGAAACGGAGAGAACTGAACGAACTCCGGTAGAACCGGACCAGAAGAAGTTTTGGCCAGGGCCTTATGGCTCTCGAGGGATGAATGCAATATCAAGAAGAAAGACCTGACCCCATTCGTTCCCCGTCCCCCAAGATATTACAGTGCGACAAGATTGGGTTTGAACAACAGCCCGTGAAGATTCTACCTCGGGACAAGTTTGCTTGCCTTCTGTTCTTTCAACTTCCTTACCCGAATAGCTCTTCCTCGACTAGACGGAATGAGGTTATCTATTTCTGAACATCCTCGATTTCTCATCCGCTCTTCCTTATATAGATCATTGCGCTGAGCATAGTACAGTTCCGCAGGGAAATCAAGCGATTCTCCAATGAAAAGGGCCCAGGATATGTTCCTGGGCCTTGCGGTATTGCGCTCGACTCTCTGCTCCTCCTTATCCGGGTGTGAATAATGGGGGGGCAAATCTTCATTCGTTTACATACTTGCCGACATTGATGATATGACCCCTACAGGGTCTTTTTATTTAAAATAACTCTCTTTTCCAAAAATTTCGCTAATCGGTTTTCCATCCAAATCCGGATTTGTTAAACCAAATAAATTCAAAAATGTAGGCGCAAAATCCATAATGGAAATGGTTCTTCCTATAGCCCCCGGATTGATTCCAGGTCCAATCACAATAAATAATCCCTCTGGTCTATGGTCCCCTGTGCGACAATAAGTATATTTACCTTCAACCATTCCAATTTTTTCTGAAGTCAATTGCAACCAACAAGACTTGTCGTCGGTTACCCCTTTACTGCCTATCAGTTTGTCTTCATTCCATTCCACTAAAAGATCCGGCAAATAGTCAATATACTCGCCCTGGTATAATTCGGAGGTTTTCATGACCCTTTTTACCATCGGCTTGCCGCTATCCCTGTCAACAATATTCAGCAGATCTTCGCTTAATTCTAGGCAAAAATCCGTCAATTCCTTTCCCGGCTTTATTAGCCCGCTTGGCTCCCTTCCTAACAGATTAATCCGGATGCCGCTTACGAGGTTTCCATTTTCATGGGGAAAACACTTGCAATTTTTCAAATCCATCGTGGAAGATATTTGGGGGAGATCTTCCCCTGCCACCCGGTGTCTGGCTAAATTGTATAGAGGTAATAGAGCAGGCTTCAAAGTCGTCTGAATCGGTTTGGGCAGTTTTTGCCATCCCCCGTTTGCAAGACTAATAATGTTATTAATCATCCCTTGTTGCTCGAGGGCAGCGGCGGTAGGATTTTTTTTTAAAAAATTCAACTTCTCCAAAATCTTTTCAAGCAGGAAGTTCCCACCAACATTATGGGCCATCCGATGGGTGGCAAGGAAGAAAACATACGTGTTTTCGTCAACGTGTGCCAAAATCCTTCCAATCGCGCTATCAATGGCTCTATAAACCTCTCGAATCGGATCCCCCGTAAGGGAGACAAATTCTGGATCATAATTAGGGTGAGCCGGGTCGTGAAGATGCCAGCATTGATGACCAGCGCAATGGCCTTCGGTAAATACTTGGGCAAAAAAGCCCCATTCACCTTTATTCAGGTAATGTATGGTAAGCTCACATTTCTTTTTAACACCCTCGATCAATTGATCCCTAAATCTACAGAAATCTTGCGGAGACCTCCTATCAGAGTCACAAGACTTTTCCATCGGATGATTCCCGAACCGCTTGATTACATCCCCCTTTAATTCTCTGGGCCATGTATGAAATCCGTATACTCCATCATGGGATCCCCATTCCGCCAGTTGAATCCCATTCAATCCCTTCGATATCCCTGACAGCGGGATATCCAAGATAGCGACTTTCTCCCCGGCGCTGCTGAGATGGTTCCAGAAGGGTTTCGCCTTGATAAATTCGCCGGGATAACATTTATGGAATTCATACGTTCCCGGATTGATTTGGGTTAAACGGTGAAATCCATGACGTGCAGGCGTCACGCCTGTGTAAAAGGATGGCCATGTGGATCCCTCATACAACCCTTCAACACTTATTGTTTCCCCAACAAGTCCCCTGGCAAGAAGCGAATGCATGGTTGGTAATGTCCCATCCCCGGCCCAGTTTTGGATCAAAAATTTATCCCCTGCATCCATTGCCAGAAATACGATTTTAACGGGGTGTTTCATTCCACCTTCTCCATGGAAATCCTCGAGTTAGTGTTCATTTTCGATTTTTCAAAAACTATGCATCCAACTGCATCTTTTGCAGCCTGAAAACGACTTGTTCCAAAAAACTACTGATCGAAAGTGCCTGGCTCTCTTATTGTTCCAAATATCCTCAAAACGATCATCACGGATATTTCCAAGTACATAGTCATCGATCCATTCGTCGGGACAGAATATTAGATCGCCATTTGGTTTCACAAGCGCTGCACGGAAAGGCGCTATACACCTTTTCCTTAGCCGATAGCTTTCGGAATAGTATTCGTGGATTTCTTTTCCCTGAAGATTTGGGAAAAATATTAATTTTTCCACGTCTATTAATTGGGATATTTCATTGGATAATGCGATGGAATCAATATGTTGAGAAAGGGGGATGCAATGGGCCTTTGCACCAGGAGCTGACCTATCAAGCGTTTTATGAATTGCCGCCTTGTGAACCTTTAATTCTGTCGGAGTAGTAAACCACAGGTGATGGATTCTAAAATAATCAACCTCATCACCGGTTGTTTTTCTTATTAAATTAATGGTCTCTTTCAAATGACCGACAACCAAAGGGTTTACTGTTATATTTACAGTTATTAAAGGCTTTTTAATATTTTTCCTTTTTTTACAGTCCAAAAGATGTTGCATATTTGACATTACTTTTCCGAAATTACCCCGTCCACGCAGTTTATCATGCAGTTCTTCGGGCCCATCGATCGAAAAATTAATGTGGTCAACTCCCAACTCAGCGACTTTTTCAATCTTCTCTTGGTTCAAAAGAGTTCCATTTGTCGTGAATGAGATCGGCAAAGCAAAGCTTTTCACATGGGCCATTATTGTAATAAAATCTTCCCGGATAAAGGGTTCCCCTCCACCAAAATATATATGAGGCCTGTATACCGCCAATTGATTTATTAATTCCAGAATCTCCTCTGTCGTCATTTCTGAATTTTCATATCGATCTCCAATCCCATTTTCCCCGTGGAACCAACACATCTTGCATTTTAAATTACATCGGTTACTCAACTCAATATCGACAGAAATCGGCCCTTTTGAAAAATAATTGGATTGGATAAAATATATCATTCTGAAATATTTATTCAGGTGAGGAAACATAACGCACCATAGGTCATGATTTTATGCCCATTCCTTTCATTCTCCCTGATAGGAATCCCAAAATAAAGCAGATCCTTAATTCATGTTCGAACTTGTTTCTCGAGAAACATACAATTCTCAATACACTCGCAATGATATCCCTCAACATTTTTTTATTTGTAAGAGATTGAATATTAAATAAATTGAAATATTTCATGTCTTTCATAAGAATCCCTTGCAACTCCCCCTCATCAAAGCGCCACTTGCGAAAGTATCTTTTTGATATTTTATCGGCGGAAACACAGTGATAAATGATTGATAAAGGATGATATAATATTATTTCCTTGGCATTTTGCAATCTCTGCAAAAATTCTGTTTCTTCACCACTATACAATTTTCTTGGAATTCTTCCAAGATTTGAATCAAATCGCCCGTATTTTTTGAACATTTCGGATTTTACGGCAAAATTGGCTCCCCATATATTTGGCGAATCCAGGTACGTGACTGAATTACCATAATCCAACAGTCCTAAATAATTATAGAGATTCGGTTTCAGCCATTTCGGCTGGGAAACTTCCCAAATCGGCAGTATCTTCCCACCTACACATGCTACATTATCATTTTCTTTAAATGCTTTTTCGATATTTTGGATCCAATATTTGTCTACTATCACGTCATCATCTGTAAACGCGATAATTTCGCCCCTCGCTTCCTTTATCCCACGGTTACGAGCATGGGAGATCCCCCTTTTTTCCTCGAATACATATCTTATTCTTGATTCATAATGCTTCTGAAATTCTTCAAAAACAAATCGAGTATCATCATCCGAATTGTTATCTACCAAAATAACTTCCCATGATGAATCATCAGGGACCATAGCCTCTCGAAGACTTTTTAGCATTCTTCTCAAGCGTTCGGCTCGATTGTATGTACAAACAAGCACACTAATTTTCATAGTACTCAATATATATCACAATCCGAAAATGCTTCGCAAGGCATGGGCCATAGTGGGCCATAGGTGACCCCTGCTATTCCTTTTGAATATCCTCAAGCTTATCCGGCCTTCCGTTATTATGCGCTGAGCATAGTATAGTTCCGAATTGAAATCAAGCGATTCTCCAATGAAAAAGGCCCAGGATATAATCCCGGGCCTTTACGGTATTCGCTATGTTGAAGCACTGCAGCGTTCAGCGGGGCTTTGCCGTCGTGCTTTTAGCCTTTATCAGTTTGCCGGCAAGTTTATTGAGCGGGTTGTCCCGGGAGAGAATGGGCAGGATGGGCTTTTTCCGGATGCCGAGGGCTTTCATTTCCTTCTTGAGATCGTAATGCCCCCGGTCGTAGCTCAAGCCTTTCGTGAAACTGTCGACGGCTTCTTTCTTCTTTCCCGCGAGGAGAAACGTCCTTCCCAGGTTGAGGTACAGGAAGGGATACACGGTTTTGGCAACGTCAGGATCGGACGTCTTGAACTTGACGATCGCTTTCCTGCAGGACGCGACGCCGCTGAGATGCTTCTTATCGACGACTGCCTTAAGCCAGCCGGTGTAGGAGAGGATGATCGGATGATCCGGGTAGAAGACCAGCGCCTTCAGCAGGACTGAGTAGGCCTGCTTTTGTTCTCCGCTCTTGAGGTGCGCCCGCGCAGCCTTGATGAACTCACCTGCCGTCGTTCTCTCGGAGAATTCGTCCGGGCCGTGGGCCCCGGCGCCTCCGGCAGTCTTTTCCCGTTCCATGGTCATGATGGTAACATATCCCGGCTTTGATATAAATAAAAAAATGGGCCTCCTTATGACGGAAATCGTATTGTCAAGAATTAACCACAGAGCACACAGAGAAATCTTTAATTCTCACAATGACTCAGACTTTTCTTATGGCCTACCACTCTGTGCCCTCTTCTACAGCATTTATTTCGTTTTCTGCATCCTTCACGTCTTGAAGAATGGTCTTTTTGTTGAGTCAGTTGAGAACACAGGTTGCACTGCTCCGCGTTCTCTGTGGTTTGGTAAGAACGAATAAGGCCCGGAATTTTTCCGAGCCTTTACGATATTCCTCTATTATCTTCTCCCTGTCCGGGAGCGTTCATCCCTCCCACTTCTCAACCACATTTCCCTTCTCGTCGAATTTGCACGCCTGCAGGAAGGGATCATGATAAAAGGTGAACCACGCCCCTGCCGCGACGCCGGACTTGATCCATTTCTCTTTCAGGGCGATCGATTCCATGGGAAAGTTGTCGTAGGCCATGACCCAGAGGGGATTGGCGTGGACATGGGTGGGCAGAAGGTCCCCCAGATGGAGCGCGCGCTCGTTCCCTGATTCCAGGCGGACGATCTGGTGGCCCCCGTTGTGGCCGCCCGTGTGAACGACCGTGATGCCCGGCGCGATCTCCGCCTCGCCGCTGACCAGTTCGAGATTCCTGCTTCCTTTCATCGCCTCGATGTTGACGGGCAAATAGGTGTTGATGGACCGGATGTTCGGGTTCAGCACGTCCTCCCACTCTTTCTGCTGGAGGAAATGCTTCGCTTCAGGGAACGTCAGGCTGGGCGTTCCCGCCTCGTCCTGCATGACCACGCCGCCTGCATGATCGAAATCGTAATGGGTCAGGATCACTTTATCGATGTCCTTGCGGTTGATGCCCATGCGGGAAAGATCGGACAGGATCGACCACTCTTCCCTGACGCGGTAGATCTTCTTCTGCTTGTCGGTCAGCTTGTTTCCCAGGCCCGTTTCGATCAGGACCAGGGACGAGGGGGTCCTGACCAGGATCGGCCAGGCATTGAGGCTGATATAGTTTTCATTGTCCGCGGGATATTTCTTCTGCCACAGGACCTTCGGCACGACTCCGAACATGGCCCCGCCGTCCAGCTCGAACCTGCCGCCGTTCAGCCAGGTCAGCTCGAAGTCGCCTATTTTAAAACCGGTCTTCATTTTTTATCCACAGATGACGCAGATTGCGCAGATCAATGCAAATTAAGGCTGGAGCGTCTGATCACAACCCTACGGATTGTTCGAGTTTCATGAACGAAAGACCCCTCGCCCTTGCAAGTGCCGATTTCACAGATTAAACCGCGCTGAAATTACTGGTTTTAAAATCTGCGGCCATCTGCGACATCTGCGGATAGATTGGTTTTTCGCGTCTTCTGAATGTTACTCATACCGAGTAGTTCCATTCGATGACATCGTCACTGCTTCTTCGCATACCCGACCTTCTTCAGCGCCTCTTCGATCTCGTTCAGAGTTGTCGGATCGTCGATGGTGGACGGCATGAGGTAAGGTTCGCTGTCCGCGATCTTCCGCATGGTGCCGCGCAGGATCTTCCCGGAACGGGTCTTGGGAAGGCGCTTCACCACGCAGGTCTCCTTGTACGAGGCGATGGGGCCGATGGTGTCGCGGATCATCTTCGCGAGGTCCTTTTGGATATCCTCTTCGGCGCGGTCCGCGCCCGCCTTCAGCACGCAGAGACCGACCGGCACCTGTCCCTTCAGGTCGTCGTGCACGCCGATGACCGCGCACTCGGCGATGGACTGGTGCGTCGAGACAACCTCCTCCATCTCGCCCGTGGACAGCCGGTGGCCCGCAACATTGATCACGTCGTCCACGCGGCCCATGATGAAGACGTACCCATCCTCGTCGATATACCCCCCGTCACTCGTATAGTAGTAGCCCGGGTAGACCTTGAGATAGGACTCGAGAAAACGCTGGTCCGCCTGCCAGAGCGTGGGCAGCGTGCCCGGGGGGAGGGGAAGCTTGATCGTGACGAGGCCCGTCGACTTCGGCCCAGCCGGCTTGCCATCGGAGTCGAGGATCATGACGTTGAAGCCCGGCACCGGCATGGTGGAAGAGCCCGGTTTGATGGGGAAGGGCTCGATGCCCATGCAGTTCGCGGTGATGGGCCAGCCCGACTCGGTCTGCCACCAGTGGTCGATGACCGGTTTCTTCAGGAGATCGTGCGCCCAGTGGTAGGTGTCCGGATCGAGCCGCTCTCCGGCAAGGAAGAGATACTTGAAGCCCGAGAGGTCGAACTTTTTGATGAACTCGCCCTTTGGATCTTCCTTCTTGATGGCCCGGAACGCCGTGGGAGCCGTGAACAGGACCTTGACGTTGTGCTCGGAGATGACGCGCCAGAACGCCCCGGCATCGGGTGTCCCGACCGGCTTGCCCTCGTACAGGACCGTCGTGCACCCGTGGAGGAGCGGGCCGTAGACGATATAGGAGTGGCCCACGACCCATCCCACGTCCGATGCCGCCCAGTACACGTCGCCGGGCTGGACCCCGTAGATGTGGCGCATGCTCCAGCGGAGCGCAACGGCATGGCCGCCGTTGTCGCGCACCACGCCCTTCGGCTTTCCGGTGGTCCCCGACGTGTACAGGATGTAGAGCGGGTCCGTCGCCTTTACCATCGTGCACTCGACGGGCACGGCCTTTGCCATGAGATCCTCCCAGTCGTGGTCGCGGCCGGGATTGAGAGATGCCTTCACGAAGGGGCGCTGGAAGATCACGCAATGCTTGGGAGCGTGCGATGCCTCTTCGATCGCCTTGTCGAGCATGGGCTTGTATTCCAGCGTTTTCTTCCCTTCGATGGCGCCCGAGGCGGTGACGATCACCTTCGGCTTCGCGTCGTCGATCCTGATCGCCAGCTCGTGGGGCGCGAACCCGCCGAAGACCACGGAGTGGACAGCGCCGAGCCGCGCGCAGGCGAGCATGGAGATGACCGCCTGCGGGATCATCGGCATGTAGATGATGACCGTGTCGCCCTTCCGGACGCCGAGGCCTGCAAGCGCGCCGGCGAAGCGGGAGACCAGGTCGAGCAGCTCCCGGTAGGTGTACTTCCTGATCGTGCCGGTCACGGGGCTGTCGTAGATGAGCGCGGCCTGGTCCGCCCTGCCCGCCATGACGTGGCGGTCGAGCGCGTTGAAGCAGGTGTTCAGCTCCGCGCCCGCGAACCACCGGTAGAACGGCTTTTTCGAATCATCGAGGACCCTGTCCCATTTCCTGCTCCAGGTCACGGCCTCCGCGGCCTGGCCCCAGAAACCCTCGGGATCCTTGATGCTCTTCTGAAACAGATCGTAATACTTCCCCATGATATGCCTCCCCCTTGTGACTTGTGAACGACCATATTATGGCAGGAGCGGGAATCCATCATTCCCGGCCCTCTACATAGGTTGTTGAAAAAGTCCTTTGGCCGTCTTTGCGAGCGGAGCGAAGCAATCTCGCAGTTGGATAAATCAATACGTTTGAGATTGCCGCGTCGCAAAAATACTCCTCGCAATGACGTAAAAGGCGTCTCGCGCAAAACCTCCAAGACGCAAAGAAGGCATTACCTGATAAAACCGTTACATCCTTTGCCTGTGCCTGCACTCGCGTAAGCGCGGCCATAAACTAAGCTCGCAAAAAAAAGACATAATCTCCGGTTTTAAACTTTGCGTCTTTGCGCCTTTGCGCAAAATTTTCTTTCCGTTATTTGCCTGCCAGTCCTTCCGTCATTCCGGCAGGTCCGGAATCTTTCTCTAAGAAAGATTCCCTCCGAGCAGTTCCCGAAGCACGTACTGGAGAATGCCGCCGTGAACATAGTAATCAACCTCGATGGCCGTGTCAATGCGAGAAAGCAGGGTAACCTCCCGGCGTGCCCCGTCCGGCCGCCTGATGATCATGACAACGTCCTGCTGGGGCCTGAGCCTGTTCAAACCCAGGATATCGAACTCCTCGTCCCCCCGGATCCCGAGAGAATCCGCGGAGGCGCCGGACTTGAACTGGAGCGGCAGGATACCCATGCCGACCAGGTTCGAACGATGGATCCGCTCGAAGCTCTTCGCGATGACGGCTCGCACACCCAGCAGCCGGGGCCCTTTGGCGGCCCAGTCGCGCGACGAGCCCGTGCCGTATTCCTCGCCGCCGAACACCACCACAGGCTTTCCCGCGCCGCCGTACCTCATCGCGGCGTCATAGATGGACATCGGCTCGCCAGTTGGCTGGAACAGCGTGACGCCTCCTTCCACGGCCGCGCCATCCGGCTTCGGAGGCACCATGAGGTTCTTGATCCGGACGTTCGCGAAGGTGCCGCGCACCATGACCTCGTGGTTCCCGCGGCGGGTGCCGTAGCTCTGAAATTCGGATTTCGGGACTCCCCGGTCGACAAGGTATTTGCCCGCGGGCGAGGTTTCCTTGATGGAGCCGGCAGGGCTGATATGGTCCGTGGTGAGCGAGTCGCCGAAGATGCCGAGCGTTCGCGCGCCCGTGATATCTCCCGGCCCTTCGGGCTTCATGGAAAAATTACTGAAAAAGGGCGGCTCAGCAATGTAGGTTGAGCGGGGCCAGGGATACACCTCATGGGAGACCGTTGGAATCGCGTCCCATAAAGTGTTGCCCGAGGCAAGGTCAGCGTAGAGTCTGCGGAAGGTTTCCGGGTCAGCGGCATACTTCATGAGCGACGCCACTTCAACGCTGCTCGGCCAGACGTCCCGCAGATAGACAGGCTTGCCGTCGCTGCCAATGCCGAGAGGGTCCTGTTCCGGGTTCCAGAGCACGGTCCCGGCGATGGCAAAGGCCACGACGAGCGGCGGGCTCATCAGGAAGTTCGCACGCAGGTTGGGATGGATCCGCGCCTCGAAGTTGCGGTTGCCCGAAAGCACGGCCGCGCAGACAAGATCGTTCTTCACGATCGCTTCCTCGATCGAGGCGTCCAGCGGGCCGGAATTCCCGATGCAGGTGGTGCAGCCGTAGGCCGCAAGAAAGAAGCCGAGTTTCTCCAGCGGGGCGAGCAGGCCGGCCCTTTGCAGGTACTCCGTCACCACGCGCGAACCCGGCGCAAGGGAGGTCTTTACCCTCTTGTTGATCGAGAGGCCTTTCGCCACGGCCTTTTGGGCGAGGAGCCCCGCTGCGAGCAGCACCGCAGGGTTGGAGGTGTTGGTGCAGGACGTGATGGCCGCGATGATCACGTCTCCATGGCCGACGTCGCTATTGCCCGAGGTCCTGTATCGTTGGGCGAGATCGCCGGACTTCTTCGCGAAGCCGCCTTCAACAGCCGGTTTGATGAAGAGGTCTTCGAACCGGTCCTTCAATTTTGGAACATCGATCCGGTCCTGGGGCCGCCTCGGTCCGGACACGGAAGGCTTGACGGATGCCAGGTCGAACTCGATGGTCCTCGTGTAATCGATCGTGCCCTGCTCGGGCATGCCGAACATGCCCTGGGCCTCAAAGTAAGACCGAAGCGCAGCGACCTCCCTGTCCGTTCGTCCGCTCCAGCGGAAATAGTCGATCGTCTTTTCGTCAACCGGGAAGAAGCCCATGGTCGCGCCGTACTCAGGCGCCATGTTGGAAATGGTGGCGCGGTCGGGCACGGCGAGTGAAACAGCGCCTTTTCCGAAAAATTCGACGAAGGCGCCCACGACCTTATCCTTCCGCAGACGCTCCGTGATCGTGAGCACGAGGTCGGTCGCGGTGACCCCCTCCTGCAGATCACCCGAGAGATGCACGCCAACCACGTCGGGAGTCAGGAAGTAGAGCGGCTGGCCGAGCATGCCCGCCTCAGCCTCGATCCCGCCCACGCCCCACCCCACAACGCCGATGCCGTTGATCATGGTCGTGTGGCTGTCCGTGCCGACGAGCGTGTCCGGGTAGTACAGGCCGTCCCGCTGATGCACGCCGCGGGCAAGATATTCCAGGTTCACCTGGTGCACGATGCCGATGCCCGGCGGTACCACCTTGAAGGTCTTGAACGCCTTCATGCCCCACTTCAGGAACTCATAGCGCTCCCGGTTCCGCTGGAACTCCCTGTCCATGTTCTTTTCGAGCGCGCCGGGTTCACCGGAGCAGTCCACCTGCACCGAATGGTCGATGACCAGATCGACGTGAACGAGGGGCTCGATGATCCCCGGCCGTTTGCCCATGCCAAGGGCCGTGCTGCGCATGGCAGCCAGGTCGCACAAGAGGGGCACGCCGGTGAAGTCCTGGAGCAGGATACGGGAAACGACGAAGGGAATTTCGCGGATGCGGTTCTCGACGGGCGCCCAGGTCGCGAGCTGTTGGACATGTTCTTCGGTGATCTTCCGGTTGTCGCAGTTGCGCAAAACAGACTCGAGCACGATCCTGATCGAGACGGGCAAGCGGGAGATGTTCCTGAGGCCGGACCGCTCCAGGGCCGGAAGGGAATAAAGCTTCCCCTTTGTTCCGCCGCCGGGATCGAAATCGCGGAGAGTTTTAAAGAGATCGTTGTTCAATCGGTATACCGAAAAGAGAAAACCAAGACTTGGACAAACCTGAGAAACAAGGCTGTCTCGCGCAAAGCCGCAAAGACGCAGAGAAAATCATTACTGCTGGTTTAAACCTGAAACGTCCTTAACCTTTATGGGCGAGCTTGGCGCCCTCCGCGAAAAATATTCTTGGTTCGAAACAAGCTATTGCCTTCTTTGCGTCTTTGCGGCTTTGCGCGAAAAAATCTTCCCGGTTCGAAACAGGCTTGTCAGTCAGCCTTCATATCACGTACAGGTCCACATACTCGTTCACCGGCATGGCCTCGAGCCTCCGGCGGTCGAGCGAGACATCGAGGATCGCTTTCTGTTGCTTCGCCGGGAAGTGTCGGCCGAGATTGGTCTTGAACTTCTCGACCAGGACCGGCATGCCTTCGCTGCGCCTGCGGCGGTGTCCGATGGGGTATTCTACCACGACCTCGGGAAGGACCGTGCCGTCGTTCAGCTCGACGGTCAGGCCGTTGGCGATGGAGCGCTTTTCCGGATCATGATAGTCCTTCGTGAACTGCAGGTCCTCGACGCAGGTGATCTTGTCGCGCAGCGCGTCGATGCGCGGGTCGGCCGCAACGCCGTCCTCGTAGTCCTGGGCCGTGAGCCGGCCGAAGATGAGCGGCACGGCGACCATGTACTGGATGCAGTGGTCGCGGTCCGCGGGATTGCTGAGCGGGCCCTTCTTGTCGATGATGCGGATGGCCGCCTCGTGGGTCCGGATGGTGATCTTCCTGATGTCGGCAGCGGTCCTGCCCATCCCCTTCAGCTTTGTATGCAGCATCATGGCGCCTTCGACGGCGGTCTGGGAATGGAACTCCGCCGGGAAGGAGATCTTGAACAGCACCTGCTCCATCACGTAGGAGCCGTAGGGCCGCTGGAACTTGAATTCCTTTCCCCTGAAGAGCGCGTCGTAGAATCCCCATCCCTTGGCGGTCAGCACGCTCGGGATGCCCATCTCCCCCTTGATCGAGAAGAGGGCGAGGCGCACGGCCCGGCTCGTAGCGTCTCCGGCGGCCCAGGACTTGCGCGAGCCGGTGTTCGGCGCATGGCGGTAGGTCCGGAGGGACTGGCCGTCCACGAAGGCCTGCGACACGGCGTTTGCGATCTCGTCCCGCGTGCCTCCCATGAGCCAGGCGCACACGGCGGCCGAAGCCACCTTCACGAGCACCACGTGGTCCAGGCCCACGCGGTTGAAGGCGTTCTCGAGCGCCATCACGCCCTGGATCTCGTGCGCCTTGATCATGGCCTCGAGCACGGTGTTCATGATGAGCGGCTCCTTGCCGTTCGCAATGCGTGTGCGGGAAAGCCAGTCCGCGGTGGCCAGGATGCCGCCGAGGTTGTCCGATGGGTGGCCCCACTCGGCAGCGAGCCACGTATCGTTGAAGTCGAGCCAGCGGACCATTGCGCCGATGTTGAACGCCGCCTGCACGGGATCGAGCCGGAACTGCGTGCCGGGCACCTTGGCCCCGTTCGGGACGATGGTGCCGGGAACGATCGGCCCGAGCAGCTTCGTACAGGCCGGGTAGCCCAGCGCCTCGATGCCGCAGCCGATGGTGTCGATGAGACAGTGCCGGGCAGTCTCGAAGGCCTCATCGGACGTGATCGTGTAATTCTTGACATACTCTGCGATATCGACGAGGACCTTGTCCGGTTCAGGCCGGACGTTGGAGAGGTGGGAACTCATGAAGGGATGTTTCCTTTCTTGAATTGATCGGCATCCTGTAAATAAACGGGACAAGTCTCGCGCAAAGTCGCAAAGAAAGGCCAGATGTATCCTGCCCTTGCTGTTGGTGACTATCTCTCCCTGATCGGCACGTACTTCCGGTCATCGGGGCCGGTATAGTTTGCTGAAGGCCGGATGATCTTGTTGTCAAGCCGCTGCTCGATCACGTGCGCGCCCCATCCCGTGGTCCGCGAGATGACGAAGATCGGGGTGAAGAGCGAGGTGGGCACACCCATCATATGGTAGGCCACCGCGGAATACCAGTCGAGGTTCGCGAACATGTTCTTTTCGCGCTTCATCACCGCTTCGATGCGGTCCGCGATGGAAAACAGGTTCATGTTGCCGCCGTCCTCGCAGAGCCCCCTGGCGATCGCCTTGATCGTCTGGTTCCGGGGATCGCTCACCGTGTACACCGGGTGGCCGAAGCCGATTACGATCTCCTTCCGCGCCACGCGGGCCATGATGTCCGCCTCCGCCTCGTCGGGCGTGCGGTACCGGCGCTGGATCTCGTGGGCTGCCTCGTTCGCGCCCCCGTGCTTCGGCCCCCGGAGGGCGCCGATGGCCCCGGTGATGGCGGAATAGGAGTCCGACAGCGTGCCGGCGATCACACGCGCGGTGAAGGTCGAGGCCGTGAACTCGTGCTCCGCGTAGAGGATCAGGGACTGGTCGAGCGCCTTCTCATGGAGCGGGGAAGGCTTCCGGCCGTGCAGCAGGTGCAGGAAATGGCCGGCCACGGTATCGTCGTCGGTTTCCACGTCGATCCTGCGGCCGTTCTGGCTGTAGTGCCACCAGTACAGGAGCAGGGATCCGAAGGAGGCGATCAACCGGTCAATGATGTCC